>Ga0187870_1004234_pt1 | contig 10485 bp, 7 predicted proteins | sample June2016WEW_13_1_3_FD_132974 | JGI IMG/M metagenome (GOLD analysis project Ga0187870, IMG submission 132974) | Peatland microbial communities from SPRUCE experiment site at the Marcell Experimental Forest, Minnesota, USA - June2016WEW_13_150 | ecosystem: Environmental > Terrestrial > Soil >... | reverse complement strand
CTCAATGGCCCCCGGATCCATCCTCGTCACCCAATCTTCTCCGGAAAGATCTACGCAGTTCTCAGCCACGTGCAAGAGGGGCTCCAAATCAAACTTGCCGTTCTGATGCATCCAAATATCAGGCAATTGGTGGGCGCTCAGTTTGGTCAAGAGGATATCCCCATACTGGTCGTTTGGTTCAAGCTGATAGTCAACCGTGATACCCGATGCGTCCTTAAACTTCGGCCCAAGGGTGGGCGCCTCGGGTGCCATAAGCCATCCCTGAGCGGCAATGAATGATATCGTGACATTTTCCTTGGCGCCTTTGGCAAAGGCGCTTGTAGTGCCATAGCACAAGAGGGCTATGAGCAATACAGCGAAGACCAAGAAACGACATGCTTTCATCCTCATCCTCCTTCTCTCAATGTTTCCGTGCTACGCACGTATTCAAAGGCATCACCCCTTACAGGAATTCTTTCCATCCTCCTCCTCCTCCTCCTCATGAATTTTGGTCGCGAGCCCCGAATCGTAATCGCTGAAGTAGCTGTTCCAGCGCGGGCTGTCACTTTCGACCCCCCCTGCTTCGTGGTAGTCACCTCCTTAAGCTCATGATTTCCATACCGGGATCATACATGTATGTATTTTTACCTGCATATGTATGTTTTGTCAAGTCCTTATTTGCAGAAAAGATAATTATTCATGGTCGGCGAAGATTGGCCTATCTATTCTTTTAATTTATTACTATATAATATTTTAGATAACAGAGAGGGCGATGCGCCTCGTTGGCACTACCAGCTAATGTATGGGCACCATGCAGTTATGATACCTATATGAAGTTATTGCTGCGTTTGCAAGCCCCCGGCGGAATCATCAAATCCGCCAACTCCTGCCCCCAACCGTACGAGCGCTTGAAAGCCAGTGCAGAGGCGGCGGGCTAAATGTCCGCCGGCAGAGCGTTGCGATGGTCGCCTCTACCTCCCCGAAGCCGGCGCGCGGACACCGTCGACGATCAGGAGAAGTTTCCGGCGGGACTCGGTGCTTGTCAACGGCCTGCACGAATGCGCACGGTGAGTCCGGGTCCCCTGGTCACATTCACAACCTATAGGGTGGGTTCTGAGCGGCCTCCTACAGCGCTCTCCTGCTATCTTCACAAGAGGGCCTATTATAGAGATAATAGGATCTCCTCGGGCTGCATGGGAAGGCACCCGAATGCGAGAAACACATACGGCACGGCCAGGTCAGTGATTCTTCCAGGTACGGCGGTGCCGCGGCGAAAGGTGTATCTGTTATGCCCGCCCGACTTTCCCGGGGAGGAGCCTGCGCTTTCGCACATCCGATCGTCCGGGCGGACCCGGGCGTGTCGGCACTGTCTGGGCGGCCTCACCATACCACCTTGACGAAAAGCAAATAAAAATGTAGAGTTATACATGTGTCATGCATGTATGTGATCATACTATTCAGATATCGAGGAAGAGGAACACGGAATGAAGGTTGACCGCGAAGACAGGACGCCGCTTTACATCCAGGTGTACGAACGGCTGCTCAAGGAGATTCAGGAGGGCCGGTTCGAAAAAGGTGCTTACTTGCCCTCTGAAAAAGATCTCGGCGATCTATTTGGAGTGGATCGCCAGACGGTTCGTCGGTCGCTAGGCATCCTGGTAAAGGAAGGAACTGTACAAAAGAGGCCGGGGCTCGGCAGCATAGTGGCCGACGGTGCAGAGCTCCGAGTCAGCAGATCAAGCAGCCGTGTTCTCAGTCTCGTCTTCCCCACGAGCCCGACCGCAATTGAGCGAATCACTGAACCGTTCCAGTCCCGCTTATTCTCCGCGATCGAGGCGGAAAGCGCTACAAGGGGGGTGGGGCTCCAATATCAGACCATCGGGCCAGGTCAGGACGTCGCGGCCTTGCTCTCTGGCCCGAACATCGCCGGCGTGGCTTTTGTCAGCTCCCTCGATGATTCGGTCTTCGCACGCGCGGCGGACATTCCGGTGCCCGTCGTCGTAGTGAACGGATATTCTCCTCTCTTCACGTCCGTGCTTCCGGATGCAGAAGAGGGAGCCTACCAAGCAGTGCGACACCTCATCGAAATCGGCCACCGCAGGATCGGATATATTGCTGGGCCCTCTAAATTCGTGACCTCCGTGCGCCGGCTTCAGGGCTACCGTAGGGCGCTCCTGGACGCTGACATCTCCGCGCATGAGCAGCCGTGGGGACAGGGGGATTGGACGTTCGACGGTGGCTTCCGAGCAATGCAACAGATCCTCAAGGATGCTGCCGAGGTTCCCACAGCCGTTTTTGCATGCAATGATATGACCGCTATCGGCGCCATTTCCGCTATCACATCAGCGGGTATGTCCGTGCCCGGCGATATGAGCGTGATGGGATTCGACAACATCGACCAGTGCCGACAGACGCGTCCGAAAGTCTCCACCGTAGATGTCGACGTACGCCTCATGGCGCGGGCAGCCTGCCATTTGCTTCTCTGTGAGACTGACCACGGCGCTCTGCGAGGAACGCAGATTCTCGTTCCGGCGCGCCTGGAGATAAGGCAGTCCACGGCGCCTCCAAGGGAGGCGCAAGGCTCGTGAAGCGCGAGCTTGAGGTTCGCCGGCACAACTCTCAGGCGCCGCGGACGCGACGCCGGGCGGCCTCCCCCTGGCATCGCGGATCAATCGTAGGGGCGGTCGAGCCCCGAGGGTGGCAGAAAGGAAAGGTGACGATGGAGATGCGCCGCTGCGGCAGTTCTAGCATTGAGCTGTCCACCTTGGGTATCGGCTGCTGGTCGTTCGGTGGAGGGGACTACTGGGGACCGCAGCGGGACGGCGCCGAGCGCGAGGTGGTCGCGGCTGCGCTTGATCACGGCGTGGTCTATTTCGACACTGCTCCATCGTACAACGACGGTCGAAGCGAGGAAGCGCTCGGCCGGGCGCTGCGCGGCAGGCGTCATCGGGCGATTGTCGGGACGAAGGTGGCACCCGAGCACTGTGTCTCGTCGGAAAGCCTGCGCCGGGCTTGTGAAGATAGCCTGAGGCGCTTGGGAACGGACATGATAGATATCTACATGGTTCACTGGCCGATTGTGGGCCCACCGGTTGCAGAGGCGTTCGAGACACTCATGTCGTTGCGGGATCAGGGCAAGGTCAGGGAGATTGGGGTCAGTAATCATGGCGTGCAGCAGATGACGCAAGCGTTGGGGTGCGGCGCATCCATTCAGTGCAACCAGTTGTGCTACAACCTGCTCTGCCGGGCGATCGAGATAGAGATCCTGCCCTTCTGCGCGCAGAAAGGAATCGGCGTCTTGAGCTACATGCCACTGATGCAGGGCCTTCTTACAGCGCGATACCGCTCGCCTGATCATGTGCCCGTGTCCTTTGCGCGCACACGGCATTTTCGCGGCAACCGTCCGGAGGCCCGACATGGAGAGCCAGGGGCCGAGCAGGAAACGTTCGCGACGATACAAGCAATCAAGAAGCTGGCAGCGGCCGAGGGGATGCTGCCGCAGGTCATGTCGCTGAAATGGGTCAAGGCGCGGCCCGAGATTACAACCATGTTGCTTGGCGTGCGCTCTGCCGCCCAGTTGGAGGAGGACTTGCCGGCGCTCGATGGTGGACTGACCCCGGCGCTGATCAAGAAACTCGACTGCCTCACCCGGCCGCTCATGGACAGGCTGGGTCCGAGCCCGGATTACTACGAGGCCTCGACGATGAGCCGAATCCGATGAACGCATAGGAGGATTCATGACACCAACGACGCAAACTGTGGATAACCGGACACCTGCAAACCTGATCGCAGGCGAGCCCAAGGACAGCAGCAAACTGCCTGCGGGCTGGGAGGCTTCCGCGCCGAATCCCGTTCTGTCGCCACGCTTCGGCTGCGACGCCGATTCGGCAGGGCGGACACGGTTGTCGGCGGAAGGCAATGGCCGCCCTGAATGCTTCGGCTTCCTGTTCCGGCAGGTGAGTCTGGAGGCGGGGAAGACCTACCGATTGTACGTACACTTTCAGACCGAGAACCTTGGAGATGTGAATCGGCACCTCGTACATGGCGTGTTTGCGCGGCCGATGAATCGCTTCAACGAGGGGGTGTTCCGCTACCGGCAGGCTCCTGATGGGATCCAGGGCGAGAGGATCTTTCGGGGGCCTACAGAAGCGATGGAAGTCGAGGTCCGCCTCATTTTTCGGTTCAGCGCACACGGCCGTGTATGGTGGGATTGCGTGTCGTTGGAAGAGTGCGAGCCGATCCCTCCGCGGCCGGTGCGGATTGCGTGCAGTTGGGGAAACGGCGATCTAGCCCACTGGGCAGGCTGGCTGGATGCTGCCGGTCGGCGCGGCGTGGATGTGGCACTGCTGCCGGAGACGTTCAGCGGCGTGGATCCCGCAAAGGCTCAACCGCTGGACGGCGAGGCGCCGTCACTGCTCTCCGAAAAGGCACGGCAGTGGCACATGTATGTGAGCGGCTCGTTCTATGAACGACGAAGGGACATCGTGCTGAATACCGCCCCGTTGTACGACCGGTCAGGCGTCCTCGTAGGAACCTATTCCAAGAACCAGCTCTATGACCCTGAATTGAGCCAAGGCGTGACTCCGGGGAGGGGCTTTCCGGTCTTCAGGACGGATTTCGGCGTGGTGGGCATCATCATCTGCTACGACAGTTGGTTCCCGGAAACCGTGCGCCTGTTGGCGTATAAGGGTGCGGATCTCGTGCTCTTCCCCAACGTGGACTATTACCTAGACCTGATGCCCGCTCGTGCGGCCGACAACGGCGTGTGGCTTGCAACGAGCAGCTCGAAAGGTCCCGCCGGGGTGTGGGACCCCAGCGGTTCGCGGGCGGGCGAGCTGGCGCCGGAGCAGACGCGCTACGCAGCTTGCTCGCTTCGGGCCGTCGAGCGGGACGAGGAGCAGCACGTGTTAGTTACGACCGTGGATATGTCTCAACGGTACAGCCCGCACTGGTGGGGGGGGCCAATGCTGTCGGCACCCGGCGGACGGCGCGTCCGCCAGACGTTGATGCAGCCCATAGAGGATGAAATCGCGGCAGAAGCGGCCCGCTGGTGCGAGCGCGACGCCGGCATCTAGAAACATCAGGATGGAGGTGGCCTTGATATGAGCGGGAATACTTTCGTCATGCTCCCTGCAACCGACGTACATCTATCCGAAGTAGGATCATATGTCGAGACAATACCTGAATCAGATTATAAGCAGGCTTCCGAAAAAGCAAGAGAAGAATTCAGGGATATGAAATACGGCGCAAGGATACACTGGGGCCTTTATTCACTATGGCATCTTCAGGGAGAATCGTGGCCGTTCCTGAAAATGTCATATCAAGAAAGGCAGAAATATCAGGAGCTTTATAAGGAATTCAACCCTGAAGGCTTCGATGCCGGGGAGTGGATGCGGTTATTCAAGAGAGTTGGAATGAAATGCTTTGCATTTACCACAAAGCACCATGAAGGATTTTCGTTGTTCGATACGAAGGCCAAGGTGAAAAGGCGCGTCAACTGGACCTCTCCCAACGGCCCGCAGATAGAAGAATGCGATTTCCTCTACAGCGTTATGGATACTCCTTTCAAGCGTGATATTGTAGGTGAATTATGCGATGCCGCACGCAAATATGGCATAAAAGTCGACCTGTATTTTTCGCATCCCGACTGGTATGACGCGGATTTCAGGCCCTATGGCTATCATCCTTTGACTGTGCCCGGCTGCGAAAACCTGCTTACAACGCGCGAGATAGCCGATATCGGCAACAGATTCGACACGATGAGCCCGGTTGAGACGCACCCCCTCACGAAAGAGGAAAAGGAAAGGATGATTGCAAGGCACAGGCAACAGCTAACGGAGCTGCTGAGAAATTACGGGAAAATAGATATGATTTGCCTTGACATGTGGCTCGGAGCCGACGTATGGCCCGAGATTCGCCAAACGATAAAAGAGCTCAGGAAAATCCAGCCCGACGTGATGTTCCGCGCGCGCGGCATCGGAAATTACGGCGACTACTATACCCCCGAAGGGTTTGTGCCGGGGAGCAAGGAAAACACCGAAATGCCGTGGATGGTGATATATCCGCTTGGTCATTCCTTTTCATACGACCCCGACGAAAGCCGGTATAGGGGTGGCGAGTGGATCATAAGGAACCTGGTCGACTCAGTTGCCAAAGGCGGCAACTTCATGGTGGGGATAGGCCCCGACGAAAATGGACGTTGGCATCCCAAGGCAGTAAAGGACCTTGAGGAGGCAGGCAGATGGCTCGATGTGAACGGTGAAGCAATCTACTGCACACGGCCGCGACCCGGCGTGCTGTATAAGGAAGGCGAGGATATATACTTCACCCGCAGCAAGGATTCAAGGCATACCTATGCGATAGTTGCGAAATGGCCGGGAACGTCTTTGAATATCAAAACCTTGCGGCCCAAGGAAGGGACCGCGGTTTGCATGCTGGGGCACGATGAGCGGTTGTCGTGGCGACACGGCGAAGACGGATTGACAATCGACATTCCCGCGTGTCTCCAGGAGGTAGCAAACCGGCCCTGCAAGACGGCATATTCGTTCAGAATTGAAGCCATGCCGGACAAAATCTAGCGGCGAAGGCGCCATACGGTGAAGAAACTTTTTTAAGGTGCATGTTTATGAAAGCGTTGATATTGAAGGAATACAACAGGTTTGTTTATGAGGACGTGCCGGAGCCGCAGATCGGCCCCGAGGATGTGCTTGTAAGGGTAAAGGCATGCGCGATATGCGGCAGCGACGTGCACGGCATGGACGGCAGCACGGGCCGCAGAATCCCCCCTGTCGTCATGGGGCATGAAGCGTCCGGCGTCATCGAAAAGGCTGGCAAGAATGTTGCGCCATTCAAAGTGGGAGACAGGGTCACCTTCGATTCCACGGTCTACTGCGGGAAATGTTCGTTTTGCCGGCAGGGTCAGGTGAATCTCTGCGACAACAGGAGAGTCCTGGGCGTATCATGCGGAGAGTACCGGATGAACGGCGCGTTTGCCGAATATGTGTCGGTACCTCAGCATATCCTTTATCCTTTGCCCGACTCGGTCTCGTTTGAACAGGCTGCAATGGTAGAACCGCTCTCTATTGCGTTCCATGCCATAAAAAGGTCGCAGATTACACTCAATTGTTCTGCGGTAGTTGTCGGCACGGGCATGATAGGCCTTCTTGTGGTGCAATTGCTGAAAGCCGCAGGCTGCGGCAGCGTTATAGCCGTTGACCTTGTGCAGGAAAAGCTCGATTTGGCCGGGAAGTTTGGCGCGGATATAATGCTGAAGGCGGATGATCCTGACATAGCCTCGAAGATACGCGGATTGACCCGAGGCCCTGGCGCGGATATGGCTTTTGAGGCCGTGGGGATATCGGCCTCCCTGCAAACGGCGATAGCCGCCCTGAAAAAAGGCGGTTCCCTGACTTTGGTGGGGAATTTGAAGACTACGGTCGATTTCCCTCTTCAATCTGTAGTCACGCGCCAGATTTCGCTTTACGGATCATGCGCGTCCTCCGGCGAATATCCCGATTGCCTGGACATGATTGCAAAAGGCAAGGCGGACGTCGAATCGTTCATCAGCGCAGTCGCGCCTCTTTCCGAAGGCGCATCCTGGTTCAGCCGGCTGTACAAGGGAGAGGCCGGCCTGATGAAGGTCATCCTTCGGCCCTGAACCGGCCGACAGCGGCAGAGCATACGGTGGAAATATACACGGCGGTATACCGTTCAAACAGAGACAGGAAGCTGGTTAAAATTCCTCTAAAGCCCGAAAACGCCGAAGATTTCGATGGCAGGCCTTAATACTGGCTATCTCCTGCGCGCAGGAGGCTGCGGATATGGCAAAAATCGCTGATCGGTATTTCATGGTCGATCCCTGGATGATCATTGAGGAAGGTTTCGTTCCATCTCATGGGAGGGTCGCCGAATCTGTTTTCTCCCTGGCCAACGAGTTTATGGGTGTCAGGGGTTATTTTGAGGAGGGATACAGCGGCGACAGGCTGTTGGGAAGCTATATCAACGGCGTATACGCCGACGATGTGGAACGGCCCTATTGTTACAAGGGCCTGGTAGACCGCGTGGATTTTGTCGTAAACAACGTTGACTGGCTTTATACGAGGATTTTCGTCGACGGAGAACAACTGGACCTTGCTCAATGCAAGTTCCACGGCTTCAAAAGGGTCCTGGATATGAAAAACGGAACCCTGAGCCGTGAATTCATTTGGGAAACCTCCGGCGGCAAATTGCTGAAAGTGTCCTTTTTACGCTTTACAAGCATGGATATACCGTATTTGGGATGCCAGCGGATCACATTTGAACCTGTAAATACCTCCGGCATCGCCAGCGTCCGTTCTTGTCTAGATTTTTCCACCCTTCATGAAGAAACGCATAAAAACTACTGGACATGTACCCGCAATCAAGCGAACGGCGGAATTGTCGCCTGCCTCGCATTAACTGGCAACAGCGGCCAGCAGGTATTTTCTGCTTTCAGATTGAGCCTGTCCCCATCGATAAAAACCAAGCATATTGAGGATGAAAAGCTGATCGGCATGGAGTTCTCAATTCCCTTATCAGAAGGGAAGGCGTTTTCAATAGACAAGATGGTGGTCAATTATGCAGAGAAAAAAAGAGGAGTAAACCCTGACGAGGTGTGGAACAAGGGATTCGAGCTTGCCGAAAAATATTTTAAATTATCATTTGATGAAGCCATGAAAGGACACGGCAGGTACTGGACCGATGTCTGGAATACGCTTGACATAACAATTGAAGGAGACCCCGAAAACCAGCAAGGCATACGGTTTTGCGTGTTTAACCTGCATCAAACGTACCATGGCGCAGATGATACGCTGAACGTCGGCGCAAAGGGCTTGACGGGCGAGTCCTACGGCGGCAGGACCTGGTGGGATACCGAAACCTACTGCCTGCCCTTCTACCTGTTCAATAATCCCGTGGCTGCCCGCAATCTTGTGGAATACAGATACCATCATTTGCCCAAAGCCCTTGAGCGCGCAAAGGAGATGGACTGTACCGGCGCCTGCTATCCGATGTCTACGATAGACGGAAGGGAATGCTGCAATTGGTGGGTGCACGGGAATCTGGAGATTCATGTCAGCGCCGCGATACCCTACGGCATATGGCATTACACGCATCTCTACCAGGACAAGAAGTTTCTCTCTACCCACGGGATAGAGATACTTCTCCAGTCATGCCGCTATTTCGCAAGCCGCGGCCAATGGAGCCAATTGACCGGCGAATTCGGGCTTTACGGCGTTATGGGTCCGGATGAATTCCACATGATGGTTCATAACAACTGCTACACAAACGTCATGGTCAAAAAGATCTTCGAGTTTACCCTGCAGGTGGTTGATGATATGAAGCGGAATGCTTCCTCTCAACTGCAGGCCGTATTCGCAAAGGTCGGCTTGGCCCGATCGGAGCTTGACGATTGGCGGAAGATGGCCAAAGAAATGAGAATCCCCTATGATAAAAAAACCGGCCGCTACGAGCAGCACGACGGGTTTTTTGATTTGCCCCATATAGACGTCAGGGCCATCCCCCCTACGCAGTTCCCTCTCTATCATCATTGGGCGTATGACAGAATATTCAGGTACGATATGATCAAACAGCCCGATGTTTTGCTGCTCCTGTTTTTCTTCAGCCAGGAATACTCCCTGGAAACGAAACGTGCAAACTACGAGTATTATGAACCGCGCTGCTCGCATGAATCGTCCCTCTCTCCGGCCATCCATTCAATTCTGGCTGCTGAGCTGGGGAAACATGAGGAAGCCTACAATTTTGCGCATTATGCTGGCCGGCTTGACCTTGACGACTACAACCACAATACGAGGGAAGGCCTTCATATTACGTCGATGGCGGGAGCCTGGTTGAATATTGTCTACGGCTATGGAGGAATGAGATCGGATGGGGAGAAATTGGTCTTCAATCCGTCCCTACCGAAAAACTGGACATCGTTCAGCTTCACTATATTATACCGCGGCACGCGGCTGAATATCACAGTCGATCGCACGACCGTCACTTTAAATGTTCATGCCGGTCCTGCGGTGGCAGTGAAGCTTTTTGGCAAAGAGTATGTTGTCGATTCCCACGGCATCTCTCTTGGAATGCCGGCAGAGCGTTTGGGGTAATTCCGTGCGCCGCTACCGCCGGCGGGAATCTAGCTGGTTCGGGATTCTTGGGGGGGCAATACATGGTCGGCATTTCGAATCTGGGGCCCCGGCAGAACGGCCGGTGGCTCGTGGAAATGACCGATAACGGGCATGGCCATCGGGGGCATGGGGATCGTCGCCACCTGCGCCCGGATGAGCTTCTTCTACAACGCTGATTTCATTTTCACATTGGAGAACGCCGAGGAAGGCGGGGCCTGGGTCACGATCGGCGCACCGATGGAAGCGCCGGGAGGTGCCGCTGGCGAGCCCGGTGTCGGTATAAGAAGGATTTGATCCGGGAGCCGCAGCGGTTTCGCTTCCTTCTTGTTGCCAAGCCCGCCGACCACGGTTGCGCTCG
>Ga0187870_1004229_pt1 | contig 10491 bp, 8 predicted proteins | sample June2016WEW_13_1_3_FD_132974 | JGI IMG/M metagenome (GOLD analysis project Ga0187870, IMG submission 132974) | Peatland microbial communities from SPRUCE experiment site at the Marcell Experimental Forest, Minnesota, USA - June2016WEW_13_150 | ecosystem: Environmental > Terrestrial > Soil >... | reverse complement strand
CTACTGTGGTTGGTGATACAGTTGGAGATCCTTTTAAAGATGCTGCTGGGCCTTCGCTTGATTTTTTGATGAATCTTATTGGTTCTATGGCGATCTTGTTAGCTACTTCGTTTCTCGCGTATGCTCTATTCGCTTAAATTTTTTAGAACAGTGCTTTTTGGGGTTAAGGTTAGTCGTTTGCAGGGTGAGTCAAAAAAAGTCAAAAAAAGGTTCCGCAAAAGAAGGATTGTATATACCCATAGCTCGAAGGGTGACGTTTAAAAATCCGCTTGAGACAAGCAACAAACCCCTTTGGAGATCGGCTGGTATCCTTTATTCGGTCTTTGCAGATATACTTCTTTCAATTGATTCGGGTAAAAAGTTGCACCCTCAACCAGAACAGATAGCGTTCGCGCCTTGGTTCTTTCTCAATCTTTGGCATTCTTCGCCTAAGCACCAACCGTATCTTCGGATGGTTTGGCAGCTGTAGGGTCTAACTTCGTCTTTTTCAACTTTGTTGGGTGAAAAACCAGTTCACCTGGTAAGTTGTTATCTTTTCGTCAAAATCGTTAAAACATCTAAAAATGTTAACTATGCTCTCTGGGCTATGGAATCCAAGGGAGTAAGCTTCCTGCAAAAGAGCAAGGCGCTGCAGGTGGCACATTTCCCCAGAGTTCATGGCTTTAATAAAACAAGGTCTAATTCCATTAAAGCTCTCAAAAGTTAAATTTCTTGTGACGTATTTGATTTGTTTTTGTTTGCGGGTTTTTTCCTGTTTCCGTGTTTTTTCCATTGCAGATAAGAGGTCTTTTTGTTTGAGTCCGTAGAGTTTGAAGTATTCGACACTTCTAATTTTATCCTGTTCCAGTTGAATGTCGACTACTGCGCATTCTTCACCCGCTTTCTCATGGATTGAAAATGGAATGCGGCACATCCGATTTATGTCGCCTATAACCGCGTAGTCAATAAACCTGTAATTGTGATCTTGTAAGAGTCCAAGCTGAAGCTGTTTGTAGACTTGCTTCCAAAACTCAAGCTTCCGATTTATTTCATAAACGGAGTCAAAGAAAACATGCACATGATAACCCCGCCGTGTCCTAATAACAAGCGGCTTAATGTTCAGGCAGCCGAGTTGCTTTAGGAAATATTTTACTTCTTCTCTTAATTCTGACTTCCGTTTCTTAATTTCTGCTTCTGCCAGTATTTCGCTGTTTTTACAGTAATCAAAGTCGAAAAATACCTTCTCGATGCCCAAGGGTTGTGCTTTGTCTTTCTCTGGTTGAACACTCATAAATGCTGGTAACTTGTTTTTGGCGCATTCTTCAATAAAGGGAAATATATCTGAGGGATTGTCAGTAAAACACCTCTCTGGATTTCCCAAATCTCGTCCAAAAAACCCAAAAAATTCGAAAAGAAACTGTTCCCTTGTTATGTGGTTGTCCAATACTTTCCCTGTTTAATCAAACGTAACTATGTAATTCGGCGGAATTAGGTGTTATTTGGTTTTGGGGATTGTGTGGCTTAGTTTTCCGTCTTTGTAGTACTCCATGAATTTCTTCTCGCAAATAGAACATTGTGTTGTTTAACGTGGAAAGGTCCATATTCCCACTCTTTTCCCGTGGGTTTAGATTTTGAGGAACATCTTGGACACGCAGTCATGTTTCTTTGCACCTATTAGCAGTTAAACGCTCTTAGTAGATAAAATTTTTGAAAATAATTTTAGATTGTTAGTTCTTTAGGCATTGCCATTATTTGTTCAGAGGAATTGATTTTAAGAAGCATAGGGGTTTCGTCGGGTCGTCTTGGCAAGTACCTTATTCCTTTATCTTGAAATGTTCCCACGATCCCCGGTTGGTTGTACAGGTAGCCTGCAATTGCGGATTCAATTCTCTGCCTTACTCTTTGAGATGACTCAACTGGAGCTATAAAGAAGCGCAGAAGCGCGAGGAAATCAAAATGTTTGGTGCTAAACTCGGGGTACCTTTGCAGAAACTCGTGCATTACATTTGGATTGCCTTTTCTGTTTTTCCACATGCCACTCCAGAGTTGAATCTTTCTTCCTTTAGCAAACTCTTCTGGCTCATACAATGAGTATTGACCTTGAAGATAGTTTTTAATGTGCTCCATTGTCCGAAAAGCAAACGAAACACCTGTCTCCCCGACATAATAGACTAAATACTTGTTTTCAAACGGAATCGTCCATAGGTAGATTCCTTTCTCTTTGCTCAAAGAGTTTAGTAGAACATTTTCGCTTTCATTCTTTCCTAAGTCGAATGGGCCATGAAGTTGAATCTCAATTTCCATAATTACAATTCAGCCGAATCATAATTTAACACTTACAGTCACGCTTCAAAATAGGAGGATGTGTGAAAATTCAAGTATGTTTAACAATTTGGGGGGCTTAATGAAATAATTCTTATTCAAGTCCCCGTTTTTAGAAAGATAACTCCTGCAGCGTTTTGACGATTTTGTTCTCTAACTCTAATATTTTTTGTTTTATAATTTCAGGGGCTTCGTAAGTAACTTCTTGATATTGGATTTCTTTATATTTTGAAACGCTCAGGTCGTAATTGTTAGCTTTTATTTCCTCTATTGGCACAAAAAAGCAGCTATCCTTTCTATCCTCAAACTTTTCTGTATCTTTTTGCTTAAACTTAGCGATTATATCTGGAATGTTGCCTTTTCCGTCTATGAAGGTTCTTTTGTCATCAAGGCTAAAGCCGTCAGCTTTCATTTCATAGAACCATACTTTTTTGGTAGGTTCCCCTTTAGTGAAGACTATTGCTGCTGTGGATACTCCTGCATAGGGCTTGAACACACCTGAAGGCATTGAAACAACTGCGTCTAATCGGCATTCCTCAAGCAACTTTTGCCTAATCCGTTTGTGTGCGTTAGAACCGCCAAACAAAACGCCCTCTGGAACAATAACACCACATTTGCCTCCACTTGAGAGAATGTTAAACATTAATTCTAAGAAGAGAATCTGTCTTAGTTGTAGTAATTGAGAACTCGTTGCTAAGCTCCCTCTCATTGACACTTCCTTTGAATGGTGGATTAGCAAGAACTATATCGAAATGGTTCTTCTCGTGGTTATACTGACTTGAAAGAGTATTTTTCTGCTTTATATTTGGACTGTTGACGCCATGCATCATTAAGTTCATAAGGGAAAGTCTAACCATCGTTGAATCAAAATCATAACCATAAAGTGTGTTTTCAGTCAGTATTTTCCATTGGTTCTGGTTTAGTTTCTCTCCCTTAAAGCCATGTTCAACGCCTAACTCGTCAGTGTAAATGAAGTCTTTAGCTGTGTTTTCTCTCAGAATGTGCTCATACGATGCTACTAAGAATCCAGCAGTTCCGCAGGCAGGATCACAGACCTTGTCTCCAATCTTAGGATCAACCAAGGAGACAATCATCCTAATTATGTGTCTGGGTGTTCTGAATTGTCCATTAATTCCAGCCGTTTTTAAAGCTGACAGTAAATATTCAAAGAGATCACCCTTTGCATCTTTATTTTGTTCCTTAAGATGCATATCTTCAATAATTTTAACAGCCTCTATAAGCAAAGAAGCAGTTGGAATTGAGAAAACTGATTCTTTCATATATTGACTATAAAGAGAACCGTCTCCACCGAGTGATCTTAAAAAGGGAAACACTCTATCTCTAACATGATCTAATATTTTATTTGCGGGTAAATTAGTCCATTTAGACCACTTACGATCTTCATTGTCTTTAAAGATACTAACATAATTTTCTCCAGTCAATGGACTTTCCAGTTCTCTGGTTATGTCTTCATCCTCAAGTCTCTTCATAAAAATTAGATAAGACATTTGAGTAATGGCGACAAGAGGATCAGAGATACCACCACTCCAAAACTTATCCCATAACTGATTAATTTTAGATTTTAAATCGGGATCTAACATGTAAGCTCTCCATTGAATGCTTCCTTCATTAAAACTTCCGATAGTCTATCAATAAGTGATTTTGATACCTTTAAATTCACTAATAAAAAGTCAAAACTGTTTACGATTAGAGCAAATTTGTTCTGCAGGCTTAATGGCGGTATGGGGAGCGGTAACGAAGCTACCTGACTCATGCTTATTCGTGTCCGAGTTTGTCCATGCATATAATTGGATGCAAAGTGCAACATTTGGGGTGTATTCAGCAAGTAGCATAGATACTCTGCATTAACCATGTTCTTATTAGGTCTGATTTGAATACAATCCGCCTTATTAATTGCAAGGCTAACATTATTGGGAAGAATACAAGCTCTAGGGTTAGGGTCGCCTAATGTACCAACAATGACATCTCCTGGACAGCATGTGTGTTTTTTAAGCTTGGAATAATGTTCTAAAGAAATGAATGCCCTGTCGTTATCTAAAAATTGTCCAACTCCAATGTTTTGTAGTCGAATAACTCTAACACCATCATTTGTGTAATGTTCTGTTTTTAGGTTGCTTCCAAAAGGACCATCACTAACCTTTTCTGCCGCTTCCCGTACAGTCTTTAGCGGCCAATTATTGTTATTTGGAGTCATGTCGCCGAACATTTTATAGAAAATGCTGTTTAGGTAGTCTTTTGTTAGTTTGTCTGATTCTTTTCTCCACTGCTGCAATAGTTCAGTTTTGTCTAGAATCGACACTATTTTTTCTTGAGCTATCTTGTCATTGGGTATAGCAATCTGTATTTTCTCGATATATGATTTTGAAATATGCTTTAATCCTGCTCCTCTAAATCCTTCTTCTAGCAAGTGAATATTATAATGGAGATACTTGTGAACATATTTTATGGAAAATGAAGTGGTTATGTTTGCTACGAGGCAATCAGCAGTTGAAGAAAATCTTCCATTACAATAATGAACACTTGCAGTACCGCCAGTTCCAAAGATTAAATATTCTCCATCGTAATCGAAAGAATCAGAAAACTTTGTTTGAATCGCACTTGAACTGAAGAATTTGTATTTTCCCGTTTGCTGACCTTCAGACGCTCTATGATTTGTCTTTTTCACAAAATTTAGTATTTCTGATAATTTTATTAGTTTGTATTTGACTGGCGTTTTGTAAGTCATTAGTAAAACCAAATTAGTTATTTCATTTTAATTTGATTACATTTCGCTATTAGTAGTTTTAAATCTTCTATTTTGAAGTAGTCCAATGGGTGTTCGTTGGATAATGGTGGGTTGGCGAAGTCTGAAAGTTTTATTGTTTTTCGGTCTGCAAACACTTTCTTGAGAACGAATAGGAAAGATAGCTGTTTTGAGTTGTAGGTTTGGCTTTCGTTTATGTGTCTGTCAAATTCATATTCTATCAGTTCTTTAGGGTCATATTTTTCAGTTAATCCCATTATTTTATGTAGAAAAGATAAGAAATCCATGTTTTGGTATTTTTGGACGTTTTCAACTGTAAAACCTGGTCTTAGTGCTGAGAGTTGAAATTCGAGTTCTGAAAGTTCTGGTGAGGTTATGCCTTCTCCGTCTCTGATTCTTTTCGCAAGGGGATTCGTTTCTAAGAAGTTTTTTAGTTCTTGGTCTTCTTTGATTTCCATTTGATATTGCTCTCTTAGCAGAACTATGTCTGGAGCATCTACTTGGACTATTTTGGTTGGGTCACGTTCGTAATACTTCATTAGAGGTGCAATTTGAATTACCAAAAACTCAATATCCTTGAAAGTTAGGTCTTCCCAGAAATCCTCTTTTAGCACTCGGATTATGTTTTGTTGGTTTTCTTTTATTTCGGTAAGGTTGTTTCTTTGGAGAATGTTTTCACACATTTCCTGAACATAAATGCGGATTGCTTCAATGGCTTCTTTCTTGTTTTCCAAGACGTATCCAAAGAGCTTCTCTACTTGAAGGATGAAAGAGGAGACGTTGACGTTTGAGCCTTGAGCAAAGACCAAGAGGGGTTTTACTTCTTGCATGAGGTCTTTGACGTAATTTTGGAGGTTGAAGGCTTCTCCTTTCAGCTTTTCTAGTATGGGTAGTTTTTCACGTATTATAAACGAATCTTGATCTAAGGCATCAAAAGAGGCTATGATTTTTCCCGTTATGATCTGTTTCTGCTCTTCGCTTAAGGCTTTCTGGAGAAGCTTGACTCTGTTCTCAAAGATTCTTGTGATTACGTCTTTTGTTTGGGCATTGTCTTTTGAAGCAGTAAACTTATGATAGTAAATGTTTGAGTGACCACCAATCTTGAAATCGAAGATCAGAAAATCTAATTTGTCTTTGTTAGGTAGCCACTGAGGATGTTTACAGGCTGCATAGTTTCTAGTCCCTCTACCTACCATCTGCCAAAACCGAATAGAAGAAAAAACAGGCTTAACAAAGACTAAATTGCACACTTCAGGAATATCAACTCCAGTATCCAGCATACCAACGGATAAGGCTATTCTTGGCTCTGATTGAAGACCAAAACGTTTCACTTCATCGTCTGAACGGTACATTTCAGAGGTTACTACTTGCACGTCATTGCTTAATTTGGGGGAAACTATACCAAAGACGCGTTTCAGGTGTTTGGCATGGCGTTGGCTTGCACAGAAGAAAATAGATTTACAGGGCTTTCCTTCATCGGATTTATAGCATAGCCTGAGAAATTCTCTTACGATTAATTCGTTGATTTTATCATCCATAAAAACCCTATCAAACTGTGAGCCAGTGAACTCGGTTTCTTCAGGGTTTACTTCTTGCTCTCTAAGTTGTTGCTTGAGAGCCTCAGTTAAGGTTGAGCCTTTGATCCCGATTGAGAGTCTTTCGGTTTCAATTACCTCTGCCCTATACGGAACAAGAATACCATCCAAAACTGCTTCGTCATAAGAATATTCAACTGTGGGTTTGCCTTGTTCGCATCCAAACAGGTCAAAGGTGTTTTTTGTTTCATGCGCTCTGGGTGTTGCAGTGAGCCCTATTTTTATTGCATCAAAGTACTTGTCGATAAAGTTGTTTCTGTCATAGTATGATCTGTGAGCTTCATCAAAAACTATTAAGTCGAAGAATCCTGGGCTGAACTGTTCAGCTAATCGGGGTTTTCCACTCATAAGAGTTTGAACAGTAGATACATAAAGCCTCCCAGATGTAGAAAACTCTTCTCGCAAATCCTTAACTGGCTCAGTAAAGTATTGTTCAAACCCATTTGTTCTAGCTTGGTTTACCAGCGCCGTTCGATCTGCAATAAACAACGCGTTTCTAACAATGTTGGCATTGATAAGCACATCAATGACAGCCATTGCAACTCTTGTTTTCCCCGTACCTGTTGCCATCTGAACAAGGGCTTTCCTATGACCTTCGGCAAAATGTTCACTTAGCTTTTGAACCATCAACTTGTTTTTAGATCTATCAACAATTCGTGAGTCAATTTTAACCTCAGAAGGATTTCTCTTCTTACTGTACATATCGCCTCTTCTTTTAAGGTCTTCTTGGCTAAATGGTCCGCTTACTTTTCGCTCTATACCATCTTCATCAATAAAGCGCCAAACTTTGCCGTTAGTGAGAAAAATTGGAATTTTCCTTTCTATTTGTTTGGTAATGTCTGCCGCATATGTTCTTGCCTGGATTCTGCCCTTCTCTTCATCTTTAGAAAACGCTTTAGCTTCAATAATGGCTAAAACGGAGAAGTCCTCACCGAGCAGAACATAATCAATGAACCTGTCAAAGCCTTTCTGAGGGGACCCATCATAAACAACATAGTTCTTGTTAGCAAAATCAGATTTAACAGAGTTTACTTCTAATTTGATGTATTTTTGAAGCCAATTTCGTCTTAGCAACTCAGGATCAATGTATTTTTCTCTAGTGCGTCTTTCACTTAGTGAATCTGAGGGCTCTTCAGTTTCGGGCATCTTAACCCTTAATTGCCAGAATTACTTAATAAAACATGCTAATTTTCAATAAATACTATTTGCGCGTGTACTGTGCGGCATCCATGTTGTTTGTAACCTAATAAGCCCTGTCATATCACCAAAGCCAGCACTTTATGGAAAAAGTAACATGGGGTAAATTTAAGGGGTTTTCATGGATGCAATTTACCCTTCTATTGAGGAGGACTCAACATTAAATTGCCCTCCCCCACGTTTTATTACCAGTAAACTGCTTGGAATTGGCAAAGTCTTTTTTTCTAAAAGTGCAAAGATAAGGGAGGGTACACTCTGGAAAAGAACAATATTATCGATGAAGTGTTAAGTAAAACGGGCATTGCTTTAGGCGAAGCCATACACTTTGAAATCATAAACATAACCTGGCAAGAACAGACGATGGATAACTGTTCTAGATGCGATCAAGAGTTGGATGAAATATATTGGAGAGACGAGGACTCTAAAGTTGAATCAGTTTTTGACCTTGTAGTGCTCAAATGCCCAAGATGCAAGGCAGTTTACGCTTACTTAATTGACAATTCAGCAGTCGATAATGACGATATATCAGATAATACCTCACCAATGAATGGCCATTCTTATCCAATGATAAAAAATCCCAAGAAGAATCTTCCGAAAAAATGCGCAGGCATTTATTCAAAAAGCGTTAAAGAACATGAACATCGAACAGAAGAACTAAACAAACTTATTCAATCAAAAATTACCCAACTATATGGAGTTGGATTGAGTTTAGCAACGGTAAACTTGGCAAGAGGCGAAATTGTTAGATATACCAAAGGTAACATAACAACCAAGAAACTCACTGCTTTACTTGCCGCAGCCATCTACGCCAAAGCCAATACCACAACTACAAACGGAAGTTTGTGGAAGCATAAAGGAGAAGGCGTCACCGAAAGACAGCTTGAAGAAATCTTTGGTATATCAAGAAAAACCATTCGAAAATGGGCAGACAAGTTCTGTTAAGTCTATCAATTTGATAATTAATCGTTTAATCCAACGCTATTAGATATCGGAAGTGATATTTTGAACCAGTGTCCCCAGTGCACATCGCAGAGACTATACAAGGATGGTGTTCGCCCAACCAATTCTGGCGATGTGCAGAGGTACCTCTGCCGCGACTGTGGCTACCGCTTCTCAATAAATGGCGTCGCCAAATCATTTAATATGACTTCGGGCAAAGGTTCTAGTTGCCAAATAGGCGCTAATCCATACGCCCATGGGCAAGTGATAAATTTGGCAGCGATAGAACCGCTTAAAGAAGGGCCAGCGGGAGCCACAACAACAAACGCTGATGTGAAGGGCAAAGTCGTTCAATACTTCTGCTATATGGAAAAACAAGGATATGCAGAAACCACCACTCAAACATACTTCCAAATTTTGGAAATGCTCCAACGTAACGGCGCAAACCTAAATGACCCCGAAAGCGTCAAAGAAGTCATCGCAAAACGGAGCTGCGGCAAAGGCAGAAAATGGAACATAGTTAAAGCCTACACATTATTCCTAAAGATGCAAGGTCTCACCTGGGAAAAGCCAAGGTACTATCCTGTAGAAAAAATTCCGCCAATACCCACAGAACAACAAATAGATAACTTAATCGCTGGATCAAGCCGACAAATAGCATTATTCCTCCAAATGCTCAAAGAGACAGGCGCAAGACGAGGCGAAGCATTCAACCTACAATGGACAGACATCGATCTCACAACCGGAATCATCCGCATAACTCCTGAGAAAGGAAGCAACCCACGCGCATTCGCTCTTTCGCCAAAACTCATGAAAATGCTTGCAACCCAACCACACGAACATCAAGGCAGAATATGGAAGTACAAGTCAATAACAACCCTAGAAGCAACCTTTAGAAAACAAAGAAAACGAATAGCCCACAAACTACAAGACCCCAAACTACTCCAAATCCACTTCCACATACTCAGACACTGGAAAGCAACCATAGAATACGCAAAAACCAAAGACCTGCTATATGTCCAGAAGCTTCTCGGCCACAGAAACTTAAAAACGACACTTCGCTATACTCAACTTCTCGCCTTACCGCAAAACGAAGAATATATTTGCAAGGCAGCAAAAACAGTTGAGGACGCAACACAGCTAATAGAAGCAGGATTCCAATACGTCACCGAAGTCAACGAGACTAAGCTGTTCCGCAAACTAAAAACTTCATATTTAGGAAGTTAGTATCGTAGTCCATCCACAGGGCTCGTCGTCTAGTACGGATTATGACACCGGCCTGCGGAGCCGGAGGTCCTGGGTTCAAATCCCAGCGGGCCCGCCATCCAAATTATTAAAAAATTGTTTTAACTTACGTTTTCCTAGAAAGAGTTCATCCAGCAATTTAGCCTTTAAAATAAGGGGGCTAAAGTTTTTTTCAAGCACTAGAGTTTTGTTGATTAAAAATATAGAAAGAATTGGTTAAGGTTGTTTATTCTCTGCTTGAGAGTATTATGATGTAGTCTGCTGTGTCGGCGCACATGTCTGCTGCTTGTTCGATGAATTCTATTAGGTCGTCGAATATTACCATGGCTCCGCAGTTTATGTTTACTCCGTATTTCACGAATAAGCTTTTGGTTTTAAGGTATTCAATGTCTATTGCGTGTTCTATTTCACCGACTTTTTTTGCTTCATTTATGGCTTCTGTTGGGTTGG
>Ga0187870_1004228_pt1 | contig 10496 bp, 6 predicted proteins | sample June2016WEW_13_1_3_FD_132974 | JGI IMG/M metagenome (GOLD analysis project Ga0187870, IMG submission 132974) | Peatland microbial communities from SPRUCE experiment site at the Marcell Experimental Forest, Minnesota, USA - June2016WEW_13_150 | ecosystem: Environmental > Terrestrial > Soil >... | reverse complement strand
CTCATCGGCGCCTCCACCGGCGGACCGCTTCCCATCCGCCCGATCCTCTCCGCCCTGCCACCCGAGTTCCCCGCGGCAGTGCTCGTCGTCCAGCACATCGCCACAGGCTTCGGAGCAGGTTTCGCCGAGTGGCTGGCGGGCGCCTCCCGGCTGCCCGTCCACATCGCCGCGGAGGCAGAGCTCGTCGCGCCCGGGCACGTGTACATCGCCCCCGACGAAGCGCACATGGGGGTGCGCGAGGGGCCGCGCATCAGGCTCGGCCACGGCGAGCCGGAGAATGGGCTGCGTCCCTCCGTCTCTCACCTCTTCCGCTCCGCGGCGAGAGTGTACGGGAAGAGGGCGGTGGGCATCCTTCTCTCGGGCATGGGCAGGGACGGCGCGGAGGAGCTGAAGGGCCTCAGAGACCTTGGGGCCGTGACCTTCGCGCAGGACCAGGAATCGTGCGTGGTATTCGGAATGCCCGGCGAGGCGGTGAGATTGGGAGGGGCGATGTACACGATGCCGCCGGAGGCCATTGCCACGGCCGTCGTGAGCCTGGCGGCAGCGGGGGACCCGGGCACGAGGACAGAGTCGTGAGCGCGGACAAGAAAAAAGCGAAAGCAATCGAGATCCTCGTCGTGGAGGACAGCAAGACACAGGCAGAGCAGCTCTTGCACACGCTCGAACAAGCCGGCTACCGGGTGCGCATTGCCGGCAACGGGGCCGAGGCCCTCGTGTCCGCTCGGGAAAGCCGCCCCCACCTCATCATCAGCGACGTGGTGATGCCGGTCATGGACGGGTACACCATGTGTCGGGCGATCAAAGATGATAAGACGTTGAGCGACATCCCGGTGATCATCCTCACCTCGCTTCTAGATTCCCAGGACGTCATCCTCGGAGTCGAGGCGAGCGTGGACTATTACCTCACGAAGCCGTATCAGGCCGAGGTTCTCCTGTCCGAAATCGAAAGCTTGCTCGCATTCTCCCCGTCCCGGGAGCCCGACGATGCGCAGGAGCAGTTCAAAGTCACGATTGCGGGCAAGACGCGTATGGTGCGATCCAACAGGCAGAGACTGCTCACCCTGCTGCTCTCCACGTACGAGAGTGCCGTGCGGCGCAACAAGGGGCTCATCGGAGCGCAGGCGGAGCTGGAGATCCTGAACAGGAGGCTGGAGGAGCTGGTCGAGCAGCTGAAGGAGGCCAAGGGCGTCGCTGAAGATGCGAATCGCGCGAAAAGCAGCTTCCTCGCCAATATGAGCCACGAGATCCGCACGCCGATGAACGCAGTCATCGGCTTCACGAATCTCGCTCTGAAGACAGATCTGACTCTCCAGCAAAGGGACTACGTGTCCAAGATCCACGACGCCGGCGTTTCGCTTCTCGGGTTGATCAATGACATCCTGGACTTCTCGAAGATCGAGGCGGGCAAGCTCAGCATCGAGAGCGTCCAATTCAACCTGGATTCGGTGGTGGGAGACGTGACCTCCATCACCAGCCCGAACGCCTTTGTCAGGGGCCTGGAGTTGATGGTGAACATCCCTTCCGACGTTCCCCGGGAGCTGGTAGGGGATCCCCACCGGCTGGGTCAGGCGTTGATGAACCTCGTCGGGAACGCGGTGAAGTTCACCGAGGCAGGGGAGGTGGAACTGAGGGCGACCCTCCTCGAACGTACTGGCGAAAAGGCGAAGCTGCGGTTCATGGTGCGCGACACGGGCATCGGCATGACACAGGAGGAATCGGCGAAGCTGTTCAGCCCCTTCTCCCAGGCCGACAGCTCCGTGACGCGCCGGTACGGTGGCACGGGTCTTGGGCTGAGCATCACCCGTCGCCTGGTGGAGCTGATGGGCGGCCAGATCTGGGTGGACAGCGCGCCGGGCAAGGGCAGCACTTTTGCCTTCATTGCGTGGTTCGACCTGGGATCCAAGAAGACGCAGAAGCGACGCCTCATCCCCCCGCATCTCTCCGGGATGCGGGTCCTGGTCGTCGACGACAACCCTCATGCGCGGCAGATCATAAGCGAGATCCTCGCGTCGATGAAGTTCCGCGTGGAGTCCGTGGACTCCGGCGAGAACGCACTGGAAGCGGTCAGGAAAGCCGATGCGGCCGACGCCTTCGGCCTCATCCTGATGGACTGGAAAATGCCCGGGATCGATGGCATGGAGGCCACGCGGAGGATCACCACCGCCGGATTCGTGAAGAATCCGCCCGCGGTGATCCTGATGAGCGCCTTCGGCGACGACGGGACCGAAAGGGCCGACGCTCGGGCCGCGGGCGCCGCCGAGTTCCTGATGAAACCGATCACCGCCTCCACGCTCGCGGATGCGATCATCAGGATCTTTTCCCCTGACCTGCTGCCGGAAATGGTGGCGAGCCAACGAGTCAGCAAAGCTTCCAAGGGCCTCCGCGGCGCCCGGGTGCTCCTGGCGGAGGACAACGAGATCAACCAGCAGATTGCCGTCGAGCTTTTGCGGGGAGCTGGCGTGGAAGTCGTCGTCGCTTCCAACGGCCGAGAGGCGATCGAGAAGCTGGCTGCGCCTTCCGCGCGATTCGACATGGTGCTGATGGACATCCAGATGCCGGAAGTGGACGGGTACGAGGCGACGCGACGCATCCGCTCGCAGCCCTGGGGAGCCTCCCTGCCGATCATCGCAATGACCGCGCATGCCCTGGAAGAGGAGAGACGAAAGGCGCTGGAGACGGGGATGGACGACCACATCAGCAAACCCGTCGATCCGGACGCGATGTTCGAGACCATGCGGCGGTTCTATCGGCCAGCAGGATCCGCGCGCACGACCGAACAGATCGCCCCGCCGCGCGATGGCGAGGCTTCATTTCCTTCCATCGAGGGCATGGACGTGACCGCGGGTCTCAGGAGGGTGGCCGGCAATCGTCGCCTGTACCGAAGCCTGTTGCAGAGATTCGTCGACGGGCAGGAGAGCTGCGCCCGCGATATCGTGAAGGCTCTGGAGCAGGGCGATGTGGGCCTCGCCGAGATGCGCGCTCACACCCTGAACGGGATTGCGGGCACCCTCGGGGTGGGCGCCGTACAGACCACCGCGGCGGAGCTGGAGAAACAACTGCGAGAGAAGGATTCCGCGGAGAAGATCGAAGAGACCCGGATCCGTCTGGACGCCGTTCTCCGCGCCACGGTGGACGCTATCCGTTCGATGCTGCGGCACGTGGAAGCTTCCCGCGACGGGGACGTACCCGGTCCCCCCCTGGGGGATCCGAATGCCGCCCTGGGGAGGCTCTCCCGGCTGATCGAGGAGAACGACAGCGAGGCGCTCGAGGTGTTCGAATCCTTGCGCACCACATGGGAGAGCATCGCGGGTCGCGAGGAGACGAAAACGCTTGCCGACCTGTTGTTCGCGTACGATTTCGCTTCGGCGCTTCCGCATGTGAAACGTCTTCAGCAAGCAATGCGTGCATCTCGGGGAGGAGGAGAGGCTGATGGCGGACTCGAATGAGCAGGCGCGGCGGTACACGATCCTGATCGTCGACGACGCGGCGGAGAACCTCGCGCTCATGAGCTCTGTCCTGAAGGCGTCGTATCGGACGAAGGTCGCGCGGGAAGGAGAAACAGCGCTTCGCCTGTCCTCGTTGGATGGTCCCGACCTGATACTTCTGGACGTCATGATGCCGGGCATGGACGGGTACGAGGTCTGCAGGAGGCTGAAAGAGAACCCGATAACCGCCGACATTCCGGTCATCTTCATCACCGCGCGATCGGATGTCAAAGACGAGCAGCGCGGCCTGGACCTCGGCGCAGTCGACTACATCACCAAGCCGATCAGCCCCCCCATCCTGGCCGCGCGGGTTCGAACCCATCTCCGGCTCAAGAGCATGAGGGACTTCCTGCGCGACAAGAGCGAGTTCCTCGAACAGGAAGTCCAGCGACGGACCCGGCAGATCGGCGCGATCCAGGACGCGATGATGGTGGCCCTGGGTTCGCTGGCGGAAACCAGGGACAACGAAACGGGCAATCACATTCGACGCACCCAGCACTACGTGATGGCGTTGGCACGGAAGATAGGCGAGCACTCCGCCCTTGGCGAAACTCTCACGCCGGACATCATCCAGCTTCTGTACAAGTCCGCCCCGCTGCACGACATCGGCAAGGTCGGCATCCCTGACCGCATCCTCCTGAAGCCCGGCAAGCTCACCGAGGAGGAGTTCGAAATCATGAAGACCCACACGACCCTGGGCTGCAATGCCATCCTTACCGCGGAGAGACTCCTGGACTCCCCGACGACTTTCCTGCGCATTGCGCGCGAGATCGCGTGGACTCACCACGAGCGGTGGGACGGGACCGGATACCCCCAGGGGCTTGCGGGGAACGACATCCCCCTCCCCGGACGCCTCATGGCCGTGGTCGACGTGTACGACGCCCTGGTGAGCAAGCGGATCTACAAGCCCGCCATGCCGCACGAAGCGGCGCTGGGTATCATCAAGGAAGGCATTGGCACCCACTTCGATGCCCGTATCGTCGAGGGGTTCCTTGAATTCGCTGGTCAGCTGCCGGAAATCTCGCGCAGGTTCTCCGACGAGAAGCGAGATTCGCCATGAACTCGCAGGAACGAAGAACCATTCTCGTGGTCGATGACTCACCCGTGGACCTCGCAGTTCTGTCCGAGATGCTGAGACAAGAGTATTCCGTACTCGGGGCGACGAACGCGACCTCTGCCCTGGAGATCCTGCATTCCTCCAAGGTGCCCGATCTCATCCTCCTGGATGTCATGATGCCGGGCCTCGACGGCCTGGAGTTCTGTCGGCAGATCCGCGCAAACCCCGTCACGGCACGGATCCCCGTGATCTTCGTCACCTCGAAGGACACTGACGAAGACGAGGCGGCCGGCTTTGCAGCCGGAGGGGTGGACTACGTCGTGAAACCCGTGAATGCCCACCTTCTGCGGGCACGAGTGAAGACGCACGTCGAGCTGAAGCTGGCCCGGGAGGGCCTGGAGGCCCAGAACGAGCTTCTGAAGGAGAACTCACGTCTGCGGGACGAGGTGGAGCAGATCAGCCGCCACGACCTGAAGAACCCCCTGATGGTCGTCATGAATATTCCCGGTTTGCTCATGCACCGGCCGGGCATTGGTGCGGACGAGGCGAAGTGGCTGCAGATGATCCAGAATGCCGGGCGCCGGATGCTGGAAATGATCAACATGTCAATCGACCTGTTCAAGATGGAGAAGGGCACCTACAACCTGCGCCCGGAGCCGGTGAACGCCCTGGCAGTCGCACGGCAGATCGCGGACGCGATGGCCAGGATCGCTTCCGATGGCTCACTCTCATTCGATTTCATCGTGGACCAACAACCGGCGGAGGCCGCGGGCGTTTTCCTGGTCAGCGCCGAGGAGCCCCTCCTCTATACCATGCTGTCGAACCTCATCCGAAACGCCGTCGAGGCCTCCCCCGCAGGGGGGCGGGTGTCGCTCTCATTCTCGACGGGCGCGTCCGGAGCTATCGCCATCCACAACGCGGGCGCCATCCCCGCGAGCATCCGGGGAAGACTCTTCCAGAAGTTCGCGACTGCGGGCAAGCCGGGCGGGACAGGTCTTGGCGCATACTCCGCGCACCTCATTGCGAGGACACTCGGGGGAACGATCGATTTTCAGTCCTCGGAGGAGGCGGGAACCACGTTCACGGTGAGCCTGCCTCGCGTGCGCGGTGAATAGGAAGGACCCACATGGAGGCGTTACAGTGCGGAGCGGCCGTCGAGTTCTTCCGTCATCCCGAGTCGTATGGCGCGAGCGCATCGCTGGCGATAGATCTCCACGGGCGGATCGTCCGGCGCCTGTCCTGCGACCCTCTCGAAGCGCGAGAGGGCCTCAGTGAGGCGTCCGGCGTGGAAATCGTAGACGCCCTTCTCGAACTCTTCCCTCGTGCTCCTCTTCACCTCCCTCACCTTCGGGTCGTCGGCGTCGAAGACCTCGTACACGGAGACGGCCTGCCCCTTGCCCCTGAGCTTGACCTTGTCCAGGAAGCGGAAATCGATACGGTTGGGGTCTTCCAGGTCGAACAGCGCGTCGCTGGAGACCAGGAGGGACACACCGTACACCTTCGTCAGCTCCTGGAGACGGGAGGCGAGGTTCACGCTGTCAGAGATTACCGTGCCCTGCATGAACCGTTCGTGGCCGATCACGCCGAGCATGACAGTGCCACTGTGGACCCCGATCCCCACCCCGATGGGCGCGTATCCGAAGCCGGCGCGATGCTGGTTGTAGATGGGAAGATGCGAGAGCATTGCCACCGCTGCGGAGAGCGCGGAGCCGGCACCTCTGGGGAACAGGGCCATGATGGCGTCCCCGATGTACTTGTCGATGAACCCTCCGTTCTCCCATATGAATGGGTTCATCCGGCGGAGGTAGGAGTTGAGAAAGGCGAAATTCTCCTCGGGGCTCATTTTCTCCGACAAGCTTGTAAAGGAGCGGATGTCGGAGAAGAGGATGGAATACTCGAGCTTCACGTGATCTCCGAGCTTCAAATCCACGATGGTCGCCTTGTCCATCGCGCGCAGGAACTCCTGGGGAACGAATCGTGCATAGGCGTCCAGCGTGGCCTGAAGCTGCTCCTTGCTGCCGGCGAGGGAAAGCCGCAGCTCCGCGTGCCGGCGCTTCATCTCGTCATTATAGGCCTTCAGACGGGCCAGCGAGGCGACCTTGGCGCGCAGCTCCGCCGCCTCCACGGGTTTCGACAGCAGGTCCACCGCACCTGCTCTCAAGGCGCGGAGGCGGTTCTCGGGTCCGGTCAGGGCCGTCACCATCACGATGGGAATCCCGTTCGTCCGCTCCGTCGCAGTGAGAGAGCGCGCCGTGTCGAACCCGTCCATCTCGGGCATCTGGGCGTCCAGGAGGATCACGTCGGGCTGGTCCCGGGCCGCGATCACAAGAGCTTCTCGTCCGCTTTTCGCGGCGAGCACGACGCACCCATCCGCGCGGAGAATCTCGCTGATGACGGTGAGAATCGGCTCTTCATCATCGACCGCGAGAATCCTCGGAGGCGCCGCGCCGCTTTCACCCATGATCGTGCGTCGAGCGTAGCACGGACGAGCCCAATGGCCAATTCCCGCGGGGGCGCTTCGGCGCAGGCGAAATCGCCGAGGGGAAACGCCCCTTGAAATCGGGCCTCGCTTGGTATTCATTGAGGGCAGGGCCTCAACCTGAGGAGGAATCGCGCTGTGGGCAAATCCATCCTGGTGATCGACGACGAAACAATGATCCTGGACGCCATCAAGATCATATTCGAGGACATGGGATACAGCGTGCAGACCACCCCCGACCCGGTCCAGGGAACCGAGGTGGCGATCGCCCGGGACTTCGATCTCATCCTTACTGACATCCGGATGCCGATGCGGAATGGCGCCGAGATCACCGAAACGGTCCTCGCGAAGAAGCCGGGCGCCCGCATCCTCGTCATTACGGCCTATCCGAACGATCCTCTCGCGGAGCGCGCAATCAAAGCGGGAGCCGTCGGTCTGCTGAAGAAGCCATTTGAAATCGCCAAGATACTCGATTTCCTCGCGTAGGAAGGGCGACCATGCCGGGGACCGAAGATCGCAGCCTTGACAACCTCATCCGGGGTTCCGAGGAGCTGATCCGGGACCTCGAGACAGGCAGTCCCGCTCACCCCTCGTCGACCGCGCTGCCGGACCCCATCGCGCGGGAGCTCGAGCAGCAGGTCGCAGTCCCTCTGGAGTCTTTCACCGAGCCCTCTGTGGACGGCCAGGTGGATATCTCCGTTTCCCAGGACGAGATGCTGGTCTATGCGCACTTTCATCCTCCGACGGGGGACGGAAAGCCGCTTCTCCTGGAGTCCGTGCAGTCCGCCGTCAAGAGCGCGCGGATCACGGCGGGCGCGGACTGGGAGGCAATCAAGGGGTGTCTGCTCACCTGCAACGAGGAGCGGAGCGACGTTCTGGACGTCGTCATCGCGCGCGGAAAGAAACCGACAGATGAGATCCCGCCCTATCTCGTCCTGTCTGACAGGCTCGTGTCCCGAGAGAAGAAGGAAGAGGCGCTGGGCGCCCGAGTCGATTTCAAGGAGCTTTCCGTCTTTACGCTCGTGAAAAAGGGCGAAGAGCTCGCCGTCCTCATGCCGAAGCAGGATGGCACCATGGGGGCGACCGTTCGCGGCAATGCCGTCGCATTCAGCAAGCAGCGGGTTTCCTTCCCGCGTCCAGGGAAAAACATCGCCTGGGATGCGGGCAGGGTCATCGCGCAATGCGACGGCAGATTCCAGTTCACCGCCGACAGTTTCTGGGTCGACGAGGTTCTGGATATCCTCGGGGACATCGATCTGAAGGTGGGGAATATCGATTTTCCCGGTAATGTGGTGATCAGGGGAGAGATCCGCGACGGCTTTGCCGTCAAGGCGGGCAAGTCGATTCTCTGCGCGGGATGCATCGGCTCGGCGCGCATTGAATGCGCCGGAGACCTCGTTACCCAGCAGGGAATCGTGGGGAAGGAAAAGGCGGTGATTCGCGTCGGCGGCGCGGCAGAAGCGAAGTTCCTGGAGGGCTGCGCCCTTGATGCGGGCGGCCCCGTGAGAGTACGCACAAGCATTTTGAACTCTACGATTTGCACGAAGGACAGAGTGGAGATGGGAGAGCGCGGGATCATCATCGGCGGGATCGTGAAAGCGCAGAACGGGGTCTCGGCTGCCCAGATCGGAACTGAAAGAGGGCCGCGCACGGAGATTTACTGCGGGATCGACTTCAAGGTCGAGCAGAAGCTCGTGTGGATTCGTGACAGAAACATCGCGCTTGCGTTCAAGCTGCGGGAAATCGACTCGAAGATGAAGTCGAGCGCGAAGGTACGGGACATGCTCGCGCCTCTGCGGGAGAGGATCAAGGCAGCGATCCACCAGTTGAACGAAAATGCCCGTGCCCTCGTCTCAGGGCTCGACCGAAACGAGGGAGCCGATGTGTCGGTTAGCGGATATGTCTATCCCGGCACATACATCGAAATCTGCCATGTGTCGTATTTCGTCACGCGGCCCAAAAGCCTTCTCGCTTTCCGACTTGATAAGGCTCAGGGGAAGATCGTCGAGACGAAATGGGATAAGACGTCCCGCAGCCCCGTGACCCCGAAAACCGCCCCTGCGGGCCCGGCTCGCCGTTAAGGGCTCTGCGGAGCGAGAGGCATCACGACCCTGAAGGTCGACCCCCCTCCCTTCGTGCTCTGCACGTCGATCCTGCCGCCGAACTCGGAGACCGTCGTACTGCTGATGGCGAGGCTCAGGCCCACCCCCTTCAGCCGGGCCTGCGGCGAGCCGGTCGGCGCCCATTCTCCCTTTGCGGAGAAGAACGGAGAGAAGATCCGGGGCATGTCCTCTTCCGGGATGCCGCAGCCGGAATCCTCCACCTCGAAAAACACGGAATCCTTCGTGTTTCCCGTTCGGACCCTCACCATCCGCACCGGCCGATCCAGGAGCGAGTCCAGCGCATTGCCGATCAGGCTCGAGAGCACAAACCTCAGCCGCGACTCGTCGCCGGCGATCGGCGCGGTCTCGGCGAGGCCGCGCACGAGCTGGACTTTCTCCTCCTCGATCCTCTTCTCATGGAGCGCGAGCACGCCTCGCGCCAGGACATCGAGGCGGAGGGTGTTCGAGGAGCCGCCCGGTTCGGTCAGGGCCAGGAGTCGATCAGTGATGTCGACCGCTTTCTGCACGCCCGAGCAGGCTGCCTCCACGTAGCTCGCGATTCGAGCGGGCAGTCTTTTCTCGGACTTCATCATGTCCAGATACCCCCTGATGACGGTGTTGATGTTGTTGAACTGGTGAGCGACTCCTCGGGCAAGCGTGGCGAGGCTCTCCAGGCGTTGAGCCCTGTTCAGCTGCGCCTGCACAGCCTTCTGTTCCGTGACGTCCCGTGCCACAGATGCCATCCCCACGATCCTGCCCTGCGCATCGCGAATGGCGGAAAGGGTAAGGGAGACGATGATCTTCGAGCCATCCTTGCGAAGCCGGGTCGTCTCGAAGTGCGTGATCTGCTCGCCGCGCATGATCTTTTCACGGATAAGCCGGGCTTCGTCTTCAAGGTCAGAAGGGATCAGGGAGGCGGTCGGCGCGCCGATCATTTCCGCTGCTGAGTATCCGTAGAGTCGTTCCGCCCCTTTGCTCCACACGGTGATCCGGCGCTCCAGGTCCAAACCGACGATCGCATCGTCTGCGGATTCGACGAGCGTCGCCAACTGCTGGTTTTTCGCTTCAAGCTGCTTTCGTGCGGTAATGTCATGGGAGATTCCGAAAGTCCCTACGATGTTGCCCGCAGGCTCGCGCAGGGGCATTTTCGTCGTCAGGACCCATGTGTCAGGCCGGTCCGGATACGTCAACCTCTCCTCGATGTCTATCAGGGACTCTCCCGTGCGCATAATGCACAATTCATCTTCACGTGCCTTTCGAGCATGATCGGCCGCGAAATAATCCGCGTCGGTTTTCCCGGTCTCCTGCGACGGATCAGCGAGTCCGAGTACGAGCGCGTGCGACCTGCTCGCGCGGATGAATCGGCTCATCCT
>Ga0187870_1004220_pt1 | contig 10500 bp, 11 predicted proteins | sample June2016WEW_13_1_3_FD_132974 | JGI IMG/M metagenome (GOLD analysis project Ga0187870, IMG submission 132974) | Peatland microbial communities from SPRUCE experiment site at the Marcell Experimental Forest, Minnesota, USA - June2016WEW_13_150 | ecosystem: Environmental > Terrestrial > Soil >... | reverse complement strand
ACGGCAAACATCGCGCTGATGATGCCTGTTGCCGTCGGTACCTTCTCGGGCGGAAACTCATCCCGAATGAGCGCGAATGCGAGGGGAAACATTGCCAACCCTACACCCAGAATGGCACGAAACGCAAGCAAAACACCTATGCTCCACGCGAACCCGTTCCCGATAACGGCAATCGTGTAGAGCGTCAGTGCCACAAGCAAAAGCTTCTTTTTCCCGTAAGTGTCCCCAAGCGTGCCAAATGACGGCGTCGTCAGGCTTCCTAAGAGCAGATAGATGGCGGGAACCCACGAGACCACCGCTTCAGTGGTGTGAAACTCGGCCTGCAGCGTGGGCAGCGCTGGAATGAGCATGGACTCGCTGAATGAGACCATGAGACCGGTGAGGCTTAGGATCACTAAGACAAGCCCAGTGCCCCCTCTTAAGTCGTTTGGACGTGCTGCCATTCAGCGCTCCTCGCTCGGTGAGATAATTTGCGGGCCGCCGCTGCGGGAACGAGTGCCACTCCTAGAGCCCGCGCACCGCCGCTATTTCATTATCTGGCAAACGTAGCATTTGACAAGTTAAATAAGGTTTTTCATTTGATATTCCCTCTAAACGGCCTCTGCTGGCTTGAACGCGGGTTGCTCCTGAAATCAGCTGTGCATCACTCGCGGTCCGATTCGTTAGGCGCGGGGCGAGGCTCTGACGAGCAGCATGTATTGGTCGCACGCCAGCAAGCATCAGTGCGACTCTCTGGCGAACGACCAAGCCCGTTCTAGACGCGTGTTCGCAGATGACTGCGAGTCTCGCTTTGTGGTTCGGCTACGGATTACGCGGAGTCATTTCGCAACTTTTATTGCATCCCGCAGGAGTTGACTAGACACGTCGTGCGCTTGGGGTGACCACATCGATTGTCTCAAGCTTATGAGGAACGATGAAGCCCACAGAGAAGCTTCCGGACGTGCTTGAGTTTTTCAACATTATAGCGAGAATCCGGCGTCTCAACGAGGTTTTTCGCCTCAGCTCGAGAATCCGTTATCTGTACGAGGTCCTGTGCTTTATCCTCATTATCTTTGACGTCTTTTTCCTGTTCATTACCGTTGTCTTTAACCTCAGACAAGGGAGCTTACAGGCAATAGCGACGTTTGACGCGGTCGTTGTGCTCTTTTTATGGGTCGAATACCTGTTTCGGGTGAACGAGCAGGACAACAAGTGGCGCTACGTCGCGCACCAGTGGACCGACGTTCTCGCGATCATTCCGTTTGACTATCTTGCCCTCGTTTCGTTCGGCGTCGCTCTGCCGTTTACCCTCATCTTCAAGCTTCTGCGACTCGTGCGAGTCGTCGCCCTGTTGAGGTTCTCGCGACGCCTCGAAAGAGAAGTCCTCGCTTTTGCCGAAAAGACGCGGCTCATCTACGGCTTAGCCATCTACCTGCTCATCATTATCGTTGGCGCGGCTCTGTTCTTTTCCATCGAATCACCGGTGAATCCCAACGTCGGCAGCCCGAACGACGCGCTGTGGTACATGGTCGTCACCATTACAAGCGTCGGCTATGGGGACGTGGTGCCGTACACCGGGCTTGGCAGGATCATCGGGGTCATCGCAATGATCTCTGCGATCCTCTTTGCGAGTCTCGTGACGGCCACTACCACGTCGGCCCTCCTCGAGAAGTTCAGGGCAGAACGGGAGGAAATCACGAAAGGAAGCAAAGAGACGATCGGAAACGTTATCGCACAACTGAACGCAATCGAAGAGCGTTTAGCTAGGCTCTCTACATTGGAGGACCGCACGGACGAGATCAAGGCTGACCTCGCCGAGCTCAAAGGGATGCGAGAAGAGGTGCAGAGCCTGAAAGAATCTCTTGAGGGGAAGAAGTAAGAAGAGTGAATTGCTTGGGGCGTGTGGGTGCATATCGCTTCAGCTTCCGAATAATCAACGACTACCATGTTTGAAATAGAGTTCGCCATTTTCGCCGCCATTGTTTTTGTTTTCGCGCTTGTCTCTCGTCGCGTTGAGAGACTCAACGTGACGGCGCCCATGGCATTCATCGTTGGGGGCAGTTGTTCGGCGGCTCATAGTCCTCGGTTAGCCCCTCGAGCATTGCGAATCAGCCGGACGACACCGCGCTCACGATTGAGAGGTTTTTAGTAAGTGACCTTCAAAGCGCCTACCAAAAGTCTCTCCTATTAAACAAGTCCGGATCGAAGCCGTAGTACCCACTCGGTTGAGTGAGGTAGCGGATCAGTCCAGGGGTGATGTCATGCGTCACGAGACACAAGGCGTCGATCGCTGATTGCTGTGCAACCTGTAGGCTGAAATCAGCGCTCTCGTCATAGGTGTAACCTGACTTGAAAACGTCGAGTTCGGCTTTGAGGTCGGGGTAGTCGGGGACGGCGATCATGTCGTTCTCCATCAGGAGAGCCAAGTTGTCGTAGCAATATTCGCGCTTTGAGCGGGCGACACGCTCCACCAAAGCGCGCGCCTCGAGCGCGGATACCAATGCCTCATTCGGACGATCAAAGGCCCTGACCACGGCGTTGTTATAGTATCGCGCTAGTTGGGAAACGCCCGTGATCTGGTTTTCTATGGACTCTACGGGATAGCGCCCGAACTCTTTACGAGAGGTATGAGCGTGATGTCGTCCTATTTGTTACATTCTTCATTGAGACTAATACTCTGCCCAAGATTAACGTCGCCGACGAAGCTGCGTTTAACCGGATTTATATAGTGTCTTTTACGCATGGTTTATCGCGAGCTGAAATAAACACTGACATCAAGGAACGCCTCAAGACCGATGATGAGGCACTCAAGACTATTTTCGCGTGGGTAGTGCAGGGCTACTACGATTGCAAAGACTTTGGACTTCACCCCCCAGCGTCAGTAAATGCCGCCACAAAGCAGTATCAACTTCGGATGAACCCCTTAGCGGAGTTTGTCGCATCAGAATGCATTGATGATATAAACGAAAAAACGCCAACTGCCGCGTTGTATGAGCGGTTCAAATTTTCTGCAGACCTCGGAGCCTTGCGAGACGTCAGGAGTATCAAGTCGTTCGGCATCTTCTTCAAACAACTTGCTGAGGCTGTCGGCTATAGGAAAGGACACGGTGTAGACGGCAATTACTGGGAAGGCGTCCGTCTTCGTGATATCAACGACGACATTGACGACAGTGAGGGTAAGAACTCTGAACAGCTGAACAGTATATGGCACAATACAACAACTAGGATAGGTGATATCTCAGAGTACAGGGGACTTTTGCAAATAACACCTTCTACTCTTCAGATGTTCAATGCTGAAGAAGAGCGCCGCGCTATTGATGAAGGTACGCAAGTACTCGAGAAAGAAACTCGGAGACAACTACCAAATGAAAAAAGATGCGACCAAACCGAATGCAACAAGGCCGCAATAGAAGAGATACAAAAGACTCTGAGTGAGCTGACTCTCCGCTCCCTCATTATTGAAAAAACAATCAAAGCAGAAGCAGCTACTACCGACTCACGAAGTATCCATCCCGACGCCCTTAAGTTGGCAGTATGCGGAGAACTTCACGACGAGCATTTAGGGCGTTGGCGCTTGCAGTACCTTCTCGAATTCTATCAGCAGCTAGCCACTGACGACGTTGCAGTCCAAGCTCTTATAGCAAGTTGTCTGGAGGGCAATGCGTGTTAACTTACCTATCTCGCGTGCTAATTCCTAGTGCCGCGCAGAGCATTGCGCCGTATTTCCGGCTCGTGACAAATGCAGCATGTGACCGCGGATGAACAAAAGGAAGGTGGTAGTATGCCTAAACACATCAACGAAATGAGAATTGCGCGCATCAAGCGCGGTCTCTCTCAGCGCGACATGGCACAGATGCTTAACGTGACACAGGCCACGTACTCGAGGACTGAGAATGGCGTTACTGAACCGAGCGATGAGCTGCTCGAGCGAATCGTAGAAATCTTACGCGTACCGAAAAACCGTCTGCTTCAGACAGCGAGTTCATCCGTCGCTCCTGAAAAAGCTGAAAAAGGTGTTTTGCGGCAACAACCGTACGAGCCTCTTCAAGAACGTGCGAGCTAGGACACAGTTAGATTCGAGGCTAGGGATATTCCAGCGCTGATAAAGGATTTAAAACAGCTCGAAGAAGCTGGCGTCATCACGGAAGAAGAATTTGAGACCAAGAAGAAGGATTTGCTGGCGCGGTTGTAGCGGAGGGCAAATCGTGGAGCAGGGCCGTGCGATTGCTTGCTAGCGCATTTTAAAGCGCCTTGTGAAATATGTTTGTCTTGGTATTGCCTTAGAGGCTCACATGTTGCTAGCTAGCGCAATTTAGCCTGCAAATTCGTCGTTTAGGGCCCACGCATCCTCATTTGTTAGTTGAGAATAGCCTGACGTCCAGAAGGACGAAGTTTATATTCTGCATGCATCATTTCTTTTGCAAATAGACAGTGCGGAGCTTGATTGTTTTGGTAACGTATAAGAAACTCAAAAACTTGTACAACCGTTGGGACATTCCAGACGGCGAGCAAGAAAAATTTGACAGATTCAAAAACCGCGTTTTTCATTGCCTTGATACGTATGTGGGCCGTCTTTTTTTGGATAAACCCACGCTTGAAACTAAGTTATTGTTATGCATTGGCGAGTTTTCAGGCACGTCATATTCGACTAAGACAACGCACATACCTGGATTGATTGATGGTCCCCCAGGTTTGTACGGCAAAGATATTACTGATTATTTCCACCAAACGAGGATTGGCAACCTCATATTGAATCTTGATTATCTCACCGACTTTCAGATATTGGTGCTGACCATTCAATGCGTTTTTTGGTTGGAAGAATTGGACGATAAGCGCAAGGAGATGTTCTTTCAATGTATTAAGAAAGCCATCGAATCTTCGGACATTCAGCTTTCAATCAGAAAGGGTTCTAAAGGGGAGTTCATTATTGTCCCCAAGGGGGCCCGCCCTTTAGATGAAAAACTCGTTGATGATGTGCTAGAATGGCTCACTGCGTATCCTGAAGCAAAGAAACACTTTGAGCGCGCGTTGGCGATGCTCATATCAAGAGACTATAGAGAAGCAGCTGACAACATGCGGCTTTCTTTTGAGAACTTCCTGAAACAGTTCTTCCCCCAACAAGACGGAAGACCACAGCGAAAGGGGCTGGAGAAATTTCCTTCTGACGTAAAAGCCTATTTGCAGCAGAAAAAAGTACCTAACCAAGTCTTACAATCATACAACAGTCTATTTCACCATTATGGCGAATACTTGAACTTCATTGCTAAGCATAAGGATGATAGAGGGTCGCCAATTGCAGCCCCGGAAGCGGAGTATATTGTCTATCTAACTGGCCTGTTGATACGACTGCTGATTCAACTGGAGCAATAAACTTGGTGTTGGACTTGCTCGGCTACTTTTGATGAACACAATGCATGCAAACTCTTTTCTTCATTGACATGCATTTTGTGGGTTTTGGCGAGTCCAGTGCAGGTTTTCCGTTTATAGAGTTTCTAGAGGTTACCCGGGGCTATTATTACGCGAGTTTTGCGACGCTATATGGTATATATCATAAGTTGATATATAAGAAGCTCCCTTTTTCTTGCGCGAAATTACACGGGTTTATCTTTTAGGTCAGCTTACTCAAAAAGGAATTGGAAAAACTACTAACGACCTAAGCTGCTGCAAGCTCTCCACACATTAGGGCTAGTTGCTCCTATATAGTCTCTGTCGCTTCTGCTGCTTATCAAAGAGGTATCCATATTTCTTCAAAACTCGTTTACTCGTATAACTGGTAGGCATCACCACAGCTGCGAAGCCTGAAAAACCTAAAAATGTTGTCAAGGTGTAGCATATAGAACCTCTTAAGCAGCTTATCGCTTACGTTTTATAGTTATACGTCGCTCTCGCGCGCGACAGAGCGGGTGTGCGAAATGAGTCCTGCCGAAAAGAATTCTCAAAAAAGTAGAACGCAGCAAAACAGCCTAGTAATGACTACGTCAGCTTATTCAACTAGCGTGGAGCTAAGCTCTGCTTTGCTTAGCGAGATTAATGAGAGATTCGGGATTATTGCCATCTCTGGGACGGGCAAAATATTTGATTCGTCTCTTGGCAACTTACAAGTGTTTGATAGTCAAATAAAAGGGTCGAAGTTTTCGCTTTACAGAATAACAAATTCGATGCTTCAATTTACACTTTTGAGCACCAAAACTGGCATTCGTGTTGCTAGTCTCAAACTACCACCACCCACTTCAGCGTTAGGCATCATAGTGACTTGGTCTGACGAAGCCGTTGACCTTTTCGCTGGTGATTTTACTAAATTGCCGCTCAGCTATGCAAAGGGACAAAAGCAAGCAGGCAGAGTACGGCAGGACAAGAACGGAGCGTTAGTTGTAATGGCAGAAAGTATGTTTTACGTTTCCGATATGGAAGATGGAGAATTAGTACTCCTTTCCACTGCCAAAGAGCTATGGGACTTGACTGTTTTCAACAATAAACAATTAGTGCACAAAGCCAAAAAATGTATGGAAATAAATGGCACCCACTCATATGATGATTTCCTACTTGAGAAGTCGATATCACAACAATGCTTCATAATGCTGGTTAGGGGTTTTGAAGTATATACGAGGAAAAGATTTCTCGAAATAGAGAAAGAACTACCGTTCCGTGGCATAATTCCGCAGTTTGACCTTTTGCTTAATGAATTCACAAGAGATGCTAAAACGTTGCACAGAGTTTTCGCTTATGCTGAAATTAATATGAAAAGCATACTTGAGGCCTCGCTTAGCATCCCACGGCATCGAGGACAAAAGGGCCTAATAAACTTTCAAAGCTGGAGTGAATGTAAGGAAGCTTACAAACTTTGTTATAACATAAAGTTTGGCGAAATGCCTGACGTAAAAAGCGATGTGTTGGAAAGAGTGCAACGATACATGCGATTCCGACACAAAATTATCCATTCGTCGCAAGAAGCGACTATGCTGCGTGCTGAAAACCCGAAACAGGAACTGATATTCTTGAGTTTCGATGCTGCCGAGTCAGCAACGAAAGACTTTACGGAGTTTATCGAAAAACTCCATGCGCAGACTGAAAACCTCACTGCATAGAGCCTTGCTCTATAGAAAGCAAATTAGTTCGTCGTCGCAGGCAATAATTTCAGATGTTGCATCTAAGCATTTGGGGTTTGGCACTATTCCGATAAAGTACAAAAAGCATTATGCCTTTTGACACCTCTCATTAATCATGCAACTCTTGTGCAAACATAAAATAGGCTTACACAGCGCAACAGTCTCGCACTCGTATCCGGTCATTCGGCTGCCACGAGAGTTCGCCTCGCTTGCAGGTAAGTTGGCACATATATACCAAACCGCGCACGAGGGGAAGCTTGCATTTGTTATGACCGTTGACGACCCGTTGACAAAATTTGTGCAAACGAAGAACGAAGTCAAGTTGAAGAGCGCCTCTCCGCCATCGAATCACAAATCGTAGAGCTAAAATTGCTTATTTTTTCAAACGAAGGCGACAGCCTTCACAAAATCAAAAACAGATGGGCTCGAGGCGATTCGAACGCCCGACCTTCGCCGTGTAAATACGCGGGTCGATCAGCGCTTGTTTCGCCCTTGTCAGAGCGCGGCGAAACAACCACAAGGAATGCAAGCGCCCCTTTGTGAACTGTTTGGTAAATACGTGTTTGTAGTCCTGCAAGCTTAGAGAGCGTGTGGGGCAGCCGTATCGTTGGGTAGTTGTAGTCGGTTCTTGCGTGGTGGAGCGAGATTTTGCTGCGATGGACTTCCAACAGTCCGTGGTTTGGCATCGCACCATCGTAATAAGGGTAATGTTCAGCTGCTAACATAGTACGCGCAAACTCGGCGCTGCCCATTTAGTCGTTACGATTTGCCTTCCGCGATAAGGCGAAGATGAGCACGCAACGTCCATTATTCTGAAGCGCTAGGTTTCTACTAGCTTGCTTCTCTCACGGCACGCGAGAGAGGTTCCGCTGTGAGCGCCGTAGATCGACCCCAGTAATTTGCTGAACTGCGCCCCATAAGGAGGAGTGCTCAGGATTGCGGTAATCAAAGCATCAATAGCAGAAAGAGCCGTTGGATACTAAGGAATTCAGATGTCGATCGGCATCAGGGCATTTGCGGGTTTCATTGTTCTATGTAGTCGATTCTGGCAAGAGCTTTCAAAGCAGCTTCGCGAACATTTGGGTCATCATCTTCTCTGGCCCTCATCAGAAACGGTACTGCAGGTTTACCAACTTGTTCAAGAATGACCGCTATGCTTGATCTAACGCGACCAATTGGATCTTTCAAGGCCTCCACTAGAAGAGATATTGCTGGCTCTCCGATTTCGCTCGTAATTTCCACGAGAGCTGACATAACCATCTTCTCGATTGTCTCTTCAAGATCGGTTCGTAGTATTAGTATCAATGGTTGGACGGCTGGCTCGCCCAATCTCACTACTTCTAGGAAGCGCAATCTCGCGATATAGTAAAAAGCTCTTTCCGTGTCAGTATCTGGAAACCAATCTAATTCGTCAAGCGAATTGGCAGCTTCGCTTCGTACAGATGAATTCTGATCTGTCAACGCTTGTGTTAGAGGCTTCATAGCTTTCGCAAAACGCAACTTGCCAAGTGATCGTGCGGCGCTCTGCCTGACGAACCGATCCTTATCATTTAGAGCTTTAATCAAAGGCTCTAAAGCTCTTTGATCTCTGATCCCCCCCAAGGAAACCGCTGCGGCGTCCCTTAGAGTCCTATCTTGATTGCTCAAAGCTTGAATGAGAGCCTCGCAAGCTACTGGACCCCCAATATCGCCCAATGCCTTTGCTGCTTTTCCTTTGTCACCAACATAGAACTCGAAGTCCAGCGCTTTTATCAGTGGTTTGACAGCAGGCTCACCCAATGTTATCAATTCGTTCCAATCTGATTGCGCAATCAAGTAATACGCTTGCTCGACGTCGTTTTTGGGCGTCCAGCCGCGATTGCGGAGAATGCCGGCCACGTCCTTGCGTATTTTTGGCTCGCGGTCACATAAGGCCTGTTTGAGCGCGTCCACAGCTTTATCAGTTTCAATGTTTCTGAGCGCTTCAACCGCTTTTATGCGAACACCAAGGTCGTCATCTCCTAACGCTAACTTAAAACCATCTGCGACTTCTTCATCTCCCATTTTTCCTTGAACCTCAACTGCGCGCCTCCTAGCGAAGCGTTGCTCTTGCTTCAATTTTGCAGTCTGATCATTCACGCTGCGATCGTCAGTTCTGTCCCCAAATCGTTTCTTTAGAGCTTCATAGCTGTACTTGCTTAACTTGTCTTGCTGGCCAAAGCGCCTGCTCAAGCGCAAAACGAGAACGCCGAAGATAATGAAGGCGACGATAATCAGGATGAAGAGTGCCGCTGGAACATAAGCGGAAACGCCAAGGGCAGAATAGCCTTCAGCAATACCAAATATTGCACCGATAAGTGCTAGAACTAGTACTATGTCCGTAAGCCAGTCCCGAAGCATAGTGTTCCTCAGGTCGCGCAGGCAGCGAATAATTCAAGCTTAAAACAGTATTTAACAGAGCTTAAGAGTTTTCTTTTGATCGTTAGCAGCAAATGAACACCTGGTTCTATAGATTTAGCAAACCTAGTCGACTGCGTTGTTATGGTGGCCTTTGCCCAACGGTTGCACAATACCTCTCATTTTTTTGTAATAACTTGATTTAATTAAGTTGATTAAGCTTAAATCATTCTGGATCGGCACAGTGGCGTGAAAAGGTCTCCCGCCATTTTTTGCCAAAAACGATGAAAAATTTTCTAAAACGATGCGAGCTCTAAATTTGAAATAAATGTTATATTTGAGCCGAACAAAAAATATCGACAAATACTTTTTGTATCAATACCAATAACTCACAAAGACAAAATCTCAAAAAATCAGAAAATGAGCTTATAGAAGACGGGTCAAGCATTCACCTGCTGGATTGACCATCCTCCTCGCAAGTATGAATGGCGACGGCTGAGAGTAAAAGCCTTACGTCATTTCTTTTTTTGACGCGTAAGCATCAGATGACCAGAATTGTTCGAGCATCGCGAGCGCTTGTTCCTTAGTAGGCGGAATCCCTTCGAGTTCTTGTCTTGTGAGGTTCTCAATGACCTCGTGAACTGCGCCCCCAAGAGTGAAGTACGTCTTTCCTGCGGTAGGGATGCGCAAGACGTAACTGAATTTGTACTGCATCGGACAGTTATCAAAGATTCGAAGGCACCACTGCCGACGGAGATGACTTCATCATCGAAGGTATTCACGTTAAGCTTTCCGAGGGCTTTGGCCGCCTCTCTCTTGACCGAGAAGCTGCTGTCTTTGAGCACTCTTAGCAACAGCCCAGCGGTTCTGTTATCGTCCGAACTTACGAAGGGCTGTCGCAGCGCTCTTGCGAACGTCACTGTCCGCATCGTTGAGCGCCCTTTCTAAGGGCTCAACGGCTCTGTTATCACCGATCGTGGCGAGGGCATCCGCAGCGTTCACGCGAACACGCTGAATGTCCGAGTCGTTCAGCGCCTTT
>Ga0187870_1004218_pt1 | contig 10503 bp, 7 predicted proteins | sample June2016WEW_13_1_3_FD_132974 | JGI IMG/M metagenome (GOLD analysis project Ga0187870, IMG submission 132974) | Peatland microbial communities from SPRUCE experiment site at the Marcell Experimental Forest, Minnesota, USA - June2016WEW_13_150 | ecosystem: Environmental > Terrestrial > Soil >... | reverse complement strand
GTCTGTTCGGCATGATCGCGGCCTGTGTTGAGGATTTTTGTCGCCGAAGGAGCGGTGATGAACGCATGCGAGCCGGCCTGAAGGATAATTTCCGTCTCCGCCCGGTCCCCACCCAGGAAGCCCGGTGTGGGGTTGACGATTTACAACGATAATTTCGCGGTGGTGCGCGAGGCCCGCAATATGAAATTCGAGAAGGGACAAAACACGGTGCGGTTTACAGACGTGGCATCGGCAATCGACCCGACGAGCGTGAAATTCACTTGTTTGTCATCGCCTGGGGCGGTGTCGGTTCTTGAGCAGAATTACGAATACGACCTTGTGAATACCGACAGTTTGCTGAAGCGTTACATCGATAAGCAGGTAGTGGTGGCGATAAGGGGCGGCGGGTCGGACACGAGAAAATTTGTCGAGGGGACGTTATTGGCGGGGGTGGGCGGCGACTTGATTGTGAAGAGTAACGCAAGCACCGGCCTTGAGGTAATTGAGCGGGCAAGCGTTGAGGGGATATCATTAAAGGAGATGCCTGATGATTTGGTAACAAGGCCTACGCTTGTGTGGCTGACGGATGCGAAGAAGGCCGGCGAACAACTTTGCGAGGTGACATACACGACGGGGGCGATTGGCTGGAAGGCGGATTACACGGCCATTCTGAATGCGGACGATACTGCTCTGGGTTTTTCGGGCTGGGTTACGATAGATAACACAAGCGGCGCGGGCTACAAGGATGCGACGCTGAAACTGATAGCGGGAGACGTGCGGAGGATTCAGCCGGCGAGGCCTACAGAGATGTTCAATGGCAAGGTTATGCGTATGGCAATGTCGGTAGAAGAGAAGGGTTTTGAGGAAAAGTCGTTTATGGAATATCATATGTACACGCTGGGGCGAAAGAGCACGATAAATAATAACCAGGTCAAGCAGATTGAATTTATCGAGCCGGCGGAGGGGGTGAAGGCGAAGAAGGTTTATGTTTACGAGCGGAGCGACTACTGGAACCCGCGGGGCGGCGACCAGAATAAAAAGGTGATGGTCAAGATTGAGTTCGAGAACAAGAAGGAAAATAAATTGGGGATTGCGCTGCCTAAGGGCAAAATCAGGGTTTTTAAGAATGACCCTGCGGACAACAGTTTGCAGTTTGTGGGCGAGGACGAGATTGACCATACGCCGAAGGACGAGAAGCTGTCGCTTTATATCGGCGACGCGTTCGATATTGTCGCGGAGCATACGCTGGTTGACAACAAGGAGCAATTCGGCAAGCACCGCGAGTCGCACAAGATTGAGTTGCGAAACAGGAAGAATGAGGAGGTTACGGTACTTGTGGATGAGAAGTTTGCGAGATGGGTTTACTGGGAGGTTGAGAAGTCAACGCAGGAGTATGAGAAGAAAGACGCATATACGGCCCGGTTCCCGGTGAAGGTTGGCGCGAATTCGACGGTAACGCTGGAATACACGGTTGTCTGGTCAACGTGGAAATGGTAGTCCGAAAACGGATATCGGCTGTTAAAATTCCGGACTTGGCGCAAAAGAAAAGCGGCCTTATACGAGATAAGGCCGCTTGTTAAACAACGATGCGTTAAACTATTAGCTGCCGTTGTCAAGGAGGTCATTAATCAGGAGTGCATCTGTTACATCCGCCGGCGTGAGATCTGTGTAAGGGCCTGGCGTTGTGGGAGGGGGAGAGACGGTGGCAGGAGTGCAGGTCGGGAGACGCCCGCATGCTTCCATGCCCGACTTTTGATCTACGGGGAGTACAAATGGGGGTGTACTTCCAGACCCCCATCTTTGATAAATGTTGTCGTTATTTATGCCCGCATTGGCTTGTGGCTCAAATTTCACGCTGCCGTCATTGCGCAGGACGTTTTGGCCTTCGCGCTGATGGGCATAGGCGTTAAACACGAAATCTTTGTCCACATACTGACAACCGTTAGCGACCCAATTTAGACAAGGTGATGTAGCTAGTGGGGTAACTGTTTTCAGTGTCCCGCCGCTATCTCCACCTGTTATATAAGCAAAGGCGTTTTTATCCAGGCCCGGGTTTCTATCCGCCGCGAGTGGGCTGCTTGGGCTGCTGTTAACTGAAATCGGGAGCCCAGCCTGAGTGCCTCCGGTATCTTTGGAAAAGGGGAAATGGTAAGCGTAGCTGCAGTGTTTACCCGGCCTGTAGCCAAAATCGTAAACCTTGGTCAGGTCTGTTAGTGTTGTTATGGTATAAGTCGAGAGCTTGAAAACTTCTGAGCCGGAGTCGCCCTTGCAGATAAACTGTTTTGGTGAGACATCCTGGTATTTTACGAGCATATAGAACAAGGAACCCATAGTTGCAGCGCCACCGGAAGCAGCTGGTGCAGAGTTACTAAAGATTTGTTGGGTGGTTTGCGTACCGTTTATGCCGTCGAAATGGGCAAGCTTTTCATACGTTTGGTAAACTACCGGCATTGACCTCCAGCCAGGCATTGGATATGCCTCCTGTGAATCACCGGCATACAGTAACAATGCTTTGCCTATGCCTGACAGGTTTGACCCGCAGACCATACGGTAGGCAATCATCCTGACCCTGGCCAGGGCCGGCATCAGGATACCCATCAGCAGAGCGATGATCGCGATAACGACCAGCAGCTCGACCAACGTAAAACCTTTCTTTTTCATTTGTTTTCTCCTTTACACATTTTTTGAGATTCGCTATCCGGCCGTCCAAAGCACAATCAGACATAGTTTAAGACGGATTAATGCAACTTGTTTTCAAAGACACAAGGTTTTTTCCGCAATTCCACGCGAATCTCTGTTTAACTTTTTCGCTCGGAACCGGCCGGCAAAAAACACATTCAAATCAGATTTTATAGGACTTGTTGGCTGGCTTTCCTGACTCAAAAACGCCGCTGATTTAAGTCAAGCAACACCAAACCATTTCTAACAGGCAGGTTATGATATTGAGGGGTACATTATAATTACGGCCAACGTTATATAATTACTACTTTGGTACCTGCCTAACTTCACTGTTCAGTATAGCGCCGTCCCATACTGTTGTCAAGAGGGTTTTCGGCAAAAAATGTGATAACTCTTGAAAATTCCGCGTCGATACCTTATAAATGCCGTTTTTGGCGTGGGAAAAGGCCTATGATAGACCAAAATAAGCTTCAAAAGCTGAAAACCGTCCTAAAAAATTATGGTCAAAGCCACATTTTGACCTTCTGGGACCGGCTTGACCCGGCCAGACAGGACCGGTTTTTTGCCCAGATTAACCAACTGGATTTTGCCCAGTTAGACCGCTGGCGGGAAGAGTTTGTCCTGAATGCCTCGCCTTTTAAGCTGCCTGACAAGCTTGTACCCGCCCCGTTTTACGCTCAGCAGCCGGGCGATGCCGGGCAGCGAGGGAAATATGACCAGGCGCGTCAACTGGGTGACAAGCTGATTTCTCAGGGTAAAGTCGCGGCGTTTGTTGTTGCCGGCGGACAGGGAACCCGGCTGGGTTTCGACGGGCCGAAAGGGAATTTTCCCATAAGCCCGGTTAAAAATAAGACGCTTTTCCAGATTTTTGCGGAGGGCATTTCTGCGGCCTGTAAAAAATACCATACCAGCTGTCCCTGGTATATTATGACCAGTCCTCTCAATTATCAGCAAACACTGGATATTTTTTCCGCCAACAATTACTACGGCCTGAACAAAAACGACATATTTATATTTCAGCAGGGGACTCTGCCCAATTTTTCGCTGGACGGCAGAATCCTTCTGTCTGATATTGACACAATCGCCACCTCGCCCGACGGCCACGGCGGCAGTTTGCGCGCGCTATATAATTCGAGCGCGCTGGCTGATATGCAAAAACGTGGCGTCGAGTTCGTCAGCTACTGGCAGGTTGATAATTCCCTCATCAATATCTTTGACCCGCTGTTCATCGGGCTGCACGCACTTGACGGGGCGGAGATGTCGTCGAAGGCGCTGAGCAAAACGGAGCCGTTCGAGAAACTCGGCAACTTCTGCCTGGCCGACGGGAAAGTAACTGTTATCGAATACAGTGACCTCCCCGATGAGCTTGCGGAAAAGAGAAATCCCGACGGCTCGCTTGCGTTTGAGCTTGGCAGTATCGCCATTCATATTATCAGCGTCAATTTTATTGAGCGGCTCAATAAGCACGGTTTCGTGCTGCCTTTGCACAGGGCGGCAAAGAAAATCCCGTATGTTGACGAGGGAGGTCGGCGAATCGAGCCAAAGGAGCCGAACGGCGTTAAGCTGGAGAGTTTTGTTTTTGACGCGCTGCCTCTTGCCGGAAAGTCGATTATCCTTCAAACCGTCCGCAGTGAGGAATTTGCGCCGACGAAAAATGCGACAGGCGTTGACAGCGTCCAGACCGCGAGGCAAATGATGATTGACCGCGCGGCTGCCTGGCTCGAATCGGCGGGCGTAAAGGTCCCGCGAAAAACGGACGGTTTGCATGACTGTGTTATCGAGATTTCGCCTGGATTTGCCCTGACAAGAGAAGACGTTGCTAAAAAGCGCGATAAGATACCCACCATCAAACCCGGCGACAAGATATATCTTGGGTGAGAGAATATGCGCCTTCGCAAAATTATTCTGACATCAGCGGCAATAGCGGCTGTTTTGGGATTGAGTTCCTGCGCAAAAAACACGAGCAAAACTTTTGTCATTACCGAGTATGGGGCGATTGGTGACGCGAAGGCGCTCAACACCGCCGCGATAAATAAGGCGTTTGTTGATTGCGCGAGAGCAGGCGGGGGCACGGTTACGATTCCGGCGGGGGTGTTTCGCACGGGGCCGATAAGAATATCGGGTAATACAACTTTGCATCTCGAAGCAGGGGCAGTTCTCAAGGGCAGCGCGGACCTAAATGACTACATCATCAATGGTCAAAGATACGGCCTCATATCGGCTGCAAACGCTGACAATATCGCAATCGTCGGCCGGGGGATTATTGACGGCAGCGGAACAAGTTTTATGGATATGAAAAGCACTCGCACCGGGGCCGAGAGGTTCGGCGATTTTGACCCGAAATTTACGCGGCAGGGCAGGGAATATATGGACCCGAAGTTCGGCACAGCGGATGGCCCGGTCATTCCTTACGAAAGACCAGGCCGGCTCGTCGCGTTTTCGCTCTGCAAAAATGTGCTGATTCGGGATGTTACAATCACAGACGCTCCGCTCTGGACGGTCCATTTAGATAGATGCAGGGATGTTGTCGTTTCAGGAGTTCACATAGATAATCCGCTTGTAGTGCCCAATAACGACGGCATTCACTGCACCTCGTGTGCCAATGTTCATATCAGCGATTGCGTTATCTCTGCGGGCGATGACGGGATTGCGATTACCTCGATAGGTGACCCGCGCCATCACCAGATTCTTGGCGGCGACCCGCTCGGGCCGGGCAAGACCGAAAATATAACGGTAACCAATTGCACGTTACAATCACGGTCGACCGCGCTTCGCGTCGGCTACACGGGCGGGGACATTAAAAACTGCGCCTTTTCAAATATCATCATCCGTGAATCGAACCGCGGGCTGCTCGTAAACGTTCGCGACGAGGCCTCGGTTGAAAACATCCTGTTTTCGAACATTATTATTCAGACCCGCCTGCACACGGGTCACTGGTGGGGGCACGCGGAACCGATACAGGTTTCCGCTCTTGCCAATGCAGCGGACGTTAAAAAATTAGGCGGGATAAAAGACGTTCGCTTTTCGAATATCATCGCGGAATCCGAGAGCGGTATCGTCGTGTGGGGCAGCAAAAACAGCATCATTAGAGACCTCTCGTTCGATAACGTTAAAGTAAAAATGAAAAATGGCCCGCTAAGCGCGTCATACGGCGGGAATTTCGATTTGCGGACGAGTGCCGATTTGGCTACCGCGCAATTCAAGCACGATGTTCCGACAATTTACTGTAGAGATGTTGCCGGATTGAAAATAAGCAGGTTTGAAACAGAATGGGATGAAGGACTGCCTGACTTTTTCAGCAATAGTATATGGTGCGAGAACGTCAGCGACGTTGAAATTGACGGCTTTGTCGGCAGGCAGGCACATCTCGGCGACAGCAGAGCCGCTATCGTCCTCGAAAAAGTGAATGGCGCGACAATTCGAAATTGCAGGGCGGCCGAAGGGACGGGTGTTTTCCTGCAGACCATTGATGTGAACGACGGGCGGCTGTTTGTGAACAACGACCTGTCACGTGCTCAGCAGAAAACAGAATTAACGGAATCGGTTTTCCACGAGTTCGGCAACTACGAATCGAAATAAACGCCGGCTATAAGTTTATTTTGTCGAGAACGTGTGTATCGTAGTCGTCTCGTATTTTTCACCCGGTCGTAAAACAGTCGATGGGAAAGTCGGCTTGTTGGGCGAATCGGGATAATGCTGTGTTTCGAGGCATAACGCGCCGTATTTAACATAGGCCTTGCCGTCCTTGCCTTTAAGCGAGCCATTAAGCCCGATGCTGCTGTAGAATTGTATTCCCGGCTCGGTTGTTTGTATCTCCATTACTCGCCCGCTTGTCGGCTCATAAACTTTCGCGGCGAATTTCAGTTTGCCCGCTTTACCGTTGAGCACATAATTATGGTCGTAGCCGCCGATATCAATTTGCTTTATTCTCGCGCCAATCGTCATCGGCTTTGTGAAATCCAGCGGTGTGTCTTTAACGTCCTTAAGCTCTCCGGTCGGTATCAGCCCCTTATCTACGGGCGTATATTTGTCGGCGTTTATCGTCAGCTCGTGGCCAAGGACATCGCCGCTGCCGGCGCCGGCGAGATTCCAGTAAGCGTGGTTTGTCATATTCACGACCGTGGGCTTATCCGTTGTCGCCTCATATTTCATTTCCAGCTTATTATCCGATGTAAGGGCATAAGTTACGAGGCATTTGAGATTGCCGGGGAAACCTTCCTCGCCGTCTTTGCTCGTGTAGCTGAGTTTCAATTCGGCCTTGCTGCTTTTTGCCTCGGCCTTCTCAATCTTCCAGACAACCTTGTCGAACCCCCCGGCTCCGCCGTGCAAAATGTTCTCTCCCTCGTTTTTCGCAAGCTTATATTCCTTGCCGTCCAGCGTGAACTTTGCCCCGCCGATACGGTTGCCATACCTGCCGATTATCGCTCCGAAATACGGATTCCCCTTGAGATACCCGTCCAGATTATCAAATCCCAGGACAATATCTCCGGGTTTTCCGCTTCTGTCGGGGGCCTCAAACGAGACGATGATTCCGCCGTAGGTCATTATCCTGGCAGTAAGCCCTTTACCGTTCGTTAGTGTTACAATATCAACCTGCTGCCCGTCAGCGGTTTTCCCGAATTGTTCCGTTTTAACGCTCATTTTTCCCGGCTCCTTACATTTTTTAGCACAGCATTTCATTTCGCAGCAACTGCTCACATAAACCACAACTGCCGTCAAAACCACACCAACCAGAATTCTCTTTTTCATTCTTAAACTCCTGCTTATGCGATAATCCATTATTCGATATTCCCTTGCCTGAATATATAACCCCATCAGCATCGAATGTCAAATTATTAGCATGGCGTCGCCGTAGGAATAAAAGCGGTAGCGATTCTCGATGGCGTGTCGGTAGGCAGCCAGTATCGCATCAAGGCCTGCGAATGCCCCGACGAGCGCAATCAGTGTGGATTGCGGGAGATGAAAATTGGTAATCATCGCATCGACCATTTTGAATTTGTAGCCCGGCCTGATAAACAAGCGGGTCGAGTCGTTAGCTGCCGACAATTGCCCTTGTGCTCCAGCGGTTTCCAGAACGCGGACAGAGGTAGTCCCGACGGCAATAATTCTGCCGCCGGTTTTTTTGACGCGATTTATCAATTCCGCGTTTGTTTCGTCGATGCTGAATTGTTCCTCGTGTATTTGATGCTCTTCGAGCGTTTCAGTGGTTACCGGCTTAAATGTCCCCTCGCCAACGGCAAGCGTAACATAGGCGAATTCAATCCCCTGCGTTTTAAGCTCCTCAATGAGCTTTTTAGTGAAATGCAGTCCGGCTGTAGGCGCTGCAACCGCGCCTGGATTACATGCGTAAACCGTCTGGTATCTTTGCCTGTCCTCGACGGCCTGGTCTAAATCGGTATCTCTCTTTATATAAGGCGGCAAGGGCGGGAAACCAATCTTCTCAAGAGTTTTTTGTGCCGGCTCTTCGGCTTCGACTTTCAGGAGGCACTTGCCATCGTTTTTTTTCTCGATAAGCTCTGCGCAACAAAATTCCTCGCCTGCGATATCTATCAACTGGATACGTTCTCCCGTTTTGATTTTGCCGAGGCCTTTGAGCATTACCTCCCAGAAGGCGTTATCCTGTTGATGCAAAAACAATCCTTCGAGCTTGCCGCCTGTCCGGCGTTTTGCGAAAAACTTCGCGGGCAATACTTTTGTGTCGTTTAGGACGAGGCAGTCGCCCTTGCGCAGAAACTCCCCGATTTTGTCAAAGCGGGTGTCGGTTAACAGCCCATTTTGCCGCTCTAAAACCAGCAGTTGTGACCGGCTGCGGTTTTTCGCCGGCTGCTGTGCAATCAGCTCCGCCGGCAGGTGATAATCCAGTTCTTTCGTCTTCATACAAGAAACTTATCAGACCATACGCAAATCACATAATATTTTTTTCTCAATTGCAGCTGTATTTTAACGCTTTCGGCGTAAAAGACCAAATTATTGCAAAAGCTACGCAATTACCGCGTCGATACGGGACTTGTTGGCCCGGTTTCGCAAAAGCGTCGTAGATTAAAAGAGGTGATGCAATGACGTCAAAAGAATTTTTTGAACAAACAGCGACCTCGATAGCTGCCCTCGACAGGGACGAGCTTAAAAGACGCATCAAGAATTTCCACGGACGTTTCAAGCTGGGTTTTACCGAGGACTATCTCAATCAGCTCAATATTGACCGGCTAAGACACATTCTCCTGGCCGCTCACATTAGCACAAGCGGCTCCTGCTAAAATCTGCCAGGACGCTGGTCATTTTACTCGCATTTTTATCACTCGCAATCGCTGCATTTGCAGGTATTTAGGCAAATCTAATCTCAAATCAAAAAAGACCACCATTTCCTTGACAAATGCAAAGGAGAACGGTTATACTTTCTGATAATTCCAAACAAGAGGAAATACATGAAGGAGAAGCCGTTTTTGCCGTAAAAACACACTTTTTAACATACCAACACGGTTATTTGAGGAGGATAATACAATGCGAAGTGGCATAAAAGACAAGAGGCGTTTTTTCGTCACGGTTGTTTTGGTCTGTTTTCTCCTTTCCGCATTTGTTCTCCCTATACCGATATATGCTGGCGAAATTGTGGGCTTGGGACAGAATGAGTTTGGTCAATACAATACGGCGGGGACTCAGATGCTGCACGGTCATGTGCCGGCAGTTGTGGCGCAATTGCAGCCGGTCAGCAACCTTTCGGGTTCGGAACGTCTGCACTTGGCGATCGGATTGCCGCTCCGCAACCAGGCTATGCTCACCGAACTGCTCCAGCGGATTTATAACCCGGCAAGTCCCGATTACCATCATTATCTGACGCCTGAGCAGTTCGCAGAAATGTTTGGCCCGACGGAACAGGATTATCAGGCGGTCATCACTTTTGCAAAATCGCACAGGTTGACTGTGACCGGCACACATCCCAATCGCATGTTGCTGGATGTGGACGGTTCGGTAACCGACATCGAGAAGGCTATGCACGTGACGATGCACGTTTATCGGCACCCGAAAGAGGCCCGCACATTTTATGCGCCGGATGTTGAACCGTCGCTAGACCTCGCTGTTCCGGTTCTGGGTATCAGCGGTCTCGACAATTACGAGCTGCCGCGCCCACGTCTGATAGCTACTCCGCTGGCCAATGTAACAAACGTGACACCGAATGCCGGGTCAGGGCCAGGCGGCACTTACATGGGCAACGACTTTCGCGCGGCGTACGTTCCGGATTCGTCACTGACCGGTTCTGGTCAGATTGTGGGATTACTGCAATTTGATGGTTATACTGCCAGCGACATTACTTATTACGAAAGCCAGGCGGGGTTGCCGAATATCACTCTGACCAATGTGTTGATTGATGGAGCCAGTGGAAATCCCAGCGGCGATGGTGGAGAGGTTGAGGTGTCGCTGGACATAGAAATGGCGATTTCCATGGCACCGGGGTTATCCGAGGTGGTTGTTTATATAGCACCCAATCCCAGTCCTTGGGAGGACCTGCTGAACCGGATGGCAACGGACAATCTGGCCAAACAATTGAGTTGTTCGTGGTATTGGCCCGGCGGGACAGCCAGGCCGACTTGCGACCAGATATTTCAGCAGATGGCGGCTCAGGGGCAGTCCTTCTTCAACGCATCGGGCGATTATGATGCCTATACCGGCCTCATTGATTTTCCGGGTGACACTAATTATATCACACAAGTCGGCGGGACAACTTTGACGACGAGCGGTCCGGACGGCGCCTGGGTTTCGGAAACCGTTTGGAACCGGGGCAACGGCAAAGGCAGCGGTGGCGGGATTAGCACGCAATATCTGATACCAGCTTGGCAGGCGAGCGTCAGC
>Ga0187870_1004217_pt1 | contig 10506 bp, 7 predicted proteins | sample June2016WEW_13_1_3_FD_132974 | JGI IMG/M metagenome (GOLD analysis project Ga0187870, IMG submission 132974) | Peatland microbial communities from SPRUCE experiment site at the Marcell Experimental Forest, Minnesota, USA - June2016WEW_13_150 | ecosystem: Environmental > Terrestrial > Soil >... | reverse complement strand
ATGCGGGCCTGGTCTTGGCGGGCAGCACGCTCTATGGGACGACGCATTCCGGCGGCAGTTCGGGGCCGGGCGTCATCTTCAAGGTGAACACGGACGGGTCGGGCTACGCGCTGCTCAAGAACTTCACCGGCGACGATGGGGCGTATCCGGACGCGGGCCTGGTCTTGGCGGGCACCACCCTCTATGGGACGACGTCTTCTGGCGGCGATTCGGGTAATGGCGTGCTCTGTTATGGCGTGGTCTTCAAGGTGAGCACGGACGGCTCGGGCTACGCGGTGCTCAAGATCTTCAGCCAATCCGTCCTCAGCGATGGCCAGTGGCCGGCTGCGGGCCTGGTCTTGGCGGGCAGCACGCTCTATGGGACGACGCGTTGGGGCGGCAGTTCGGAGCGTGGCGTGCTCTTCCAGGTGAACACGGACGGGTCGGGCTATGCGCTGCTCAAGAGCTTCACCGGGAGCGATGGGGCGGATCCGTGGGCGGGCCTGGTCTTGGCGGGCAGCACGCTCTATGGGACGACGACTTATGGTGGGGACTTCAATGATGGGGTGGTCTTTAGTTTGGCGTGCCTGTCCATAACAACGCCGCCCTGGACCCAGACGGCTGAGACAGGGACCGCGCCCTGGTTCTGGGTGGAAGTGACGAATACGCCGCCGGAAGCAACTTGCTACCAATGGTACTTTAGCGGCACCAACGCGCTCGGCGGCGCCACCAACTCCTACCTTGGCCTGACCAACGTCCAACCCGTCCAGGCGGGGGCTTATACGGTGGTGGTCACGAACGTTGTGGGGGCTCTGACCAGCGCGCCGGCCCTGCTTAGTGTCATCCCTCCAGTCGAGAGGAGACTCGTCCCCGCCGTCGGTTTGACGGGCGGCACCGGCAGCTTGCTGCACCTTGAGTATGCCGACAGCCTGGTCGCCGCCGCCCCGCGGTGGTTCTCCTTTACGAACGTGACCCTGGGCGGCGGGCCGCAATTCTGCTTTGATCTTGGCCAACTGCTGCCGGCGCAACGGTTTTACCGCGGCTGGCAGACCAACGGGCCGAGGCCCAAGCTGGACATGAGCATGGCCACAGAGATTCCGCTGACCGGGGCGATCGGCAGTTCGGTGCGCATCGATTATATCAACGCCATCGGCCCGACCAACGCCTGGGTGACGCTGGACACCGTGGCTCTGACCACCTGGCCGCAACTTTACTTCGATGTCACCGCCTTTCGGCAGCCCACCCGGCTCTATCGCCTGGTAGCGCTCCCGTGACGCCCGGCCTGGATTTGCGCTGCATCCACCCCGCCGCGGCGGGACCGCCCCCTGGCCGAGCACCCCATTGGCCACATTGCCTGCATTGGCCACATTGGCCGCATCGGCGACATTGGCAGCATTGGCCACCTGCATTGGCCCCATTGGCTGCATTGGCCACATTGGCCATTTTGTCCAAAAAACTGGCCCGGCCGCGGTTCAAAAAACGAACGCCACACCTCGGCACAAAGCTCCGTCCCTCTCCTCGGCCTATCTCCCTGCCCGCAGCGGGTACTTCGGCTTCTTCACTTCGGCCGGCGGATTCTTCTTCAGGGCTTTAAGCGCTTCCTCGATGGCGCGTTCGAGTTGGGGATCGCGGCCCTTGGCCATCAGCGAGGGATCGTCCACCACGGTCACATCCGGGTCCACGCCGTGGCCCTCGATGATCCATTCACCTTTGGTGCTGTAGATGCCGAACGTGGGCACGGTGACGCTCCCGCCATCAATCAAGGCCGGGGCGCCGGTCATGCCAATCAGCCCGCCCCAAGTGCGCGTGCCGATCACGGGTCCCAGGCCCAGCTTCTGGAAGTAGAAGGGGAAACAGTCCCCGCCGGACCCGCTCCAGCCATTGACCAGCATTACCTTCGGGCCGGAATTGGCGATCTCCGGCCACGCCCAGTCCGGGCCGTCGCGCACGCCCCAGTAATTGATGGTCCGCCGCCCGAGCAGTTCGACGAACCGGTCCGGGATTTGCCCGCCGCTGTTGAAACGCTCATCGATGATCAGCCCGGCCTTGTTGAACTGCGCGCGGAATTGCCGCGCCAACTCCGACTGGCCGTGGCGGCCGGTGTCCGGCACATAGACGTAGCCAAGCTCGCCGCCGCTGGCTTCATCAACCTGCTTGCGGTTCTTTTCGATCCACGCCAGGTGTCGCAGCCGGGCTTCGCTCGCCAGCGTCTGGACCAGCACTTCGCGCGCGCCCTCCAGGGTCGGCTTGTCGTTCACGCTCAGGAACACCGGTTTGTCCGCCAGGCCCTGAAAAGCCGCGTAGGGCTCTTGCCCGGGGTCCAGCGGCAATCCGTTCACCGCCAGCAAGTAATCGCCCTCCTTGACCTCCACGCCCGGCTGCCGCAGCGGCGACCGCGCCTCCGCGTCCCAGTCCGCCCCGTCAATGATGTGCTTGAGCCGGTACTGGCCGTGCTCCAGCGAAAAATCCACCCCCAGGTAGCCAACCCCGCGTTGCGGGCTTGCTTCGAGGTCGCCGCCGCTCCGATAGGTATGCGAAGAACTCAGCTCGCCAATCAGTTCCCCAATCAGGTAGTTCACGTCCCAGCGCGTCACCGCTTCCTTCAACAGCCCGCCGTAGCGCTGGCGCATGGCGGCCCAATTCACCCCGTGCAGGTTCGGGTCGTAGAAGTAGTCCCGCTCCAACCGCCAGGCCTCGGTGAACAGTTGCTGCCATTCCGCGACCGGATCGATCACCGTCTCCAACGAGCTGAGCGGCAGCTTCTTATCGAACTTCTGCCCCTCCTTGGCCTCGACGATGGCGTAATCCGAGCCGCGCCGGACCAGGAGCTTCTCGTCTTTGGCCGCCAGGATGGCCTGGTCAACTTCTTCCAGGATGGTCTTGCTCTCCCGCTTTTCGAGCTCGTAATACGAGAGCGTGCCTTTCTCCTCCCCGGCCCCGGCGCGAGGCTGACGCCGGTAAATCAGCTTCCCGCTCACGGCGGCCAGGTCGCCGAAATACCCCGCCTTGGGCGGCAGCACGACGGCGCGGCGCTCGAAGCCGGCCAGGTCGATTTCCAATGGCTTGGCAGGCTTCTCTTCTTTCTTGGGTTGTTTCTCATCGGACTTCTTGTCCTTTGCGGGCGCCTCATCTTTGGCCGCTTCCTTTTTCGCTTCGTCCTGCTTCTCGGCTGGCCTCGGCTCGTCCTTCTTGCGCTCCGGGTGCTCGGGTTTCTTGTCCTTGTCCTTGTCCTGCTTGTCTTTGTCGCCCTCCTCATCGTTGCGCGGGGCGAGCGGGGAGGCGACGTCCTTCCGCAACGGCACGGCCACCAACTGCCAACTGTTGGGGTAAATCCAGGTGTTGTCCAGGTCGCTATAGACCGGGGCAAAGTCGCGGCTCGAGCGGTAGAACAGGTACTTGCCCTCCGGATCAAAGACCGGCTCCGCGTCGTCGTAGTAACCGCTGGTGACCAGGTGCAGTTTGCCCTCCCGGGTGTCGTAAAGGGCAATGGCGGTGTGCCGGTTCTCCAAATCGTGCGCGTAAGCCAGCCACCGGCTGTCTTTGGACCAACTGAATTTGAACCCGCTCAAGCTCTCCTGGTAAAGCCAAAGTCCCTTATCGATGGTCAGGGTCTCTTTCTTTTCCAGGTCGTGGAGTTGGATGCGCATGGCCTGGTCGAGGAATACGATTTTCCGGCTGTCGGGCGACCAGTGCGGGCGATAGCGGAAACCCGGCCCGAGTTTCGTCAGCACCTGCTCGGCCCCTGGACCCTCGGCCGGACCAAGGGTCAGCTCATACTCCCCGGAACGGTCGCTGAAGTAGGCAATGGATTTGCCGTCCGGCGACCAGGCCGGGTAGCGCTCCGCCACGCCGGAGCTGCGCGTGAGGTTGCGCACCACCCCATGTTCGGCCGGGACGGTGAAAATTTCGCCGCGCGCCTCGAAGACGGCGCGCTTGCCCGAGGGCGAGATGTCCGCGTTGTGCGCTGAGCGCGACACGTCCTCGACGCGCGGCTTGAGCGTGGCGCGGTCGGTCAGGACCTGGACCTTGACCTCGCGGTACTTTTCGGTAGCGAGGTTCAGCAGGTAAAGCCGCCCGCCGTTTTCAAAGACCATGTCTTCCGGGCCGATGCTGGGGAAATGAGTGTCGAATTCTTCAAACGTGGTGATTTGCCGGAACTTGCCGCTCTTGGTCTCGCAGGCCCAGATGTTGGCCCGCTTGTTCTGGTCGCGATCCGAGAGGAAATAGAGGGTCGAGCCGTGCCACATGGGCTGGGAATGGGCGGCCTCATTGCCGGTGAGGTTCCTGGCCTCAAAGGTTTGGAGGTTGAACAGCCAGATGGCCGGGTTCATGCCGCCGCGATACCGCTTCCAGGTGCGGAAATCGACGGAGATGGGGATGTAGGCCAGGGTCCTGCCATCGGGCGAAATCGCGCCAAACTCGCCGTAGGGCACCGGCAGTCTCTCCGCCAACCCGCCGTTGGCCGAGATCTTGTAGAGCTGATTGAAGCGGTCCTTTTCGCTGGTGCGCGAGGTGGCGAAGAGGATGGATTTGCCGTCCGGGTACCATTCCAGCATCCGGTCCGGGTCGCCGTGATAGGTGAGGCGCTTGGGCAGACCGCCGGCCGCGGGCAGGATGTAAATGTCCGTATTGCCGTCGTAGTTGCCGCTGAAGGCGAGCAATGAGCCGTCGGGGGAGAACCGCGGGAAGGTCTCCTCGCCTTTGGGCGAGCTGAGCCGCTGGGCGACGCCGCCGCTCTTGGGCGCCAGCCAGATGTCGCCAGCATAAGCAAAGGCGATCTGGGTGGCGGAGACGTCCGGGTAACGGAGCATCCGCGCATCGATGGCGCCGGCGGAGAGATTGTTGATGGGAGTGGTCGCGCTGGGGACGGACTCCGTCGCGGACCAGGCTCTTGCCAAACCTGCGAAAACCAGGAATAGGATGTTGATTCTCATTTTGCGACGGACCGGGAGGGTAAAGATAAGCGGCCCGAGTAAAAGAGAATTCCGGGCGTGCCGAGCGGCCGGCCACCGAGGGCGTCGCTGGCCGACGGGCGGCCAACCACATCCCGGCTTTAGGCCAGCACGGGCGCCAGGCCGAACAGGCGGCAGTAGGCCAGCAGCTCCTTTTTAAAATCGCCGTAAAAAAAGAGTTGATGGAAACCGGGATAGGATAGCAGGTCAGGCTGAGTGTCCAGCTTGAGCATGACGGAAACGACACAGCCGCCGTGGGGCGGCACCGCGATATTGTCTATGACCGTGCCTGTGCCGATGACCATTTGGGCGCGGGCCTGGCCTTGCGCTTCGGGGAGGATGACGCCGGCAATGGTCACCCGCTGGCCTTTGCGCCATTTGGTGCGCGGCACCGCGTCGCGGTTGCCGTGGTGGTGGGTGATGTCAAAGGGCTCGGCCGGCCGGTTGAATCCCTGGAGCCGGGTCGCGCACAAACAGTGGGCCCCCACGAGGCAGTTGCGGGCGGTCTCGGGGACCGGGTCCTGCTGAAAGCCGGGCCGGTCAAAAAGCAGTTGGACCAGCGCATGGGTGACGGCCGCGCCCAGGTCGGCCTCGCAAGCGGCGGGTATCCCCTGGTCGAGCAGGCGGGACCAGGCGATGCAAGGCAAACTCACCTTGGTTGGGCCCAGCGCCCCCAGGCAGTCCATGGTGATCGCGTCGGCCGCTTCGCGCCTCAGCAGGGTGCGGGCCACGACATAGCTCTTGATGCCGTTGATGAGGTCCTGGCGGGTGGCGCCGACCATACGCCTGGCCGAGCGGCGGTAGGCGCTGGCCAGGGCCTGGATTTCCTGGGTGGCCGGTGTGCGGGCATATTCTTCCAGGAAGTCATTGGTGGGCAAATAACGCAGCTTGGTGCCGAACGGCTCCAGGACGAGATCGGCTCGCCGATTGCCTTTGATGACCAGGTAGCGCATTTCCCGGAGCCGGCTCCTGGCTTTGAGCATTTTGAGCCCGTATCGGGCCTGGCTGAAATCGCTGGTCGAGCAGATAAAGCCGCCGGTTTTGCCCGCCAGCGGGGCGGTGTTGGTGGTGAAGGCGGTTCCGAGCGGCGCAAAGATCACCGTCGGCATCTGCGAATCGACCGCCCTGGCCGCGGTTGGCCAGGCATGTTGCTGCCGGTCCAGCAGCACGAGGAGCAAGCCATCCGGGTTGGCCGCTTTGGCTTCCGCCAGCCAGGCCTCAGCCTCGGCGAGCGAGTAAATCGGCTCCGGCCGGACAGTGACCTCGAGTCCCAGTTCTCGTTCGGCGGCGCGGATTTGCTCCCCATAGACGCGCCGCGCCGATTGTCCGTCGTAAATCGCCCCGGGCCAGAGCATGCCGTAGTCTCCCTTGCGCCGGACGAAAGCGGCCTGGACCCTCGGGACGTATTTTGAGCCTGGGCCGCACGGTGTGACGCGGCCTTCGGCCCCATTTTTGCCAAACCACCCGGCTTGAAGCAGCGGCGCGGCCAGGAACGTGCCAGCGGTCGCAAACAGAAACTGCCGACGAGAGCAACCTGGGGGGAAAGTCTGGTTCATAAGCAAGGATACAGGGTTTGCCGTGCCGTGCAAAAGTATTCCAACCTGCCGTTCGAGGTCCGAAATCCGAACCCGGCGGCCGTCGTGGACGGGCCGCCCGGCTCCCGATTGCATTGGGACGCTCTCAGGCCGTCGGGCGATTTACTGGCTCGGGGGCTGGGTCGCGGCCGGAGTCGCCGGAGCACTCGGCGGCTTGGCGTGGGCGAGCCGCAGAGCGAGCCGGGATTTCTTGCGGTCGGCGGTGGCGCGATGGACCACGCCCGCCTTGGCGGCCTTGTCGAAGGCGGAGCTGACGGTCCGCAAGGCCTTGGCCGCCTCCTCCTGCTGGCCGGCGCCCAGCAACTGCAAGTAACTCTTCTCCAGCGTGTGGAGGCGCGACTTGGTGCTGCGGTTGCGCAGATTTTTGCGCGCGCTGTTCCGCATGCGGCGTTCGGCTGACCTGGTATTGGGCATAACTCGAGCTGGTCAATAATTCCAGAGGGCGCCACGGTAGCCCAAGGCGCGCCGTTGTCAACGCCCAATCCGGCTAAAAATCAATCGAAAAGAGCTTGAGCATCGGGCCCGTGCCGCTGAACCGGTACCGGACGAGCTGGTCCAGGCCTGAACCGCAACGCGCCGGGGCGGCCGGATTGAAGAGTTGGAGGGGGTTCTTTGCCTTGACCGCCTGCACCGCAATGCCGCTGTAGGTGAGCTTTCCGAGCACGATTTCATTCGGTCTGGTCTCCTTGAGCGCCGGCGCGGCCGGTCGAGTCGGGCCGGGCGCCTGCGCGTGGAGCGATTGAGCGGCGCGCGCCGGTTGCGCGTTGGTGGGCGGGGCGTTCGTCGGCTGAGCCTGAGCGTATGCCGCCCCCGCGCCCAAAACGATGGCAGATACAATGAACCACTTCTTCATCGGCTTCCTTTCGTGCTCGCTGCCCGATTTTAACCTAAACCCTGCGGGGCGGGGCATCAAGCTGAAAGTGGTGGTGGGCGTTTTCAGAGCCTGGCCTGAGCATCAGCGAGGTAATTGGTGGCGGCCCTTTCAAGGTAACTGATGGAATTGCACCGAAGCCAGGAAGGGGGCGGAGGGTGGGTTGGCTTGCTCGCGAATGCCCCTCGGCCTCAATGGTTTGGGAGCGGCTATTGCAGGGAGCAGCCCTCGGCAGGACCAGGGAAGCGCTTGGCTGGGCCGAGGAGACCGACAAGGCGTTGTGCTGAGCTGTGCCATTGCTTTTGAACGGCGGCGCGGCCAGTTTTTTGGCAAAAATGGCCAATGTGGCCAATGCAGCCAATGCAGCCAATGCGGCTCGCCAATGCAGCCGATGTGGCCAACGCGGGCAACCCAGCCAATGGGGCCAATCCAGCCAGTGTGGCCAATGCAGTGTTGCGCCAGATTGCGGTCCCGCCGCGGCGGGACGCCGCCGTGCTTCTCCGGCCTGCTTTGGTTGCTACTAATTCTCTTGCTTCAGAGGCGTCGGGAAAAGGGGTGTGGAGAGCAACGGCAGGGCCAGAAAAGGCTTTCGAGATAATTGAGGGACCACGGCGGCCGTCCCTCACGGACCGTGAGCAAAATCGCCCCGCTTTCCCTCAACTACGCTGGCGGCGCTCAGCCCCGCCGGAAACGGCGGTCTTGCCTTGCGTCTCAGCCAAAGCGGCGCGGGCGTCCTTCAGGTCCTCGGCATTCTCCAGAGCCTCAAGCTCCGCCAGGTCTTCAATGAGGGACAAGACCTTAATCGCCCTTTCTTCCGACAAGCTCCGCAGCTTGGTGACTGCCTCTTCGACCTGTATCGAACTCATAACCACAGCGTGTCACCAGGCTGGTCGCTGGTCAACACCAAAGCCCCCTTTGTCGCGAAGCTCCCGGCAGCCGCCCAGGGCCTCCATGCCTCGAAAAACCTGTCACCCACGCGGACTGACTGGGCCTCGAATTTCGCCGGCGGAGCCAGTTCTCGGATTCGAACCGAGGACCGACGGTTTACAAAACCGTTGCTCTACCACTGAGCTAAACTGGCGTCCGAGGGGTTTCGGGGGTGTTCGGGCAGGGAATCGCCCCCTCAACTCACGGCTTGAAAATAGCTCACCTACCGCGGATGGCAAGGCAAGTTTTGTCGGCATGTTCTTTGGAATGACGCGGATTTTGAAAAAGGACCGCTGAATTCCAATGAATGCCGGCACGCCCCGTTGCGCAACCGGAAGGTCGTAACGGTCGTCTGGACGGCATTTGCGGCGTATTGAGCGAAGGTTCCGAATCAGGCGAGCACGATGTGGCTGACCGCCATAATGAACACCAGCCATGACCGTGTTTTTCGACACCGTTGCTTGATGCGATCGGCGTATTTTTCAGAGACGGCGATAGACCTCGGAGCGGTGTTGGATGCGGTAGATGCGGACCAGTTTCCTGGCAGGATAATTCCAATACAAGATGCGGTAGTCGCCCACGCGCAGCTTGCACAAACCAGCCAAATCTTTCGGCATCCCAACAAGCCTCCGATGCACCATGACGGCGGCATTTTCGGCGAGCCACTGGATTCTTCGTTCGACACTCCCTCCGATGGCGGCGTCCAGTTCAGCGAGTTGCCCGTCGGCCTTGCTGCCTATTTCGACTCGGTAGGGCATGGCAGGTGGCGTGGCTTCCAAGGCTTGAATTTACCAGCGCGGTCCTCGCGGCGGGCGGTGCGCAGTTCGGCGATCACTTTGGGATTCTGGGCCGTGAGCCAGTCCTGCAGCTCGTCGAGTGTTTCCACGGAGGAGAGCACAGGCGTCGGGATCTCAACGCTGTCTGTTTTCATGCGTAAACCATACCATGTTATCAGTCCGCGTGTAAATGCCGCTCTCGGATTCAGGCGGTTACCAACGCAGGCTGATTGACCTGCTTGGCGGCAAACTCCAGCCGCGCGCGGATGTCCTCGGGTTGCAGGATTGCCCATGGTCTGCTAATGGAGCGGGTCAGTCGGGCCCCAGGCCTCGAGTTGGAGGAGCCGGGCCTGGCCGTCGAGCGGGGCGACTTTGGTGATGAAGATGCGGAACCTGTCGGTGAGGAGAGGCCTGGAGAGGTTGTGCACGCGCACTTTGGCGGGGAAAGCTTGGCTTTCCGCAGCCACCGGCTTCCACTTCCGCTTTTGCCTGTCCCAGGTTTCGATCCGGTAATCCTGCAGGCCCCATTTCCCGGCCGTCTCAGCGCTGTCTTCCTTTTGGTAGTTGATGACGACGAAACGGCGGACCGGGCGGTCCTGAGCGAAATGAACTTCGAGCCATTGGGGCAGGGGTTCGCCGGCCTGGCTGGCCCAGCCGTGGCCCGCGCCCCAGCCGGTCTCGTCTCGGCGGCCATCGATCACGCCCGAGGCCGGCCAAAGCGCGCGGCCGGAGGTCTCGTGCGACGAAGCGGCGGCCGAGCTGCCATTGGCGGCCAGTGCCCAGTTGACTTCGCCCGGCCCGGGCTGGGCCAGGGCATCGCCTTGGGCAGGATGGTCCGGAGCGTGGGCGACTAACTCACGTGGGTCGTCGAGGAGGAAATGCGCCCGGGCCTTCATTTTCAGGCGTTCACGGAAAAGGGCCAGGATTTGGTCGCGCTCGCGCGGCGACCATTCGGAAGGGCCGCGGTCGTCGCCCCAGCCGTTGGAGATGGCGACGGGCGCGCCGAACGCGCGGACGCCCCACAGGGTGTTGTGAAAGCCGCTGATGCTGTCCCAGTTGCAGCTCCAGAACGGGTTGCGCCAGTTCGGGAACAGGGCGTAGGACCAGGCGGCGGAGTCGCAATGGGAGTCCTGGTAAGTGCCGTCGGCCACCAGGGCATAGCCGGGCACGTCTTCCCAGCCGGCCACGCCGATGCAGTCGGAGGCGAGGAAGACTTTTTCCGGGGCGAAGGCATGGACCTGGCGGGTCAGGGCCTTGACCAGGGCCAGCATGGCGCGGTCGCACCAGGCGGGCGGGCGGTTGGTGGCGAAGGCGATCTGGCCCGTGCGCGCGTGGAAGGTCTCGTCCCACACAAAGCCGTCCACCTCGCCACCGTAGGTTTGCAGGAGGGCGGCCAGGTAATTGGT
>Ga0187870_1004214_pt1 | contig 10514 bp, 8 predicted proteins | sample June2016WEW_13_1_3_FD_132974 | JGI IMG/M metagenome (GOLD analysis project Ga0187870, IMG submission 132974) | Peatland microbial communities from SPRUCE experiment site at the Marcell Experimental Forest, Minnesota, USA - June2016WEW_13_150 | ecosystem: Environmental > Terrestrial > Soil >... | reverse complement strand
GAGGCTCGTCAGTTTCAATTCTGAGGTAGGGATGCTGACAAACGCTGTGACCGGAGCCGTTGCGTCCATCGGCTCGGCGATGGGAAGGGGCTAGCTCTTCTTTTCCAGTTGTTCTTCGACAGTCCAACTGTCGAAGATGGCCCATGTCCGAGAGTTCAACTCTCGGACAGCAAAAGGGGTAGCAAGAACGAGCGAAACGATGAACGCCGACGCCATACGTGAATACTGCCTGAAGAAGAAGGGGAAAATCACCGAGGGATTCCCGTTCGGGGAAGGGGTGCTCGTGTTTAAAGTCGAGGGGAAGATGTTTCTGCTGATGAACCTGGACGAACACCCGCTGACGATGAACCTGAAGTGCGATCCGGAGCTCGCCGTGGATTTACGGGAGAGGTACGAAGCAGTACGACCTGGTTACCACATGAACAAAGTGCATTGGAACACAGTTGTCCTCGATGGATCGATCCCTCCGCAGGAACTGAGGACGATGATCGATCACTCGTACGAGCAGATCGCCAGAGGATTGAAGAAGTCGGTTGCAGAAAAGCTCCTGCTCAATGATCCGCAGGAGAGTCGGCAGCAGAAGCGACCCACCTCTATCCGAGCACGCGCACGAACTCGGAAACCGAAGTAAGCCCCATCGCAACCTTTTCAGCAGCATCAACGCGGATACCCTGAAATCCGCAGTCGGAGGCCTCCTGCCTCATCTTCAAGATGGAAGCCCCCTGGAGTATGAGATCTCGGAACGGCATGCTGATTGGGATGATCTCGCTGATGACAGTCCTTCCCTGATATCCCGTCCCGTCGCAACTTGGGCATCCTTTCCCTTCGCAGAAGAAATAGTCAACGCCTTGCTGCAGATGTGGTTTGATTTCTGCAAGCTCCTCCTCCTTCGGCTCCACCTCTTGTTTGCAGTCGGGACAGATCTTTCGTATGAGCTCCTGGTACACGACGCCTGACATTGTCGAGGCAAGCCAGAACGGTTGGATGCCGAGATTCAGCAACCGGGGGATGACGCCGATCGCATCCGTCGAGAGCATGGTACTCAACACCAGATTGCCTGTCAACGCTGCTTCAGCCGCCACCGCGCCGGTTTCAGCATCACGGATTTCACCGACGAGAATGACGTTCGGGTTCTGCCGCAGAATCGCCCGGAGAGCGTCCGCGAAATTGAAGGAACGGTCAGAGGGAAGCTGGACCTGGCTTGCGAACGGGAGACGATACTCGACGGGATCCTCGACTGTGATGACGCATTTTTCCGGCGTCTCGACCGCGTTCGCGGCGGCGTAGACCGACGTTGTCTTGCCGCTTCCGCTCGGCCCTGTAAAAAGAATCAGCCCTTTGGGAGATAGCAGCAGATTCTGTATCTGCTCCAGTGCGTGAAGGCCGTAGCCAAGCTCTTCGAGACGAGCGATCTTCTTCGTTTTTCGCAGAAGGCGGACTTCGGCTCTCTCACCGCTCAAAACGGGGATGAGGCTCACCCTGAAATCATAGGATTCCCCCTGGTAGGTTGCTGAGAATCGTCCTTCCTGCGGCTTCTTCTTTTCGAATTGGTTGAGCGTTGCCCGCGTTTTTAAAATGCTGGTGATACTGTCTGTCATGTCTGGCGGAAGTGACACGAGCCTTTTCAGGATTCCTTCATGACCGACCCTGATCCGCAGTTCGCCTTCGATGGGCTCGAAATGGAGATCTGTCGCTCCTATTTTCGTAGCCCGCTGAAAAATCTCTTCGACAATCGATTCAGAGGTCGGAAGTTTGCCCGCCCGGAAAAGCTCACGGATCTTGTCCTTCGAAAGCGTGCCTACGTCGATTTGTTCGAGCGCAACGCGTGGAAGCGTTGGTGCACCTTGTTGAGGGTGAGCTGGCGGTGGAAGAGGCATGGCGGGTCCTTGGTTGATAGAGAGCTGATTCGGTGAATCCAAGGTACTTCACAGTCTTGACTTGTTCAAGGCTGATGTTCGGTGCACGAGACTTTGTTCAAAAGAGTACAAAAGGGCAGACAAAAAAAACCGGATCATCTGATCCGGTCTTTTTCCTCGTAAACAGGTGATTTCAGGTCACCAAATCTTGGGGCGGACTTCCTGCGGCCGGACCATCGGGCTTCCTTCGGCACAACCGAATGCCTCATAGAATCCAGGGATATTCGAAAGTGGTCCGTTTGTCCTGAAGCGCGCCGGGGAGTGAGAATCCGTTCGTACTTGCAGGCGCAACGCCTCGGGTGTGCTGTTGGTCCGCCAGATCTGAGCCCACGCAAGGAAGAAGCGCTGCTGGGGGGTGAAGCCGTCGATCAGTTGTTTCGGTTTGCCGGCGAGTGTCTTCTCGAGTGCAGTATACGCGATCGAAAGTCCCGCGAAGTCGCCGATGTTCTCGCCAAGGGTCAGTTTCCCAATCACATGCAACGAATCAATCGCCACGTAATTGTCGAACTGTTTCACCACGAGGTTGGTCCGCTCTTCAAACTTCTTCCTGGTCTCAGGCGTCCACCACATTTTGAGATTTCCATCGGCATCGTACTTGCTCCCCTGGTCGTCGAAGCCATGGGAGATCTCGTGTCCAATGACTGCTCCCATCCCGCCATAGTTTACCGCGTCGTCAGCATCGGGATTGAAGAACGGGGGTTGAAGGATGCCCGCCGGGAAGACAATTTCGTTTCTCGTTGCACTATAGTATGCATTGACGGTCGGGGGTGTCATTCCCCACTCCGTCGGATCGACCGGTTTGCCGATCTTCGATATATTGTACCGGAAATTGAACTCCGCTGCGCGACGGAGATTCACGAGGTAGGACGTTCGATCAATAATGAGTCCCGAATAATCCCGCCACTTGTCCGGATATCCGATCTTGACATTAAATGTGGAGAGCTTCTTGAGTGCTGCAGCGCGGGTCGTTTCATCCATCCAGTCGAGAGTCTGGATATGCTCTTTCATCGATGCCAGCAGATTGTTCACCATCTCCTTGGCGCGTGCCTTTGCCTGAGGGCTGAATGCTCGTGCCACATACAGCTCGCCAAGCGCTTCTCCCATCGCGCCATTGATGACTTGGCTGATGCGTTTCCAGCGGGGCTGAAGTTCTTTAGTTCCTGTGAGGATCGTGCCGTTGAACCGGAAACTCTCGTTCACGAACGCTGAGCTGAGGGCGTTCGCTGCGGAATTGACGAGGCGCCAACGGAGGTACGTCTTCCAATCCTTCAGAGGTACATCCTTCAGCATCGCACTGACCTCTTTGAAAAACGGCGGTTGCCCCACAACGACGTCACCAGGGTCCGTCAGTCCAACAGCAACGAAGAATTGTCTCCAATCGAATGCAGGCGCCATGACTTCAAGCTGTCCCTGCGTCATCTTGTTGTAGTTCTTCTCGGGGTCACGGCGCTCAACTCGTGTGAATGAGGCCTTGGCAAGACGAGTCTCGAACGCAAGGACCGTTTTTGCTGCCATTGCAGCATCCGCCTCTTCGTCGCCAAGCAATTTGAACATGGCGGTCATGTGAGTCACATAGTCTTCCCGGTTTTGCTTCAGCTTCGGATCATCGGAAACATAGTAGTCACGGTCCGGCAATCCGAGTCCTCCTTGGCCGAGATGTGCGACAACCTGCGTGCTGTTCTTCTGATCCTGATTCGCAAAAAGGCCGAAGACCCCTCCAACGCCGGCCATGTGAAATCTGGCAAGTTCTTCCTGGATGCCTGCGACGTTCTTGATGGTTGCAATTCGATTGAGATCAGCCTCAATCTGTTTCCAGCCGAGGGCCTCGATCGTCGCGGTGTCCATGCCTGCAGAATAGAAATCGCCGATCTTCTGACTGTTCGTTCCTTGAGACGCGCCCTTGTTCCGCGCTGCTTCTTCAAGGATTCCTTTCAACACAACGGTATTCTTCTCAGCCAGAATTTGAAAACTTCCCCACCTGCTGAACTCCGGAGGAATCGGATTTCGTTTGAGCCACGCCCCATTCGCGTATTGATAGAAGTCGATGCACGGTTGCACGGAGAGGTCCATGTTGACCGGGTCAAGAGCCGGAACCTTTTCCGTCGTTTGTCGTGCTATGAGGGTTGCTAGTGGCGCAAGAAGGACCAGCAAGAGCATTGCGAGACGTTTCATGGGAAGTGTGCTCCTTAGAGGTGTCGGATGCGATAGATGAGGTGAGTGCGAATCTAGCGCGACTTAAGGAGAGAGGCAAGCGAAAAACTGAACCGAATTCTTCCGAAGAGAACGCAACGATAGAATGGCCGAATTTCAGCCAGTATCGGTCGAATTGATATTGAAGCAATGTCTGTTATATTTATAAAGTTTCTACCACAACAAAAGAGTAAAAAGAAAGGATCGATTCCGATGAAGAGATGGTTTGTTGCCCTGTGTGTCCTGCTCGTTGCAATGTTCATAAGTGTGCCGGGATGTTCGAAGAAAACATCCTCTCAGACCGGCGATGTTGCATTGACAAAGGAAGCACCTGAGAGCACCGTGGGTGGAGTGGTATGGTCATATCCCAGCAAATGGACGAAGGCCGGCCCACGTGCAATGAGAGTGGTGACGTACACGATCGCGGCTGCACAGGGGGACTCTGAAGCGGGGGAATGCGCAGTATCATTTTTCCCTTCAGGAGCAGGCGGCGACATTGAGAGTAACATCCAGCGGTGGAGCGGGCAGTTTGAGAATGCCCCGGCCCCGATGAAGAAGGATGAAGAAGTGAATGGCCTGAAGATTACCAAGGTCGTATTTGCGGGCAATTACCTCGCTCCTGCCGGCCCCATGATGGAATCGCAGGGGAAGAAGGAGAACTTCCGGCTCTTCGGCGCCATTGTTGAGGCCCCGGAAGGAAAGTTGTTTTTCAAATTCACGGGACCGGCGAAGACTGTCGAAGGTGCCGGCTCTGAGTTCGACGCTCTCATCGGATCGATTGCGAAGAAGTAGCATCACCGCGGTCAGCGCATACGCGTGGGAGTTCCAGTATTCTCTCTAATCCAATTGTTCGATGACTTTTGAGAAGGGAGGTACCCATGGGAGCACCAATCGTCCACTTTGAAATCAACGGGATCGATTTCAGGCGATCAGAGGATTTCTATAGAAGCTTGTTTGGCTGGCAGATACAGGATGTCCCCGCCATCAATTATGGGATGGTCGATACTGGCGTGAAGATGGGAATCAACGGCGGCATCGGTCAACTGGATCCCGGTGAAATGCCGTTCGTCACATTTTATGTCCAAGTTGAAGATCTTCAGACGTATCTCGACAAGGCCGTCAGCCTCGGGGCGAAGGTCATCATTCCGGTTACTGTGGTCCCGGATATGGTCACCTTTGCTATGTTTTGTGATCCCGACGGGTGTCGCGTCGGCTTGGTGAAGGGACCGCAGACTCCACCGAAGGAAAAGCCGAAAGCGAAAAGGGCCGCTCCGAAGAAGAGGGTGAAGAAGGTTGCCAAGGGGAAGGGAAAAAAGAAGAGAGGAAGGAAGTGATTTGAAAGTGGTTCAACAAAGGGCGTCGATGAGACGCCTTTTTTGTTTTAGGAGGATTGTGTCCCAACCTTTGGTTTGTGAGGTTTCCAATTGTGGGAATGCCCCGGCCCAACCACCATCTCCTGTAGACAACGAAGAGGAGCGACAGGCGCATGTCCAACGAGACAAATTACTGTTTGTGACCTGGTGGTTTGTCTTTTCCTCTTCGCGGTATCGATGAGTTGACAATCGGATTTGATTATAATACTTTGACAGCGCTTTCGACGCAACATTTCAGGGAGACGAGAATGACATCGACCGCATTCAAAGAATCGCAGAAATGGCAAATGCTTATCGGCGGTGAGTGGATATCAGGAGCCGAAACGATCAGCATCCGCAACCCGTACGACAACGCGCTCATCGCCGAAGCCCCGTCAGGGACAGTAGACGATGTGAAAGCTGCGATTGCGTCCGCTTCTCTCTCCCTTCAACGTGAATTCCCTCTGCACGCGCGGTACGATGTCCTGATGAAGGCCGCATCACTCGTTGAAGAAAAAAAGGAAGAATATGCCCGCACGATTGCGTTGGAGGGGAGCAAGACAATACGCGAAGCTCGACGTGAACCTGTCCGGACCGCCAATCTTCTCAGACTTGCAGCGGAAGAAGGGAGAAGGGTAACCGGCCAGACGCTTCCGTTTGAGAGCCGCGTCGGCTCCGAGAATCGAACCGGCTACTATTTCCGTTTTCCCGTGGGCGTCATCGCGGCGATCACACCATTTAATGATCCTCTCGCGATGGCTGGACACAATATCGGTCCGGCAATTGCCGCGGGGAATGCGATCGTCCTCAAGCCGAGCGTGCGCACGCCTCTGTCTGTGTTGATGCTGGCGAGAGATATTGTCGATGCCGGGCTGCCGAAAGGGCGCTTGAGTATCGTTACCGGACATGGAGCGACTCTTGGCGAAGCCATGGTGAGCGACCCGAGAGTGCGGCTTGTGACATTCACGGGCGGTGTTGAGACCGGACGGCAGGTGAGTCGCTGGCTCGGGATCAAGAAAGTTCTTATGGAACTTGGATCCAACTCGCCGGTGATCGTGATGGATGACGCGAAACTTGAGAAAGCTATCCCGGCGATTTCAGATGGCGCCTTCGCTCAGGCCGGGGAAAACTGCATCGGTGTGCAACGGATTTTTGTCCACGATTCCATCTTCGACGAGTTCAAGACGCGATTCGTCGCACACGTAAGGAGACTCAAAGCCGGCTCTTCGATGGATGAGAGTGTTGATGTATGTGCTATGATCACAAGGGAGGAAGCACAACGCGTGGAGTTGTGGATCAATGATGCCGTCCGGAGCGGGGCGAAGATTCTTGCTGGAGGGAAGTGTGAAGGGGCTGTCGTGTGGCCCACAATTCTTGAAGGGGTTACCGCAGAAGCGAAACTCAGCTGTGATGAAGTGTACGGACCTGTTGTTTCCTTGTATCGTTTTTCCTCTCTCGACGAAGCAATCCGGCTCTCAAACCAGTCTGAATACGGCTTGCACGCGGCGATTTTCACCGAACGAATCGACAACGCGTTCAAAGCCATCCATGGTCTCCACTGTGGTGCGGTGATGGTCAATGATTCGACCGACTACCGGCTCGACGTCATGCCGTTTGGCGGCACCAAGCTGAGTGGAGTGGGACGGCAGGGGACCTGGAGCATGATTCAGGAGATGACAGAGACCCGGGTCGTCTGCTTCAACCTGTAGCTTCGATGGTGTATCTTGCAACCCCTCGAATCTTTTCTTACAATCATATTCAAAGGGACGGCATACTTCGAGATATGGACATCTTCTTCTACGAGGCTTTTCAAGACGAAGCAAAAACGCTGAAGTCTTTGCTGGGCAATGAGTGTACGCACGGTTTTGCTCCCGAAACGATACAGGAGACCGGGCATCAGGATCCGCCTGCCAGGCTGATTAGCATTCGCACACAGTCTTCGATCCCTGTGGAATGGGCCGCCAAGATCGATGGTGTCATCAGCCGCAGCACGGGGTATGACCATCTCATCGCGTACGCTTCGAAACTGCTCCGGCCGTTGCCGCTGGGTTACCTCGAGGAGTACGCATCTCGCGCTGTCGCAGAACATGCCCTCATGTTGACCATGGCCCTTTTCAGGAAACTCCCTCAGCAAATGCGCCAATTTCCTTTTTTCAATCGCGAGGATCTTACAGGAACAGAATGTAAAGGAAAGAACCTTCTTGTGGTGGGAGTAGGACGTATCGGCAGCGAGATTGTGAAGGTGGCGAAGGGATTGGGGTTTGTCGTCAAAGGGGTCGACATTGTACCTGATAAGCCCGATGTCGCATACATTTCAAAGGACGAGGGAATACCCTGGGCAGATGTAATCGTCTGTGCCATGAATCTGAATGGGGAAAACAGGGGCTATTTCAACTACGAGCTTCTGAGCCGCGCAAAGAAAGGAAGCACCTTCGTCAATATTGCCCGCGGCGAATTGTCGCCTCTCGGGGATATGGAGCGGCTGTTGGGTGACTCAAGGATTTCGGGGCTTGGGTTGGATGTCTTTGAAGATGAGGGTTCTCTCGGCGCCGCGCTGCGAAATCCCGGCAATACGATTACTCCTCAAGCTGCTCAAGTAAAACGCATTCTCTCCTATCCAAACGTCCTGCTCACTCCTCACAATGCCTTCAACTCGCGTGAAGCGCTGCAACGCAAGTCAGAATTGACGGTCCAACAGATTCGTTACTTCCTCAAACACCACGATCTTCTGTGGAAGGTGTAGGACGGCGCCACTTCTGCCCCCAGAAAATTCGAAATCCTAATATCGAAATCCGAATCAAATTCAAAATCCAAAATTCGAACTAGTGTGACGAAGGCAATTTTGTGCTTGGAGTTTCGTGCTTAGGATTTGTTTCGAGTTTCGGATTTTGTTTTTCGGGTTTATGCCGGATGATCCAGCCATGGTTCACAGGTCTCTCGCCGGCTATGGGCTCAGGGCTTCTTTCGAAACGGGAGCCACAGAAGCCAGAACATCACGAATGCAATCGCGTCAGCGGCAAGAATGTACACTGGCCAGGGTCCCATAAGCTCAAGCAACGAAACCTCGGACGGTTTTTCGCAGAGATAGAAATAGTTCGCGTGAAAAACGTAATTGAAAACTCCGATGAGTATCGCGTAAACGTGCAACCAGAGCCAGGCTTTCCAGTACGATCCCTTGTGCGGCACCGAAATTTTTCGCCAGGTAAGGAAAAGAATTCCAACGAGAGGTCCGCCATGGGAGACGAAGAACTGAAGCGTTAGCCAGGAGAGTGGTGGTGTAGAGACATCGGGCGTCAGCACCGCCATCGTTGTCCCTGCAAGTCCCCAGTAGTAGATCAGCTGGTATACCTTGGCGCTTCCAGTGAAGAGGGTATAAACTGTCAGCCAAAGGGTGATGTCACACAACTGGAGCGGGAGGCTGTGCGGGAATGTAAACCAACCCTGGTTCAGATAGTATCCGTACCAAACCAACTCATCGACAAGAATTATGGCAGCGAGACCAATCCGGATCCTGTTCGCGGCTGGATCATTGTTCCTGGACCACCACACCAGCAATGCCGCAAGAAGCGGAACGAGAGCGATAATGACGAGGTGAGGGAGGCTGAAGATTTGGAATTGGGAGGACACGGGGGGTCCCCGGGGCTATAGGATCCTTCCGAAGGCTGTACGAAAGGCACTTGGATCCTTCGGAAGGACCTTGGCTTTTTACAAGTTGAAGTAGAGCTTATACTCAAACGGGTGCGGCATGGTACCGATGGATTTGATCTCCACCTGTTTGATCTTCACCCATTGGTCGATTAACTCATCGGAGAAGATGCCATCCCTCCGCAAGAACTCGTTGTCAGCTGCGAGCGCATCGAGTGCCTCCGCGAGGTTTCGGGGAAGAAACCGGATATGGTCCCGCTCCATCTCGTCCACGTTGCTGCCGATCGGACCAAACCCTTCCTTCACCGGATCGACCTTGTTCACAACGCCGTCGATGCCTGCGAGCAGCATGGCAGACAGGCAAAGGTACGGGTTCGCCGTCGCATCGGGCGGACGGTATTCGAAGCGGGTCTCCTCGGGGTTGTTCACGTAATTCGGTATGCGAATCGCCGACGACCTGTTGCCGGTTCCGTACGTCAGCGCGACCGGAGCTTCATAACCGGGCACGAGCCGCTTGTATGAGTTCGTGCTCGGGTTCGTAAATGCGGAGAGCGCTGCTCCATGCTTCAACATCCCGCCGATAAAGTACCGACCAAGCTGGTTGACGTTCCCGTATTCCCCTTTCTTATAAAAGGCGTTCTTTCCATTCTTTGTCAGGAACATATGAAGATGCATGCCGTTGCCGGATTGTTGATACATCGGCTTCGGCATGAATGTCACGAACAGGTCCTTCTGGCGGGCATAGTTGAAGAGCGTGTACTTCGTCGTGATGATGTTGTCCGCCGTCGCCAGAAGATTGTTGAAATATGTTTCGATCTCCTGCTGTCCCCGTTCACCGGTCTCGTGGTGGTGGTATTTGACGCTGATGCCGAACCGCTTCAGGATCTTACATGCCTCGTCACGGAAGTCGTCGTACACGTCGAATGGGTTTGCAGCGTGATATGCGCTCTTGAAGAATTCCTCGGCGTGCTCTACTTCGTAAAAAGAAGAGGCTGTACGTGTATCGAAGCGAACCTTTGAGAAGATGTAGAATTCGAACTCTGGTCCCCACCAGGACAGATCAACGCCGACGAGTTTCTTGAGCGATGCTTCCGCTTTCTTTGCCAGCTGACGCCCATCCTGCGAAAAAGGAGTCCGGTTCTGGTCTGTCAAGAGAATGTTTGCGTAGAAGCTCAGTGTTGGCTCGGTGCGGAAAGGGTCAATCACAGCCGTGCTTAGGTCGGGGACAAGGATCATGTCGCTGTTTTCGACTTTCCTGAAGCCGTAGCTCGATCCGTCGAAGCCAACGCCTTCAGTGACGAGCTTGGTGAGAATATTGGGAAACACCGGGAGTGAGATGTGGTGAAGATAGCCGGTAAGATCGATGCACTTCAGGTCGATGATTTCAATCTTGTTCTTCTTGATAATGGTG
>Ga0187870_1004203_pt1 | contig 10541 bp, 9 predicted proteins | sample June2016WEW_13_1_3_FD_132974 | JGI IMG/M metagenome (GOLD analysis project Ga0187870, IMG submission 132974) | Peatland microbial communities from SPRUCE experiment site at the Marcell Experimental Forest, Minnesota, USA - June2016WEW_13_150 | ecosystem: Environmental > Terrestrial > Soil >... | reverse complement strand
CCAACTACAATATGGAAGGAAAAACCTATCGCTATTTCCGGGGAGAGCCCCTCTTCCCGTTTGGACATGGGCTCAGCTACACAACGTTTGTATACAGCAATTTGAAGATTCCCTCGTCAGTGCATACCGGGGAGAATGTTTCTGTTTCGGTGGACGTCAAGAACTCCGGCAGCAGGAGTGGTGAAGAGGTAGTTCAGCTTTATGTGACGGAACTTGAAGCGTCGGCACCGGTTCCGATACGATCACTGCAGGCATTCCGACGGGTAAAGCTCAAAGCCGGCGAGACGAAGGCTGTTTCGTTTACGCTCACCCCGCGACAGCTTTCGTTGATTGACGTCGAGTTGAAGCGTGTGGTTGAGCCCGGAAGCGTCGAGGTCAGCATTGGCGGAAAACAACCTGGCTTCAAAGGAATCGCAGACTCGCCCACATCTGGCGTTGTCACCGGCCGCTTCAAGGTTGTAGGATCAAAAGTTCAGATCAGCGAAAAAGAGAATTGATATAGTATATAGAAAGGAAAAACGATGATTGGAATGATGAAGGTGTGGATTGCTGATATCGACATTCCGTGGAAGGACATCCTATCGGCTATTCTTACGTTCCTCTATTCGATTGCCCATTATGTTGGTATGCTGGTAGTGTATCTCCTGGGGCGCGTATTGCCGACTGCAAAGGTGCCAGTTGATTTGATTGATCCAATCGGTTACCTGGCTCTTCTTACGGCGTTTCTCATTCTTGTCCAGGTCGCAAGGAAGCTTGCGTGGATCCTTGTGCTCATCGGCTGGATTCTGATCCTTGTCAGGATCTTCATCAGCTTGTTTGGCTTCTAGATCGTCTGGTTGAAAAAGTCTCACGCCCGCCTGCCCTCTGGTACTCCCAGAGGCGGGCAGGCAAAGCCCATGCGGATGGTGAGATTGCATCAAATTCTTGGTTGCGTTTTGCATCTTTGCGTGACATTTTAATCTTCTGCCGCACCTCTGGCGGTAAACTGATTATCTCACTGCCTTCTTCAAGAACCCTTCGATCGTACTGAAAAACCTTCTCGGCGCCTCGACAAACGGAAAGTGACCGCAGCTATCCAGCACAACGAGCGTTGAGCCAGCGATGGATTGATGCAATCGATCGTTTGCTTCAGGCGCGACCATATCATACGTCGAGCCGATGATCAACGTTGGACAGTGAACGACGCTGAGCTTTCGGAACACATCGTAGTTCAGCAATGTCGTGTCTTTGTTCAGGTATTGCATCAACCGGCTTTTGGTCGTGAAGCTTGTATCGAGCGAAAGTGTCAGGCTGTCAGCGTACATTCGATTGTAAAATGTGCTCCGGAACAGAATTTTGAAGAACTCCGACATGGCTTTTGGCGATCGCTTCCGGAAACCTTCCGTCTGCACCAGGTTCGCTTGTGCGACACTGTCTTCAGGCAATGTCCGCCGTGCCATCAGTACGAAAGAGGCATTACGCCACCCGGAGCTCGCTGGCGTGCTGTTGACAAGCACAAGCGAGTTGAGATTGTTTGGGTATTTGACGGCATAAAACATGGCCACAAGACCGCCCCACGAGTGACCGAACAGGTTCATCTTCTTGAGCTTGAATGCCTTTCTGATTCCCTCCACATCTTCAACGAAGTTGTTCATGGTGATCGCAGTGGTATCGACCACGTTTGATGATTTCCCGCTTGCACGTTGATCGAAGAAGATGAGTTTGTAGTGCCTGGCCAGTTCTTCCATCTGGGGCAGGAAATAGCTGTGATCGAGCCCAGGGCCGCCATGAAGAATGACAATTGGCATTCCTTCGCCCATGGTTTTGTAATACAGCTGCGTGCCATTGATATCCTTCATCCCTTCTTCAATTTTCAGCTTCTTCGCTTTTTCTCCGGCGGTTGCTGCCAATCCACCAATAATCAAGAGGATAAGGATGGGCCTGAGGAAACAGGGTATTCGGACTTGACGTGCGGATTTCATTGATGTTCCTTCGAGCATTTCATTTTCTTATGTCGACACTGAACAGACGTTTTTGAATAGATGGTATACTGACAAGACTGATGGTACGAGATTTTCACAAAATTAGTAAATGCGTGACTATCCGCGGTTTCTTCTGCGTAATCCGGGGTTAGAAATCTCTCAAAACATCAAAAAAATCCCCCGACATTGCCGGGGGATAATTGTCGAGCGTTCCTGCTTCTTCCCCAGCTATCATGAGACCGGTGGGGAAATTTGCTTGCTACGATATCGAAGAGAGTGATATCTCCCTGTCATAGATCCAGCTGAACTTCTCCGCTCCCGAGATCTTCACCCGATCTGCCAACTTTTGATACCTTTCTGCGAGGCCGCACAGATAATCCTGTGCCTTCGCCGACGCATCCGAGAGCCCGTTCAGTCCATTAATCTTCCACTCATCGACCAGTGTGTTGATAATCTCGGCATAGTCCTTCGCCGTGTACACCCCGGCTTTCTGTGCCACGAGGGAAAATTTCGTGTACAGATCGTCATCTTTTCCGTCGTGCATCAGTATTGCGGGCATCGCTATCTTCGCCTTCATCATCTTTGCAAAGGCCAGGACTGCTCCAGCCGGATCGAGCTCAAAGACCTTTGCCATGAAGAGCTTGTACGCTTTTTCATGACGGGCTTCATCTCCTGCGATCATACCACAAATCTTGTGCAGCCGATCTTCACCCGCGCGCATCGCCAGTGTCCCTACGTTACGATGCGAAATCTTTGTCGCACGCTCCTGAAACGACGTATAGACGAATCCCAGGTACGGGTCATCACCAGTTCGCGGGTCGAAGCCGTTGTTAATAAGGTGGTGGATCGTTGTCTCCACTGCTCGCATGTCAATCCGGCCTGTGAGATACAGATACTTGTTCAACAGGTCGCCGTGGCGGTTTTCTTCCGATGTCCAGCCGCGGCTCCACCGCGCCCAGGGTGATCCACTGGCCCCCGTCTGGTCTGTAATACCCTGGAGCCGGTTCAACCATGTCTGGTATGTGGGAAGTGCTTCTTCGGTGATCATATCCCCGACGAGTATCACAAGCACGTCGTCCGGCAGATCCTTTGCCCGGTTACGGAATTCTGCAACCTGGTCTTTCCAGTTATCCTTTGTAAGATCCGGAAGAAAATCCGATGGCTGCCAGCTTTCGTTGACGGGTTTCAATAAAGTGCTGAGGTTCTCCTCAACGAAACCTTCCATGTTCTTAATAACCTCAAGCCGTGACGACGTCACTTTAAGTTCATTGTTTTCCATCACACAATCCTCCCTTTGCTGTAACTACTGTGATACCCGATCATCGTCATCGAATCCTGCTAGTGCATGCTTACGACATCTGCCGGCGAGAACTTAACAAGTTTGACCGCCTTTGCCTTGTGGCGCTGCATTGACGGGACAACCATAAGGGCCTGCTGCATATTCTCGGCTTCGAGCACAACCCAGCCGGTGTGGTCACCATCCATGCAACCCCAATCAAAATGAGTAATGTATCCGGTGGCATTCACTTCCTTCAGCGCCTGTTTACAATCACCGGCGGTATGGGGAGAAATTATAAGAAATCTGTCCACGCTTTCCTCCGATCGTTATTGATGATATGGAGTGATGAGATGAGACAACGCTGAAGCGGACCTCACGAACCGACGATTGTGAACATCTCGCGGCGACCCGATTCGACGAGCGGTATGAAGCGTTGATACCAATCCGAGAATTCTTTGGAGCCCATGATTTCCTTCTGCTGTTTTTCCAGATCGGTGAGACTCCCGTATGTGATTTCCATAACGAGCGTGTAAAATGGTCCGGTGAGATCAGTCAGAAAGCGCGTGGGCGCGCCACCATGCTTCTTAATGAGCCCTTCATTTTCCTTTATTAGCGCCGCAGCTTCCTTGGCTTTTCCGAACCTGAGTTGAAACACATTTCGGACGAGTATCATTGTTGGCTCCTTTGAGCAAGTGATTGAACAGATGGATTGAAGAGTCCTCCCCAGGATACATTCATTCAACACCTTTTCGGGAGAGATAGTTCAGCCATTATCCCTGTCAAAGAATGAAGACTTTGCTTCGAAAGAGAAGAACTGCCCCTGTTTTCAGGGCCTTTGCGAGGCGTTTGAATTGGGTTATGTTCAGCGAAGACGATTTTGGCATTGAAGTAAACCTGCTGATCATTCCGCCTTCTTCGCGCCCTCGTACGTTGCATGGCACTTTGATGATGACGATCGAGCAAAGAGATGAATTGCCGTCAGAGATTTCAGCGTTTTGCGGTCAGGTAGAGAGATAATCCGCACGCGAGATGGGATTCCTTAATCTCCCGGACGAAGCTACTACACGAAAACGTACTGGGCCAGCTTATCGACACATTGTCACTCCAATAGGGCAATGACATTCTTCAGGTCTGTCCTCTGGGAGTCATATCGTGAGATTTCGATTGTCACTCAATCTTCACTTACGTACATGCTCAGCGATGTCCTGCGAACTTTCAGTATCATCGATGTGTTGGAGACAGTATCAGGGAGATCTTGTCGCTTCAACGCAAGTCCGATGCAGATCGGATGGACGGGGAGAGGAGGATAAAGTGAATACTCATGAATTCAACCGCGTGAAGTATTCGCTCTTGAGAGAGCTTGACATTCGGTTTCAGCGTTCATACCACGAGCGACTCAGCGAAATCATCAACGACCTGCGCATGCATCACGCCGAAATCAGACCTGATGCCAATGCGGATGATTTGATTTCCTTTATCGACAGAAGCAGACTTCTGTATTTCGTTTCTGATCCGTCGATGAAAGAACTCCGGGCGACTTTCGATCGCTTGCGCAAAGGGACATTCGGGATTTGTGAAGCATGTGGAGGAACGATCACAAGCGAGCTTCTGGAGAAAATGCCGACGATGACTCTTTGCGCGCCGTGCTACGATCGGGCTCTTTCGGGATTGCGATAAGACCCGGGAGAATTTACACATTCGAGCCGCGAGGAGGCAGGTAGCTGATCAGAACCTGAATCCAGCGCCAAGCGAACTGGCCAGCTGGGAATAGTTCCCCGCCGTCAGACCCACGTTTAAAAACCACCGGTCTCCTATGGCTATGTCTGATCTCACGGCATAGACGGTCCCGTCGTATACGCCACCACCGATACCCAGGCAGAGCGTTGAGCTGCGTTGGTCGAGAGAAAATCCGAATCCCATATCTACCAATCCTCCCCGCGATAGTAGCGGCACGTTATCGAAAACTCCCAGGGCTTCATTAGTTCGAACACTTTTGTATCTTTGGGGAAGAAGGGCATGCAGCCATTAGCGGTCAGCAATCAACGGCCTCTTCGACATCTTGGGAGTATTCCTGAGACGGTTCATAAGTCCATGGCCCCAACCCTTAGGTCGGGGAGAGAATATTCCTAAAACCACCTGCAGGGTATAAACCCATTTCCTGAAAAGCGGCCCAGTAACCAGAGGCCATGAAGCATAAGGATGAGTTGGAGATGAACACGGTCAACATTGCCGACAAGCTGAATCAGATTTCCGAACATTGGCGGCCAAAGGTCGTTGGGGAGCTTAACGGGCAGGAGGTGAAGCTGGTCAAGTTCCAGGGGGAGTTTGTCTGGCATCATCACGATCTTGAAGATGAGTTGTTCCTGGGTATCCATGGAAGTTTTCGTATCGAATTTCGCGATCATGTTGTCACGGTTGGGCCAGGGGAATTCATCATTGTTCCCCATGGCGTTGAGCACCGGACCGTGGCGACGGAGGAAGCGCACGTGCTGATTTTTGAACCGGCGGCCATGCGCAACACAGGGAATGTCCTTGATCCAAAGCTCACAGCGCCAATGGGCGATAAGCTATAGGAAAGCAGCGTTCAGCAATCAGGTGCCTGCCTCGAGCGAAGCTTGCCCTGAGATCTTCGAAGGGGTCAAGGGGTCAGCGCTCAGTTTGTTCCATACATTATTCAAGCCATTCGCAAGGACGAGTTGTCATGTCAAAAATCTATTACGTCGGTGATTGGGCCGTCATGTGCGGACCGGTGTTTGCGGAAACACCGTTCAACTACGCCTACAAAGGACTCGAGATGTACAACTACGGAACATGGCTGAAGGAAGCGCTCGAGTCTTCCGGTGAACATCAGGTGACTTCGGTGCCGACCTGGGATTTCTACAAACTTGGTCCCGGGGAATACGAGAATATTCTTCACGAGTACGACGTCCTCATCTTCAGCGACGTCGAAGCAAAGAATTTTCAACTGGCACCAAGTTTCTTCGATCGCAAGAAATTCGGAACGGAGGTGCTGGTCTTCCCCGACAGGATTCGCTTAACCGTGGATGCTATCAAAAACGGAAAAGGGGCGATGTTTCTCGGCGGATGGCTCTCGTTCACCGGCGAGATGGGTAAAGGAGGATGGAACAGAACCGGCTTGAAGGAAGTACTCCCCGTTCAATGCTTTGACTACGAAGACCTTGTTGAGAGTACAGAGGGATTTACTCCACAAGCCGACGCGAAGAGCAAGAAGAAGTTGGGGACAATCAAGCTCGATACGTTTCCTCCTATTTTGGGATACAACAAGACCATCGCGCGAAGAGGAAGCGATGTCTTGCTCACGGTCAAACAAACTGGCGATCCCCTGCTTGTTCACAGGAAATTCGGAAAGGGAAAGGTGCTCGCCTACATGTCCGATCCGGCTCCACACTGGGGATGCAACTTCGTATTCTGGAAGCACTACAAAGAGTTCTGGCTGGAGTGTCTGAAGCTGGTGGTGTGAGTTGCACCGCACCTCTTGATTCGATATTCGGTGTTCGATATTGGATGTTGTCATGAACATCCAGATTCATTTCCCTTGGATCTTACTCCGTAGTATTCGAGATACCTCTATGAAATCAACTCCTCGATTATCCCTTCTGATTCTCACTTCGCTCTTTTTGCTCACGAGTTCCTACGGTCAACTCAAAGAATCCATCGAGCGCAATGCTCTCCTTCTCCGAATGCTCGACGGATGTCTCGAGGGATACGACGGTGCAATCAGCGGCGGCGTCATTAGCTATCCGCGCCTCAGGGAGGACCGGCCCGATGCGCTGATCACGAGAGCCACAACAGGCACGATGGCTATCGAGTGGAAATCCGCCAGCGTCCCGTTCCAGCTCAGCGGCAAAGAGGTCACATTCGTCGTCAGCGCTGGAATATTGACCCGTCCGGGAATCGCGCTGAAGTTTGAACTCTCTATAAACAATGTGCCGCGCGTTACATTTTCTTCGACCGATACCTCATCATGGCAGGCCGGTGAACCCGGCGGCGTGCGTTTGAGGTTTGATGGTGCCATGCGCGATCAGCACACCGATGCGTTCGGATATCTGCGCATTCATGTCCCCGCTAACCTGATTGCCCCAGGCGAACCAGTCCGGTTCAAAATAGTCGGCGAAAACGCCGGCTCCAGCGGATGGTTCATGGTCTTTAAAGACGGCGAGGTTCTTTCCTACCTGAAGAACCGTGTTGCCTGCGAAGCGTTTTGCGATCTTTCCATCGAGCCAGCTGGAAAGCGATATGCCGCTTCTCTCATCGTTCCCACCACCTGGATGGACAATCGCATGAGCTACAGCATCGGCGAATCCGACTCACGACCGGTCGTGCTCACGCGCCAGAACGACACAATCCCGCCAACATTCAGTTTCGAAGCAAAGAAAACGGATAGATTCCGATTGTTTCTCGATAGAGAACTTATTATAGACATCGAGGGTCTGTTCCACGATGTAAATGAAACCAGGGTTTTCTCTGAGAAACTCGTTTCGCTTAGAAGCCGAACGACGCCCACCGGCGGGTGGGGGCTCGAGTACCAGTCCATGTATGCTCCGCAGGTCGGCAAATCTCTCGTTGAGCTCTCCGACAGCACAAAAGGACGCGGTGAGGTGCACTTCATTATCTCCACTCACCAGGACATTGCATGGATGGACTCTCCCGAACAATGCATCAAAGATAGGGACGAAAAAATCCTCACGCCGACACTTGCAATCATGAAAGAGGATTCGAATTATCACTTCGACCTCGAAGACGTTCTCTTTCTCCGTGAGTACCTCGAGCGCCATCCCGAGAGAAAGGATGATCTCCGAAAATTCATGCTTGACGGTCAGCTGGGCATTGGCGCTGCATACAACCAGCCGTACGAGGATTTGAGTTCCGGTGAAATGCTTATCCGCGAGTTCTATGCCGGACGAAAATGGCTCAGGAGAAATTTCCCGGGGTGCGACACGCGTATCTATTGGAACACCGATGTCCCGGGCCGTACTGCCCAGATGCCCCAGATTATGCATAAGGCGGGCGTACAGTATTTGTTCATCAGCCGGTTTGAGAAAGGGCTTTACGACTGGCTGAGTCCTGATGGTTCCAGTGTTCTCACGCTAAGCCCGGGTCACTATGGCGATTTTGCTGAACGCGTCGGGAGGAAGGGATTCCCCGAGATTACGGGATACATCGCTTCGTTCGCAAGTGACTGGAGCAGCGTCATCAAGAACGGTAGCAGAAATATTCCAATCGTTTCGATGAGCGACATGAGCACTCCGGTCAGGTACGACGACGTGATAAACAAATGGAATGGAGCGAGATCAATAGTCGCTCAGAACGGAAGCTCACAGCCTCTCACGATTCCTTTCATGCATTATTCATCAGCTCAGCAGTTTTTTGATTCCGTCACGGCGGAGCACCTCCAGCTCCCTTCCGTACAGGGAGAACGACCAAACATCTGGCTCTATATTCATGGACCGACACACCACTGGGCGATTTCGGCCAAACGCGAAGCCGACGTGTATCTCCCTGCAGCGGAGACTTTCTCAACGATCAATGCGCTGCTCGACAAATCGTTCTCCCAATACCCGCAGCGGGAGCTGACCGCGGCCTGGGAAGCGCAGCTGTATCCGGACCATGGTTGGGGAGGCAAGAACGGTGAAATCACTGACAGTACATTCCGGGCGAAGTTTGAATATGCCCGCGATGTCTCGAAAAGAGTATACTCCAGAGCGACAAGCGCAATCGCCGCGCGGGTCAGGACAACGAAGAACAAAGGCATTCCTCTTGTTGTCTTCAACAATCTTTCCTGGAAGAGAACTGGTCCCGTTCAATTGACCGCGACATTCCCACAAGGATCCTTTCAGCGTGGATTCACACTGAACGATGCGGCGGGCAGACCGCTCCCCTGCCAGATCCTGTCTCTTACGAACTACCCGGACGGGAGCATCGAATCTGCGGGGATTGTGTTCATCGCGGAAGATGTTCCGCCGGTCGGTTATCTGACATACTACATCCGACACTCGCCGAACGTAGTCAGACCGGACACGAGCTCTTCCATACAAAGCGACTTGCTCAACAAATACTATAAAATCCATCTCGTACCGGGAGGAATCCGGCAGATCGTGGATGTGGAGCTGCGACAGGACCTGTTGAGCACGGACAAATTCCTCGGGGGTGAGCTCTTCACGATGCAATCAGTAGGAGAGGATGCTGGAGAGTGGTCCGAGCCTCAGCAGCCATCAATGAAGGGATTCGACAAGCTGAGCAACTACAGGCCGGTCTGGCAGCTCGTGGAATCCGGACCAGTGAGACAGGTCGTCGAGACACGGCAGGATGTCGGGCACACAACGGTGGTTCAGCGGGTGATCCTTTATAATATTCTGAAGCAGATCGATTTTGAAACATCGCTCCTCAAATGGGACGGGACAAAATACCGCGAGTTCCGTTTGGCATTTCCAATGAAGATGCAGAACGGGCAGGTTGCCTATGAGGTTCCGTTTGGAACGGTTGAGGTGGGGAAGGATGAAATGAAAGGAGCGGCGGGAGAGCGATACCAAACCGCCGCCGCGTCCATCCGGCCGAGGTCCATTCAGAACTGGATCGCCGTCTCGGGGGACGACGTTGGTGTGACCATTGGCTCGAGCGTGGCTGTCTGGGATTACCGTGATCCCACCGACCAGCCCATCAATTCCCCGATGCTGCAACCGGTGCTCTTGGCCTCACGCAGGAGCTGTCACGGTCTCGGCCCCTGGTATCTGCAGGAAGCGGATCATTTTTATCGGTTCTCCCTGACATCATATCGGCCTGGATGGAGAAATGGGAGGCGTTTTGGCGTTGCGGCGAACAATCCCTTGACGGTCGTGTTCAATCCAGTTCCTTTGGCGAAGCCAATTCTTCCGGAACAAAGAAGTTTCTTTTCAATCAGTTCGGAGAATGCGGTGTTGAGCACGATGAAGAAATGTGAAGATGACGACAATGTGGTTCTTCGGTTGTATGAAGATGCCGGCAAGAATGGTTCGGTTCGATTGCGGTTCCCTGCTCTCATGCAGCGTGCACAGAGCACCAACATCATCGAGGAAGAAGGGATGCCGGCATCGTTCAAACTCGACGAGCTCCTGTTCCCCCTCATGCACTGGTCGATACAGACATTTAAGGTTACGCCAAAGTTGGATTAATAGGGTTTTGAGTTTGCGAACGCCACGGATAATGAGCGGGTTTTTCGTATGAAGAAAACCAGGGAGATCCCTAAAGATATTCCGATGTTCTGCGACTTCAGCTGCAAGTATGCATCGTTTAGCAAGCAGGAT
>Ga0187870_1004201_pt1 | contig 10543 bp, 16 predicted proteins | sample June2016WEW_13_1_3_FD_132974 | JGI IMG/M metagenome (GOLD analysis project Ga0187870, IMG submission 132974) | Peatland microbial communities from SPRUCE experiment site at the Marcell Experimental Forest, Minnesota, USA - June2016WEW_13_150 | ecosystem: Environmental > Terrestrial > Soil >... | reverse complement strand
TCGGTGAAGGCTGGGGGCTGACGCTGACGGAGGCGATGTCCACGGGGCTTCCGTGCATCTGGTCACATTGGAGCGGTCCCGTCGATTACGCGGATGAGACGATAGGCTACCCGTTGACGCGGTTTCGAGTCGGGCGTTTCTTCGTATCGGATGCAGTTTTCGGATCAGACGGGAAAGCGCAATCGTGGACGGACTGGGAAAGGTCGGGTGCGATAGTAGACCCGCAGGAGATTATCGAGCACATGGGGGCGATATATGCGGACTACTCTTCCGCGCTGGAAAGGGGTAGACTGGCGAGTGAACGAATACAGACTCAATATACATGGCGGCATGCCGCGCGGAAACTGATCAAAATATTGGAGGGGATATGCTGATTTTGTGGATGCGGGACGCCACTGTCACTAACTGCCGAGAGATCATGTCGGGACTGGTAGATCTGTGCGAGTTCCTGAAAGCGAACGAGCGCGGAATTGGAATGAACGTATCCGACTCCTCGATCATGTACGAGATAGGATCGTTTGCGGGGGAGAGCGCGGAGGTGTTCGCGCGGTACTTCGATTTCGTTCACTGTGTCGATCCGTGGACAAGCGATCCTAACATCTGTGGACTGGATGCGCGGTCTACCTTCAATTGCGAGGATGTCCAGCGGTCATTCGACGAACGCGCCGCGAAGGCTGGAAACATGATCAAGCACGTCGGATATTCAGCGGATGTCGTCAAGACGGTCCCTGACGGTACTCTTGATTTCGTCTACGTGGATGCGCTTCACCAGTTGGCGAATGTGAAGGCGAACATCGCGGAATGGTGGCCGAAGGTGAGGAGCGGCGGATTCATCGGGGGCCACGACTACCACGATACCGTGATGAACAGTGATTTTCAGGTCAAGCAAGCGGTTCAGGAGTTCATAGTAGCCGAGAATGAAGCGATAGGACTTCGCCTCTTTGCCGACACGTCGTGGATTGTGAGGAAAGTATGAAGGTAGCGGTATATGGTCTCGGTCATCTTGGTTTCGTGACGGCGGCGGGGCTGGCGTCCGTGGGGCACGACGTTGTAGGGATCGATCCCGAGTGGGAAGAGAAGTGGATCGACGTGGACGAGCCGGGGCTCGACGATCTGATACACGACAATCAGGATCGGCTAACGTTCTCGCACGCCGTGGAACGCATGAGGGATGCGGAAGTCGTGTGGATCACGTTTGATACGCCAGTCGATGACAACGACCAAGCGGCGGTGCAATTTTTGGTAGACAAAATTATAGAGGCTGTTCCGATGATTCCACCCGGGGCGCTTGTTATCGTTTCTTCTCAGTTGCCAGTCGGGACAATCCATAGGCTGGAATTGGCCGCTCCTCTCCTGATTTTCTTCTGCATTCCTGAGAACCTACGGCACGGCACGGCTGTGGAAAACTTTATCAAGCCTGATAGGATTGTCGTGGGATGTCGTGGAAGTGGAATAGGTATAGTGGGAGCCCAAAAAATAATAGACTTGCTTCTCTCTATAGGACAGAACGGATCATTTAAAATAGAATGGATGTCCATCGAATCCGCTGAGATGACCAAGCACGCTATCAACGCTTTCCTTGCAATGTCGATAGCCTTCATAAACGAGATAGCGGCGATCTGTGAGGTTGTTGGAGCGGACCCTACGGAAGTGGAGCGAGGGCTAAAGACGGAATCGCGGATCGGGCAGAAAGCGTATCTGAAACCCGGTGGGCCGTATACGGGCAAGACTCTCGCGCGTGACGTGGAATATCTTCGTCATTTGGAAATAAACAATTCGTTGTATACTCCAGTCATCGATGCGATAAGGGCCAGCAACTATGCGCGTGGACATATCACAATTCATGGATCGATCAAAATGGATGAAGGGCCGAACAAATGATTCCTGAGACCTGTGCTCGTTGCAAATGGTCAGCAAAGGTTTCTGTGAATGACAAGGAAAATAGGGGATGGTATTGCGGGAAATATCCGACTGACAATACCCTTATCAGGAAGACGACTGTTTCCCTTCCCATTCCCCCTAAATGGTGTCCGCTGAGAAAGGCAGGCAAGTAATGCTTTCATGGATGCGGAATCCCGATCTGGTAGGAATATCGACAATAGCGACGGGACTTGTCGAGTTGTGCGAATACCTCTACAAAGAGAGCCCCGCATATAAGAATGACGAACCCGAGTACGATTCTTATATCGGCGGCGTCATGTACGAACTTGGCAGTTTTGCAGGAGAAAGTTCGGAAATATTCGCAAAGTATTTCGGAGAGGTCCATTGCGTCGATCCGTGGGAAGATGCGTGCGGCGCTCCGTCGCTGGAAGAGGTCGTAGCATCCTTCGATGAACGGGCACGGATCGCGGGGAATATCATCAAACACAAAATGACTTCCGCTATTGCCGCGCTATCCGTGGAAAACGATTCACTCGATTTCGCGTACATCGATTCGGGCGATCATTCCTACGCGATGGCTGTACAGGACTTCCAACTATGGTGGCCGAAGATCAAACACGGCGGATTTCTCGGAGGGCATGACTGGGAGATACCAGAGATTCACGCGGCGGACGTGTTCCCTGGTGTGCGGGATTCCGTGTACTACATGCTCGGCCAGCATCCCGAGGAGTACGGATTGCGGCTGTTCCCTGATACGTCGTGGGTAGTGAGGAAACCATGAGAAAGGTCATAGTCACGACAGGTTGCGCTCCTGTCGAGCCGTGGGCGGCGCTCTATGATCTGACGTTCCCTCGATTCAGGGAATACGCTCACCTTCACGGCTACGACTTCAAGCCGATCTGGTACAGCGATATCGACAACGCTGTATTTCCTGAGTTTAACAATCCTCTGCCGTTCACTACGGGCGCGGCTAACTACGAAGTGCGGAAGGACTTCATCAATTGGAAAATGGATAGGTCGAAGCTCGCGCCGAATTGGCTGAGGTACGCGGGTATCATGCAAATGCTCGATGATGAGTACGACGTGGTGCTGTACGTGGACGGTGATCTGGTAATCGGGGATTACAGAGATGACGTGATAGCGGGCGTGCCTGATGACAAGTGGCTGATTACACCGCTGAACGGACCTTCTCCTGATAATGCGGGGCCGGGGGGACCGCTGTTTGTAATCCGCGCGTGTCCCGCATCCCGTGAGTTCTGGCGGCGCGTGTGGTTTGGGAAAAAATGGATATCTCATCAGTGGTGGACTGATGGTGTAGACTTCATGGACCTTCTCGGCTACACGATCAATCCGCCGATCCATAAAGAGCGGTCTACGGAATACGATCCATTCGTTCATATCCTGCCGAGCGAGTGGGTAGTGTGGTTCGGCGCGAATCCGGGGGCGCGGGGGAAGTTCTACCATCCTGGCGGCGGGAGCGGACGGGCTGAGGAAAAGGTCGGGGAGATCAAACGGCTAATAGCGGAGTATGGCCTTTGAGAAAAGTTCTAATTACTTGTGCAGCGGATTCACGCGAGACAACGGGATACTATCAGATGTTTCGCCTTGCTGAATTGACTATGCGTCCGTATGCCGAAAAGTGGGGATATGACTACAAGTCGATCTGGTACGACAACATACACGCGGATCGCTGGCCGGGGATAATTAGCGGGCGCACGGATTGGAGTCACGCGGCGGGGCGCACGCGGCCGTACTTCTTGAAGATTCCAGCGGTTGCGGAAATGCTCGATAGGTACGACGTGGTTTTCTACCTCGACAGCGATTGCCTCATCTTGCGGGACGATAGGGATATACTCGATTCAATTCCCGAAGATAAAGAACTTGCTTTGAACGATATCGGCTGGGGGCCGTTTTCCTCTGTGTCCGTGACGCGCAGTAGCGACAGATCAAGGAAGTTCTGGCGTCAGGTATGGGATTTCGAGGGCTGGCGCGATTGTAAGTGGATAGACAACGCGGGCGTGCTTCACTATCTCGGATACACGCACAATACTGATCCTGTTACGCACTTGCACGATACGGAATACACTCCGCTATTCCATCGTATTCAGGGCGACTGGATTGCCGAGGGCGTGCAGAATCCTGGAAATCCTGACAGAGATGTTATGATCTTTCATCTTTCGCACGGGCGCGAAGCGTGGTGGAAGGTGGAGAACATGGAGCGGATTCTTAGGGAGCGCGGACTTTTCGGCCGCAGATTAAGGAGAGTGTGCACATGAGAGAAATAAAGTTCAGGGCCTGGGATAAGGCAAAAAAGGAATGGATTGCGAAGGACTTTCATCTCATCGGTGAAATCATGATGAGCGGGCTCTTGTTCGACCGTTCACTAGAGAGATTGAATGACATTGAAATCCAACAGTACACTGGCTTGAAGGATAAGAACGGTAAAGAGATTTACGAGGGTGATATCCTTGTCTCATACGATCCAATGGAGGGAGAGAAGATAACTATCTTAGAAGAGGATGGAACAAAAAAGGAAAGTGTTGTTACTAAAGAAGATTTAAAGTATTCGGAAAGGTTTGTTGTCTCAATAGAGATTAGGAACGGTACATTGGGAATAGTAGAAGAAGGGAAGTGGTATCAGAACGAAGGTTCTTTCGAAAATTCGGAAATCATAGGCAACATCTACGAGAACATGGAGCTAATCAAATGAAGGCATTTATCGCTATGACAAGCGGCTCAGATGAGAAGGACTGGAAGGAAGTCTACCGACTCTCTCATTCCACGTTCAAGAAGTACGCGAAGAAACACGGATACACCTTTCTCCCGCTCTGGTACGATGACCTGGACCTGAATAGATGGCCCGATCTTGCGATAAACCGAACGCATCCCTATTGGCTGAAAATACCCGCGATCATCGAAACGCTGGGAAAATACGACGTGGTGCTGTTCATGGACTCGGACTGCCTGATACTCGATGATAACGTAGATATTGCCAGCACCGTACAGCGGGCTATCGCGCTTGCCGTGGTGGACGGATGGGGTGGTCCCGTAGTGAGCACGGCAGTATCAGTTACGCATCGAAACGGGGCGAGTGAAAAGTTCTGGAATGAGGCATGGACGTGCGATGCGTACAAGAAAAACACGGGATGGGCGGACAACGCAAATGTCGCATACCTTCTCGGCTGGTCGATCAACGCTCCGTGGCACAAAGATCACCCGAGCGAGTATGAGCCGCATTTCCATGATCTCGGTGTAGAGTGGAATGCGTACACGGCAAACGGAGGGGAGTACATACGCGGTTGCCGAGTTTACCACGCATCGGGGAGCGGCGATCCTCGGATGAAACTGGCATGGATGAGGAACGCGATAGAACAGAGGGCGCGGGGAATATGATAGTTATCCAGCGCGATTCAAAAGCAATTGTAACGGGGTCATCAGGAAAACTTGGAACTGCAATAGTTGATCAATTAAAGATTGCGGGTTTCTCAGTCGGGATTCCAACAAGGGGTGATCTTTATTTGAAAGCCTCCACCCCACAAGTTAGAAACCGCTTTGAGCATTTCGCCGATGTACTTGTCAATTGCGCTGGAAAATTAGGGCCGATAGGATCGTTCATTTCCTCTGATTGGGATGAATGGATGGATACAATAGAGGTTGATTTCATGCTTGCCGTGCGTCTATGCAGGATGGTACTCCCTGGAATGATCGCACGGGGCTACGGCAAGATAATCAATATATCTGGCGGCGGTGCGACTAAGGGAATGCCTAACTTCTCGGCATATGCGTCGGCAAAGACGGCACTGGTACGCTTCACGGAGACGCTTGCGGCCGAGGTAGAGCAGTACCATATCGACGTGAATGCCGTTTCACCCGGGCCGATGTACAGCGCAATAACGGAGCAGATCATAGCGGCGGGGGAAAGTGCGGGAGCGGAACAATGGGCGGAAGCTGTTGAGACAAAAAAAAAGAATCGCGGGCCAGAGGAAGCGGCTCGGCTCGTGGCGTTCCTTGCGTCTCACGAATCGGACGGTATCACGGGGCGGCTGATCAGCGCGGTGCATGATCCGTGGCGATCCCTCAGGGCGGGTCATCTCACGCGCGATCAATACACTCTGCGGAGGAAAGTATGAACGTCGGGATCATCGGTTGCGGGGCCATGGGGAAAAAGAGGGCGGATTCACTCTTGAATATGACGGGAGTCGAATTGCTATCAAGTGCTGATCCGAAAGATTCGCTTGGAATATATAGAAAGGCAAAATGGTTTGATGATTGGCACATCATAACCGATTGGTCTCCCGAAATAGATACTGTAATCGTCTGTACGCCTACCGATTCTCTGGCAAAGATCACCATCGCGGCCCTTCGGGCCGGAAAGCATGTGCTTGTGGAGAAGCCCGCCGCAAGTAGCACCGAAGAGATTGAAGCCATGATCGAGGCCGAGAAGGAATCTGGAAAGCATGTGCGCGTGGGCTTCAATCTGCGCTACCATCGAGCGGTCCGAAGGGCATTTGAGATACATAGCATAATCGGAAAATTGTACTTCGTTCGCGCACACTACGGGCATGGGGGGCGCGAATTGTACGATCAGGATTGGCGGATGCAAGATCACAGAGGCGAGACTCTTGATCAGGGGGTCCATCTAATCGATCTTGCGAAATGGTTTATACCGGGACTGTTTTTCTTAAACGGTTTCGTAGGAAGCTATTATTGGAAACCCGGATCAGATGACAATTGTTTCCTGACCTTGTGCAATGAAATAAACCAGATGGCGCTTCTTCACGCGAGTTGTACCGAGTGGCGCAATAGCTTCAATTTTGAGATTGTAGGTGCTGAGGGGAAGATCGTTGTTGACGGGCTCGGCGGTAGCTACGGAACGGAACGGATCACGCTGTACAAAAAGATACGCGAAGGTGAACCGCCAGAGATCACCACATGGGAATATCCGATGGCCGATGACTCGCTCGAACAGGAAATGAAGGCTTTCATCGAAGATATCGAGAAGGATCGGACTCCCGACAGCGGATTGAAAGAGGCAAGGGAAACGCTCGAAATAGTTGAGCAGATTTACTCATGAGACGCATCATCATCACCACGGGCGTAGGACCGAAAGAGGAACTATGGAAAAGGGTACTGGATATCTCTGGCCCGCGTTTTCAGAGATACGCAGACCGTCACGGCTACGATTTCAAGGCCGTATGGTACGATGACATTTCCCGTCAACGCTTCCCCGAGTTTTGGAATGCGGAGCGATTCATAGGAAAGGCAACAGAGCAGCCGCACCGTAGGGACTGGATACGCTGGACGGGAGATCGGCGGATGCTCGCTCCGAATTGGCTCCGCTACGCTGCGGTGCAACAGTTGATGAACGAATACGCGCTAATCGTGTACTTCGACGTTGACTGTATCATCGCTGATTTCGAGACGGATATTGCTGAGGGCTTTCCCTATGACAAGTGGATTGCGGGACCGATCAACGGACCGAATCCGGATGACGGGGCTCCAGGTGGAGCGGTATGGCTGACGCGGACGTGTGAGCAATCGAAACAATTCTGGCGCAGAGTTTGGGAAGGCAAACGGTGGACGTATCATCCGCTCTGGACTGACGGCGTGGATTTTGTGCATCTTCTCGGCTACACTACTATGCCGCCGATACGGAAAGTAAGACGGACCGAATACGATCATGCATGGCACACGATATCTAGCGAATGGTCAGTCTATTTCCGAGAGCACCCAGATATTGTAGGGAAGTGCTACCACGTGGCAGGCGGGCTTGACCCGAACCTGAAACGGATCATCATGGAAGACTGTATACGAGTGAAAGGACTGGAATGAAATCAGCGTTAGTCGTGGGATCGACCGGCCAAGATGGATCGTACCTCTGCGAGTACCTTCTTGCGCTCGGTTACAAGGTATTCGGATTGAAGCGGAGAAGCACGCGGGAACATATCGAGATTCCAGGAGTGTGCTACATCATAGGTGACGTGCTGGATGGAAATTCGATTCTTGAAGCGCTGCGCATTTCCGATCCTGATGAAGTGTATAACCTTGCCGCTGATACATTCGTGGGCTCGTCATGGGCGCAACCATTAGAACAGGGCGAAGTAACGGGGCTCGGGTGTCTCCGCGTGCTCGATGCGATTCGACAGTACAGCAAGCATATCAAGTTCTATCAAGCGAGCACGTCGGAGCTATACGGATCTTCTCCCGCGCCTCAGAATGAGTTGACTCCTTTTCATCCTCGTAATCCCTATGCATGCGCCAAGCTGTACGCTCATTCAATCACCGTGAACTATAGGGAAAGCTACGGCATGTATGCCTGTTGCGGGATTCTATTCAACCATGAAAGCGAGAGACGGGGCTCGGCATTCGTGACGCAGAAGATCGTTACCCAAGTGGCCGAGATCCTTGCGGGAAAGCGAGAAGTGATCGAGTTGGGAAGCATGACGGCGAAACGGGACTGGGGATACGCTCCCGAGTACGTCGCGGCGATGCATCTTATGCTACAGCAGCCGCTACCGACTGACTACGTGGTAGCCACGGGAGAGACGCATACAATACAGGAGTTCCTTGACATAGTTATTGATCATGCTCTTTGCAAATTTGATACGATTGGTCCTATTAAAATACGCAAAGACGTTGACTTGCGTCCTGCCGAGACATGGGAACTGCGCGGGGATGCCAGTAAGATACGCGCTATTGGATGGGAACCGCACGTCAAGATAGATGAGCTGGCGTCTATCATGCTCAAGGCGGCGATTGCGAGGACCAAATGAAAAAGGTATTGATCACCTGTCGCTCTGATCCTGCCGAGGGTGCATGGTGGGAAGTGTATAAGCTATCCAGCGCTACCTTCATGGAGTATGCGAAGGTGCATGGCTACGAATATCGAGACTTCTTTTTCGAGGACGTGGACGCGGAGAAATGGCCGGGGATCATACGCGGGCGGACTCCTGAATGGCCGTTTCATCCTGGACGCACTTCCCCGTGTTGGCTGAAAATACCGATAATCTCGATGATGCTGGAACGCTATGATGCGGTGTTGTACTTGGACAACGATTGCGTGATACTGGACTACTCGAAGGACATAGCGGAAGAAGTACCGCCATTGAAATGGCTTGCCATGGCCGAATGCACCACGGGAGAAGGTACGGGACCGAATTGCGGGTTATCTTACACTCGCTCCGTCCAGATGGCACGCAATTTCTGGCGGGAGTGCTGGACGGCGAATTGGTGGATGTCCGCAAAATGGACAGATCAGGGAAACGTATTCGGCGTGCTCGGCTACAATCACAATCCGCCCATTTCCAAGCTGAGGCCGAGCGTATTCGATAATGGCTATCACAAGCTCGGAACGGAATGGAATGACTGGACAGAGGGAGGCGGTAAGGTTCACGGCAATACTCGAATAGCCCATATGGCGTGGGGAGTAGACGGTTCCCGTAAGCTGGAATGGATGCAGAACGCAATCAAACGCTCGTAAGGAGATTCATATGCTGATAATCGTGTTGTGGATTGTCTTTTCTTTTGTCGTAGCGGCTGGTGCCAGAAACAGGAGACGTTCGGGCTTTATGTGGTTTTTGGGAAGCCTTCTTATCAGTCCAGTAATAACGGGGATAGCACTTCTTGTCCTCGGCAAACGCGAATAGGAAAGAGAGGAAATAATGGATTGGTATGATCTTGAGCAGCGTAGAAAGTATTGGCATGAATATCGAGAAAATCATAAGGAAGAAACACGTGAAAAAAAAATAGAGTATTACAGAAGGAATAAGGAGAGGATACTCGAATTAAGGAGAAAGAAAGGGGTATCTATAAAATGTTCTGAATGTGGTAAAGAAACACGCAAAGTTTATTCTCAACTAAGAAGAAACAAAACCGGGCTGTTTTTCTGTAGCAATATATGTTTAGGAAAATATTTTAAAGAAAACAATCTACTGAAAGGGAAGAGAACCAGTAATTGGAATGGTGGCCCAGAAGAGGCTTCCAAACGAAGAAAGGAATATGTTAAAATTCACAGAGAGGAGATAGCTAAAAGAGAAAGAGATGCATGGTTGAAGAGAAAAACAAATATAGATCCTTCATACGTTTCAAAATTAATATCTCATAAACTATGGTTAATGGGGTCGAAAGTGAATAGAAAAAATATTCCTTCCGATCTGGTAGAATCATATCGACAACTTCTCCTGCTTAAGCGGGAGATAAAATCTCTTAAGGAGGCTGCCAATGGCATCCAAGGAAATGGTACTTGATTCGGGATCGGACGTGAAAGAGGTCATCACAGAGATGATGCGTCAACTCAGAGAGTTGAAAGCAGGGAGGGCCAATCTTGACGTGGTGGGAAAATCAACGGGCGTTGCTAATGCTGTCGTCAAAGCCTACAGCTACATTCTCCATTCGGAGATGTTTGCCCTTCAGAAAAAGATGTGGGCCAAGGAATTGGAGACGGATGCGCTCAAGGAAATCGAGTAGCTAACTCACGGCGGGGGATATACTCCCCCGCTATCCTTAAGAAGGGAGAAGAGACATGGCATTTGATGCTACAAAGGAATGCGAGGACTATCCAGAGAGCTGGAATGGGGAAATACTTTTACAGGAACTTCATGATCATCAAAAGAATGAGAATAAACCTTCCAGTAAGATCGACTGGGACAAGGTGCCAGAGGAT
>Ga0187870_1004194_pt1 | contig 10564 bp, 13 predicted proteins | sample June2016WEW_13_1_3_FD_132974 | JGI IMG/M metagenome (GOLD analysis project Ga0187870, IMG submission 132974) | Peatland microbial communities from SPRUCE experiment site at the Marcell Experimental Forest, Minnesota, USA - June2016WEW_13_150 | ecosystem: Environmental > Terrestrial > Soil >... | reverse complement strand
CGTTCGATTGGTGTAGAATTTGGTTAAGATGAAAATCGCCGCCCAGTGGCTCTTTATTCTCTGCCTGCCCTTCCTGCTGGTCACGACCAGCGTCAGCGTGGCGATGAACTCCCGCGCGCTTTACGAGTATGGCTTCCACAAATACGACATCAGCGCGGTCACCGGCCTGGCGCCGGAAGAGCTGACGAAAGCCGCCACCGGACTGATACACTATTTTAACTCCGGCGAAGAGTATATCAACATTGTCGTAACCAAGGACGGCCAGCCGTTTACCCTTTTTAACGACCGCGAGGTGCAACACCTCAAGGACGTCAAGGGGCTTTTCCGCCTGGTCTATAAAGTCCTGCTGGGCACCGGCATCTACGCCCTGCTTTACGTTGGCGTCACCTGGGCATTGCGGCAAGAACGGCGGCGGCTGGCCAAAGGTCTGCTGTTCGGCGGCGGGCTGACGCTTTTTTTGATGGCGGCATTGGGAATCATGATCGCGGTCAACTTCAACTGGTTTTTCGTGGAGTTCCACCTTTTGAGCTTCTCCAACGATTTCTGGCAGCTGAACCCGGCCACGGACTATTTACTAATGATGTTCCCGGACGGCTTCTGGTTTGATACCACGTTGTTCATCGCGCTGGGAACGGGCGGCATGGCGCTGATTCTGGGAGGGGTGGGGTGGCGGCGTTTAAGAAAAGACCGGGCTCTACAGTCCCCCTGAGCTGGTGCCCGCCGTGGTTTCGATTTCGTAGCTGGCGATTTTACCGCAGTTATCCCCGTTACACGGAATAGTAAAATCCCATGATTCGCCCGGCTTGAGGTTCAGTACGCTGTCCCTTTCGCTATCGATGAGGTTTTTCTGGGCGTCGTAAAAGTTCACCTTGACCTCCGCCAGCTCGGCGTTGACGTTGCTGATGTTCTTTACCGTTACCGCCAGTGTCACTTTGCCCGCCGCGTCCGTTTTCAGCTCTTTTTTGAGCACGGCCAGCTCCGCCCGGGAGTTGACGTTCCCGGTATGCGCGCAGGATGCCAGGGAAACAGCCAGCAGCAGGAATAACCCCAGGCAGATACACGTTTTAGCTTTCATCGTTTATTCCGGGGACTCCCTGGACGGCACGAAAAATGACGCGACCAGCAGGACGGCGCCCACTACCAGCACCCCGATGCTGAACTTCAGCGCGACGGTGGCGACGTCTCTGGTGACGTTATCGATGACATGCTGTACGGAAACCGGTATATCCGCTGTTTGCGGAATAAAATGCGATGGCGTAATGACCATGGCGACGATCGAGCCGGCCAAATCGAGGATGCCGAAGACCAGAACATCTATCCCCAGCGTCCGGGTGGTCTTCTTTACATCGAGGTTGATGACGAAAATCAACCCTGCCATGACCACCATGAAAACGATCAGCCAGGGATAGCCGGTCTGGAAATCATCGATAATTCGGCGGGCCGTATTGATGCCGTTCATCCCGTCCGGCCCGATTTTGTTGGCGTCGATTATTTCGTTATCCGCGATATCTTTGGTGAACTGCGCGATGTACTCATCGAAGTAAACTTTTACCTGGCCTTCCACCTGCGCGGTCAGCTCCGGCGGCACACCCACCAGTGTTTTTTGCCCGGTCCACTCGCGCAAATACTCCTCGATGGCGATATCCCGCAGGTTAGCCGGCAGCGCCATTAGCTCCGGCGGCAGGATATCCGTTGGGATCTGGATGATAAAGCCCTGTAAATACTGCGATATTTCACTTTCGGACTTGCCGGCGAGTTCCTGCTTCAGGTTGTTCTGCAAAGCGTTCCAGAGATCGGTGCTAAGGCTGGCTTTGATATCCGCCAGCGGAATATCGATGTAGAGGGTGCTGGTTTTGCCCTGGAAGTAGTTATAGCAGATATCGATGGCGCTGTTCAGTTGCGCTTTTATCCAGGGTTCCTGCATGGCGATAACATCGAGGGCGGCATTTTTCACCGGCTCCGCCGCGGTGGGAAGCTCATCGGCGATTTGTTTGTCCGCTACATCCCTGGCGATGGAAGAGATGCTTATCTGGTTCACCTCTTTGTGGACGAAATTGGCGCTCAAGACGGTGCTGTGGAGCATGAAAGCCATGCTGAAAATACCCAGCGCCAGGAAAAGCAGGAAGCTGCAAACAAATGTCCCCAGGCCTCTTAAAAAGCTCATTTCGGTCTCTTTTACTTTATGATTGCAGTTCTCCGGTTGATATCAGGCTATATTCTAACATATACTTTCAGGCTTTTCACTAGGAATTTCTTCCTATACGCCGGCGGTTGACGCCAACAACGGGTATCCGGTAGAATGACACTGTGATGAGGGGCGGTTAGCTCAGCTGGTTAGAGCGCAGCGTTGACATCGCTGAGGTCAGAGGTTCGATCCCTCTATCGCCCACCATACTGTACAGAAGGTAGAACTCCTCCTTTTTCAATGGCCACCTTCTCTGGCAGGATAGGCACCGAATAGCTTAAAACCGCTTCATCGCCATTCACCCTAACCTCTTTGACAAAGCTCTTGATAAAAGCCCTTCTTTCGGTAAGCGACCCTTCTTTAAGAAGATCATGCAAGTCATCAACATAGATCGAAATCGTATCAAGGTCAGCAAGTTCCACTTTCCTATCCGACATCTGACTTTCAATCTCAATCCTTTTCGTATGAATCCCCTGCTGACGCTGCTGTAACTCCCGTATCCTAACTACCACGTCATTCAGGTTCAACTTACCTGTTTCGATAGCATCATATAACCGCTCAAGACGGTGATTGATGTCCTCTATGGCACTGGACAATAATAAAAGCTCGTTTTGATAAGATTGGGTGGCCGAGTCCATCTCTTCATTCACCATATGTACGATGTCAACCAAATTCTCGCGAGTTAAAATGCGTTCCTTTATCTGTTTTATCACCTGAGATTCAAATTTGTCCTTATTCAGGTATTTGGCCGAACAGGACTTACTCCCTTTTTTCTCAAGGGTGCCGCAGACATAACAGGCGAACTCGCCGCTCTTCGCATATTTACCGACTAAAGCTTTGCCGCATTGACCGCAGAAAGCTATCCCACTGAGGAGAAATGGGCTTGAAACTCTCCTGGGATTAACCCTTTTTGGCATCCGCTCTTTCATCATGGTTTGTACTCTCAGTAAAGTCTCTCTATCGATAATAGGAGGACAGACATTTTCGGTACGTACCGGTTCGTTTCCATGTTTACTATGCTTACCCCAAACAAACACACCGGTATAGATCTCGTTAGTTAAAATAAATTAGACACCTGTATTTCCCCACCCTTTACCTTTAGGACCAGGTATACTTTTTGCATTCAGCTCTTTGGCTATCTCCGTTAATCCTTTACCGTCAACTATTCCACGGAAAATATCAGCTACAATACTAGCTTCAGCAGGCTCTATTTCCAGTTTCGTCCGCTCTTTGTTCCCATCTCTGGTTTTCACCTTACGGTAACCATAGAGTGCTTTGCTCGATAGGTAAAAACCTCTGGAAGCGCTTTCCCTCATGCCCCTGGTTACCTCTTCGCCAAGATTGTCCGAATAGAATTCATCGAGGCTCTCAATGATCGCTTCAAGTAACCTGCCGGTAGGTGTATCATCAAAAGGTTCGTTTATCGAGACCACCTGTATTCCAGCTTTTTTCAGCATTGCTTTGTAAAGAATGGAATCCTCGCGGCTACGGGTAAAACGGGAGTATTTCCATACCAGAATCTGTTCAAAAGGCTTATTTGGGCGCCGAGCGAGGGAAATCATTTCTCGAAAAGCTGGTCGGGCTGTTGTCCTGCCGGTTTCGGCTTCGTCCACGAATTCCCGTATAATTTGATGCCCATTTCGTGTGGCATATTCCCTGAGTGCCCTGAGTTACGCAGATATGGACAAATCAACATCCTGTCGATCTGATGATACACGACAATAAATTGCTATCCTCATAATTTCATCTCCTATGGCTATATATCAGTTTTAAGTTACAGAGGGCAATACCGACATCTCCCAGTAACTACCCTGCGTAAAATGATAGACAGGAGTTCGTCATGTAGTTTGCGTTTTACCACCTCCAATCTGGTGAGAAGACGGCTCATTTCAACATGATCCTCTCGTTTGGTTACTTCTCGCATGAGGCCCAGAACCAGTTTCTTTATGTTGGTGACCTGTTTGTCGGGCACCCTGCCGATAGTATAAGGACCATAATCAATTAAGGTTGTCATTTGATCAGCAGTATCTATCTTGAAATCTGTCCTCTTGTCGAGGCCAACTTCGCCCTGCGCCGTAAAGATGAAGTGTGCAGAAAGCAAATCAACAATACCCATACTGAGACCTATCTCCCCACGCGGTTTGGGAAACGGCAACGGCGACTTGTTCCGGACTAACGGCTCCAACTGCCTTCTTAACTCGTTATCTGCCCGGTGTACCTCCTCACGCAAAGTTTCCCACCTGTCCAAGTTCTTCCAGACCGTTGAGCGCCGTAAATGGTCTCGTAACGCTGACCACATAGGTTCATTTTTCAGGGATGCCAGTGAACTTGCTTCCCCCGTTATATGCGAATCTAGTTTCTGAGCAAAGACACAAATGTCAGCGTAATGCATCTCAAGCGCCTGCCGCAATACGGTGGACCGAGCTTCCCGTCTTTCCCGCTCCTGCTGCTCGATTTCAATTTGTTTTCGGACAGTGCGGACATCATATCCATCTTTTTGTGCAATCTCGGGTGGTGATTGACCTTCTTCCTCATGACGCCGCAGCCAGTCACGTCGTAGTTCAGGTCTTACTGCAGGTTTTTTTATCCGGGTCATTTTTGTCCTCCGTAGAGATTCAGATTGGTATTTTCCTCTAATACTACCACATTATATTGATGTAATCAAGTGCTCTATTATCAGTTAATATATGTCTTAATAGCGTATTTTTTATGTCCTATTCATGATATGATTTTAGCCGATGAGCCAGGAAAAAGTCAATCCCAATCAGGATTATTCAATGACCGAGAGTTGCGATAATTCAAACGAAGGGTTGCGCCTTCTTGCTCGGATGATCGCGCGGCGCCTGATGGCAGAAAAACCTGATGTGGACGGACCGCGTCCTTACCCGGGACTGCCAGCTGGTGTTGAAGACTTGAAGACCGGCTTACAGTCATCGGGGAAGGACAGCAAGAAACAGGCGGTGCCGCCCTCTGACTGCAAGAGGCTGGATGCCGGATGCCCCGACGAAAGCGGTAACGTTGATGGCTAATGGAATGATACCAGTGGGCAGGCCGAGGGTTTCGGTGGATTTTGCGATAGTTTTGCGCATGCGTGACGTGGAGAAGATGGGATGGTTGCGGATGGCAGAGGTTTACCGGGAAATAACAGGTCGGTACATTAGTAGAGACACCATCAAGCGCAGATACCTGGAAGTTAAAGCACAGAAAACCACCAGTACAAAAATTCCCTTAAAATGAATCATCTTAGGAAAATGGAAATATAACGTCCATGATGTGTATGAAGTTTATGACGAGTATGAAGTGTATGAAGTGTATGAAGTTGACACTATACGTTTACCCCTATAGTAGCTGTAAATACCACGATATTGTCTGCTTCTTTTTACTCCTTAATGTCATGATTTCCAGTAAAAACTTGCCGGATGGTTAATATTAATGACAGTACGGTTTTCACCGCATAAAGTCAGGAAAATTTTAAGGGGCTACTTCCGCGGATTACCTCAAATAAAGATAGCGAAGGAAGCTGGGGTCGACCAGAGCAGCATCTCCCACTACGCCAATAAATTTACGAAAATGACTGCTAAGTACGGTCTACTGGCTGCCGGAAAGGAATACCAAGTGATGAATGAAATTGAATCTCTAAGTAGTCTATCAGTCGAGCTCTTTAGTTCCAAACTCACAGTGGAGGAAGCAAGGCAAGGTTATAACATAATAAAAGAATTCCTGAAATTGGGCATCAACCCGGAGCAGCACCTCACTATGATAAAAGTGTGTCAGGAAGTAAACGACTCCGGTTTCGTTAAAGCAGCCAGGAAGCTTTCCCACCTCGAGTCCCAAACCGGCATGGGCTATCAACAGGTTATATCCGATTTTGAGAAGGCGTTGAACCAGCTTCCTCAACTGGAAGAAAAGGTGATTGATGCTAAGGCAAAACTGAAGGCAATCGGTGATGTAACACTCAAGAATAAACAGGAGCTTGCCGGTCAAGAAGAACACCTTAAGAAATACCAGGATGAAGTTAAAGTAAAAGAGGTTCAATTGGAGAAGGAGCTATCGTCGAAGATGAAACAGCTGGAAGTGGAAAAGAAGGAAGTGGAAGAGTTAGCTGCACTAAAGGCGGAACTCACCAAAAAGGGATTAAACTTAAAAACAGTACTGAGTTTAGTCAAGGAGTTTTAATATGGAAGTAAAGGGGATTGATTATGCCAAACTCAATGAAGCAGTGGAAAAATTTGGCTCATTAAAGAAGGTAAACGCTCAGTTAGAAATAGATAATCTAGTGCTGGAGAAGAAAAACGCTCTGCTTAAAAAAGAAGGTGAAAAGCTTATCACAACTAAGAATAGTCTCACCGGGCACGTGGAGGATATGAGTGGTAAGGTAAAGAGTAACCAAGAGCAACTTCAATTGTTATCCATTCAGTTAAAAGAACACAGCTACCAATATGAGCTGTTTTGTGGTTTCATGACCATGGTGACTGAATCTCCCTCGGTTACCGATTCTATCAACACCCTCGTGGCCTCATTCCAAAAGCTCAAAGAACCGGGGTGGTATTTACCGAAAAATGCCGATGAGATGAGAAGCCTATTTATCCGGACGGTGATGGGAGATTACTTGAAAAGTTTCCGCTGCGATAGCTGCGGCGCGAAGTTTATTACCAATAAAAAGCCTAAAAAAACATTATTAGGTGCTGACAACACTTGCCCTGCTTGCCATGAATGGTATGCGGTCAAGCCAGACAATTCTTTCCTTAAAGCTATGGTTTCGCAACAACAGCTTGAGAATACGTACCATTTGGATAAAGTATTAGGTATATACGAGACACTATTACCGTTTGAGGCTTTCCTGAATGCGCCCTGTGAAATATGTCATAAACCGGTCGGAGAATGGGACGAATATAACGTTAAACTTGCTATCCAGGGGACTGGACTCGGGCATACATCCTGCTGGAAAAGTGATGTGGGGAAAGTGATTGAACTTAAGAAAGCACTCGAAAAAGTAAACAAACCTTGACACTGAGATAGTCCTCTTCCAAGTCACGTTTAAAGCATTTCTTCAGGGAGAGATAAGGTCTACTCTGTTTTTGATTATTACCACAAATAAAAAACCTCGTTTTTACCCCAATACTATTTATGTTTGACCACATATTCTACTTTCCAAAAGGGTTAGGTCTTGTTCACATTCAACGGCAGGTGTATAATTGCCATAATCAAAAGGACTTCTTTTTAGTTATGACAAATAAATTACCAGCTGATTTATTAAGTGCTATCTCTCAATTAAGTGGACGTGTGGTGCTGGTCGTAGGAGTTGGATGTTCGGCAGAACCTCCTACGAGTCTTCCTTTATCCGGAGAGTTGGCCGCGAGTCCGCAAAGTGCTCTCGGTTATCGGCCACCCGCTCCTGAAGCTATTTTGATTGGGGCAAAGAATGGGGCAGGTCAAACACAATAGGAAAGATAAGTGATTGTTATAGGAGGAAAAATATGCCGGCCGAAAACATTAAACATGGAAAAAATATCATCGAACTCAAACCCATGTATTCTATTTTTAAACAAATCCAATATCCACAATTTGGAGCATTTGGCGTTAAAGACCTTGACAATGCCCCATTCTGTCTGGGGTGGTCTTTAGTAACTGAGCCGTTTGTGATGGTTACCGAACCGCATACGCATGATTTCAATCAATATCTATTTTTTGTGGGCGGGGATCCCACCGATGTTTACAAATCCTTCGATGGTGAATTAGAGTTTGGTTTGGAAGGCGTTATTCAATCTATTACCTATCCTGTCTGCATTTACGTTCCAAAAGGTACTTTACACGGGCCATATATTTTCAAAAAAGTTAATAAACCCATGATGTTCATGGATGTTGTGATATCAGCCACGCCATCCGTCAGGCCTCCGCCTCCCGGTTCCAGGCGGGGTGAATAAATGTCACTCATTTACATTCCTATCACTAACCAAAAATGAAAAACCTTTGTCACCTGAAAACGACGCCAAATATAATATCGTATAAAGATAAATAAGTGTCTATATTAGGCAAGACACAGAAGCAAATCCACTAAGCCATAACGATATATCGTGTTTCAGGGACAGTTCGACTTTTCCCTGTTCACTACGTAAAATACGATATCAACTAAGGAGGTACCTACATGTCAGAAAGAGTACGAGTGGGAAATTTAAGGCACGAGTCTAATCTGGTTGAATTCAAACCTAGGAAATCCATACACAAAAGCATCACTATGCCGATGATTGGCTCGGGAGGAGAGAGGGATATACCAGGCTCTCAACTGATGCTGGGATTCGCCTATATCGACAAACCGGAAGATGAGATTGGCATGGCTCCCCACATCCACCCTGACCGCGACCAGTGGATATACCTCTTTGGCGCGCAAAATTTTATAGAGTTCGATGCCGACGTCGAATTCTACCTGGACGATGAATGGCGCAAGATCGATTATCCTTTCTACGCCTATATCCCAGCGGGAATGAGCCACGAGCCGTTGAGGATCCTCCGGGTAGGTAAGCCGCTCATTTTCATCGATGCCAGGTTTGGTCCTGCCGAGTGGCCGCTTAAATTCGTTGGAGATGTACCCGCAAAATACAAAAACTGGGAACGTTAGGGTTGGCATCGTGACTGGGGGCAAGTCAATATACAGACTGACTTATCCAAATAGCTTAGCTTGAGAAGACCAAACAGAAAGGGGCACAAAATGGCGAAAAATGATATATACGAAAAGATAGCAGAGAGATTCGAATACCCTGAATCACAGAATCTCATCAAGTATTTAAAGATACTCTTTACGCCAGCAGAGGGAGAGCTCCTGCTCGAGTTCCTTGAACCTGCTACCTGCGAACAGGTAGCGAAAAGGCTGAATATAGACGAGAAAACCCTTTCTGAAAAACTTGCTGATTTTAAACGCAGAAGATTGCTGTTCCAGAAATATGATGAATATCTATTTCATATGGCAATGCACGGATTTTTTGCGCGTATCGCTAAAGCCAAAAAGGAAGATATCCCAGAAGGGTTCTGGAAGGCCTGGGATGATTTCATGCCTGAAGTGGAACAGAAGACGATAACGCGCAGTATAAAAGTGGCCAAACAGATCCCGGTGAGTGGGATAATGACCAGGATAATCCCAGCCCGGTTAGCCATTGATTCCAACCCCAATATCAAACCGGGGGATATTCTGCCGGAAGAAGATATCCATGCAATGTTGCGAATGAAGGGGAGCCAGGAAGTGATAGCCGTCAGCGATTGCGACTGCCGTATACGTGCGCACAGGTGCGATAAGCCGACACTTAATTGCTTCGAGTTTGGCAAATATGCAGAATTTAACCTCAACCAGTCATCCAGTCTGAAAGTAGTATCCATAGAGAAAGCCATCGCCATTTCAGACGAAGCAGAGAGAGCCGGACTTCTCAAGAGCGGTGGGATTAGAAAGGAGAACGGCGGGGTACTCTGCAACTGCTGCGATTGTTGCTGTAATGTGATGGGAGCAACTATTCGGCACGGGGTGGCTCATCAACTGCGAAATCCAAGCCGGTACCGGGCTAGAGCAGATAGTGAATCTTGTATCGGCTGTCAGGAATGCGTCGACCGTTGTTTCTTTGATGCTATAAAGATGACGAAGGTTCCTGGCTCGAAAAAACTCAAGGCTACTGTGAACGAGGAAAAGTGCATGGGATGCGGGCTCTGTGTTATCGGGTGTGAACAGAAAGCGTTAATCTTCGACCTGGTGAAGCCTCCCGAGTATCTCTCAGTTGACCAGGAGCAAGGGATGTCTCCTTCTAGCGAGGGCGAAATACCTGTATGGGCTCCCTTCACTTCTGCGCCCTAGAAGTCTCAGGTAGACGCTTGAATAAGCGGCCATTTCAACATACTCCTTAGGTGTCGTTGCCTTTAACGAGCTTTGCGGCCTGACCTCGAACCTCCCAGGCATGTTTCAGGCTGATAAACGGGTTCGTATTTAGGCCCTCCTCGACATTTTCCGTTGAAGCTCTAGATGTAGGTGTTCTCCATGCGGTTGTCGGCTCGGCAAAATAGGAATAAGCCCGTTTAACTAAACAAAGTAAAGCATTGTTTTCGGGGGAGTTCGACCCTTTGGATATTGAGTAGTTTTCTTGCGGAAAGCTCTAATAATAGATATACTTAGCGGGTAATCTGGAGGCGACAATATGGTGAGCAGCTTTGTTACGAAATCCAGATATCTTAACGGCTAGGCTTTTGCCGGCGGCGGACTTGAAGGAAATAGAGCTATAGTGCCTAAAGGCGGAGACGAGCAATTAAGGAGGACGCTAATGCATGAATCAAAACTGTTTGACCTGACAGGAAAAGTATCTCTGGTTACCGGTGCCGGAAGCGGGCTGGGCCGGGTTTTATGCG
>Ga0187870_1004180_pt1 | contig 10598 bp, 8 predicted proteins | sample June2016WEW_13_1_3_FD_132974 | JGI IMG/M metagenome (GOLD analysis project Ga0187870, IMG submission 132974) | Peatland microbial communities from SPRUCE experiment site at the Marcell Experimental Forest, Minnesota, USA - June2016WEW_13_150 | ecosystem: Environmental > Terrestrial > Soil >... | reverse complement strand
TAGTTCGCGGTCGATTGGATCAGCGATGAGACCGCTCCATTCAACCAGGCGTTCAGGAACACAGTCAGGACGACGCCTCCAAGAACTGTAAGGAGAGGAAAGAGCGACCGCGAACGATCGCGCAAGAGACCCTTGAGGAGAAACGATATCATGAGAGCTTCCCCCTGAGTGCATCTGTTGGTTTAAGGTCCGCGATCTTCCTCGTCGGCAGAAAGCTGACGATCGTTGTCACAACGCATACTAAAAGAGTCGTGCCAAGAACCAGTGCGGGAGTATAGGTCGGAAAAAGCTTCTCGCCTATGGCAAATCCATAACTATCCGTTGCTGTCGGGAGCTCGAGGCCTTTGTTCGCCATGTACGCGAGCAGAGGAATCCCGTAGATCGCTGCCACCACAGCTCCGAGGACACCGTGGAAGGCCCCTTCCAGCGTAAACAACTCAATTACTTTTGTGCGTGTCATTCCAAGGGCCATCAGTGTTCCCATCTCTTTCTTCCGCCGCCAGATTGAGAGAACCTGTGTGTCGAAGATTGCCAGCATCGCGAGAAACAGAAGGAGAAGGTACATGATGCTCCCCTGAATACTTTTCATTTTGACAAGCGAGTGGAGGTCCCGCAGCAGAAAGCCGAGATTTTTGAATTCCCATCCGGGTACATCGTTGATGGGTGCGGCATCCTTTTTCAAGACAATGATCGTCGCCTCGTTTGCCAGGCGGGTCAATTGCTGCAGGCGTTCCAGGGGAATCCAAATTTGTTCATTATCAATATCCTGCACGGAGGTTCTGAAGACTTCCACAATCTTCACATCCCGTGCGTCGAACGTGCCGTGAATGTCTCTCCACTGCACCGTCACCACATCTCCTTTTTTCAGTCCGACATTCTTCGCCATTCGGCTCCCGATCAGAGCAGGAATAGCGTCTTCGTCGGTCCGCAGCACGGAGGAAGGGATTGTGAGCACTCTCTGATCAGGATCGATCCCTTTGAGGAGGATTGAGCGGAATCGCCCTTGCGGATAGATTGTAGCCGTACGAACGAGAATCGGTGTCGCCGTTTTGTCTCCAATGAGCCCCTGAAGCTGGCTCGGAACCGGTGCGTGTGCGTCTTCCAGTGAGAACGGATCATACGGATCGTACGCCTTCTGCCAGTACTGACCGCCACCGTAGAGAGCATCGACTGTCGCGCGCTCCACCTGATCATTCAAACCGTCATAGAAACCCTGCAGCAAAATTATCGCCACGAACGAAAATGAGAGCGCTATGACATTAAGCCAGGTTCGGAGCCCGGCACTGAGAATATTCCTGAGAGCAAGTTTAATGATCAGCATGGTTCACCTCGCCCGGGCATGCTCTTGTCAAAGTTTTCATCTATGGAGATTCTCCCATCGACAAGCGTGATTTTGCGCCGCAGGTACCCGATAACTTTCTCGTCGTGAGTGGCAAAGACAAACGTTGTTTTGAGCTCTTCATTCAGTTGCACCATCGTTTTCATAATGTGGTGAGAGTTCGCCGCGTCGAGATTGGCGGTTGGTTCATCCGCAAGCACGATTTCTGGCTGCTTGACGATCGCCCTCGCGATCGCAACCCGCTGACTTTGTCCGCCCGAAAGCTGTGCCGGTTTCGAATCAGCCCGATCAGCCAGACCGACCCATTCCAGTGCCTGCACGACGAGTTGCTTGCGACGGGAAGTCTCAACCCCCTGCAGCAGTAAAGGAAACTCGACGTTCTCGTATACCGTGTAGACCGGCAGGAGATTGAACGTCTGAAAAATGAAGCCGATGTGGATGTTCCGCAGGCTTGCGGCCTCTTTGTGAGATAGAGACTCTATCTTGCGCCCCAACACTTCGGCGCTTCCCTTGGTTGGAGCGTCAAGAGAGCCGATAATATTGAGCAATGTCGTTTTACCCGAACCGCTCGGGCCGACGAGCCCAAGAAACTCCCCTCGCATCACGGATAAATTGATACAGTCCAGTGCCTTCAGGATGGTAAGGCCAAGCGAATAGGTTTTGTCCAGATTTTCGGTTTTTATTAACGCTGCGTTCGGCATGTGTCCTTCCGCTTATGATTCAGATTGTATTCAAGGGCTCCAATAGATATCGGGCCTGACCTGCTAGTGATTGAACACGACCATGACCTGGAATCCGGTCCCCGCAAACGGATTTGCTCCGGCTTGATTCTGATAGATTTGGATGTTCGCCGGGTTCCAGAACCCCAGGAGATAGAATATCCAGTTGTCGTATGTTCTATGCCAGCTCACCAGCCGATACCATTCTCCGTTTTTCCAGTCACGGTAGAACATTGCTGATACCTGATCGACAACGCCGATGGGATAATTGACTGACAAGGCAGAGAAACCTGCACCCTCGCCTGAAACGAAGAGGGCACTTGTGTTATCAGATCGGAAATATTCAGTTGTGGCGTTCAAACCGTTCCCTACAGCGAATGTATAATCGGCGCCTACTGTCCATTGTCGCTGGTATCTCATTCGAAGAAGGTCATTTTCCTGCTGGATCAACACTCCTTCGAACCAAATTCCGATACCGATATCCCATTTTCCATCCAGTCCAAATCGATCTTCTGGTGTGTTGAAGGTAGTGGTGACAATTGGGAAGGATATCAAGGTACTCAAATCTGCCTGCCTGTGATGATACGTGAGACCGACTTCACCAGTCCACAATGGCGATTGCACCCTCCCACCGTATTCAAGTGTTTTCTTCTCCGTTGGTGCCAGTTCCCACCCCTTCGTGTCGTTGTTGCCGAAAAGGCCCCACAGCCAGATGTTTGCGTTATTCTGAAAGTAATATCGCCCGAGTACAGCATAGACCCCGTCCGTCAGCTGGAGCGGATCACGCGGGTCAATGCGATCGAACCACATGAGCGGTCGAAGCAATGTCGCGGAACCGAAATTGATCTTCTGCAATCCAACACGTGCTTCGAATCGATCCGTCGACAGTCGGATCCAACCGCGGTAGGGCTTTACCTGAGTTTCGTACGAGGCAGGCTCGCTTCTGACGTATCGTGCGCTCGTGAAGGCGTTGAGCGAAAGCTCCATATTAAGATCGAGTTGGTCGTTGAGTTTGTCCTTGAGCAAGAAATCCGGAATATAGCGGAGACCTGTCTGGAAGCTCGACGAAGTCTCGTGGTTCGCGCTAATCCATCCGGAGGCCTGGCCGTGCAATTCTTCAGTTTGCGACCATGCATTCTGCACGACGCAAAGAACGAGCGCACAATAACCCATCCGTCTGATTACCGGTACCACTGTTCATTCTTCCTGGATTTGTGTCATAGAGATTTGCCGTGGCTTCTTCATGTACCTCCCCTTTCAGACTTTCACCTTTTTGTAGAAAACCCTTTTTGCTACTTCTGCGGTGATAATGTATAACAAGACGATGATCCCGATGAATAAAAGGAACGGAATTGGCAGCGGGCTGAACCCAAAAACCTCAGCAAGCGGAGTGAAGGGTAAAGCCAACGTCACGGCAACGATTGACAGAGTTGTCCTTAACAGATACTTCCCCGGTCGACTCTTGTAGAATGGTTTCCGACTCCGAATAACGAGCACAATCAGGGAAGCAGAGACAACGGATTCCAGAAACCAGCCGGTTCGGAATTGAACCTGCGTAGCATGCAGGAGGAGCAGAAGTGCACCGAAGGTGAGAAAATCAAACACCGAGCTCACAATACCAAATGTAATCATAAATTGGCGGATGACCTTAATGTTCCATCGTCGCGGATAATCGACCATTTCGTTATCGACACTGTCGGTAGCGATCGTCATCTCTGGAAAATCGGTGAGCATGTTGGTAAGCAAAATCTGCTTGGGTAGAAGCGGGAGAAACGGCAACACAAGGGACACTCCAGCCATGCTGAACATGTTCCCGAAATTCGCGCTTGTTGCCATGAACACATACTTGAGCGTGTTGGCAAAGGTCGCCCTCCCTTCGCGCACACCCTGCACCAGCACGCCCAGGTCCTTTTCGAGCAAGACGATATCCGCCGCGTCCTTGGCAACATCGACTGCGCTGTCAACTGAAATGCCGACATCGGCAGCGTGAAGCGCCGAGGCATCATTAATGCCATCGCCCATGTACCCTACAACGTTTCCGGCTTTTCGCAGAGCGAGGATGATGCGCTCTTTTTGATTGGGTTCAATTTCGGCAAAGATATTTACTTCCGAGACACGTTTGAGCAAGGCTGCATCACTCAATCGACCGAGCTCTCGTCCTGTGAGAATTTGCCTATTCGACAAGCCCATCTGCTCGCTGACGTTGGCAGCCACGAGGTGATTGTCCCCGGTAATGACCTTGAGAGTAACGCCCAGGTTTTTGAGACTGGTAATTGTCTCGATAATCCTGGCCTTAGGCGGATCAAAAAGAACGAGGAATCCTGAAAACGTCATGCCCGCTTCGTGGTCTTTGCTGATGCGCGACTCTGATCCCATGTTCTTGAAAGCAACACCCAGTGTGCGAAATCCCTTATTACTGAATTCTTCAAAGTGTTGCTGGATCCGGTCCCGCACCGTGGCGATATCGACGATGGTTCCGCCTGCAGTTTCTGCCGATGAGCAGACTCCAAGCACATCCATCAGCGCGCCTTTGGTCACCATCAGATGTGTACCCTCATGCGAAACCAGGATGCTCAATCGCTTTCGAAGAAAATCATACGGGATTTCGTCCTGCTTCTGATAACCGGATAGATCAAATTGCTGATGAGCGCGGATGGCTTCATCAATCGGGTTTGTAAAACCTGTTTCGTAAAAAGCATTGAGATAAGCGTTAAGAAGGACCTTGTCGCTTGGAGCGCCATCCACATCAAGGGCGGACTGTACATGCACGGTTCCTTCGGTCAGGGTACCGGTTTTATCGGAGCAGAGCACGTTCATGCTGCCGAAGTTTTCGATCGAAGCGAGCCGTTTGACAATGACCTTGTTTTGAGCCATCTGTTTGGCCCCGTGAGAAAGGTTGATGCTGATGATTGCCGGGAGCAGTTGCGGCGTCAAGCCGACAGCGAGTGCCAGCGAGAACAGAAATGAATCGAGCACCGGCCGCGCCAAATAGACGTTGATGGCAAAGATGGCGACCACCAGCAAGAGCGTGACTTCCATGAGGAAATAGCCGAAGCGCCGTATGCCGTGCTCAAATTCTGTTTCCTGCGGCCTGAGTTTTAGCCGCTCGGACACTTTGCCGAACTCGGTTTCCTTGCCGGTGCGCACAACCAGCGCCGTCGCGCTGCCACTCACCACATGAGTCCCCATCCAGAGCGCGTTTGTCCGCTCACCCAACGGTGTCTCTGCAGGCAACACCGCCGCCATCTTCTCCACAGGGAACGTCTCACCCGTGAGCACTGCTTCATCAACGAAAAGATCTTTGGATTCCTGAACCAGTGCGTCACCGGGAATAACGTCGCCTGCGTTCAGGACGACGATATCGCCCGGCACTATCTGTTCAACTGGAATTTCTATGGGGCTCCCGTCACGCAGGACGGCCGCTTTGATCTGCACGATGGAAAGCAGTTTCTCCACGGCGTTCGATGCACCGCGTTCCTGCCAAAACCCGAGCAAGCCGCTGACGAGTACGATGGAAAGAATAATAAAGGCATCAACGGGATCATTCAAGAAAAATGACAACCCCGTTGCAAAGAAAAGGATAAGGATGATCGGACTTTTGAATTGGCCTAGCAGGAGCGTCAGTGCATCCGACCGCTTTCGGGGTTTAAGGAGATTAGCGCCATAGCGATCGAGCCGCTGTTTGGCTTCATCGCCGGCCAATCCTTCTATCGCGGTGTCAAGTCTTTTGCACATCTCGGCAACGGAGATGCTCCAAAAAGCCGGGGGGAGTTGGTTCATCCTCTGTTCCTCTCTTTGATTTTATGCGGGCCCCTGCAATCTAATTCAAGTTTCTCACAGATGAAATGTAAGATGGGTGCCGGACAAGACCCGGAAGGGCTCTGGAACATGTTTGTGGGTTGAATCGGCGGTGTTTTGCCGATGGCTTCTAAGATCTCGTTGGACACGGCATCATTTGCCCGTTGAGAAAACACTCGGTATTGCTTCAGCTGTTGAAAGGTCCGATGGGTTCTCCAAGGGCTCGCCGGCAACTCGCCACTAGATTGACATTGAAGCGACGCCACAGTATACTTCTATCGTTGCGCTATGCGCGATGCTTCAAGGGACGATACTTTGTCGATATGAGATTATGAATGGCGTCGGTGTCCGATGACGAGGAAGAAATTTACGCTCATGGCTCGTGTGAGCACAGACAATTCTCACGCGATCAAGGTTGCACTGGAAGAGCTCATATCCAAGGGGTCAGTCACGCCAACTGATGAAGGGTTCCTCGTAAAGGCGACAATGCACGGGGAATCTGCGCGAGAGTTGAACCGAACCCTGCTCTCTGCGTTGCGTCGGGTCGAGCGCAAGACCCGACTTCGCGCCGAATGGATATCCGGTGCTGTGAGCGAACGTTTCTTTGACTATGTACCAAAGGGGTCGCGAAAAGGCTGAGGCAGAATAAGCACCTGCATTGACTTCCCGGACTTCAAATGATACACTCAAGTTTTATACAAAAAGGAAGGACCTTCTCATGAAATACCTACTGGCTTCGTTTCTCATATGCTGGACAGTGATACTCTCTGCCCAGGACTGGCCCCGTGAGGTCACGAGTCCACAAGGGATAATTACCATTTATCAACCGCAGATTGAATCGTTCAAAGGAGACGCGCTGAGTGCACGCGCCGCAATTTCCATCACGTCAGATGGAAAGACCGAACCGGTGTTCGGTGCAGTCTGGCTCGATTGCCGGGTCACCACAGACCGAACGAGCAGGACGGTAAGACTCGAGGATGTGAAGGTCAAGCAGATCAGGTTCCCGAACGGAACGAATGCAGAGACGTCGAATATATCCGCCACTCTCGAGAAACAAATGCCACTCCTGGATCTGACATTTTCACTCGACCTCCTCCTGGAAAGCCTGGAGACAGCACAGAAGGAAAGAGAAAATGCCCGAGAGCTCGAAGTGACTCCACCCAAGATTATCGTGTTGAACCACCCGGCTGTGCTCGTCCTGATTGACGGCAACCCAATGCTGACGGATGTCGAAGGGACTTCGATGAAACGAGTCACCAACACCCCGTATTTCTTGGTTCAAGCCCCTCCAGGTAAGTTCTATCTGCGGGGTGGGACTATGTGGTTTACTGCATCGAATATCACAGGACCGTGGCGTAAGATCGACAATGCGCCGAAGGCGGTCGTCACCCTTTCCGAACAGACGATGTCCGACAACGAGGCTGATGATCAATCGACGGCAAGTGGCGTCGCTTTGAAGACCGGCAAGATTCCGGAAATCGTGGTCAGCACGGAGCCGGCGGAGTTGATTGCCACCGACGGTCCTGTTCAACTCTCACCAATTAAGGAGACTGGGCTGTTGTTCGCGTCAAACACGCCGAGCAGATTGTTTCTGGAGATCGAGACGCAGCAGTACTATATCCTTATCTCCGGCCGATGGTACAGTGCGAAGGCGTTGACCGGCCCCTGGACGAACGTCGAATCGAAGAAGCTGCCCGCAGATTTCGCAAATATCCCTCCAGGATCGGAATGTGATGATGTGCTCGCAAGCGTTGCCGGAACCATCCCTGCAAGAGAAGCTATTCTCGATGCGCAGATACCGCAGACCGCGGAAGTGGACCGGGCAACGGCAACAACCGATGTTCAGTACGATGGGGATCCGCAGTTTGAGCCGATTGAAAACACGGGCATGGAGTACGCCGTGAACACGCCGACCACGGTCATTCGCGTTGGTGGGCGGTACTACAATTGTGAGAACGGTGTATGGTTTGAAAGTCCGGGTGCGTTTGGCCCCTGGGGGGTTTGCGTCGACGTTCCGGAAGTCATCTACACGATTCCACCAAGGTATCCCGTTTACAACGCCCGTTATGTGCGCGTCTACGGTTACACTCCTTCAGTCGCGTATGTCGGATACACCGCGGGGTATACCGGATGCTACGTCTATGGAGGCACAGTCGTGTACGGAACAGGGTACAACTACCATCCATGGTATCGGCACAATTATTATGCGCGCCCCTCGACGTGGGGATTCGGTGTCCACTATGACCCATGGTCCGGTTGGTCCCTTGGCGTCTCGGTCGGTTGGGGACAACCGCACGGGTGGTTCGCCTATAATTCAAGAACAGTTTCCGCGGGCTGGTGGGGACCAGTGGGTTACCGTCCTGCTTACCGACCCATCGTCGGTCCCGCATACCGCGCAGGATACCAACCTACGAATCATCGGGTGATCGCGAGCAAGCCCATTGTGTCGTCGACAGTTGGAATGAATCGGAGCAGTGGAGCGACGCGCACTGGAACACTCTACGATCGGTGGAAGGGGGGTGTGAGGCGACCGTCTGTGGTTGAAGTACCCCCTCCCGCGACCGTGCCCTCGAGGCCGGTGCAACAGACTCCAGCTCGTCCTCAAACTCGTCCCGGAGCCAGAGGTGAAGTAGCCCCTCCCGTGACGGTGCCGTCAAGGCCGGTGCAGCAGACTCCAACTCGTCCTGAAACTCGTCCGGCAGCCCAACCAGAGACACAAGCCCCGCCGCGAGCGGTGGCGAGGGGAAACACGCGCATCACGCCTCGTCCATCCACGAAGGAGAACAACGTTTACGCGGCTCCGGACGGCAACGTCCTGCGCAAGACTCCTCAGGGATGGCAGCAGCGTGCCCAAAACACCTGGAAGGACGCCGGCCAGACACCAGCGAACCAGGGGGCGGTGGCGCGTGATCAAGAGGTCCGTCAGCGGGCAGCAGAACGGACAACAAGTTTCAGAACACCGCCGCCCGCTCAGCCGGCTCCAAAGGCACAACCAAAGCCAGAAAAGGCGGCTGAGAAGAGAAAGGAAGACAAGAAACGCTGAGTCAGCGTATGTTTTTGTCTCAACGCAATGCTTGAATATACAGGAACTTTGTTTCAAGCTAGTTCGGCATCTTCGACGGGGGCTATTCGCTTTCGACCAACCCCCGTTGTGTTACCAATGATACGTTGGATGCTTTCTTTTTCCATTGATATGATGCTGTAACAATCCTTCGGATTTTCTAAAACCCATCGTACACAGGGCATTCCTATGAAAGGAGGATTCGATGATTAATGAGAGAAAAAGAAGGGAATCTCGAGTCGCTTCTATCGTCGGCGATCCTGCATCTTCAGGCAATCTACTGCCAATCGAATTGCCGCGACCTAAACTCGATCGTCGGACATCGGTATCGAACGCATTGCGGAAAAGAAAAACCACCCGTGAGATCAGCGATAAGAAGCTTTCCTTGCAGGCACTTTCAAATCTCCTCTGGGCAGCATGTGGTGTAAATCGTAAAACAGGTCCATTTGGAATTCCTGGAAGAACTGCTGCATCGGCAAGTAATTCACAGGAAATTGATCTCTATGTTGCCATGCGGGACGGAGTTTATCTGTACGATGCTTTTCATAACAAGCTGGTTCCAGTTGTTGCTGGTGACCTGCGCGCTCTGGCAATTGGTCCCGGCCAGGCGAAACTTGTAGCCCAGGCTCCGGTTCATTTCATCTACGTCGTGGATGTTAATAAACTTTCCAATACGTCTGGTTACCAGGAACCCGGGTTGCAGGATTCTGAAATTCAAAAATCATACTATTATGTTGACACCGGTCTCATTGCGGGCAACGTGTATTTGTTTGCTGCTTCTCAGGGCCTGGCGTCATGGTTCCATAACTGCGATAAACCCGGTCTTACAGCAGAATTAAAACTGCGTGCTGACCAGCGGGTACTCTTTGGCCAGACAGTCGGATATGCTGCAAAAAAATAATGTAAGGGGTTTCAAATGGAGATTTCGGGCAACACAATCTTAATTACGGGCGGGGCAACGGGTATCGGTTATGCAATGGCCGAAGCTTTTCTGGAAGCGGGGAATGAGATCCTTATCTGCGGTCGCAGGGAAGCGAGACTTCTTGAAGCTCAAAAGAAACATCCAGATTTCCATATCAAGGTATGTGATATAGCTGAAGAAGCGGATCGAAAAACTCTGGTGGAATGGATAACCACCAACTTCAGCAATGTGAACATTTTGGTGAACAATGCCGGCGTGCAAAGAGACATTGATTTCACGAAAGGTGTTGCCGAATTTCTGGCCGGAGAAAATGAAATCAAAATCAACTTGGAAGCCCCGATGGTTCTCTCCGGGATGTTCATTCCGCATTTGACCGGCAAGAAAGAAGCTGCAATCATCAATGTTTCTTCCGGGCTGGGTTTTGTGCCTGCCGCCCGGATGCCGGTATATAGTGCGACCAAAGCCGGGATGCATGCTTTTTCTATGGCGCTCAGACAGCAACTTTTGAAGCTTGGGATCAAAGTTTTTGAGGTGGTTCCACCGGCGGTTGATACGGAATTAAATCCGGAGGGAAGAGCAAAAAGGGGAAGTTTCAAGGCGAATCTAGGGCCTGGGGAATTTGTGGCCTCTGTAATAAAAGGCCTTAAAAATGATGTATTCGAAATAGGTTATGGGATGACGGAAGGACTTATCAAAGCGTCCAGAGCAGAGTTGGATAAGAGCTTTCAACAGATGAATAGTCGGTGGTAAGTCTTGGCT
>Ga0187870_1004165_pt1 | contig 10626 bp, 4 predicted proteins | sample June2016WEW_13_1_3_FD_132974 | JGI IMG/M metagenome (GOLD analysis project Ga0187870, IMG submission 132974) | Peatland microbial communities from SPRUCE experiment site at the Marcell Experimental Forest, Minnesota, USA - June2016WEW_13_150 | ecosystem: Environmental > Terrestrial > Soil >... | reverse complement strand
TTCGCCCAGCTTCTTTTCCAACACCCACTGCGTGTGGGGAACCAATTGGTCCACCGCCGGCCGCCAGCCCAGCACCGGCTCCTCGTCCGCCGACACCTTGCGCTGCGCCTTCGGCGCGTCGGCCGGCGCTTGCAAGTGCGCCAGGCCCAGTTCACCGACTTCGCATACCTCCTGCGGCTCTTCCAACCCGGCGATCAGATACGGCCCGTGATTCAACCACGCTAATTCCTTTAACCCGGCCAACTCCTCGCCCTTGAGCACCTGGCGCGCATTATCGAAAGCCCATCGCGTCAATAAAATCTGGTCCGCCTGGGCTAAGGACATCACCCGCGCGCACGTGTCCACCTGGATACCGTAAAGGTCGCGCGGCTTGGCCGTGCCTTCGCGTTCTTCGATCACCACCTCGCCGATGTGAATGCCGATGCGGTCACGAATGGCAGGCACCGTGTCTGGCCCCAGCGCGCGCAGTTTGTTCTGGAGCAGCAGCGCAAAGCGCACCGCGTCCGAGGGCTTGACGAACACCAGGAAGAACGAATCGCCGGCCGTGCTGATCTCCTCGCCCTCTTGGAATTGGCCCAGGATTTCCCGGACCCGGGCATGGTGGTTTTGGATGAGCGCGACCCCATCGCGATCGCCCAGGGCCTGCTTGATTTTCGTGGACCCGACCATGTCGGTGAACAAGAGCGTCACCAGGCCGGTGCGGTGCTTGCGTCGGAATTCTTCGACGCGGGCGCGCTCTTCCGCTGTGACCGGCAGGTTCATGGCTTTGACCAGGGTATCAAAACGCAGTGGCGGCGAAAGCAGAAACGGGGGGCCTTCGGCTGCGTGCGGGGCGGGTTCGAGATTGATTCAGGAAACGAAGCGGGCGAGCCAGGCGCTTCTCTCTGAATTATGCCCCCGGATTTGCAAACAAGGGAAAGCCCGCAGAGCACGCAGAAGACGCAGAAGATGATTATGCCCCGCGGATTTGGAATCAGGGCAAAGCGGTGAATGGCGAAGGGCGAACGGCGAACGGCGAATGGCGAATGGATTATGCCGCCCGGATTTGGAATCAAGGCAAAGCGAGAGGAGGCGAATGGCGAATGGATTATGCCCCCCGGAATTGGAATCAAGGCAAAGCACGCGATAGCCGATAGCCGATAGCCGATTATACCCCCGCGGAATTGGAATCAAGGCAAGGCAGATTAAGATTAAGATTAAGATTAATTATGCCCCGCCGGATTTGGAATCGAGGCAGGCCGCCCGCGCAGCCGCAGCGGGCGGGCAGGCGGTCGAGGGCGGCGGAGCGGTCGAGCGGGTGCAGGCGCACGTCCGGCAGGCAGGAGCTTTGCGTCCAGCGCTGCGCCTGGGCCAGGGCGGCGCCAGAGTCAGGCGTGGGTGTAAAGAGACAGAGTAACTATTCGGGTAGCCGCCGACGTTAGTCGGCGCACTACTCGTCTTCGGGAAGATCAGAGCCGACTGACGTCGGCTGCTACATGCGGTATGGTATCAGAGCCGACTGACGTCGGCTGCTACATGTGGTATGGCATCAGAGCCGACTGACGTCGGCTGCTACATGCGGTATGGCATCAGAGCCGACTGACGTCGGCTGCTACATGCGGTATGGCATCAGAGCCGACTGACGTCGGCTGCTACATGCGGTATGGTATCAGAGCCGACTGACGTCGGCTGCTACATGGCGGATGGCGGCGAAACTTGCCCCTGGTCAGGCTCGGGTGTAAAGGGCGGCGCCTTTTTCGATAAACTCCTTGGATTTCTCGGCCAGGCCCTTTTTGAGGGCTTCGGCTTCGGTCAGGCCTTGTTGGGCGGCATATTGGCGGACCTCTTCGTTGAGCTGCATGGCGCAGAAGCGGGGGCCGCACATGCTGCAGAAGTGGGCGAGCTTGGCGCCTTCCTGGGGGAGGGTTTGGTCGTGGAACTGGCGGGCGGTGACGGGGTCCAGGCTGAGATTGAACTGGTCTTCCCAGCGGAACTCCAGGCGGGCTTGGCTGAGGGCATCGTCGCGCCGGCGCGCGCCGGGATGGCCCTTGGCCAGGTCGGCGGCGTGGGCGGCGATCTTGTAGGCGATGACGCCGTCTTTGACATCCTGCTTGTTGGGCAGGCCGAGGTGTTCTTTGGGGGTGACGTAGCAGAGGAGGGCGCAGCCGTACCAGCCGATGATGGCGGCGCCGATGGCGCTGGCGATGTGGTCGTAGCCGGGCGCGATGTCCGTGGTGAGCGGGCCGAGGGTGTAGAAGGGGGCTTGGGCGCACCACTCCAACTGCTTGTCCATGTTCTCCTTGATGAGGTGGATGGGGATGTGGCCTGGGCCCTCGTTCATGACCTGGCAGTCCATTTCCCAGGCCAGGCGGGTCAACTCGCCCTGGGTGCGCAGCTCGGCAAACTGCGCCTCGTCGTTTGCGTCGGCAATGGCGCCGGGGCGCAGGCCGTCGCCGAGACTGAAGGCGACGTCGTAGGCGCGCATGATTTCGCACATCTCGCGGAAATGGGTGTAAAGGAAATTCTCCTGGTGATGGGCCAGGCACCACTGGGCCAGGAGCGCGCCGCCGCGCGAGACGATGCCGGCGACGCGCCGGGCCGTGAGCGGGACATAGCGGAGGAGCACGCCGGCGTGCACGGTGAAGTAATCCACGCCTTGCTCGCACTGTTCCAGCAGCGTGTCGCGATAAAGCTCCCAGGTCAGGTCCTCCGCTTTGCCGCCGGCTTTTTCGAGCGCCTGGTAAATGGGGACCGTGCCGATGGGCACGGGCGAATTGCGGAGGATCCATTCGCGCGTTTCGTGGATGTTCCCCCCGGTGGACAGGTCCATCACGGTGTCGGCGCCCCACTGGGCGGCCCAGCGCATTTTCTCGACCTCCTCCTCGATGCTCGAGGCCACCGCGCTGCTGCCGATATTGGCGTTGATCTTCACCAGGAAATTTGCCCCGATAATCATCGGCTCGGATTCGGGGTGATTGATGTTGGCCGGAATGATCGCGCGGCCGCGGGCCACTTCCGAGCGGACGAATTCGGCGGTGATGGGCCAGGGGATGCTCGCGCCGAGAGACTCGCCGCCCAGGCGCCGCAGTCCGCTTGCCGGCCGCCCCGGCGGCGCAGGCAGGTGGTCCGTGCTCGGTGGCCCTGACTGCTCGCGCCCGAGATTCTCACGGATGGCCGCGAATTCCATCTCGGGCGTGATGAGGCCCCGGCGGGCGTAGTGCAGTTGCGTGACGGCTTGGCCGGGCCGGGCGCGGAGGGCAGCGCGGCCTGGCCCCAGGGCGCAGGGCTGGGTGGCTTGCACGTCGCCCCGGGCCTCGATCCAGGGCTGACGCAAGGGCGGCAGGCCCTGCCCGGCCTCGCCCTCGAAATCCGGGTCGCCCCAGGGCCCGGAACAATCATAGACCCGGACCGGTTCGTTGGTTTCGGCGCGGCCGGCGTGCGAGTTGGTCGGGCTGAGGCTGATTTCGCGGAACGGCACGCGAAGGTCGGGATGGATTTTGCCCCGGACATAGACCCTCCGCGAATTGGGCAAGAGTTCACTGCCCGGCGGTCTGAGAGCAGTCCTGGTCGCGCTCATAATTGGCCTTTGGTTCTGGTCTGCGGAACCTTGCCCCGGGGATGACTGGTGAAGCCGAGTCCCTTCGCCAGCATTACCTGGAGCAGGTTCAACGGGTCTGCCCCGCTCCCGCGCGGCACTCTCAGCCTTCGCGCCGAAACGGGTTCGGCGACAGGTTGGCTCCCCTGTGATTGGATAAATCTTAGACCGGAGTAAGCCAGGGGTCAAGCCGGGCGCATGGGGGGGCGCTTCCTGACGCTGCCCTGGAGCGCGGGCGGAGGCCCCCAGAAGCGAACGGCGAACGGCGAACAGCGAACGGGCATCCGGACACTGCCCCCGAGCGCGGGCGGAGGCCCTCAGAAGCGAACGGCGAACAGCGAGCAGCGAACGGCGAACGGTCATCCTGACACTGCTCCGAGCGCGGGCGGGGGCCCTCAGAAGCGAACGGCGAACAGCGAACAGCGAACGGGCGTCCGGACACTGCCCCCGAGCGCGGGCGGATTTCATTTCTTTTTCTCGACGTCTTCCAGTGTGGGCAGCAGCAATTTCTGGAACTCGGGCATTGAGCGGATGGCGTTGAACCGGGGGTCCTGGCGGGCCTGCTCGAGGAGGTTGCGGAGTTTGGGGTCGTGTTTCAAGCGCTCGGCGCTCAGTTCGAGGGCTTTCTTGAGCGGAGGCAGGGCTTCGGCGGACTTGCCCAGAGCGGCTTTGATGGTGGCGAGGTCGTACCAGGCCTCGGGATTGGCGGGCGCCAGTTTGACCAACCGCTCCAGGCAGGTTTCGAGCTTGGCCCAGTTCTGCATCTGGAGGAAGGCGTTGGCCACGGTGAGCACCGCCTGGGCCTGGGCGTAGGGGTTCTGGACGATGCCCTCCAGGACCTGCACGGCGCGGTCGGTTTGCTGCATTTGGAGGTAAGAGCCGGCCAGGTCGAAGGCGGTCTGCAGGTTGGCGGGGTTGGTGCGCACCTGGTCTTCCGCGGCCTGGAGATTGTTCCTGGCCTCTTCAAAGCGGGCCTGGTTGGCTTTGGCGGCCTTGAGATTGTCCAGCAGAGCAGCCACCTGGCCATTGTAAGGGTCGAGCTTGAGACAGGTCTGGGCGACGAGCATGGCATCGTCCACGCGATTGAGCTGCGAGAGCAATAGGGCATAGCGGAACACGGCCTCCGGGCTATAGGGGCAGAAGGCAAAGGCCTGGAGGAACGTGAAATCCGCTTCCCGCGTCACCGCCTGGCGCTCGGCCGGGGTTTTGGGTTGGTATTCGGGCGGGATGCCAGGATTCAGCCGCCAGGCATAGACGCCCCCAATGGAACTGCGCAGCTTGGAAAAGGCCTTCTGCCCGTCGTTGTCGCGCACGAACTTGAGGTCGCCGGTGAACCCGTTGAAGTCCCGGCGGAGGTAGGTCTTTTCGATCCAATCGGTGACCTGCTTGACCGGGGTGCCGTAGTCAATAAAATCGCCCGTCATGCGCTTGGAGTACTGCTTCCAGAACAGGTGGTCCCGGTCCAGCACGTCTTGCGTCAGCGACGGCAGCGGGTGCCGGTTAATCTTCATGATGACCCCGTAGGGCGTCAGGTAAGGATACATCCAGTCCAGCGGGAAGCTCTCCTCCACGAAGAATTCGTTCTTGGGATTGTGGTCGAAGATGACTTTGGTGAGCAGGCCGTTGATGGACATGACGGCCACCTGGCCGGAGACCTGGACCCGGCTTTGGCCTCTATCGTCAATGATCTTCACGTCTTCGCCGGGCCTGAGCTGGTTGAGGGGGATTCGCCGCTGGGCGTCGGCCATGTATTCCTGGAAGCAGCGCGCCGAGTCTTCGGGCGAGGCGCTGTAGATTTCCCGGTCGGGATAAACTCCCCCCAGGCTGCGCGCGATTTCTTTGGGGTAGGCCGCTTCCAGCAATAGCCGGTTGAGGCGGATACGGGTATGGCTCTGGGGGTCTTGCTTGATGAAATCAGCCAGGTATTCGGAGAGGGGCACCTGCTTGAACCGCTCAGGCTCGTAGAGCGGTCCCACCTTGGACAGCTTGGCAATCTCCCTGGCCAGTTGCTCCTGCTTGCGCCGCAACCGCTCCGACTTGCTCCCCTCGGAGACCTCCTGGTCCACCGCGGCTTTGGCCTGCTGTTTTTCGCTGAGCTGTTTCTTTAGCTCCAGCTCCCGTTCCAGGAGCCGGTTGAGGTCCCGGGCCAGGTTGCGCCGCACCGCCCGTTCGTCGCCGCTGCCCGACAGGAGCTTGCGGGTGGCCGGGCCGAGGTTGGCGTACAGGTACTTCGAGAGCGGGTCCGATTGCGCGCAAAGCTTGGCCTTGAGCGCGGGCAAGTCGGTGAAATCCTTCTCGACAAACCACGAGGTGTACGTGCGCCGCTGCTTTTCCACCCGGTCGCCCAGGCCGGTCACGAGCCGGTCGAGCGGCGCGACCGCCCGGGCGATGATATTGGTCTCGTATTCCTTGTCCCGGAACAGGAAGCGGAACAGTTCGCGGAAGAAGGGCAGGTCATTTTCCGCGCTGCGGTTGTAGTGCGCCCGGATGTAGTTGAGATAGGTCCCGTCGGCCAGCGCGTTTTGCGTAATGATATAGACATCGCGGCGGTCGAATTTCTGGTCCTGGGCGGGCTGGCACTCATGGGGCGTAAAGCTCTCGCAGAAGATCATGTAGGTGGGGCAGAAGCGGCCTGGGTCGGTGCCGCCGTAGAGGACCGCGTCTTTGGTCATCTCCGGGTAAATCGGTTTGCCGTCCGGGCCTTGGAAAGGCGGGGTGAACATGTCGTGCCCGAACCAGTAGCCGAACCAGTGATTGTGCTGGTTGCTGTCAAAGCCGTGCGCCAGGATGGAATAGAGCGGCATGGCGCTAAAGAGGCCCAGGGTAATCAGCAGCGGGCCGCGCTGGCGATAGACCAGGAGGGCGGCCACGAACGCGCAGGCGATCGCCACCAGGAGCAGATTGGCGAAAATGGGCAGGCCGTAAGTGTTCTTCCCAAACGCCACCCCGATCCAATGCGGTAATTCCCCGAAGCTGACCTGTCCGGCGGGACCGAAGTAATGCTTGCCGGTGGCGTCCCATAGGGAGAGCACCGCCAGCACCACCGCCACGCCGCCCCCCGCCACGCCCCAGAGCCGGAAACGCTCGTAATGGGTGGCCAGGAAGGCGGCCGTCAGCGCCAGTCCGTAGCCAATCAGGCAGGCGACAATGGCGTGCGAGGAGGTGAAGAACACCCTGATGAGCTCCGCCGAGGCGCGGTCGGGCGTGGGGTTCATCAGGATCAACATCAATACGCCCAGGAAAAAGTACATCGCCGACAGGCCGATGATCCAGGCGCGCTCCCGTTTCTGCATTCTCAGGAAAAAGAGCAGCGGCACCAGGGCGATAAACATATACACCCAGGTGAACTCCTCGGCGATGCCCCCGATGAGCATGCCCAACTGCCCGAAGAACCGGCCCGGGTCCTTGATGACATCGGTCGGGTTGGGCTGTTCGTACTGGCCGCGGGTCAGGGCGTGCCAAAAGCCCTCGAGCGTGCGCGGATAGCCCCACTGCATGGGCGGGTTGGTCGCGCCCGCCAGCGGCTCGTAGAGGTAAAAAGAAATGCCCACCAGCCAGAGCCCAGCCATGATCAGCACCGGCAGCCACTCCGTCCCCAGGCCCTTGGTCCGGATTGTCAGCCAGATGCAGGCCAGCAGCGAGCCGGTGCCCACCGCGTTGAACAGAAAGAGCAACCCCGGTTTGGCGCCGATGTTATGGAACAGGTGCTGCCCTCCGTTGAGTTCGTAAATGAGCCAGTAGATTACGTAAAGAATGAAGTTGCCCAGGAACACATCCCGGCCCAGGCGCTCATTGCCCGCCGCCAGCGTGACTTCGAAGCCCAGGGCGGCGACGATCAAACTCTGGTGCATCGTATAACAGATGCCGAAAATAAACGCCGCCCAGTAGGCATAGCGCAACTGGTGGGGGGCGTAGAGCCACCGCATCAGGAAGACCAGCACGAGCAGAAACACCGGCACACTCGACACCGCGATCCGGTTCACCGCCACCGATTCCCGCCACATGAACCCGTCGAAACCGACCAGCAGTCCCGCCACGAATCCCGAAACCAGGCAGATGGCGCTCTCCCATTTGCCGGTCATGTTCCGCAGTTCTTCAATGCCTTCCAGCAGCAGGCTGCTGCCCCGCGACACCAGCAGGGCCATCAGCCCGCAGGCCATCGCCCCGGCGAAGGCCTCCGCCAGGGCTACCCGCCACGCCAGGTTCCCCACCGGCACCAGGACCGTCCAAAGCCAGCTATAAATCGTCCACACCGGGTAGCCGGGCGGATGCGGAATGCCCGCGTAAAACGACCCCGTCACCAGCTCGCCGGAGTCTTCCAGCGTCAACTCGGGCGCCAGGGTCAGATAATAGACCACCCCCACCACCGCGAAGGTCAGCGCCAAGGCCAGCCAATCGATCCGCCGGAAAAGCGGCCGCACCGGCCCCGCGCCCGGGCCGGGCGGGGGTGTCCTGGCTGCCCCGGAGGCCGGCCCGGTTGGCTGCACCTTTGCGGCCCCGGACGCCGTCCCCGGCGCGGGCGTGGAGGGCTGCCCCTTTGGCGCCCCAGCGCCCGCCCGCCCCGAATTCCTCACATTAGCCATATCGCGGTTTCTCGAAAATCGCGGTTTTCCTAAATAGACACCATACCCAATCGGTTTTGTGTGTGTATAGACAAAAAAACCGGCCTGCGTAAAGGCCTCGCGGCCTCAGACCGCGGCCCAAAAACCTGCAACACTCGATCTTAGTTTCCAATGTGACGTTTCTCTGCCAGCATGGTCAGAATGACCGTGCAACCTGCAACCAGGCCGAAAATTCTATTCCTGGCGGTGATGCTCGGGTTCGTGTGGGGGCAAAGTGCTCGCGCCGGGGACACGACCGGTCCGGTAACCCGGAGATTGCTCCTCCAACCGGCGGAGGGTCCCCCGCTGCGGATCGATTTTGATTTCAACTTCCGCCGGGCCTTGCCCTCCTTTGCCAGCGAGCCTGCCTTTGCGGCCAAAGAAATTGCGCGCGGATGGCTGCCCACCGTTCCCCCCACCCCGCTCATCCGCAATATCACCGACAATGAGCTTTACCTGAACACGGAACACCAGCCGGACTTCCTGAACGGCAAGCTCGCCACCTATCGCAGCGCTTACTTGGGTCACGTGGTCTTTCAGGACCTTCGCCTCTCCACCGTTCAGGGCGCGCTGACTATTCCCTATACAGTCGATTTGTTCACTTACGAGCACGGCTGCGCGGGCTGGCTGTTGGTCCAGTCCGGCTGGGCCGGCGAACTCGAACTCCACGGGCAGCAATGGCGGCTTGGCATCGTCGATAACCTCGATGGAAACATTGGCGCCAATGACATCCTGTTCCTCCAAAGCCTCCGGCCGGGCAAAAAGGAATTGCCGCTCACTCTCAGCCCCGTCCCCAAGACCCTGTTCCTCAACGGTCAGGCCTTTGACCTGGGCTTCACCTTCCAGCCGGGCTCAACCGGGGTGGTCCTTGCGGCCACCCTGACCGAGAGCAGCCCCGCTTTGGGCCAATTGAACCTCCAGGCCCCAGGCTGCCGGGGCCTCTGCCTTACCAACCAGCGGATGGCGGTGGTGTTGGAGGCCACGCCAGGCCCGGTTTCTGTGCCCGCCGGTTCGTATGCAATCGCCGATTGCCTCCTGGAGCGCGAGCCCGGCCAGTTCCGCTCTCCTACCTTCATTCGCTGCGACCAAAGGCTCGCCGTGTCTGCCGGCCAGACCTCAAGCCTGCGCCTTGGACTGCCCCTCAGAAATACCGTGCTCGCCCGCCGCGACAAGAACCTGCTGCGCTTGACCTATCAACTCCTCGGGGCCGGTGGCGAACAATACGAGTATTATAATTGGGCCAACCGCCCGCGCTTCAGCGTCTATAAAGGTCCCATCAAGCTGGCGAGCGGCAAGCTGCCCTTTGGCTGACGCAACGCTGAATCGTACTCATGGCGAGTACCCTTTTACGCCGCGGGTTCGCTCAAGGTAACAGCCGCCCAGGACCTTGCCGCGCTCGGCCCCGCCATCGGCCAGCCGGTCACAGTCTCCTGTCCGCTCCCGGATGCTCTGCGCGGTGTCTATTTCTGGTTCGTCCTGCTGCTCCTGCTCTTGCGCAAGGCCAACCGGACCCGGGCCGCCTGGGCCATCCTCGCGCCGCTGGCCCTGATCAATGTGCTCCTCTGTGTCGCCGAGCGGCAACTCAATGCCTATTTCGTCTTTCATTACCACCAGTATATCTGCTCGGCCATCGGCGACCTTCTGAGCGCCTTTGCCTTGAGCCTGGCGGTCTGGCTGACCGTGGCCGACGCCCTCGAGCTCCGCAATCGTCTGCTCCGGTCCGTGCTGCTCTTTCTTTTCCTGCTCCTGGCCGGGGTCTGGCAACTGGCTCCCAACGCCTGGCCGATGCTCAGCCCCGGTGTCTGGCTCCTGGCCTACGGCATCATTCTCCTGGCCTTCCTCCTGGGGCACGGTATGCTCAAGGCCCTGTTGGGGAAGTTTTTTGGGCCGAAAGGTTTCCGTAACTGGCACGCTGCATTCTGCCTGGTCTTCGGGCTCTGCCCCATGTTGGTGTTGGGCGTCCTCGGCCTGAAACTGGACCGCCCCATGCAACGGCAGAGCACGCTCGAACTGATTCGCGTATGGCTCGTTTTGGCCGCCGCGTTTTCGCTGCCCTATTTCGTGTTTTTCTGGTTTGTTCTCCTGGCCCGGCTCAACCCGTTCTACGCCCGCCGACTCGCCCAGGGCTTCGGTCTCACCCACGGCTCTCCCAACTATTCAGGTCTCAGGGGCCGGCGGGAGGGGCTGAGCGAATGAAGGGCTTTCCGGCATAGCCTCCTCCAGTTCGTCCAGGATGTTCCGGCCCTCATTCCGGCAGGTGGAGATGTAACTCCGAATGCGGGCGAAGACCCGGGTGCCGTGGAGGGTGCGGAAACAGCCCGAAATCTTTTGCTGCCCCTGATACGCTTTCCAAAGTTATTCACCACCGAGGGAAGGGTCCCGGTCAGGACCCCAGCCCGAAGGTGGTCAATAACTTTGCCGCCGGCTATAGTGGCGGCGGTGAACAGTCGG
>Ga0187870_1004147_pt1 | contig 10657 bp, 10 predicted proteins | sample June2016WEW_13_1_3_FD_132974 | JGI IMG/M metagenome (GOLD analysis project Ga0187870, IMG submission 132974) | Peatland microbial communities from SPRUCE experiment site at the Marcell Experimental Forest, Minnesota, USA - June2016WEW_13_150 | ecosystem: Environmental > Terrestrial > Soil >... | reverse complement strand
CGCGGCGACTCCGGGCGCCAGTGCCCGAAACAGTGGATCGAGGCTCGCCACCGCGTCGTCGGGACCGCCGATCATCAGGCAGTAGCCACGCTCGAGGCCCCACACGCCGCCGCTGGTGCCGCAATCGAGGTACCGGATCCCGGCCGGCTCGAGGTCCTTGGAGCGGCGGATGTCGTCGCGGTAGTAGGAATTGCCGCCGTCGATGACCATGTCGCCGGGCGAGAGCAGCGGCTTGAGCTGATCGAGCGTGGCGTCAACAGAGGCCGCGGGGACCATCAGCCACAGGACGCGCGGCCCGTTGAGCTTCGCGACCAGCTCCGACAGCGAAGCCGAGCCGCCCGAAATCGCGCCTTCGGCGACGAGCCCGTCCACAGTCGCCTTGGTGCGGGCGTATCCGAACACGGTGTGGCCGTTGCGTAGCCAGCGGCGGGACATGTTGGCGCCCATGCGCCCGAGACCCACCAGACCAATTTCCACTTGAGCTTCCGACTCCCTTCCCTTGTGGCGCTGGGCGCGCCGTTCGTGGTCGAGTGCCTCGGCTGCGGACCAGCCGGCCACGCCGAGAAAGCCGGCGGGGCGGTCCCGTTGGGCCGCCCCGCCAGTCGAATCCGGTGCCTCGTTGCAGACCGGTGGGAGCCTGCTACTTGCCCCAGATCTTCTTGAAGTTGTCGCGATAGCCCGAGTTGGGATCGAAGACGTTGCCCGTCGGGACGTTGGCCTTCGTGATGAGGGCCGGCGGAGCGAGGTAGCCGGAGGAGGGCTGGCCCGCGATGGCGCGGTTCAGCTCGTCAATGAGCTGCCAGGCCTGCAGGTACAGCGGCTCGGCCACGGAGGCGTCCTGGTAGTCGGAGTTGCGGATGCGCTGGAACTCGGCGGCATCGCCGTCACCGGCCGCGACGGCGTGCGGGGCATCGGTGCCCTTCTTGCCGGCGTCGACGAGAGCGGCGCGGGAACCCGCGAAGTAGTTGCCGTTGATGGCCAGCATGTAGGTGAACTTGTCACCGTACTTCTGGAGCTCGGCGGCGACGACAGCAGGCATGTCCGCCTGGGCGCTGGCGATCGGCGTGTCTTTGTACTCTAGGACCGTGCAGGTGCTGCACTGCTTGATGATGGCCTGCATCGCATTCGCCTTGTTGACCGCGATCTGGTATTGGGAGTCGGTGTAGATCACGACGCCCGCGGTGCCGTTCGAGTCGGCGATGGCGTAGTAGGCCGCCAGCTTCGAGACTTCGAGCGGGTCGGTGGTTATGTTGGTGAACATGCCGGTCGCGGCGTCGGGGCCGGGCGCGGCGCTGGCGTGCCACCCGACGACCGGGATCTTGGCCGCGGTCGCGGCCTGGATGGCGACCTTCTGCTCGGTCGCGTCGAAGCCGCCAAGGATTATACCGGCCGGCTTGAGGGCGATGGCCTGGTTCATCGCGTCGGTGCGGCCGCTGACGCTGGCCTTGCCGTCGATGGTCTTGACGGTCCAGCCGATGGCGGCGGCGGCTTCCTTTACGCCGTCAGAGAGGGCGGAGATGCCGCCGTTGGTCATGTCGGCGCCGACGAAGACGATCGGGCCGGAGACGGTCTGGGCCTTGGGGCCGCTGGTAGGGCCGCCCCAGCCGCTGGCCGCGCTGAGCTCGTTGGCGACGATGGCCTTGGCCTGGGCGACGATGTCACCGGATCCGGCGGCCGTGGCGGCCGCAGTCGGGGCGGCCGTGGCGGCCGCAGTCGGGGCGGCCGTGGCGGCCGCAGTCGGGGGGGGTGGTGGGGGTGGAGCTGCTGCAGGCGGCCGCGATCAGCGCGGCTGCCGAAACGACGGCAAGCAGCTTCTTGGTGAGCCCGAAACCCATCATGTTGAGCCTCCTTCCTTGAGTTGCGACGATCTCGGTTCCTTGCTCTGTCTGTATCAGCGGCGGGGACCCTCCTCTGCTGGGGCGGGCACAGATGCGGTCGGGCCGTTGTCGGGACCGTCCGCGGGCAAGGCTCCGGGTGGAGCCGGGGTCGCGCCCTGGTGCCGTTCGAGCGCCGTGACGCGGCGCCGCCCGGCCCAGCTGGCGATGGTGATGGCGATGACGAGGGTCAGGCCGTTGAAGAGCGGCTCGACCCAGAACTGGGCCCCGAACTGTTCGATGCCCGAGATGCCCACGGCCAGGATCACGATCCCGACGACGGTCCCCCACGGGTTGACGCGGCCGGGTCGGATGGTGGTGGAGCCGAGGAACGCGGCGACCAGCGCGGGCAGCAGGTAGTCGAGGCTGACGTTGGCCTGGCCGACCTGCAGGCGGGACGCGAGGAAGACGCCGGCGATGGCGGGCAGCGTGCCCGAGACGATGAACGAGGCGAGGACGTACCGGCGACGCGGGATGCCGTTGAGCTCGGCGGCGCGCGGGTTGGCGCCGCAGGCATACAGGTAGCGGCCGACGGGCAGGTAGTCGAAGACTATCCACATCACCACGGCCAGGGCGACGACGAACAGGAACGGGCCCGGCAGACCGAGGATGTCGGTCGAGGCGATCTTCCAGAACAGGCTCGGGATGGCGCCCTTGGTGTCAACGATCTGGGCGCCACCGGTCAGGAGCAGCGAGAAGGCGTACAGGAGGGTCCCGGTGCCCAGGGTGGCCACGAACGCGTCGACCTGGGCCAGTTCCACCAGCAACCCGTTGACGATGCCCACGAGAACGCCGCCGGCCAGGACGATGACGATCGCCAGCGGCATCGGCACGCCGAACTGCGTCTGCAGGACGAGCACGACGATGTGCCACAGCCCGACGGCATAGCCGATCGAGACGTCGATCTTGCCGGCCGCCATCGGTACCGTGACCGCCAGCGCGAGGATTGCCAGGACCGCCTTGCCGGACGCGAGGACCCGGAAGTTCAGGGCCGTGGGGAAGGTGTTGGGCAGGAGCAGCGAGAAGAACAATATGATCAGGAAGGTCAGGTAGACCAGTCCGTAGACGGGCAACGACCGCCGGAAGGCGTGCATCACCCTGTCGACGCCGTGGCCGCGATAGTCCTCCGGGCCCGGCTCGAGAGCGGTTGAACGCAGCGACATCGTCATGTCAGGCCGTCCTTGCGCTGCTGGCGGTGCTCGACGCGGCGTCGATCAGCGCGCCCTCGGAGAGGTTGGCCCTGTCCAGCTCCCGGACGACCCGGCCGCAGTTGAAGACGACGGCCCGCGTGCACACTTCCACGATCTCCTCAAAGTCGTTCGAGACCACCACCACGGCCTTTCCGGCCGCGGCTGCCTGCTGCAGCAGGACGTAGATATCGACCTTCGCCCCGACGTCGACGCCCATCGTCGGCTCCTCGAGAACGAGGAGCTTCCCCGGGACGTCGAGCCAGCGGGCGAGGATGACCTTCTGCTGGTTGCCGCCGCTGAGCGTGTCCACGAGCCGGTCCGGGTCGGGCGGCCTGACGCCGTAGCGCTCGATGATCGATATCGCGGCCCGACGCTCGCTCTTTGACGAGGCCACGGACAGCAGCCGGCGGCCCCGCACGGACGGGTTGATGAACAGGTTCTCCGCGACGTTCATGCCGCGCGCCAGGCCCTCGGCCTCGCGGTTGCTGGTCACGAAGGCGACGCCCGAGTTGACGGCCTCGGTTGAGCTGCGCGGGGTGTGGTCCATGCCGCGGACGCGAATATGGCCACCGTCGATAGCCTGGATCCCCGCCATCGACCGACCCACAAGTTCCTGGCCGGCGCCGCGCAGCCCGGTCAGGCCGACGATCTCGCCGGCGTTGATGGAGAGGTCCACCGGGCCGACGTCGCCGATCACCACGTTCTCGAGCGTGATCGCGAGCTCCGGCCCCGCCTCCTCGCGTTCCGTCTTCTTCTCGATCTGGTGGAGCTTCTCGAGCTCGCGGCCCACGATCATCCCCACGACCTGGGACTCGGTCATGTCGGCCGTGGCGCCGATGCCGACGAGCCGTCCGTTGCGCATCACCGCGACCCGGTCCGAGACACGGAAGACCTCGTCCAGGCGATGCGTCACGTAGATCATGCCCACGCCCCGGGAGCGCAGCTCCCGAAGGACGCTAAACAGCCGCTCGACGTCGTCGCTCGGCAGGCTGGCGGTGGGCTCGTCCAGGACCAGCACCTCAGCATCCAGGGCCAGGGCTCGGGCGATCGCGACCAGGGACTTCTCGGTGCGCGGGAGGTCGAAGATCCGCGACTCGGGGTTGATGCCGCCGCCAACCTTCTCGAGAGCAGCCGCGGCTCGGCGCCGGACGCCCCGCCAGTCGATGATGCCGCCTCGCCGCCCGAAACCGTAGCCGAAGGCCATGTTCTCGGCGACCGTCATCCACTCGATCAGGCCGAGGTCCTGGTGGATGAAGGCCAACCGGGCTCTTCCGTGGGGGGCATCAACATCGCGGCCGCGGTGAAGGATCTGGCCTCCGTCCCGCGTGTAGACCCCCGCGAGCATCTTGATCAGGGTGGACTTGCCGGCCCCGTTGCCGCCCAGCAGGGCTAAGATCGAGCCGCCCTCCACGTCGAACGACACCCGGTCCACGACCACCGTGCCCGAGAACTGCTTCGTGACATCCTGGAACGACAGCAGGACTGCGTAGTCGGTCATTTCGCTGTCAGCTCCCGCAATTCCGGAACGGGCGTCAGCAAGGGCTTGCCGTCAACGAAGGCCAGCACGTTGTCGACGGCAAGGTCGATCATCGATGATCGGGCGACGAGGGTCGCGGACCCTATGTGCGGCAGGACGACCAGGTTGGGCAAGGTAAGCAAGGGATCCGCGGGGTCGGAGTTGGGTTCGTGGTCTTGTACGTCCAATCCCGCTGAGTGAATCCAGCCTTCGCGCAGCGCGCGGATCAAGGCGTCCTGGTCGATGATGCCGCCTCGGGATGTGTTGACGAGCGTCGCCGTGGGCTTCATCGAGCGCAATTCCCGTTCGCCGATGAGTCCGCGCGTCTGCGCGGACAGCGGCACGTGGAGGCTGACGATGTCGGAGACGCGCAGCAGGTCCTCGAGTGGCAGAAACGGGATCGGAGCATCGTTGCGCAGGTGCGAGTCGTGCGCCACGACGTTCATCCCGAAGCCGGCCGCCCGAACCGCGACCGCGCGCCCAATCGCGCCGAAACCCACGATCCCGAGCGTCGCGCCGTGAACGTCCAGCCCGAGGAGGTTCCAGAGACCGTTGTCCGTCCATTTGCCTTCGCGAACGTAGCGCTCTGCCTCGCCGAGCCGCCGTCGGGCAGAGATGATCAGCCCCATCGTGAGATCGGCCACTGTCTCCGCGAGAACGCCCGGCGTATGCGTGACCGCGATGCCGAGCCGGCCGGCCGCCTCAACGTCAACGGAGTCGTAACCGACGCTCGCGAGTGCCACAAGCCGGAGGCCCGGGCACCGACGGAGGAATTGCTCGGTGACCGGGTCGCCGTTCACGCAGAGCGCGACCCGGGCGTCCCCAACCAGATTCACCAGGTCTTCGATGTCCGGCGGACGGTCCCCCGACCAGACGCGCATCTGTGTTCGTTCGGCCAGGCGCGCCAGCCCGCCCCCCGGCAGATCACCCCGTGTGACGGCAACCAACGGCTTCGCGTTCACAGACTCCTCACGTCATGCAGATGACCCGATAGCCACCGCCGGAACAAGGCAGGCGAGCCTGCGTCAGGGCCGCATTGGCGGGCCGGAGGTCACCTCTTCTGTCCAGCCTACCGAACGCTGTGCATTATACGGTGCGATGTCAAGGCTCCCTGCTCGAAGGCGAGCCATTGACACCCATGCGTGATTGGATCTCCGCTCAAACACTGGACAACCTGTGGTACAGTGCGCTACATGGTGAACGTGAGCGCCATCGGGAGGTTGTGCGTATGACCGGGCAGCTGGAGTGCTCGCCTCTGGACGTCAGGCACGATGGCTTCCTGGATCTCGTGCCGCGGGGCGCGCGACCGCGGCGCCTCATGAGCGGGGCTGCGTGGACTGAGGGACCGGTTTGGGTGCCGGAAGGGGACTATGTCCTCTTCAGCGACATCCCAAACGACCGTCTGCTCCGCTGGTCGGAGAGTCAAGGGGGCTCCGTGGCGCTGCAGCCGGCAGGATTCATGAACGGGCACACGCTCGATCTCGACGGGCGAGTGATCTGCTGCGAGCACGGCGAACGTCGCATCACGCGGCTCGAACCGGACGGATCTGTCGTGGCACTCGCGGAGCGGTACGGGGGACGGCGACTCAACTCTCCGAATGACGTCGTCGTCAAGAGTGACGGAACGATCTGGTTCACGGACCCCCCGTACGGCATCCTGAGCGACCGCGAGGGTCACAAGGCAGAGTCGGAACTCGGCGACAACTACGTCTTCCGGTTCGATCCCGTTGAAGGCGAGCTAACGGTGGCGACGGACCTGGTCGAGGAGCCGAACGGCCTGGCCTTCTCGCCTGACGAGCAGCTTCTGTACGTTTCGGACACGTCAGCGGCCCTTCGGAGCGAGGGCGGTAACCACCACATCGTCGCGTTCGACGTGCAGGGAGGGCGGTACCTCGCGAATGCGCGCGTCTTCGCCGAGATCACTCCGGGAATCCCCGACGGATTTCGTGTCGACGTTCATGGAAATGTGTTCACCTCCGCCGGTGACGGCATCCAGGTATTCGCGCCGGATGCAAAGCTGCTCGGGAAGATCCTGATCCCTGAAACGGTCTCCAACTGCGTTTTCGGTGGACCCGACCTGACGCGCCTCTACATCACCGCGACGAGCTCGCTCTACGCGATCGACCTGACCACGCAGGGCGCCGTCCGGCGGCCTCTCGAAAAGGGTGGCTGAGAATGGACAAGTCTCTGGGTACGGTCGGCGTGATCGGGCTCGGTCAGATGGGCCGGCCCATGGCGCGTGCTCTTATGCGGGCTGGCTGGCAGGCCGTCGTGTGGGACCTGGCTGCGACCGCGGCGGACCAGCTCGGAAGCGAAGGCGCGATCGTCGCACACAACCCAGCGCACGTCGCGCAGCAGGCGTCCGTCGTGATCACGTCTCTTCCCGGCATTGATGCGGTTCGCGCAGTCGCTTTCGGCGATGAGAGCCTCACGAGCCACCGAGGTCGGCCCAAGCTTCTCGTGGACATGTCCACAACCACCCCGGCGGGCGCGCGTGCGCTTGCTGCCGACCTGGCGCCGTTCGGAGTCGCCTTCCTCGACGCGCCCGTCAGCGGTGGCACCACCGGCGCGGCCGCCGGGACGCTGACGGTCATGGTCGGCGGCGCCGTCGAAGATCTGGATCGCGCGCGACCGGTCCTGGATTCGCTGGCGCGCCTGGTTGTGCATTGCGGGCCGGCCGGCGCGGGCCAGGTGGCCAAGGCATGCAATCAGCTCATCGTCATGACGGCGCTGGGAGCGGTCGCAGAGGCGCTCGTCCTGGCACGGAGTGCGGGGCTGGACCCGGCCGTGGTTCGCCAGGCCTTGATGGATGGCTACGCGGCAAGCCCGATCCTCGAGATCCAGGGCGATCGAATGCTTCGACGTGACTTCGCTCCAGGCGGTAAGGCCGCCTACAACCTCAAGGACATTGCGACGATTCGCGAGATGGCCTCGGGCGCAGAGCTGGACTTGCCGGTGTTCGAGGCTTCAGCGCAGCAGATGCTTCGACTCATCAACGAGGGAGGTGCCGACTTGGACAACGCCGCAGTGATTACCGTGGTCGAGCGCGCCGCCGGCGGCCGCAACCCTGACCGTGAACGGCCAGACGATGAATAGCGACATGTTCGATCTGAGCGGACGTCTGGCCCTCGTGACAGGGTCCAGCCGCGGAATCGGGTTCAGCCTCGCTCGAGGGCTGGCCAGGGCAGGCGCCGAGGTCGTCCTGAACGCTCGAGATGCTGAAGCGCTCGCCGCAGCCGCGGAGGAGATGAGGGCGAAGGCCTGCGCGCGCACACGCGCGTATTCGACGTCACGGTACCGGAGCAGGTGGACGCGGCAATCGAGGAGATCGAAGCCGGGATCGGGTCGATCGACATCCTCGTCAACAACGTCGGAACCCAGCACCGTGCGCCTCTCGAGGAGTTTCCGCTCGAGGCCTGGAAACGCCTCTTGGACACCAATCTGACCGCCGTCTTCCTCGTCGGTCAGGCGGTCGGCCGAAGAATGATCAAACGTCGGCACGGCAAGATCATCAACATCCTCTCGATGCAGAGCGAGCTCGCTCGACCCGGGATCGCCCCCTACGCGGCGACCAAGGGCGGCGTCAAGATGCTCACGCGAAGCATGTGTGCTGAATGGGCCCGGTACGGCATCCAGGTGAATGGGATCGGACCGGGCTATTTCGTGACACCGCTCACGCAGGTGCTGAAGGATGACCCGGCGTTCGACGCGTGGCTGTGCGGCCGGACACCAGCCGGTCGCTGGGGCGACGTTGAAGAGCTCGTAGGTGCGGCCGTGTTCCTCTCCTCGAGTGCCTCTGACTATGTCAATGGTCAGATCATCTACGTCGACGGCGGCCTCCTCGCCGTCATATGAAGGTGGGCCAGATGCTTGCATGTGTGATCCACGGAGCACACGACCTCCGTGTAGAGGCGGTCGAGGAACAACCGATCGGCCCCGACGACGCCGAGGTGGCGATTGCGGTCGGCGGCATTTGCGGTTCGGACCTGAGCTACTTCCAGAAGGGGGCGGTTGGCGACTTCGTCGTGCGCGAGCCGATGGTCCTGGGCCACGAAGTTGTCGGGACCGTCGCCAGAACGGGCGCCGACGTCGATTCGAGACTGGTTGGGCAGAGGGTCGCGATCAATCCGGGCAAGACTTGCGGCGTCTGCGGTCCGTGTCGGGCCGGGAAGTCGAATGTCTGCGAGTCAGTGGTCTTCCTGGGCAGTGCGGCGAGATTTCCGCACGTCCAGGGCGGGTTCCGCGAGCGATTGGTAATCGGGGCGTCGCAGCTTGTGCCCTTGCCCGACGGACTCTCTTTCGAGAGCGCGGTCTTCGCAGAGCCGCTTGCGGTGGCCAGTCACGCCGTCCATCGATCGGGAGAGGTTCGGGGTCGCCGGCTGCTGGTAGTCGGCGCCGGCCCCGTCGGCTCGCTGGTGACTCTGGTGGCCCGTCATCGAGGGTGCGCCGACATCACGGTGACCGACCTGTTCGACGGTCCGCTGCAGACGGCCCGTCGCGCCGGGGCGACGCGCACGGTGAATGTCTCGAGTGGGAGCGAGGAACTCGGCACCGCGGATGTCGTCTTCGAAGCCTCAGGATCGCCGGCCGGGCTGGCAACGGCTCTGCAATCCGTTGGCCGAGGTGGTACCGTCGTTCAATTGGGCCTTCTCCCCGCGGGCCTCATCTCGGTGCCGGGCAATCTGATCGTCGCCAAGGATCTGGATGTCCGCGGCTCGTTCCGTTTCACAGCGGCGGAATTCGATGAGGCAGTGACGCTGCTCGCGGGCGGGTTGGACGTCGCGCCATTCGTCAGCGCCCGGATGGACATCCTCGCCGCGGGCGAGGCGTTCACGCTCGCGTCGAACCGCGCGGCGTCCGTGAAGGTTCAGCTGACGATTGGCGAGAGATGAGACAGGCACCGCGGAGAACGGCGTATCAGCGCGATGGAAATCCCGAGAACGAGGATGAGAACATGGGGGCCCAGCCATGATCCCGACTGAGTCCCTCCGCGACCTGCGTTCGACCGCACCCGCGGTCGTGCGGGCGGCAGCCCTTCTGGCCGTCCTCGCCGAACCTGGTGTGGAAGCACTGGGGCTATCCGACCTTGCTCGACGACTCGATCTCCCCAAGTCGACCGTCGCGAACCTCTGTTCGGCTCTGGAGCAGGTCGGGTTCGTGCGTCGTGTCGACGGTCGATTCGAGCTTGGGCATCGTCTGTTGGAGCTGGGAGCCGCCTACTCCGATCGGATCGACATCATCCATGAGTTCAAGGCCGCCACCGGCCGTCTTCGTTGGGCTTCGCAGGAGACGATCCAGCTCGCGATCCTGGAAGGCGCCGAGATCATATATCTCGCCCGCCATGACGGAACGCAGCCCGTTCGCCTCGCGGCGGGCCTCGGCCGTCGCATGCCAGCGCCTTGTACCGCGCTCGGAAAGGCAATGCTGGCCGAGCTCGACCCGGCCGAAGTCCGAGCCAGGATTGGGGCGCTGCCTACTTTCCCGGTCCTCACCCCGAAGTCGAAGCACAACATGGCGGAGCTGATGGAGGACCTCGATGGCACCCGAGCGCGCGGGTACGCCATAGATGATGAAGAGAACTCAGTAGGTGTCGTCTGCTATGGCGTTGCGCTTCCGACAGTCGGGCCGAACAGCCCAAGGCGTGCCATCAGCGTTACCTTGCTCAAGGCTCGCGAGACGGCGGATCTGCGCGAACGCCTCGTAGGCGACTTGCGCGACCTCGCTGCCGACCTTTCGCCACACCTCTGATCGGATGGGCGAAGCGCCACTCGAGCGGCGGCCGCGACGCCGCTGTTTCGAGCGGCCGTGTCCCGTCGAGACCGTGGGGGTCGGAAACCCTGATTCGATCACGCGGCGAGTCCACCGTACTCGTGGATCAGGCCGCCGAGCAGATCCTCTCGGCGGACGTCTCGAGGGCGCACAGGCAGCCAGGCTTCGTCTTCGGCCATGGGCGGCGCAAGGGCGAGAGCGCGATGGGGGCGACCTCGGTTGTAGTGCTCGGCATATGTCCGAAGCGTCTGATCGAGATGGCCTCGACCCAGGATGAGTGACCAGTCCAGACACTCCGCCCGGACGGT
>Ga0187870_1004139_pt1 | contig 10673 bp, 12 predicted proteins | sample June2016WEW_13_1_3_FD_132974 | JGI IMG/M metagenome (GOLD analysis project Ga0187870, IMG submission 132974) | Peatland microbial communities from SPRUCE experiment site at the Marcell Experimental Forest, Minnesota, USA - June2016WEW_13_150 | ecosystem: Environmental > Terrestrial > Soil >... | reverse complement strand
TGTTCGAATTTCACCGAGCCGGAGGGAAAAGTGAATTTGAAGAGGAGCAAGTATTCCCAGAGGGTTTGTTCCCGCAAATATCCAATATCGAACATCGAATTATGAATGGTGAAGTTGGTCGGCTATAAACACGAATGCCTCCCTGGCTAAGGAGGCACACGGTAGAGCGATCAGCAATCAGTAATCGGCTTTCAGCGGAGAGCTGATTGCCGAAAGCCGCCTTGTCGATCGCCTTATTGTACGGATATTATGAGACACTCTTATTTAAATACTCCACCGCATTCTGCGGGTTTGGCGAGTAGAAATCGGCGCCAATACGAGTGCAAAAATCTTGCGTGATAGGAGCGCCACCAATCAGTACTTTCGTGTCGGGATACGTCGTCTTAATGGCTTTAACGCTATTTTCCATATTGGGCTTTGTTGTCGTTAGTAAAGCGGAAAGCCCGACGAAGCAACCCGGATGCTGAGCAATTGCATCCAGAAATTTGTTGGTTGGTACATCCACGCCAAGATCGATCACTTCAAATCCGCCGCCCTTGATAATCATCGATACAAGATTTTTGCCGATGTCATGCATGTCGCCGGTAACGGTTCCAATGACAAATGTGCCTTTGCGTTTCACCTCACCGGATTCCAGAAATGGTTTTATATGTTTCATGACAGCATTCATTGCTTCGGCAGAGACAATCAGATTGGTTACGAACGCTGTACCCTCACCAAATTCTTTCCCGACCCGTTGCATTCCCAACATACACCCGTCTAACAGAACGCCCGGTTGAACGCCGTTCTTTAGCGCATTTGCAGCAATTTCATCAGCCCCGTCTTGATCTTTCATCTCGGGTGGATACCAAAATGATTTGGAAATCTTGCCTCGAGCAACGCACGTGGCGATTTGTTCAACAATATCCTGCATGATCCTTCTCCCTAGTTTATCACATCTAGTCTTGCTTCTTTGATGATAGTCGGAGTGATGCTTTCCCACATCGTAGGCATCAAATGGATGCCCCGGACCCCTTTTATATTTCTTAGCGCCTGGATGATTTCAACGGCCATCGTAACGCCCTCGTGTTCTGGCTCGCGGGCATCTTTCATTCTCTGAATCCACATATCGTTGATCTTCACGCCGGGTACTTCTTCTTTCATCCAAAGCAGCGTTTTTGCCGATTTTACCGGCAAAACGCCAGCGAGAATCGCCGTCTTTTCATGAAGACCCATTTCAACAACTCTTTTCATCCATCGGGTGAAAATCTCCAGGTCAAACACAGGCTGTGTTTGAATGAAATGCGCCCCGGCCTCGACTTTTTTATAGAGGCGAATCAATCGCATCTCAAACGGCTCCGCGAATGGATTCGCTGCTGCGCCGATGAGAAACGCAGGGGCTTTCTTCATTTCATAACCAGAAAGTAGAAATCCCCGGTTCATGTTTGAGACAGTGGCAATGAGCTGGATGGAATCAAGATCAAACACCCCTTTGGCTTCGGGATGATCGCCAAATTTCTGATGGTCGCCGGTCAGGCAGAGCACATTCCGGACGCCCAACGCCGCGGCACCCAGGAGATCACTTTGAATCGCCAACCTGTTGCGGTCCCGGCATGTCATCTGTATGATTGGTTCAATGCCTTCTTCTAGTAAGATCTTCGCAGAAGCAATACTCGACAGCCGCGCGACAGCTTTCTGGTTATCGGTGATGTTCACCGCATCCACATAGCCCTTGAAATGTTTCGATTTCTTGCGGATAACATCACCATCGCAGCTTTGGGGTGGTCCGATTTCTCCGCAAACAATAAACTGCTTCGATTCAATCTTCTCTTTCAGCGTCATCAGAGATCAGATCCTTCACTTTTTGCTTGTCATCACGAACAAACCAGATTGGCGGATCTATTCGCTTTCGGAATACATTGAGCCACGATGATGTGCCTTCGAGATTCCAATTATGAATCCTGTTTATCTTGTAGAGCAAGCTCAGTCGATTCAACATTTGTGACCGGAAATATATCTTGTACCAGACGCACTTTCGTTCGGGATACACCTCACACGAGCCATCGTCGCCGGTTCCTCCACACGGACCATTGCGCATCCGTTTTGGACACTTTTGGGAGCAGATAAACGCCGTCGACGACAACACACATTCACCACAGTGTTGACAACCGAATAATGGCACTTTTACTACGTCTTCAAAGAAGAGCAGAAGACGTGAGAACCTTCGTTCGCTTGCCGTAATGGGAGGTTGGTTTAGAGTAGCCAAATCTTTTGACAAGGGCTTTTCCTTGTATCTAAATTTCTTGAGTTTACCGTTTTTGGATGGGGGTTGAAACCCCTTTAGTGACGGTGCTTGTTAATCCACGCTCTAAAGAGCGCGGCAATTACCCCGACCTTTAGATCGGGAAAACATTGAAAACAAAAAACATCGGGCTTTAGCCCCTTTGTATTGGCCCATCAGTGAAAAGCCCTTCTCAATCCCTACAATTTCATCGCATACACTTAAAACGTCTTGGATTCTCAAACGTTTCAAGAAAAAAACTTCATCACTCTCATTATAGCTTCAACGCCCTCCAGCTTCAACACATCTCTCAAACATTGCATAGCGGGATCATCATCCTTCAGAAGCGAGTATTTTCGATGTACAGAACCAATGATGGTATTCAATCCCATCGGCATTGCCATAGTCAGAAAGGCACTTTCCAATGGGCTTTTTACCGGCGAACCGTCTGCCTTCTTTGAAGGCAACATTGCTGTAAAATTGCTCAACCCAACTGACATATGTACGCCAGCGAGATCTTTGTCCTGATGAATCAACGCCATCGCGCCCATGAGCCGCTTAAAGTCCCCTTTTGAGTCACTCCCGATTGGCATTATACCGGGATCAAGAATGATACGGTCGTTGGTCAGATGGTCTATACGTTTTCGGGCGATGCTCACCATTGATCTCGCCGTGGCATGGATTTGTTCGGCTGTCTTATTCATGATCATTTCGCCGGAGTCATCCATTCCTTGTGTGACGAGCAGTATGGGAATGAACGGCTGCTTCGTGTACACGTCAAACATTTTCAGGCGTTCTTCAGAGATTGAATTCAGAATCGGTTTTTGATTTCCAGCACGGTCAGCATTGTATGCTTCCAGCCCTGCGGCCGCAATCGCGGGATCAGGAGTATCGATTGAAAGTGGGAGCGCAATACGCTCTTGAATCTTTTTAACGACTTCCACCATAAAGTCCGGAGAGCGGGACCCAACGTTTACATCAATATAAGCTGCACCCTTTTCAGCCTGCAGTTTGGCCAAATCGACGATGCCATCAATGTTATGTTCTTCAAATAACGCGTACGTGGATGGAACAGAATCATTAATCGATTCGCCAATGATAGTAAGACCAGGGATGCTCATTCACCTTCCTCCTTGGCACATCATTGAGAAGAAAATCACCGAATCTGTCGTGCGCAGGGTCGACAGCCCTTTTGCGGGTGGAGTAGTTTTCATAGAGAGTTTATCCTGCTTGAGGGGATCAGACATCTCTCGCTTACAGTCACGGTGTAACTGTAACCTTACTGCATTGTCGTAAAAGAATCAACAAGGAACGAAGCGCGTTCGCGAAACGGCTAGCTGTTAGCCAGTAATCACAAGCGAGAACGAACATGATCTTCGAGTATTCTCGTGAGGGGCGAATTGCTATTCGCCCCGACGGGGTTCGCAGTTTCGTTCTTCTGTGTCACTTTCGCCAAAAACACGCCCAACGAATACCTTTCTTCATGTGTCATAAAACAAAAAGCCCCATGGGTTCGGGGCTTGGAATTAAACTCGCATATGTTCGTTCCTATTTTGGCGTGTAGCCGGCCGGGATCTTGAACTTGTCCGCGGAAACTGCCGTTTTCTCGTCAACGGTGACAGCCTTCTTAACCATGGTCATATCTTTCGACTTCATGTCGATCATCATCAGAATACGATTCCAACTGGCATATGTTGTGGTCGATCCTTCTAAACCAACTACGAACGCTACGCATGTCTTGCCGGCGATCGTCATGTTCGGAAGTTGTTTTGCCTTTCCCGACTTCTTGTCGTCGGAAGAAACATCATTCCAATCGATCCTTACTTCAGTCCCCTTAACCGACTCACCACGCCTGCTTGCGGTTTTCTTGTCCGGGTTGAGGCTGTAAAGATTCTTGCCATCGCTGAAATAGATTTCTTGGAGCTTGTCCCCTTGATAAGTTTCGTGGCATTCCTTCGTCCCGTAATCGTCAAACGAAAGTACAACCCTGTGTTTCAAGTCAAGCCCAGCCATCTTCTGTGTCATTTCAAATGTAATGGTGCATGATTTGATGTCGTACTTCTTCGTTTGGCTGCTCGAGGAAGAAGTCGTGAAAACCAGCATCGCGGCAATCGCCAGGTAGAGTATAGATCGTTTCATGATTGCTCCTGTTCTTGAGGTGGGAAAACGTGTAACGGCAATGCTAAAGTAGAGGAATTACGCGCGGTTGTCAACCAGCCAGCGATGAAGACCCCTTTCTTGTCCATGCCGCGCATGCTCTTGGAAAGCAGCATCGTGCGTATTTGCACTCATTGACTATATCGAAGGGTTTTAGTTCCTTAGTATCAAAGGCTCGACCTGATTCTCTGGTGTGACAAGCAGCGTTCTGGGTCGGCCCCCCGGATCAAGAAAACTTCTTGATTTGTGGGCAATACCGAGATTGAAATGAGCATTTCCCTCCGCACCGTGTTTCTTGTATGCTCGATCATTGGTGGTGCAGTAATCAACGGCTGCTCCAACAAAGATCATGCTCCGACCGAGCCAAGCCAACAAACCTGGACGATCTCGGGCAAGACCTATTTGGTAGGTTCCAAGGATCCGATTGGCGGAGTGGTTGTGAAGTGCGCCGGCATCAGCACCGTATCAGGCGCTGATGGTTCATATCAGTTGCGCGGCGTTCCGGGCGGCACCCAGATCATCACCGCAGAGTTCCCGAAGACCGAGACGTATTCGAAATCGATCGAGGTCACGTCGGATATCACCTACTTTGTTTTCATCATGGTGACGTATACCAACCTGTCGGGATACGTCTCCAACGCGGTTGATGGCCCAGTGAATGGGGCGCTGGTTGTGATAGAGAATAACTTGACCCATACCGACATTTCCGGCCATTATCAATTCACGAAGCTCCCACGTGCAACAGACACCCTGACGATCACTCATCCCGATTATCTGCAATTTCAAACCACATTCGTGATGACTACTCAGGATACTGCCTACGATGTAGCCCTCCTGCGCGAACGATCACTCTCTGCAGTGGTATCCGCTAACACGTATGTTGATCAAGGCAGGCCTTCAGAAATACTACCTGTTGCTTCAGACAATGGGCGGCTCTTTCTTCGCACAAATGGATATGATAGTCTCGGTGTCTATCACCTTGGAATTCAGCAATATATTCTCATGACCGCAGTCTTCCCACGGCTGATGGTAGATGATCACGTTGTGGTCGTTGAAGGGAGCCTGCAACTCTATGCGGATTCACTTCCCGCATCGTTCCCTCTGAACACCTACTCGATAGGCTCTTCCTGGACAGCGAGTGCTACATACTTTACTCAACCCGCTCTCGGTGCCATCCTGTCGTACGGAGTTATTCCGAAGAACTCTGCTCCTGGCTACATTACAGTGCTTGGGGTTGATGGATTGAACCAGCTGCTGAAGTCGTACAGAGCCAGCGGGGTGAATTATGGAATCGAACTGCGGGGAGGCACGATCACTTCAACGGCATTCTATTCGTCCTACGCCTCGACAAATCAACCAAAGCTCACAATGAAGGTGCGATACTAAGGATCTGCTTCCATGAAGAAAATCGCATATATCGGACTTGTATTGGGAATCTCGCTGACGATTGTCCCGTGTCAGGGCCAGAACAACTGGTATTGGCAAAACCCGCGTCCTTGTGGCAACCATCTAAGATCTGTTCAAACGATCACTCAAAGCTTGATTGTGGCCGTTGGAGACCAGGGGACGATTTTGCGAAGCTCGGATGGCGGGGTCACGTGGGATGTTCAATCGAGTGGAGTGTCCGTATCGCTTGGCAGCGTGTGTTTCACCGATGCAAACAGTGGATATGCTGTCGGAGATTCTGGAACGGTCCTTCACACAACCAATGGGGGTACGTTCTGGCTGCCCCAGCCGATAGGCACGACTGCGCATCTTTATGGAGTTTCGTTTGCGACCGCGAATGTTGGAATGATCGTAGGTGATGCGGGAGCAAACTACCGGACGACGGATGGCGGACATCATTGGGTCCTTCAATATGGATCGCCGGATCAGACACTGTATTCGGTGAAGTTTCACGACGTAAACACAGGAACCATGACGGGCTCGTATGGCGCAATCTTTCGGACCACGAACGGAGGAGCAAAGTGGAATCGTCAGTATAGCGGCACGGACTATGAGCTCTATGGCGCTTCATTTCCAAATGCCAGCACGGGAACCGTGGTGGGTGAATTGGGTACGATTCTTCATACGACTGATGGTGGTGACTCCTGGGTTTCGCAGCCGAGCGGCATAAGCGACCATCTCAGCGCAGTATCATTTTCCGATCCTCTGACGGGGACAATCGTTGGGGACAATGGTCTTGTCATTCGCTCGACGGACGGGGGGGCAACGTGGGCCATTCAGTCCAGCGGAACGGAGACATGGTTGACGGGCGTGTCATTTGCAGACTCAAAAACCGGCACCATCGCAGGATCGTATGGCGTGGTCTATCGCACCACGAATGGAGGGGCTTCATGGTCCCTGGCGACCCCCGGCACGAGATTCCCGCTCTATGCAATAGACATGGCCGATTTTCAGCACGGTGCGATTGCGGGTGCTTATGGAACTCTCCTCATCACCTCGGATGGAGGTGCGTCCTGGATACCTCGAATCATCAGCACACGGTCGCATCTGCGTTGTATCAGATGCTTTGATCGTGACACAGCAATGGCAGGTGGCGATAACAATACAATCCTTCGGACGACAAATGCCGGGATGTCGTGGGCGACAATTCCAGTTCCAGGGATTCCAGCTGATCCATTGAGGCCCATTACATTTACCACCATCGCATTCCGGCCCTCCGGTATCGGACTGATGGCTGGTTGGAAGGATTCCCTGGTGAAAGTGACGGATACTGTGAACGACGTGGTGCGTGAAAGTTGGGTGAAGGCCCAATTCGCAGTTGCCTGGAGGACAACCAATGGAGGGGGGAGTTGGAATTCCGTTTTAGCTGATAGTCTGATAGGGAAGGTTCGTGCCATCTCTTTCACCTCAGATTCGAACGCAATCGCGATCGCGATCTCCAGTTCGGACACGTGGGGACTCATGTTCTGGACTAGCGACACTGGGAGCATATGGAGTGGGCCTTCTAATTGGCCGCGACGGTTTCTTTCGATGTCCTTCGGCTCCCCATTGAGAGGAGTTATAGTCGGAGACTTGGGAGACACCTTTTGGACCCCCTTCGGAGGCAAAGGCTGGGGGTTTGGGAGGGGTCAGCCGAAGCGGAATCTTTGGGGCGTTTCGATGGGGGACAGCCTTAACGCTGTCGCGGTGGGTGACAGTATGACGATCATCAGAACGATAGATGGAGGCAGGAACTGGACCAGCGAGTGGACCCCGTGGGACCTCAGTCTCAACGCGGTATGTGCCATCGATAAACAGCATCAGATCGCTGTTGGTGATGGGGGAACGATTCTTGCTTCTTATTCTGCAGGGCCGGCCACCGATGTGCAACGCAGCCTGCAATCGGGGACAGTGCCACGATTTTCTCTTGCACAGAATTATCCAAATCCTTTTAACCCGTCAACAAGTATTAGCTTTTCGCTTTCGGCCCGTAGCTTCGTCTCAATCCGGATATACGATGTCCTGGGCAGAGAGATTGCTGTTTTGGTCAACGAGGTGATGGATGGTGGAGCACATCTTGTGAGATGGGATGCTTCGAGGTTCCCAAGCGGGATCTACTATTATCGCCTGAAGAGCGACAACGGGAAATTCACCAGGTCAATGATTCTTCTCCGATAAAACATGGAACGCTCCTGTAACATTTCAAGCACTCTCCGGCTGGTTGTAATTGGCGCGGTCGCGGTGACTGCGGTCTTTCTCGGGTGTGACAAGTCATTCGATCCCCGAGGATCTCTTGATGACCAGATGGTGGTGTTCTCCGTGCTCTCAACAGACCGGACGGCTCAGCTTGTTCGTGTGCAGACAAGCTACATGCCACAGGGGTTTGATCCTTTGACCTATACCACGGAGAACTTCCTTCGAGACGCCATCGTCTCGATCAACACGTCGAGTGGCAGCTATCTTATGCGCGATACACTTCTCTACCTGCCGGACACGACCAGGTACAAACCCCCAACGCGGGCTTATGTACTTGACCCATTCAGTCCGGTCTACGGTGAGACTTGTGAGATTGTTGTTCAATCGACACGTCATGGTGTGGCATACTCCTCCGTGGTGATCCCCAGCCAATCGAAGATCTCGATCGACCCCTTGCAGATACAGGTGCTTGATCGCCCGGAGAATTATTCAAAGGATACTCAAATTACGTTCGTTGCTCAGCTTTCGAACAATGCACAAGGATACGTTTGCCGACTCTATCTGTACTATGACGTCCTTAAAGGAACCAAGTACGTTGAAGAAAGGGTGGAAGTCCCGATTACCTCCACTGACCCATCGGTTTTCTCTCTTGATACTCCGATCTATCCGCGGCTGGCAAGCGTGCCGCAGACATTCAAGATCGGTTCGACTTATAAGAACGGATATTATAAGGCAACCGTCAGTGCAATAACTTCCCGATACAGAAGCAAACTCATTTTCAAATGGGCGACATTTGTAGTGCTGCAGGCTGACAATAATCTGTTCCGGTATTACCTCACCACTCATCCGGATCAGGATCCATTTTCTATCCGGCTTGACCAGCCGCTTTTTTCAGGGCTGAATGGAGGCCTTGGAATGGTGGGGGCTTATAGTCTGGATTCGCTAGTCGATCTTCTCCCCGGTAATTTCTGGGGCAATCGATGAAACAAGCAAGATAGAATGTGCCAAAGTCTCTTCCTGGACAATCGTTGCAACACTAAAAAAAGCAGCCGGTACGTGGCTGCTCTTGCATTTCAAGCGCGGTGAGTCCGCCGTACAAACAGCGTCGTCAACCCGTTCCATCTACACTCTCAGACTCAAACAAGCCTGACGGTCTCAACAATGTGATTCACTGGAGTTTCGATGACGAACAAGAGAATTGAAGAACTGCTGGAACTCTATCGGCACACACTATTCGACGATGTCGTTCCTTCCTGGTTGAACAACTCGGTTGATCGAAAACACGGTGGCTTTCTCAATTGCCTGGATCGCGATGGCTCTGTCTATAATACTGACAAGGCCATGTGGATTCAGTGCCGGGCCATATGGATGTTTGCGAAACTCTACAATGAAGTCGAGAGGAAACCGGAGTGGCTTGAGGTAGCCCGAAACGGTTATGACTTCATCCGCAAGCACGGTTTTGATGCCGATGGCAGGATGTTCTTCGTTGTAACGCGGGACGGCAAGCCGCTGCGCCGGAGTCGATATCTTTTCACCGAAACATTTGGCGTCATTGCCTGTGCAGAATACTCAAGAGCGGCCTGCGACGAGAATGCTCTCGAGAAAGCAAGAGATTTGTACCGGTTGATCGTCGACATGCACAGGAATCCTGGTCGGCTCACGCCAAAGATTGTTCCCGAAACTCGAACTACCCGGGCCCATGGAATGTCCATGATTCTCCTTGCGACAACGCAGGAGCTTCGGAGGGTTCTTGAAGATCCACTGCACAAAGAGGTCATCGACCAATCGTTGCATGACGTGCTCAACTTCTTTGTGAAGCCGGAGGAAAAGGCGTTGTTTGAAGTTGTGGGTCCGAATGGAGAAAGGCTGCATTCGCCGGAAGGCCGGTGCATCAATCCAGGCCACGCCATCGAAACGAGTTGGTTCATGATGCATGAATCTCGTCACAGAAACGACCCCTCCTTGCTCAACAGCGCCCTTGACGTGCTCAGATGGTCGCTTGAGCTCGGGTGGGACAAGGAGTTCGGGGGGCTTCTCTATTTCGTCGACATAGAAGGGAAACCGGCAGAGCAGCTTGAATGGGATATGAAACTCTGGTGGCCCCACACCGAAGCGTTGTATGCACTTCTCCTGGCATACCACCTGACAGGGGATTCATTCTACGAGGAATGGTATGCGCGGGTACATCAATGGTCGTTCGGCCATTTCCCGGATTCTCAGTACGGAGAGTGGTTTGGCTATCTGCACCGCGATGGATCGCTCGCTTCACAACTTAAAGGCTCGATGTGGAAGGGTCCGTTTCATCTCCCGAGGGCGCTGCTGTACGGCTGGAAATTACTGGAGGAGCTGAAAGGGAAATCCCAAGCTCCTCACCGGGAGGAGCGTTAAATTGTATCAACCTCAGACGGCTCAGAAACCCTTTCGAGCCATTTGTCGTTTTGAAGAGAAAACTTGGATAGAAACATAAATGCCTCCCGAGGAAGGAGGCACGAGGTAACCACCTGGGCAACCACCTGAACGAATCCGACTTGTACCGCAAGAAAAATGTCGAAATCATTCAAAATTTTGAGCGGGCGACCGGGCTCGAACCGGCGACGTCCAGCTTGGGAAGCTGGCATTCTACCACTGAATTACG
>Ga0187870_1004138_pt1 | contig 10674 bp, 10 predicted proteins | sample June2016WEW_13_1_3_FD_132974 | JGI IMG/M metagenome (GOLD analysis project Ga0187870, IMG submission 132974) | Peatland microbial communities from SPRUCE experiment site at the Marcell Experimental Forest, Minnesota, USA - June2016WEW_13_150 | ecosystem: Environmental > Terrestrial > Soil >... | reverse complement strand
GAGATCCGAGGGGCCGCGGTTCAGTTCGTGAGGAAGCTTTCGGGATTTGCCAAACCCTCGAAAGTCAACGAGCGGGCGTTCAATCACGCTGTCGACGAAGTTGCCGCGGCTGCGCGGAGACTCCTGGGCTCTCTGGCAACGAACGCGGAACCTCGTGACCGCCTGGTTGAAGCCGAACGCGCCCGAGCCAGGATCAGTCGAAGGTTCGGGGGTGGCAGCGTGCCCGGCGAACCGCAGCCGGCTATGAATCCGCCAGGGACATGACCACCCGCAACCCTTCCCCGCCTGGTTGCTGAGAAGTCACTCGGTAGGGGAACTCTTGGGAAGCGGCGTGCGTCCCTGGTAGCCTTCCTCGATGCCGTGATACCAGGCGAGCTCGCTCTCATCGCTCCGCCAGCACAGGAACACCGTCTGGCCATCGATCACAGCGGGGAAGTCGACGAGACCAATCGAGAAGTTCCAGTCTTTGAAGTAGCATCCCATGCCTTCGAGCTCGAGGAGGTTTTCCTCCATCTCGTCCTGCAGTCGGGGCAGTTCGCTGTCGTTCTCGTCCAGTTCCCTGATCTTGCGGGCCGTCTCCAGCACATCAGCCACGATCTGCCGCACCAGGGGCAGGGCGCTCTCCGCTTCCAGCCGTGTGAAAAGCCGCTTGAACTCCATGTCCTACGCCTGCCTTGAAACGCCTCGTGAGGGCCTGCTACGATTCAGATGACACGCAGGCGCTCGGCGGTCTTTCGGTAGACAACGGTCTCTGTCTGGAAATCCAGAATGATGTGCCAGGCCTGCATGGTCTTTGCTCCGACAATGAGCTCCTCCGAGCAGTTGTCGAAGACGATGAACTCATCGCTGAACCTCGCCTTACTGTCGTCGAAGCGGAAGTTCAGTGTCACCCTGTACAGGGCCTGGATGAGCTCACCCGCCCGCGCTGTTTCGAAGATCCAGTTTTCGGGATCCGGCAGGACGCCCAGCGGTTCTATTCGCTCAGCGATATCCCGGCGGATGATCGAATAGCTGGCCCCCGAGTCGAAGAGGGCATGGCACCGCGCGCTTCCCTTGGACCCGATCAAGGTGACTTCATGCTCCAGCACACTCACGGCACTCTCCTGCCTTGGTATACTGGGCACTTTCAAATAGTGATTCATGGAACAATGGTCGCATCGGCCGTGAGGTGAGTCAAGCGCGCTGAACGCAAGGCGGCGTTCATAGTCCTGCCCGCGCATGGTACTCTTGTCGCCGAAAGGGGGGCGTCATGGCCAAGCGAGCTGAGTCGACGGGGCGTGCGAAAAAAGCCGCGGAGAAGACTGCAAAGAAGCCGGCCCAGCCGCGCCGTAAGAAGGGGGCCGTGTCTATCAAGGGGCTGAGCGCTGTCGAGGTGACCAGTGATTCGCCTCCCCCAGAGATCGAGGCTTTGGTCCAGGCCATCCGTGAAAGCGGCGGCGGAGTGGTCGGGAGCTACCGAGACCCTGCGGGCGGGCACTGGCATCTCCTTGCGAGCCTGCCGATCGAGCGGGTCGAGCCGACGCCCTTTCAGCGCGACATTTCGAAGACCCACGTCGAGAGGCTCGGCAGTGTGATCGGGCGCATGGGCCGGTTCCTGGATCCCATCATTGCGGTGCGCACGGACCAGGGAATGTTCTGGTCGCCCAACGGCCACCATCGGCTTGCCGCGATGCGGCAGCTCGGTGCTCGCTCCATCCTCGCCGTGGTCGTTCCCGAGCTCTCCGTGGCATACCAGATCCTCGCCATGAACACGGAGAAGGGGCACAACCTGCGGGAGAAATCGCTTGAGGTGATCCGCATGGCGCGCTCCCTGGCCGAGCTGGACCCGCGGCCCGAGAAGGACTTCGCGCTGGAGTTCGAGGAGCCTGACTATCTCACCCTTGGCTTTGCCTACGAGAAGCGCGGGCGCCTCAGCGGCGGTGCGTACCATCCCGTTCTGCGGCGCGTGGAGGCCTTCCTGGATTCGCCGCTGCCTACGGCTCTACAGGTGCGAGAGCTGCGCGCGGAGAAGCTTCTCACCCTGGACGACAAGGTGGGCGATGCGGTTGTTGCCCTCAAGGAGCGTGGCTTCACCAGTCCTTACCTGAGGGCTTTCGTCGTGGCGCGGCTGAATCCCCTGCGATTCCGCAGAGGGGCGACGATGAGCGCGGATGATGCCCTGGATGCGATGATGGCGGCCGCGCAAAAGTTCGACGCCGCGAAGGTGAAGGTGGGGGACCTGGCTGCCGCGCCGCCGGGGCCTGCGGAGGAGTCCTGAGCTGACATATTGAATCGGGCCTGCGGCACCTTCAGGCGATAATGCGCGTCGATACTTGCCAAGAACCTGATTCGCAGGAATCTTATATTAGGAGGCTGAGAGGCCGTATGGCCAGAAGAAAATGTACCGAGACGGGCGATTGGCCGTCAAGCCAAATCGACATTTCCGGTCGATTGCAGCTCCGAAAGGCTGATCACCGCATTCACCGCCTCCGCGAGATTTCGTGCAGCCCGCTCCGAATTCCTCTTCAGACGAAGCAGCGGCCGGATGATCCGCGGATCGCGAAGGATTGCTCCGAGCAGCACAAAGGGCCTTATGTGGAACTCATCCCCGCCGCCCATTTCGAATGGGATCGGCTCCAGCGGAGAATCGCTGACTGCACGAAATGAAACCAGGGGAATCCCCCGTTCAGCCGCCTCCTGCGCAATTCCAGCAGTCTCCATCTCGACGACAGTCGCACCCTCCGGAACCACAGGTATCGATTGAATGCCGCGAACAGTCACGACCATTCCGCGGAAGTAATGAGCGCCGCACGCCTCAGCCGCGCGGGAGGCCGCCTCATGAACAGCCTCCGACAGCGAGGCGAGGGTGTAGGCGGGCCCGAGGCTCCCGTTTTCCCACATACGACAGCGCTCTTCCGCCACGATGTCGCCGACCGCAAGCCCCTCTCCCAGGGCGCCGGCAATCCCGAAGGATACGAGCAGGTGAGGCCTCTCGGCCTCAATCAGGGAGCGAACGGCTTTCCGTGCAGGCTCGAGCCCCATCCCCGACCGAACCAGAACGCATTGGTAAGGCCCTGCTTCAAAAAACCAGGTCCTGAGATTGCCCAGCCACCCTGCCCTGTGCCTGCCGACGAGCTGCAGCAGCGGCCTCGCCTCCATCGACATCGCAACGACAATTCCGATAGTCACCGGCAGAATCGTTCAAGCCGCAATTTTGCGGCTGGCCGGGGCCGGCTTCATGCTGAAACGAGGGGTTGCCTTCCCATGCTCGACAGGAATTCGTTCGCCTTGGTGAACATGATGAATGAGCCTTCAATGGTGCCCAGGGTAGCTGCTCCCCTTGGAACAAGAATGGAAACATGCTTCATCTCCGGAAATTACTGACCGGGTGATGTCGCAGTCAACCCCTGAGATTGTCGGATTTGCACCTTCCCGGAGGAGGTTTCTGACGGTAAATTCTGGAATCAGAGGTTGCGGCATTCCAGCTCGACGGGCAGCAGTTCATGGCGATGCACGGCGGCCCGCATTGGAAGAGGAAAGCATCCGGCGAATCTCAATTTCGGAGAGTGCTGCTCCTATGCCCTTGCGCGTGTCTCAGGCGAGCCCATGATGTTCAAGGGAGACAGTTTTTCCCAGACCGACGTTGCCAGGGTGGAATACTGACGTGCCTTATTCAACACTGATAGACGCGACAGCCGCGCACGGCCACCTTACAGATCCAAACTGGGTTTTCGTGGACTGCCGATTCGATATTCGAAACCCAGGGCGTGGTCCCCGGGACTATCAGGCTTCCCACATCCGGGGGGCGGTCTATGCGGACCTCGACCAGGACCTGTCGGGTCCCATCATTCCTGGTCGGACGGGGCGCCATCCTCTGCCTGACCCTGAATCGATTGTCCGGGTTTTCTCCGGCTGGGGAATCGGGACGCAGAACCAGGTCATCGCTTACGATGAGTCCACGGGTGCAATGGCCGCCGCGAGGCTCTGGTGGCTCCTCAAGTGGGCGGGTCACGACGCCGTGGCCGTGCTGGACGGAGGGTTCAAGGCATGGATCGCGGCCGGACTGCCGTGCGGGTCGGGTGCTGAGTCCAAGCCCGCATCGAGGTTTGTTGCGGCGTTCAGGCCCGAATTGGCAGTGGATGCCCGTCACGTGCTTTCGGTACTGAACGATCCCGGCTGGGTCGTCATGGATGCAAGGGCGGCTGACCGCTATAGAGGGGAGAACGAGACCATTGACCCGGTGGCGGGCCATGTCCCTGGGGCGATCTCGGCGCCCTACGGCTCAGCCCTCGGGCCGGACGGACTTTTCAAGCCGACAGCGGAGCTTGCACGATTGTACGAGACCGCGATGGGAGGCCGCGACGCCGAGCACACTATCGTTTACTGCGGCTCGGGTGTGACTGCGGCGCACAGTGTCCTCGCCTGCACGCACGCGGGTCTTGGTTTGCCTCGGTTGTACCCCGGCTCCTGGAGCGATTGGATCACCGACAAGGGCAGACCGACATCGAAGTAATCGAAGCAATTAGTATCTTATTGTCCTGAGAGCAAGGCGTGAGACCGCCAGCAGGCAGATACGTCGCGCTCCTGCGCGGCATCAACGTCGGGACCGCCAATCGCGTGGCCATGGCGGACCTGCGCGCGTTGGTGGAGGATCTGGACTACAGCGACGTGCGCACGCTGCTCAACAGCGGCAACGTCGTGTTCTCCGCTGCAAAGGCGGAGCCAGGCGAGGCGGCCCTGCGCATCCAGAAGGCGCTGGAGGCGAAGCTGGGCGTCTCGGCCCTGGTGACGGTGATGAGCGGCAAAGACCTTGCCCAGGTGGTGGCGGCGAACCCGTTGGGCAAGATCGGCGACAACCCTTCGCGCCTGCTGGTGGGGATCCTGGGGGACCCGGCGGATCGGGAGAGGCTTGCCGAGATCTCAAGGAAGGATTGGGGCAAGGAGAGGATAGCCCTGGGGGCGGCAACAGGAGGCAGGGGTTCGGGAGGAGCGGCTCGCGCGGTGTACATGTGGATGCCCCAGGGAGTGATCCAGAGCAAGCTGAACGCGGCGGTCAGCAAGGCACTGGGGGGCGGGGTCACAGCACGGAATTGGTCGACGATGGTGAAGCTGAAAGACATGACGGAATATCCATGAGTGCCTCGAGGGAGCATGCTTCGCGAAATGCCGCCAAGTTCGACGCCTGGGCCCCGACATTTGAGGACAAGCGCTTTGACTTCTTCCGTCGAATGCAAAAGCGTGTTCTGGATCTGGTCGATTTGAGGAAAGGCGCCGCTTTCCTGGACATCGGCTGTGGAACAGGTTGGGCTGTTCGCACTGCAGCAGGAATAGTGGGGCCGGGCGGCAGCGCACACGGCATCGATCTTTCGTCCAGGATGATCCAGGAGGCAAAGCAGGCCGCCCATGGCATTGGGAATGCCCACTTCCAGACCGCGAACGCTGAAGATCTTCCGTTCGCGCGCAACTCGTTCGATTCCATCATTTGCACGATGTCGTTTCATCATTACCTCGATCCCGAGAAGGCCGTAGGAGAAATGGCCCGTGTGCTCAAACCTGGCGGGAAAGTGTGTATTGTTGATCCAACCGCGGACTTTTTCGTCGTCAAGTGGGCAGACAAACTCATCAAGCGCATGGAAGCTGAGCATGTCGGGATGTACTCGAGCAGGGAGTTCGGTCGATTCTTCGAAGGGGCGGGACTGCGCTCCATCGAGAGCAAGCGGCCTATGTTTCTCTGGTTCACTGTAAAAGCCCACCTCGCGATGAATTGACGAGGATTAGAGCCCCAGGCGGGCCCCAGACCGGCTTTTCGCCCGCCCGATGCAGTGTTATAGTGTGCGCGTGAAGGGTCCATACATTGAGCGCGAGTCAGCGATGATCCGATCCTTTGTTCGCGGAAGACGGATCAGAAGGAGACTCGACCTCGAGCCTCGGCTGGATGCGGCACGGCGGGATTGCGGCGAAATTGTCTCGATGATCATTCACGAACACAAGCCCCTGAAGATCTATCAGTGGGGGTCTCTCATCAACGGCCATTTCTCCGAGAGATCGGATATCGACATTGCCCTTGAAGGGATCACAGACCCCGCAGAACTTTCCGAATTTCGCGGATCGGCCGAAAAGTTGACCCGCTATCCCCTCGACATCGTGGCAATCGAGCACGTGCACCCCGCCTACGCCGAGCATATCCGCCGTCGAGGGAAGGTGGCATATGCTCGATAGAGGACCTGATCCTGAGCTCATGCGGTTTCGACATTTCAAGCGCTGCTATCTCGAGCTCGATTACGACTGGGAGAAACTGCGGTTCCTGTTGTCCGTGCTGCAGCGCTGCCTTCCCCTTGCCCGGGCGGAGCTTACCGCGTTTCGCGAAGAAGTGATCCGCGGGCTTGCCGAAAGCTGATCCATGAGCGAGGCAAATCCCACCTCGAGCAATGAAGCATCAGTCCCGCGCAGGGGCCGCCCGCCCAGGTCAGCGGGGGCTCGCTCGGGGAAGCGCCGTGCGGCTCGCAAAGGCGCGGGCGGGAAACTTCGGATCGGGGACAACTGGAACGTTATTACCATTATTGCCCTCTCGCAGAACAATCCGCTGAAAGCGATAGCCGAGTTCGTGGAGAACAGCATCGACGCGCGGGCGAGCACCATCACCATCATCCGCGGTAAGGAACGCGGCGAGCCGTACCTGAAGATCGTGGACGACGGGGAGGGCATCCCGCGGGATGCCACGGGTGTCCCGGACTTCACTTTCGTCGCCACCCACATCGGCGCTTCCCTGAAGCGCACCCTCAAGGAGAAAGGGGCTCAGGGCATCCAGGGGGAGTTCGGCATTGGGCTGCTCAGCTTCTGGACCGTTGGTGAGTCGTTGACCCTCTCCTCGTCAGGTGCAGACGGGAGGACCTGGCAGATGGAGATGAGGAAGAACGAGCCTGGATACGCCATCTCGGCACGCAAGTCCCTCTTCTCCCACAAGGGTACCGAGCTTCTCATCCGTCCGCTGCTCCCCGGTCTGCGCCAGCTGAGCGGAGAGAAGATCCAGAACTACCTCGCCGCTGAGCTTCGCGACCGAATACGCAAATCGGGGGTTCGGATCCGCATCCTGGACCGCTCTGCAAAAAAAGAGCTCGAGGTCCAGCCGCGGCAGTACACCGGCCGCCTGATCCACGAACTGGGGAGCATCTCCTCCGATCTCGGCGAGATCTACCTGGAGCTGTACCTCAACGGCCAGGCACCGGACAACCACGTGAGCCTCTTCCGCTCAGGGACGCGGGTGGTCGCTTCCCTGGCGGAGATCGATACCTTGAACGTCGATCCATGGAACAGCGGGTTTCTCCAGGGAATGATCGACGCGCCCTTTCTGCAGCTCACCCCGGGCACCCGCACGGGCGTCATCCATGACGAAAGTTTCGAGGTTCTCCGCAATGCACTGGAGACCGTGAGGGCTCTGCTGCAGGAGATTATCGCGCAGGAGAAAGCCGCGGAGGAAGAGCAGACAAGCCGCAGCATCCTCAAGAGCGTGCAGAAGGCATTCAAGGAAGCTTTCCTCACCCTGCCGCCTGAAGACTATCACTGGTTCGATCTTCACACGGGCCCACGCAGGGTCGGGCCGGCAAACGGGGTCCGGGGCGCGACAGCTCCAGGGGCTGCCTCAGCGGATGGTTCAGAGGCCGCTTCCGAGACGGCGCCTCCAGGATCGGGGGACGCGGGCGTGGAGGCGGGCTCGCTGGCGGCGGGCGACGGGAGCGCGCCGCTGAATGCGCCTGGCGATGCGGGCGTGAGCGGCGACGCTCAGGAGCGTGGTGAGCCCGCCGCGGAACGAGAGTTCTTCAGCTACCCTGGTCCGCTGTTCAGCGCCGTCATCTCCCCCTCATCGCTCGTCATGAAGGTGAAAGCTGAAAGGGGCTTCCGCTGTATTGCGCGGGACAAAAGCAGGCGTGCCATAGAAGAAGGAGTCGAGATCCGCTGGAAAATCAAAGAAGGAGAAGGTCGGCTTTCGGCCGAAAGTGGTGAGATCGTCGCCTTCACAGCCCCGTCTGAGCCTGGGATCTGCGTCCTGGAAGCCGCAGCTGCCCAGGGGAACATCGTCATCCGCGCCGAAGCGATCATTACGGTGAGCGAAACTCTCATCGAGCGGGACACGGGCCCCGGGGACAAGGGCGGGAAGGGGCTGCCGGGATACACCTTTCTCCGTGCCCCCGGCGAGCTCTGGCGCTCGCGCTACGATGAGAAAAACAATCTAATCGTTGTGAACAACGGCCACCGCGACTATCTCTATGCGGCGCTTAAGCACGCCCGGAAGCTGAAGTACATCTGCCGGCTTTTCGCCAAGGAGCTTGTCCTGGCCAATTTCCCCGGTTTCGACAGCCGCGAGCTCCTGGAGCGCGTGATCGAGCTTTCCCTGTATGCCGAGGAGAACCTGCGGTAGCTGCCGCAAGGGCGCCCGGGTGTGGCGGACTCGCCAGCCGGATTGCACCCGGAGCCGGGGTCTGCTACTCTCTGCCGCACCACTCCATGGCTGATCGACGCTATCTGCTGCTCATCAACGATGCACTGAAGACACACCTCGCGCGGCTTCCCGCGGGCCGCCGAAAGCAGCTCCGGGAGAAGCTGGAGTTTCTCGAGAACGGCATGTGGGACGCGGGGGTCCGGGTCAAGAAGCTGCGGGGCACGCCTCGGGTCGTTTTCGAGGCCAGGATGAGCAAGGGCGACCGTTTGCTGTTCACCCTCGGCCGGCATCGTGACGCGGTGGCGATCTACCTCTGGGGCCTGGTGGACCATGACGCGATCTCCGCGGAGGCGCGCCGGATCGAGCCATCCAACGCGCCGTTCCTCGCCTTCGAGGAGCTGGAGCACGAGGACCGGTCCGAGCTGACCCTCGACGGCCTGCCCGCCCCGTACTTCACCCAGGAGAATGTTGAAGAGCGCGTCCCCGAGGACTACGGTCCTCAGCGCTGGCTGGTGTTCGACGATGAGGAGTGGGGCCGGCTGCTCGCCTCTCCCGACCCTGCCTCGTTCGAGGGCTTTCTTCACCTCACGCGGCAGCAGGAGGAGCTGCTCGCCTCCGCGCCGCCGGTGCTCGTCTCGGGAACCGCGGGAAGCGGCAAGACGACGCTCTCGGTCTACTACCTCCTGCGGGGCGCCCGGCACGGCGGCAGGCGGTTGTTTCTCACGTACAACCCCCTGCTGAAGCGCATGGCCGAGCGGATCTACGCGGGTCTCGTGGAGAAGCGGGTCGAGGCTTCAACTGCCGAGCCGCCGCGTTTCGCGCTGTTCCGGGAAATCGCCCTCGAGGCCGCCGGCGGCCCGCAGGCCGGCTTCGCCCCGGAGGCCGAGGTGGGGCTTCGGGAGTTCACCGCCATCCTGCGCGATCACCGCGACAGGAACCGCGTCGATCCTGAGCTGGCATGGGAGGAGATTCGCTCCATCATCAAGGGGGCCACGGTTCCCCTGGATCCGCGGCGGTGCGCCCTCCTGGTCGAGCGGTTCACCCGCGGCGCCGCCTCGGCTGCCGAGCGGCGGGACATTGTGGAATACATGGCGGGGCTCCGGAACCTCGGCATCGGCCGGAAGGCGGAGGCGGCTCTCGAACGGAGGTCGCTCTTCAGGGACTGGGACGAGTTTCTCGGCCTGCTCGTGAAGCCGAACGATGAGCGATCCGCGGCCGTCAGGACCGCATTGCAGGCGGTTGCCGACCTGGTGGCGAAACACCCCGGGGACTTCTCCCGCCCCCTGTTGGCGCTTGACGATTACCTCGCCCTCGGCCGCAAGCGCGCCCCCAACTTCCGCCACGACCGCTCCGCGCTGTACGCCGTGGCCGTCTTCTACCAGGAGCGCCTCGAGCGCTCAAGCCGGTGGGACGAGATCGACCTTGCCCGGGCAGCCCTGCGAAGACGGGAGGCGGCGCCTGCGGCCTCGGTGTGGGACCTGGTGATCTGCGACGAGGTGCAGGACCTCGCCGACGTGCAGATCGCATTGCTGTTCCGCCTCGCGGCCGATCCACGGTCCGTTGTGCTCACGGGGGATCCCCGGCAGATCATCAACCCGACGGGTTTTCGCTGGGAAGAGGTGAAGTACCGTTTCCGCGAACGGGGCCTGCCGGTGCCCGAGGTCCGGCGGCTCAGTCTCAATTTTCGATGCGTCGGCCCGATCGTGCGGCTGGCCAACGCGCTGCTGGACCTCAAGGCCTCGCTCGTCGGCCTCGCGGACACGGAGATGCGCGAGGAGTGGAAGTTCGGCGGCCGGCCGCCGGTGGTGCTTGAGGGCGCGGACGAGAAAACGCTTCTGGCCAGGCTCGCGGAGCGGGGAGCGGGCCAGGTCATCCTGACCCGACGCGCTGACGAGGCCCAGCGGCTGCGGAAGCTCCTCGGGACCGAGCTGGTGTTCACTATCGCCGAGGCCAAGGGGCTGGAGTTCGACACCGTGCTCCTGTGGCGCTTTGCCGCCGACGAGGGCGCCGAGGCGGTCTGGCGCGTGATCGTGTCCGGAGATCGGCCCGAGGAGGAGCGCCTGCCGCACGTGCGGTATGAGCTGGCGCTGCTGTACGTCGCGGTGACGCGCACGCGAAGCACCCTGCTGGCATGGGATGGGGAGCGGCCCGCCGCTGTCTGGGAGGCGCCGGGGATCGCGCCGCTGGTATTCAGGACAGGCGAGCTGGACAGGCTTGCCGAGTTGTGGAAGACCGCCTCCTCTCCCGCCGAGTGGGAG
>Ga0187870_1004121_pt1 | contig 10690 bp, 9 predicted proteins | sample June2016WEW_13_1_3_FD_132974 | JGI IMG/M metagenome (GOLD analysis project Ga0187870, IMG submission 132974) | Peatland microbial communities from SPRUCE experiment site at the Marcell Experimental Forest, Minnesota, USA - June2016WEW_13_150 | ecosystem: Environmental > Terrestrial > Soil >... | reverse complement strand
CCTGCCGCTACACACATCAACAATATCGCAATATATTTTTTCAATTACGTATTCTTTAAAATCCTTTTGCAATTTAGAAACCACAATCAGCTTCGTGATACAAACCGCAATAAAGCCAATTATTTGCCATAATTGCTAAATCGTAGTAATCAACCTTTTCATCCTGATTAAGATCGGTTTGCTTGCAGTACTTGTTGCCGCCTGAGGTGCTGCACGGGTTCAACCATTGCGCAGCAAGGGCCGCGTAATCAATAAAGTTTACCTTACAGTCTCCCCTGTTCTGGTAGTTTATATCGCCCGACCAGGGGTCAAATGTGAATGGCTCGCCCGCGGTAGCTATTTGTGAGAGTATTGAAGTACACCTCTCAACGAAAATATCATCGAAATACACTATCCCGTGACCATAAGTGCCGCCTTTCATCACAAGCTCAACTGAGGCGAGCGTATTGGTGAGGTTTGGATCGCAGGGGTCTAGATGGGGAAGGGTAATATCCCATCTGGTCCAGTCGCCGGCAGGCACAACATTGTTTCCATCATAATCGGCGGTAAATTTAATGTAGCCGTTCAAATCTTTCAGATCGGCCTCCAAGTAACCGTTTGCAAGCCCGACCTTGAACCAGACCGACAATGTTTTATACTGTTGGCCGGTCACGGTGGTGGCGCCGAATGGGTGGTCGTACCAATCCTGTGGCGCATTGGGCAGAGGCAGCGCAATCCTTGACCATCCGCCATTTTCAACAAAGGTATTATTATAATCCATCATTATGGCCTTAGAGCCGCTATGCACATTGGCATCATTCACTTCCAGGGAAATCGTGACGGGGACAGCATCCGGGGCAGTTGCCGTAGCAATATCAGCGAGCAGCGCATTGGTATTGGCATACTGTTCAAAATCATTGATGATGCTCGGGTCAACATCTGAGTGCGTCACTTCAAAACCATCGAAATAACAGCGGGACCAATTGTCCTGGAAGTCGTACATGTTCGGCTGCATACCAAAACCTACAGCCCGTACTTTGCTTAAATCCAGAAACCCCCAACTAATATCCGCCTGCCACAGCGTCCAATTGGGTTCGTCTGTACCTCGCCAGAACCACACCTTGCCGAGTAATGAAAGTCCGCTGTGGTCTAAAGGAACAGTAAAGTTTGGTTTAGTTGTATAAAGGACAAGGTATACATCCTCAAGGCCGTTTTGGTACCCATACTCAGCATTTGGAGGGCCACCCTTGAGCCACATATTAAATCGGTTATAGGCAGACCAATCCTGATTAGTATCAAAGATTCGGAATATTTCAGTCCAATAAGGGGAATTGCCGCACATATACTGATAATTAAGCGCTTTTGAGCCGTCGTGAACATAACAAGGATCTGTAGTCAAATTAATGGCTGTATTTGCGCTGGTTAAATCTCGTACCTGCCAGACAGCTTGTAAAGCGCTATCATTGGCATATTCAAAATTATCAATGACTTGACTTGCCTCGGCGCCAACATATAGCGCCATCACCGCTATAAGTATAGCTGTTAACTGAACTCTTGCGTTCTTCATCCTTCGTCCTCCATAAGTTTTATCATATTTCTCTCTTATACCGTTGACTTTCCGCCAAAGACAACACAGTTTATTTCCTAACTCATCCACCGTTACCGGGTACGGCCGTCGAATCGCGAATCACCAATTCGCATCCGACTCGAACCCTCTGATGATTGTGAGGTTCTCCATCTGTTTTCTGCAGCCGTTCCAATATAAGCCGGGCGGCAATACATCCTGTCTCATAAGACTTTTGCCTTACAGTCGTCAGCAACGGCTGTAATCTCGCGGCATCATCAAGGTCGGCAAACCCAACTACCGACAAATCCTGTGGAATCTTCAAGCCCATCTGGGCTGCAGCATCATAGATATACTGTGCTCTCTGATCGCTTGCCGCGAAGACTGCCGTTGGCCTCGGATGCGTTTGCAGCAGTTTTTTTGCCACGCTAACACCCTCATTGTAATCATGTTGCCATTGCTCCACGGTTATGCACGTCGTCCCCGGAACACCGGCCACTTCCTGTTCAAAATATTTGCTGCGAAGCTTCGCCCAACTGTAGATTTTATTTCCGGAGCCTGCAAAGTGTGCAATATGGCGATGCCCAAGGCCCAATAAATGCGATGCAACCAGTTTTGCCCCCATCTCTTCATCGGTGGCAACTGAATCTGCGCCATAGTGCTCAGGAAGCTCATGGTCAATAGTTACCACCGGTATATTGCGCATCTCTTCAATTTGGTCATAATAAGGTGTAACCATGGGAGGCCAGAGAATGAAACCCTCGACACGTCGGTCTATAAGACGGTGTATTTGTTCAAGATCTTCTGCGATATGTTGGTGTTCGTCTTCCCGCCAATGCTTGCCCCACAGAATAATCGGTATGTGATCGGCGTTAATTAATCCGTCGTGAATGCCGTAGAGAATGTCCGACCAGTGAGAGTTGAAAGGCGGGACCATAACCCCAATAGTACGTGTTTTGCCCGTCTGCATTCCGTGTACGAGCAAGTTGGGACGCCACTGCAACCGCTGAGCAACTTCCCGAACCCTTTGCTTGGTTTCTTCTGAAAACTGATCCAGTTTTTTTCTGTGTAATATACGGGATGCTGTGGGAACAGATACATTTGCTTCACGTGCAACTTCTTTCAGGCTCGGAACTGTAGTTTTCACCTCATCTCCTGACTTCTTCAAAATTGCTACAAGCCTTACACAAGTACTTTCCTTGAGTCTTTTATAGCATTTCCCACTAAAATGTCAAGCGGATTCTATGAGCTTTCCAGAAATATATTATTTTTAAAATTTACATTTTTATATGACTGATGACCTCGTTTAGTTTAGCATATATCTATTTAACTAATTTATTAATAAATTGTTCACCGTCAGCGGAAAGTGGGACATAGCGTAGTAGAGAGGCAAGGGTTTAAGGGGGATAGTCCCTTCCTGGGAAGGGACTTGCAAAATTGACGCTTTTGGCTCCATGATAGTGGGTTATAATACTCCCCAAAAACTGGGCGCATGATTAAGGTGGATTTGCCGCCTGAGACGATAACAATTTCGGTGGATACAAGGGGGAAGGTGGGATTGCGGATTTGAAAATGGGTCCCCTGTCGCGGGACCATGCAAGCAGATTCCCGGGGAGGGTAGGGGGTGGGTGAGGAAGTTTGCGCTGCGCTACGATGGAACCTTGGTTAGTGGCCCTTCGGTTTTGCTCAGGACAGGCCGGTAATATGGCGTTTGTTTTTCTGATAAAACGCATTATTGCGTCATTTTTCAGGTAAACCGGTGGGGAATCTGTGTCGATAAATAAGTCGGTATATCGTGTTTCGTATATTGTATGGGGTTGGAGGCAAATATGGCTTTTGATGTAACAATAAAAGATTACTTGCAGGAAATAGACGAGGCGCCGCTACTTTCAGCGCAGGAAGAACACGAACTGGCTTTGCGGATTACCGAAGATAACGACCCGGAAGCGCGAGAACTGCTCGTTCGCAGCAACCTGCGGTTAGTAGTGAATATCGCGAAGAAATACGCCAACAGGGGTAATATGTCATTAGGCGATTTGATTGAGGAAGGCAACCTCGGATTGATAAGGGCGGTAGATTATTTTGACCCGAATCGCGGGACGCGATTCAGCACTTACGCGGCGTGGTGGATAAAGCAGGGCATAAAGAGCGCACAATTGGGGGATGTTCGGCCCATTCACGTGCCTGGTTATATGATTGGGCTGATTAACCAGTGGCGTCATACGATGGCGGAGGTTGAGAACAAGCTTGGTAGAAAGCCAAACGTCGAGGAAATGGCGGACGTGATAGGTATGCCTGTTAAAAAGGCGAAGATTATCGATGAGACCGTGAGGATTCTCGGGTCGATAAAGGACAATCAGCAGCCGGAAGCAGGCGAGGAGAACCAGATATTTGACGAGAACATCAGCAACCAGAGTGTGGGTAAGCCGGAAGACGATATGGTTGAGGATGAGGAAAAAGCCAAGGCGATTGGTTTTTTGAGCCAGATGGACCCGAGAGACGCGGAGGTTCTCCGGCTGCATTACGGGCTTGACGGCAAAGCGCCGATGGGGTTCAAGGAAATCGGAGAAAAGCTCGGTTTGACCCGCGAGCGAATCCGCCAGATTCAGCACGAAGCGCTGACAAAGCTCTACGAGTTTATGGAAGAATTGTAACGTTAACCACAGATTACATACACCCTTCTTCGCCGAAGCGGCTACGCAGGGCAGGCAGGGCACCAAGTCATTTCCGATTTGCGATTGTCGATTATTAATTTCTTATATCTGATTTTAGCAGGGAGATTGTCTGTCTGGAAGACGGCAGGGAGGCAATTAACACTGGATACTGTAATTTATAGTGGTAAAATAAAAGGAGAAACATTAGGAAACAACAGCAGGAGCACGGATATGGGCAAGGACAGAATCGAATTGAAAAAGTATATTCGTGAGGTGGCGGATTGGCCTAAGAAGGGGATTTTGTTTTATGATGTAACGCCATTGCTGGGCAACGCGGAGGCATTCAGGGCGGCGGTGGACGCGATGGCGAGCGATTACGTCGGAGCGGGGATACAGTATGTGGTGGGAACAGAAGCGAGGGGATTTATTTTCGGGGCGGCTGTGGCGGCAAAGTTAAATGTGGGATTTATTCCGGTTCGCAAGAAAGGCAAACTGCCCTCCAGGACAGTGAGCGTCACATACGACCTCGAATACGGGACAAGCACGGTTGAGATACACAAAGACGCGGTGCCTGCGGGGGCGAAGGTTTTGATGGTGGATGATTTGCTGGCGACGGGCGGGACGATAAAGGCGTCGTGTGAACTTATCGAACAACTCGGCGGCAAGATTATCGGCGTGGTGTTTCTTATTGAGCTGACGGAGCTTGGCGGGATTAAAAAACTCAGCGGTTATAAGGTTAAATCAATTATACGTTATTGAATCATATGCAAGAATTAACTGTCAAAGTACCCGCGGAGAAGGCGGGTGAATACAAGATAGAAATAGGAACGGATATTCTGGGTTCTGTCTGGTCGAAGATAGAATCGCAGTTCGGCTCCGCCGGCAAGTTTATTATTACCGACGCCAACGTGGCAAAGGCAGGGCATCTCGGCAAACTTTTTTCCGGCAGGGACATTCCCATATACGTTATTTCGCCGGGGGAACCGTCAAAGAATATGAATATCCTTGTCTCGATTATCGAGGCGATGGAGAATGCGTATCTTGGCAGGGACACGGTTGTGATTGCGCTGGGCGGCGGCGTGGTTGGTGACATAGCGGGTTTCGCAGCCGCGGTATTCAAAAGAGGGGTGAGGGTGGTCCAGATTCCGACGACGACGCTTGCGCAGGCGGATTCGGCGATAGGGGGCAAGACGGGCGTGGATTCATCGCTCAGCAAAAACGCCTTCGGTTGTTTTTGGCATCCATCGGCTGTTTATATCGACGTGGCGACGCTGAAGACACTTGACGACAGGCAATATAGGGCGGGGCTGGTTGAATCGGTGAAGCATGCATTGATAGCGGATGAAAAATTCTTCGAGTTTCTGGAGAACAATCTCGACGCGATTTTACGCAGACAGGCAGATGTTCTGGAACAGGTCGCGTATCAGAATTGCAGAATCAAGGCGCAGGTGGTTGAGGCGGACCCGACGGAAAAGAATCAGCGGCGGATGCTTAACTACGGGCACACAATAGGCCACGCGATAGAATGGGCAAGCGGGTTTGAATTGCTGCACGGTGAGGCGGTGGCAATCGGGATTATCGCGGCGGGGATGATTGAAATTGAGCTTGGACTGGGTGACAGTAAACGACTCGAAAGGGTCCGAAAGGTTCTTACCGGGTTGGGCGTACCTGTCAAAAAACCTGCAAATATAAGCAAATCGGCCCTGATTGATATAATAAGACGCGACAAAAAGGCGATAAATAAGTGGCCAAGATTCGTTTTAATTGATAGAATAGGGAATACCCATCGCAAGGAGGAACAGTGGGCCGTCGAAGTTAAACAAGATGTTGTAGGAAAGGTCCTGGGGAAACTATAGTTAATTTTAGCAGAGGGTTAACGTGTACAGAGAAAGAATAAAGCTGCTGGATTGCACCATAAGAGACGGCGGATTGATAAACGACCATTGTTTCACCGACCAGTTTGTCCGCGAGGTTTACAGGGGGCTGTCCGCGAGCGGCATAGATTATATGGAGATAGGTTATCGCAGCAGCAGGGAGCTTTGCATGCCCAAGGAGTTCGGGGCGTGGAAATACTGCGACGACGAAAAGATAAAAGAAATCACCGACGGAATCGAATCGAATATGAAGCTGAGTTTGATGGTTGATGCGCACCGCGTCAAGGAGCAGCAGTTTGCGCCGGTTGACGAAAGCCCAATCGATATGATTCGCGTCGCCACATACATCAAGGATATGGACAAGGCGATTGAAATGGTAAAAAGGTGCCACGACCTTGGATACGAGACGACGGTTAATATAATGGCGATATCGAAGGAGATAGAGCCGGATATGGTGGAGGCGCTCGATGAGCTTGCGGCGAGTCCCGTGGACGTGGTTTATGTTGTTGACAGTTTTGGCTCGTTGTATTGCGAGCAGATTGAATACCTTGTTAAGCTGTTCCGCAAGCATCTGCCTGAGAACAAGGAAATCGGTATGCACTGCCACAATAACCAGCAGCTTGCCTTTGCCAACACCATCGAGGGTATCATTCATAACGCGAATTACCTCGATGCGTCGCTATACGGTCTGGGCAGGGGACCGGGCAACTGCCCGCTCGAATTGCTGGTCGGCTTTTTGAAGAACCCGAAGTTCAAGCTAAGCCCCATTCTGAAAGTCATCGAAGAACAGATGTTGCCGATGCAGAAGGATATTGAATGGGGCTACCTGATACCATATATGATTACTGGTATGCTGAATGAGCATCCGCGTGCTGGTATCGAGGTGCGCAAGACCTCCGACAAGGATAAATACGCTAAGTTCTACGAGGAGATACGCGACGTTACGGGTTAAGACCTTTGCGGGTTATAGTTGGAAGATAAAATAAAAAAGCTCACGCAAAATTGCGTGAGCTTTTTGTTTGCTCGCTCAAGTATTCTTGCAATATTTAAACCCTTCTCCTCTTGATAACAGCTATCGCGCCCAACCCAAGCAATATAATCGTCGTCGGCTCAGGCGTAGGATTCTGCCCCGTGCAGTATAGAGTACTTCCGGTGAATGATACTTTGAAGCCGAACAGGCCATCATCGCCTATGGCAACAGGATCACCCGTGCCTTGATAGTAGTCGACCGTGCCGACCCAGCCATTACCGCCAGTGGGCGTTATCCCGGGTGCCACAGCAGTGATTACCGAATACCAACCATCCGGCGTCATCAGACCCGTGTTCAATATTGAGAAGGTCTTATTCATGCCAATGGCGATATGGTAGTCAGTCCATGCGAAGGACGTGTCGTTTTGCACGTCCTCGATGATACCAACAGTCGGGTCAAACCCTTCTGTATCGGTCGTGATACTGCCCGATAAAATCGCCGGCTTCCCAGACTGACTGCCGTCGATCGTGATGCCATCTTGCGTCCAGACAGGAGGACTACTAATTACGAAGTTCGCGCTGTCGTTAGTACAACTCCAATCGACGATAGTCGCATTAACACTTGATACAGCAAACAATAGAAGAATACAAAGAAATGCACTAACACGTTGGCCCATCACACACTCTCCTTCTTCAATCACCACTCTTCCCATTTTTCACACACCAAGCAGGCTGTGTGACTCTCTTACGTATAACAGTTTACCAGAAATAGGGTTGTGAAAGCAAAATTTTTTGTATTTTTGCGGGGCGGCGAGGGGTGATATATGATAACTCTTTTGTAAATAAGGAGTTAGGGAAGTAAAAAAAATTAGAAAAATGGCAAAAATTCTATTTTTCAGTGTTTTTTATGCGCGTTTTTTGAATAAGAAAGCGGTTTTTTATAGGCCCATAACATTTCAGAGGGAAATAGCTGTTATTTGGCGGGTTTTGTTACGGCGACAGCGAGGCGGTCGAGATTGGAGTAATCCTTCTCTATCTTTACAGCGCCAAAGTACCTTGCGGTGTTGAGAAGTTCACGAACCGCGTTTCCCTGCTCATTGCCGATTTCGAGCATAAGTGTCCCCGTGGGTTTCAAATGTCGGCTGGCATCAGCGATGATTTTTTTGATAATGTCCAGTCCATCCTGGCCTGCGGTCAGGGCGGACTTCGGTTCGAAATTTTTTACGTTTGGGGCTAACTTCTCGTAATCAGGTTCACTGACGTAAGGCGGGTTACACACAATCAGGTCGAATTTCGCTGGGCCGAGACCCGCGATGACCGGCTCGAATAAGTCGCCCTGCAAAAGTTTTATCCGGTTCATCAAGCCGTGTTTTGCGACATTTTTTTCGGCGATAGCCAAGGCGGTGTCTGAGATATCGGTAGCGACTATCCTGCAATTAGCGAAATTTCTCGCTATGGCGACTGCGACACAGCCGGAGCCAGTGCAAAGGTCGCAGACGAATTGTTCACCATTTCGCGTTCGCAAAAATTCAATTGCGCGTTCAACAAGTATTTCAGTTTCGGGGCGGGGGATGAGGCAATCCTTTGTGATTTCAAATTCGAGAGAGTAGAATTCTTTTTTGCCGGTGAGATACGCGATTGGCTCGTGTGTGCCCGCCCGTTTTACCAATTCGTGAAGCTGTAAGAGTTGTTCCTGTCCTACGACTTTGTTGAACTGGGTATATAACTCGATGCGTTTGATGCCAAGCGCATAGCATAACAGCCACTCTGCGCTCAATCTCGGAGAGTCAATGCTCTTGCCGGTGAAATACTCCGTGACCCAGCTCAGCAGTTTTTGGATTGTCCAGGATTCCATCGGCTTTTGGTTAAATGTAAACCTTGTCCATCATTCTTGGGAAGGGGATGCATTGGCGGATGTGCGATTCGCCGGTGAGCCAGGCGATGGTTCGTTCGACGCCGAGGCCAAAGCCGCCGTGGGGGACGGAGCCGTATTTTCGCAGGTCGAGATACCAGTCGTAATTTTCGCGTTTGAGGCCCATTTCGTCGATACGTTTGAGGAGCATATCGTGGTCGTCTTCCCTGACTGAGCCGCCGATTATTTCGCCGAAGCCCTTAGGGGCGAGCATATCGAAGTTCTGCACGACTTTGACATTATCGCGGTCGGTCTTCATATAAAACGCTTTGGCTTCTCTTGGGTAATGCGTTACGAAGACGGGCCTGTCATGCATCAGTGAGATGATTGTCTCATCCGAGCCGCCGAGGTCTTTACCCCATTGAAATTCAGCGGCGAGCTTGGCGTGTTTGGGGTTGTTTTCGATTTTGATGTTAATTTCATCGAGGTCGGCTCGCAGGGCAATCAATTCAGCGGCGTTTTTATCGCGTTTCCACTGCTTGATTTGGCCTGTCTGCTCGGTATCTAGTTCCGCGATTCGTTTTTCGATAGTTTCTTTTTGCTGTTTCAACTGTGTCAGTTGTTCAGCCATAAATTTGACGGTTTTTTCGCCCTTGAGGATTTCGACCGCCTGTGTGTAAGTAAGCCGATAGAAGGGGGGTTTGATATTTTCGAGGCCTGCGATATCAGCGCCGATGGTTTCAAGCTGGGGTTTATTATCCTGCAGGACGCGGGAGACGATACTGGAGACGAAATCTTCCGCGAGTTCCAATAGGCCGGGTAAATCGATAAACGCGACTTCGGGCTCGACCATCCAGAATTCGGTGAGGTGTCTGCGTGTCTTGCTTTTTTCGGCGCGGAAGGTGGGGCCAAAACAATAAACTTTGCCGAAGGCCGCGGCGGCACATTCGAGGTGCAATTGGCCGGTTTGTGTCAGGAACAATGGGCTGCCGAAGTAATCGACTTCGAAAAGGGATTGCTCTTCCTCGCCGGCCGCCGACATTAAAATCGGGGTATCGACGAGCGTGAAGCCATTATCGTTGAAGAACCTTCTGATGGCGTCGATGACCGTGTGGCGGATTTTGCCGATGCACCATTGTCTTTGCGAGCGAAGATGCAGATGCCGGTGTTTCAGGAGGAAATCGATGCCGTGTTCTTTTGGCGTGATTGGGTAATCGGTTGTGGGGTGAATGACCTCGGCGTTTGTAACAGCCAGCTCGAAACCGCCGACGCTGCGGTCTTCCTTTCGGACGAGGCCCGTTATTGTGAGCGATGATTCCTGGCCGAGGTGTTCGAGCTTATCGAATACGTCGTCGGGGATTTTGCCTTTTTCGACGACACACTGGCAAAGGCCTGAGCCGTCGCGCAGGATGATGAACTGCACCTTGCCGCTGGAACGCGCCTGATATACCCAGCCGGCTAATGTTACCTGCTGGCCCGTAAAATCTTTCAATTGGACTATAAGCGTTCTGTTATCGCTCATTATCAATTCCTTTTTCAATGGTCATATCAGGGAGTAGAATATACACCGCCGGACGCTAACAGAAAAGCACATATTTTAAGTTGCAGTTGACAAGATTACGAGATACTGGTATCCAATTCCGTATATGAAAACGCGAATGGCTTTTATAATAGGTGTGTTACTTCTGGCCGGGTGCTTAACTGCGCCGACTTACGGAGTACAAACGATTTCCGCCTCGGACAAGTGTTTCCGCTATGAGGGGCGATTTGATTTTGCCGATGCGAATTCGCCGGTTGT
>Ga0187870_1004114_pt1 | contig 10705 bp, 9 predicted proteins | sample June2016WEW_13_1_3_FD_132974 | JGI IMG/M metagenome (GOLD analysis project Ga0187870, IMG submission 132974) | Peatland microbial communities from SPRUCE experiment site at the Marcell Experimental Forest, Minnesota, USA - June2016WEW_13_150 | ecosystem: Environmental > Terrestrial > Soil >... | reverse complement strand
TTTGATACAACAGTGCGCTAAACAGTATTTCTATTTAACAAAATTCATAAACAAAAAACTATAGTTATTTGTTCTTAGCGAGGTTTGAGCAAGATGCCAAAGAGCAAGAAGAAAAAAGGAAAGAAGAAGAAGTAGGCGCGCGCTCCTGGGTTTGCGGCGGAAAAGCTGTCGACAAGTTCAGACTGGGCTATAAGCTGGAAAAAAGCAGCTCGGCTGATGCTTCACGTTGACGTTATTATTTTGTATATGCGGATGGCCACCGTTGCCAGGAAGAGTATTCCCATCGTGAGTGCTGCGGCTTTAAGTTTCCTAGAGTCTATCAGCAGCGTTGATGGCCCGTCGTATGCTGACACGAGCTGAGCGGTTATGAGGAGTATTATGGAGGTTACTGCGAGCCAGAGGCTCACGTTCCAGAAGTCTAAAGGAACCTGCACTGTCTAGTCCTCCAGCATTCTGTATTCGATGGTTGTCGTCTGGTCCTGCGTGGTTTCTTCTTTTTGTACTACTATGGGTTTTCCAGTTGCTTTGGCTAGGACGCACGCCAGTGCGCTGGAGAGGGGACAGCCTAGTGTTTCATGTGCCCTTTTCAGTTTGCCTGTTTCTTCGCAGAGATGGGTGAATATGTGTTTGGTGATTCTGACGGTTACGGTTGTGTCGTTTGCTTCTATGCTTGTGTCCTTGGATATTTCGAGCTTCTCGAACAGTCGTGGCAGTTCTTTCTGGAGAATGCTCAGGTTGGTTTCCGTGAATGAGACGTTTAGTTCCTTCTCGAAAAGCGTTGATAAGGCTAGGCCGGGCGGAGTAAGATAGATGCCGTCTGGCTTCTTGGAGTAGAGTTTCTCCATGTCTACTTCTTCCCGTTTTGGCAGGCCGGCTTCAGCGTTTGAAGGGACAAACACTAGGCTGGACTCATAGTCTTTCAAGAGTTTTGGAGGCAGATAGACGCCTTTCGCAGTTGAGTCCGAGCTTGTGAGTATTCTTTCAATGTCCGCGAAGCTTGAAATGCCTATTGCTGTCAGCAGGTCCAGCCTCACGCGTTTGGACGGGACGAGATAGAGCAGGAGGGCCCCCCAAAAGGTTAAACCTAACCCTATTACGACTGCAACGTAAGAATTGTAGACTGCCGAGCCCAAAAGCGAAACCAGGCCGAGAACAAGCAACACGAAGGCAATTGCCTTGTTAATGTGCTCTTTTCCAATGTAAATCCGTATCACCGTCAAAGGTCTAGCACACCCTCCTAATCTTGTTTTTGGAACTTAACTGGCGACGAAAAATGTTTCAAAACTACTGTTTGAACGGAGTCTCTTCTGGGGCGGGTAAAGAAATGGTCGTATAGAAATAGCGTAAGTTGTCGCGTTGGCTTGAGGGGTGCGCGCTTATTTTGTGAGGCGTTTCTTGTGAAGACGAGCCCTAACGCTGCTAGCGAGACGCGCGCGGTTAATGTATTTGTGTAGTTCTAATGGACAATAATGTTTATTATTACGCAAGACTTCAGATTTAAACGCACGCGAGGAACACGTCATGGCATTCCAGAAATTGGGGATAAACGCGATAATCGCCGTCGGAGCAGTCAGACATCGTGCTTTGTTTAGAGCGTCGCGGGATAGGTAGAGTTTTGCTTGAAGCGATGGGCATGGGAAAGTCTGTCATAGCACCAAATGCAGAAGGAATTAAGGAGGTTGTTGACAATAAGATAAATGGAATGTTAGTGGACTCGAACTCTGCGAGAGAACTGGGTGAGGCAATAAATAGGTTAGTCAGTGACAATGAGTTTTCAAAGAGGTTGGGTGAATCCGCGAGAAGAACAATAGCGGAAAAATACTCTGAGGAAGTAATTGCTTGCAAGATAATCAATGTACAATGAGATATTAAGGATCCAGAACTAAAGATAAGCACTACAAGTGCCTAATATAAAAACTAAGCTTGGGTTTAGACTAACCTCAGCGTCAGCGCACGGTAAAATTCCGGTTGCGCGCGCGCGAAACAAATATTAAATCTGCTCTGCTCCAATATAGAACCGATACCACATGGCGAAAAGCAGAACCAGTCTTTATCAGAGAGTCAAAAAGAAATGCCGAGAAGAAGGCTTATCCGCTTTCTTAGATGACGTGAAAACGATTATAGCCCTTAAAGCAATAGAAAACGTGGGCTCACCGCATTTTGTATCCATCTATAAACCAAAAATTAAGATTGCCCATGTAGAATTAACAAATGCCTGCAATCTAAAATGTAAAATGTGTTACAGTAGAAAACGCTCTAAAGGCTTTATGGAATGGAATCTATTCCAAAAAGTCATAGATGAGTTTGCAGAACTAGAAGTACCCGATTTGGCTTTACACTATGCAGGCGAAAGCTTGCTTCACCCCGACTTTAGAGATATGCTAAAATATGCGATGGAAAAACATCATCGCTTTAAATCCATAGGGTGGTTTGACAACGGAATGCTTTTCGATACAGAAATTGCGGACTTGGTTGTCGAGTTAGGTGTGGATGAAATAACATTTAGCTTAGAGGGCTTAGGAGAAGCTAATGACAGCGTAAGAATAGGGTCAAAATATGCTGTAGTGGCGGCGAATATAAACTACTTAATTCAGAAAAGAGGCAAACAGAGTAAGCCGTCAATAATCATTCATATGACTGATGTTGGACAGAACAAACAAACAATAGCTGATTGCGCTGACTATTGGGTGAATAAAGTAAATGTAGTAACGGTAAGTTCATGTTTAGATAGCAATCTTCAGGCATCTAACATCAAAAATCCAGCGCATTTTAAAATGTGCCACAGCCCCTTTGAGTTTATGGCAGTTCTATGGAATGGTGACGTTGTTCCATGTTGCCACGATCTTGAGGGCAAACTAACTTTGGGCAACGTTACAAATGTAACAATTAAAAAAGTTTGGAACAGCAGCAGTTACCGAACACTAAGAAAAAATTGTGCAACTAATACTTTTCCTGAAAGCGAAATTTGTTATACCTGTAATGCTTGGAAAACGACGTCATACCTTATTAGTTAGTAATCAAATCATGACAAATAAGTTAGCAGTATCAACTTGGCTTAAAGTTTATTATAGTTTCCAGGTGCTCGCAAGTAGCGCGCATGGTTGTTCCTAAATTGGCCAAAAATGGCTTTTATTCTTTGCTTCTTGGGATTTGAGGGCAGTTTCCTGCGTTGCAATTGTTTCTGACTTGTTTGCAGTATCCGCCTTTCTCGAACCTGCAGAGGTGTCTTATGCGGCTGAACGATAGGGTGACAATCGTTATAGACGAATCTTGGAGGGCAGCGGAAACTTGCCGCCGGACTCTGGACGATACGGAATAGGTGTATTTCGGCCTTCCCCGTCCATTTGAAACCGTTTTCTCCTTCACCACCAAGCTCTGAGCTGTCAGGCGCTTGAGGCGCAGTTTCAGCGTGTTGCGACTAAAACCCACCTCGTCCAGAAGTTGAGTGAAAACCCTGGGCTTGCCATCGTTGAGCACAGCCAAAACACGCTCATCAAACAAATCCATAATTCAACTATACGAAAACGGATTTAAAACCATTTTTGGCCATTTTCGGAACACGCATGCGCGCTAGTTGATGAGTTCGTCATAGATCCTGATGTATCCCTTGGCAACTTTGCTCAGATCATATTCATCTTTCACAATTCTGTACCCTCTCTTCCCAAGCTTCTTCGCGAAACATTCATCCGTCAAAAGGATGTCCAATTTCTCCGCTAGATCGTTGGGATCTTCTGGGTTATAAAGTAACCCAGACGTAAAGTCTATGACAGGGTGTGTGTCCAGAGCGTTAGCCCTTACCACTGGTTTCTTATTAGCAAAGGCTTCCATTGTTAATTTCGATGCCCCCGGTAAATTGGTAGGATTTATTACCGCATAACATTTTCTCATAATCGCTAAGACAGTTCTGTTGTCTACAAAACCCAGAAAAATAACTTTGTTTGATACACCCAAGGTGGAAGCTAATTTTTTGAGTTCAAACATCATAGGACCTGTACCTGCGATTAAGAACACAACATCTTTTTTGGGTCTCAAAAGTATAGACGCTGCCTTTATGATCATATCGACATTTTTTTCCACCGATAGCCTTGAGGCTGTAAACAGAATTCTACGATCGCTTGGTAGCACATCGCTTGGTAGTGGTGATCGCGCATCAGCACCCGCAGCTTTCTCGACGGAAATCCCAGATGGCAAATACGATATTTTATTCTCATCGACCTCATATCTTCTCACAATAATCTCTTTCATAAATTTCTCTACAACAACTATGTGATCTGCTTTCTCAAACATCCTTCTTTCAGAGTTATTGATGTAAGCTTCTGGGTCAAACAAAGACCACAATGCATGCATAGTGAGGCAAACTGGCTTTTTCACTACCATCCATGGATGAAAAACCAAAGGCTTAGGTAAGGAAACATGCGGAACAAGAGGAACAGTTTCACCGTGTACTTGAAGTACGTCCATTTCTCTCATTGAGTTATGCAGAAGTTGAATAACTTTCGCATTTTGTATCTCAAACTTGAGAACATTAATTAGGCTGTATTTCGCCTCGTACATGAAGTTTATGGATGGAAAAACCATTTTTACTTTTGCCTGAGACGTGTAAGTCTCTTGTTCATCCCTCCAGTTTCTTGTAATGATGATCGCTTTTCCCGTTTTATTTAATTCTATGTTAAGCGCGCATGCAAAAATACCGCCTCCACCAAACGTCTCGGAAACGGAATCTATGTATTGACAGACATTCATATTAACTCATCACTCATTTCCTTTCTCCAGAGACTGCACTGCTGAGAAATGGTTCAAGCATTTGTATTAGCGCTATCCTAGCGCGCATGTGTGTTCCGAAAATGGCCAAAAATGGTTTTAAATCCGTTTTGCCCGTTTCTCCTGTGCTCGAGGAAGACAGAATCCCCAAAGAAATCAAGAACAGACACGAAGCCCAAAGCCGTCCCTAGATCATCAAGTGCGAAGAAAAACCATTCTAGACCAATTTCGGAACAAACATGCGCGCTAAAGTCATGTTGATTTCTTGCGATAGCTTCAGATTTGATGTGCAGTCGATCACACTATTAATAGTTTACGTTTCTTGAGGCCCTCTCATAGCGCGCGCTTGCATGGACTCGGAATTGTCCATGTTAACCAAAGGCGCTTTTCTCATTTCACAGAAGAGCCCATATGCGATTTTTCTTTTGTGAGCCCATATTGAGTTCTCGGAAGACAAAGTGGGTTGTTGTGCGAAAGCAGGGCATACATCCTGTTAGAGTTGTTGCTGGAACGCACTTTAGCGCGCGCTATACATGACGCATCTTAACTCAAATAACACAACAGCATCTAACAAAGCCCCGCGAGTTAAGAGGTCTTCAAAACCCGCTTAAGACCCTAAGAGCTAACAGAACCGTAAAGGCTAAGGTTAAATCCTTCAGCTTAGGGCACGCGAGTTTCTAAGAGTTTATGGAAAATGGCTCACGCGGTATCAGGAAAAAATGGCTGTTCTGTATCGCTATGAGCGCGCGCTTGTTGGCGCCCGCGTGCGGCGCTCGCCTTTTCCTATGGTCCTTTACTGCTGTTTGTTGATATATAGATTCTGGCCAAACCGCTATCGCACACTCTATCAAAAGAGGTCAAAGCTTCATCCTCTAGATTTGCATAGTCTTTCGTAGATCCAAATCTTAATGAATAATAATCGTAGTTCTCATTCGTAATTAACAGACTACAGTTGGCAGGTAATTGGGAAATTGATTGACCTGACCAAGCTTCGACTCTTAAGGAGCCCAAAAATATGCGTTCACTAAATAGTCCCCCATGATAAAAACCCGTGAGGTACGTACCATTTGGTAAATACTGCGACGCAAAATTAGCAGCAGATACTTCAGAGGAGGACGGAGTTTCAATCGGAAGATTTCCCCCATAACTAGTTATGGGCAAGAGAATCATAGAAAGGATGAGAATTGCTGACAAAAGCCCTAATAAAATACTTCTCTTTTTGGTTGAAGTTTCGAAAGCAAGGGCACATAGAATTGAAACAGGAAAAAGCATATGGAGAAAACCTCTTTCGACGTTGGCATGGCCAGCAAAGAGAAGAACCTCCAGGAGGAGATCAAACCCAATTAGCCCAGCTAGAAGAAGTGTTTTATTCCAACTTTTCTTGCTGAATAAATAGATCGTACTAAATAGGCCAACTGAGACTAGCAGGACATACTGCATTTCTCGGAGTATTAATACAGACCCCATCAACTGAGAAGGACTTTGAATAGTTTCTGGCGACAAGTTAATTCTGCCACCAAGAAGGTGTGTCAATGAAGACCAGATGAAGAGAGTGTTCGCTACAAACCATGGATAAGCAGCACTGAAGTATATGGACCAAGCTAAATAAATAGCGAGACCTGCAAATATCAAATACATAAGATTTTTCCTATGCGTCGCCATTTGTGACCTGAACCAGGGTAAATCCGTTACCAAAATAGCGAAAACAAGGCCTCCGAGGAAAATGAGAGGAGTGCCTGGGTGAGAAAATGCCAATGTAGTGAAAGCTACCGTGAACATTACGGACCACTGGATTCTTGAGGATTTGAGTAAACCAAATGTCAAAAACAACAAAACTGAAAATAACGCTAAAGCAAAACTTTGGCGGTCAATATGAAATTCCATAAAAACTGCTAAAGACAAGAATGCTATTGGTGCTATCAAGGCTTTTCTAGAAATTGGAAGTCTTCTAGCTATTATGTAGACAAAAACTGAGAGGATTGTTAAAATGAAAATGTCATAAAACTTTACGAATGCCTCAAAGAGATCATTGCCAACAACCAACTTTAATATCGCAAAAAAAATGATAGACCCAGGTGTATCCGCATGCGTCAGGGCAACGGGGGTGGTAATTGTTCCCAGTTGCGAGACTACGTTTATTTCTGCGATGCGAGCGTAAATATCCATAAAGTAGGGAGTGACAGTAACAAAATCAATCGTCCCGAAAAGATATAGCACAAATAATAGAACGACTGGTAGATCAATCTTGACGTTATTAGTGCGATTTGTACTGAGATACCAAAAGACCACGATAACAAGTAGAGTCAAACCGATCCAATAGTAAATAGGCAGATTTCTTACATACCAATAAGGATCTGGAGAGTAGTTAAAAAGAGGAATTTGAATTATGGACACAATCCAAAAAGCGAACGACACCGTTAGGGTTACGAATAGAAACATGTTTCGCCTAACTCTCACAGTCTTCACCTTCCCTCTGGACAAACTCGACTAAATTATCCAGCAACATATGCTTCTGAAGAACACGCCAGGATTACACACAGTGAAAAGTATATTAATGAGCGTAGCTTCATATATATTAACTGTCATGACGCAATATTTATGACAATAAGGATGCTAAAAGCTCCATGTCAGCGACGCGAATAGCCCTATTGCTCTTAACCAGTCTCCTGCTTTCCTTTTTTTCAGTCTACCCAATGTCAGGCGCTTCATTGACTTCCTCAACTACCGTCCAAGGTTCTGGTACAATTGTCTACCAAAAAAGCACTCCTCTGCTTGGAGGTTGGGGCGGAGTGCGACTTTTTGAGACCATTAGATACACAGATGAAGCAAGCGATTCCCCAAGAACCAGCCCGCAAAGCATAGTGTTCAGCGGCGAGGTAGCGTCCAACGCTGAAATGGCTATGTTATACATGAAGAATCATGGATGGAATACGGTAAGAGCTTATTGGGAACCTCCAACAAGCCAGCAGAGTCCAGAATGGGGCTACAACGACGTTTGGATGCAGAGGTTTATCGCTATAGCCAAAGCCTTGGATATGTGGATAATCGTTGATTGCCACGGATACCGAGACCATTACCTGTATGAGGACCAGTGGATAAGCAACTGGCAACACATAATCTCAACCTTCAAAGACAGCTACAATAGAATTGTTTGGCAACCACAAAACGAGCCTGAAATGGCTACCGGAAACGCGCAAACAGACGTTCAAGAACTTGGAACTATTTATCAACGCTGGATAGATATGTGCCGAGGCTTAGGTGACACCCACTGGATAATCGTTTCAGGAATATGCCAATCAAGTCCTCTTGCCTTTCCCGATTGGTTTCCAACAGTAACCGACTCAACAAACAAAGTGTTCTTAGACTATCACTTTTACTACTTCCACCTATGGGAATCAGTCTGGACAGTGGAAGGTGCTGAAGGAACCGCAGACTCCTGGTTTAACCAGATCAAAGCCGTCATAGCAAAATATAATCGTCCATTCATTTGCACAGAGATAGGAGCGACACCGTACTCGGCTGGAGACGGGTATGACCAAGTCCCAACGGCTCAATACGGTGGAGCAGCAGGCTACTCAACAGTTTCGTTAGCCTTCGTGAACAAGTTGATAACTGATTTTCACAACGAAGGAATCGGCTACATACTTTGGCCTGCAGGTGACTGGGCAAAAGACTGGAGTCAAGGTTGGCATTACACTGGATTATACGGCGGCATGGACATATGGGGGCCTCTCTTGCCACAAGGAGCTTTTTGACCAAGCTAAAAATTTAGACTTAGAGCAACCATTTTCCTCTCATAAGGTCCTTCATCTTTGCGCGTGTTTTTCTATTAACTGTTGATATAGATCGTATGTAGACGAGGCTATGTTACTCCAGGTATGACTTCTTGCGACTTCCTTATTTAAAGCTCCCATGTCCTTCCTCATTTTTTCATTTTTTAATAGTTGAAGACATCTTTTATACAAGCCTACAGGATCATTCTTAGGTATAACAAACCCATTAACTCCATCTTCTACGATATCGGGTACGCAGCCCACATGCGTCGCTATGATAGGCAACCCTGCATACATAGCCTCCAAAATTACCATACCAAATGTTTCCACATTTGATGGTAAAACAAATAAGTCACATGAGAGGTAGCAATCGACCAAAGCAGGATCATCCAGCGACAAGCCAACATTAACAAATTTTTCTAACCCGTTCTTTTCTATAAGTCTCACAATTTTCTTATAGTATTTATAGTCAGTCACAGCCCCAATAAAATACGCTTCGAATTCAACATCATCTTTGAGTTTGCTTAGTGCGTATACTAAGGATTCGTAGTTTTTGTTTTTGTCGAACCTAGCGACACATAGTATTTTCATTTTTCCGTTTCTTTTAACGAATTTCCTTCTATTCTGAAACTTAGTTACATCTATCCCGTTTGGGATCAACGTAATATTATTTCTGTTTATGCCTAAGTAGACAAGTAAATTTACATCTGTGTTAGAAAGAGCAATTATGTGGTCCAGATTTTTCAACGAGTAGACAAAAAAGGAATTTATCAAAACACCCAATTTGCTTCGCCTAATTATTTCCACTGATTCTTGAAAACCATGTGTAGTCAAGATTCTTATTTTATCCTTTACAGCTTCTTGCAATAGCAGTCTGCTGAATAATCTAATGGTACCCTGAAAATGTATAATATCTGCGCCACAGAATTTAATATCTTTCATCAATTTCACAGAAAAATTGTTGAGAACAGGCAAATTTGTGACGGGATATCTGTAGATAGGAACTCCACTCACTATTTCTTGTTGTGGAAATCCAGAAGAAAAATTCAGCTTGTAATTTCTGTTTGCATCTAGATCTTGGGTCCAATTGAGAGTATAGAGTTTGACGTTGCATAGCCTTCTTAATTCCTGTGCTAGACTAAAAGTTGCTAGTTCAGCTCCCCCATAAGCTGGGACAAAATGGGGACAATACATAGCTACGGTGATTTTTTGATCGTTCACCAATCTTGCCCTCCCGCAGAACAGATTTCCGCGCAAATTCATAAGCTAGCCATTTGCTGTCTCAGTCATCTAATCCGTGCAACTTCTTAGACCATTCAATCTCTGTTTCTAGTCCTTCAGCAAGTGAAGCCGTTGGCTTGAAACCTAAAAATTAGCGCTCGCGCTTCTTTGCAAGGGTTATCAACAACAGTCACGACTGACCGCAAATTGACGATAGATTCCGTTAACCATGAACCAATGAATCCTGCACCACCCGTGACGAAAACTCGCTGCCTTGCCAATGATACTTTAGCGCGCGCGCTAAAAATATGTTAGAGAATTGTTGATCATGTTCACTTACTACATCTCTATCATATACGGATCTACCTAGATAATACATAGTTACCAAGAACCAGAACGTCCAGCTTAGAATTTTCAAAGGTCCAAAGAGCTTGCTCAGGTGTGCCGACTATTGGATAGCCGTGGAGGTTGAAGCTGGTGTTAAGGACTGCTCCTACGCCAGTCTTTGAACGAAATGCCTCTATTAGCTTCCAGTATTTTGGGTTCCACTCTCTCCTCACCACTTGAGGTCTTATAGTAAGGTCTTGGGGGTGCACAGCCGCTTGAATCTCCCTCCAACGTTCTGTTGTATCAAAGGCAAGGATCATGTAGGGCGCGTAGCAGTAATTGACCGTGTAGTCTTCGGCGGCTTCCTCAATGATAGATGGTGCAAAGGGCATGAACCAGTCTCTCATCTTGATCTGAGAGTTGAGCCGTCTTTTAACTTCCTGATTTCTGGGATCTGCAAGAATGCTCCTGCATCCTAGCGCCCTGGGTCCAAATTCCATTCTTCCGTCGAACCATCCAACAACTTTGCCTTGGAGCAGGAATCTTAGAACTTCATCTGTCGGATCATCAAATCTATCCACACCTGTCAGGCCTGATTGCTTGAGAGATCGACTTATGTCATC
>Ga0187870_1004112_pt1 | contig 10709 bp, 9 predicted proteins | sample June2016WEW_13_1_3_FD_132974 | JGI IMG/M metagenome (GOLD analysis project Ga0187870, IMG submission 132974) | Peatland microbial communities from SPRUCE experiment site at the Marcell Experimental Forest, Minnesota, USA - June2016WEW_13_150 | ecosystem: Environmental > Terrestrial > Soil >... | reverse complement strand
GTACTTAGGTCAAACTCAAGAGGTGGTTTCCGTTCCCATGCTTCCGGTAAACCTCAATGGCCTGCCGGTGGAGATTCTCCCATTCGTCCAAGACCCGATGAAATTCTTCGGCGGCGCCAGACAACCATGCTTCAGTCAACTTATCCTCTGCCGAAAGAATCCGTTCCCAAAGCTCGGGATCTGTGGTCTTGACGTAATCGATGGTACCTGGGAGATACTCGCGGTTAATTTCCTCCAGAGCACATCTAAAGACCCTCGACATGCTTCCACTGGTTGCATTTTTGGGGGAAAGCGCCTGTGCGCTCAATGCCTGCGACAGATAGCTCATGACTCCACCTTTTTAAATATCGATACGAAAGAACGAAAGATACGAAATAAGCCCCCTCTTTTCGTTTATTTCGTTTTTTCGCTCACCCGCCAAACTTCAACGGGCCGGCCTCCAGTATTCCGTGAGATTCTTTGAACCCCGCCGAACCTCTCCAGCAAGTTAAGGGCGGATTGGATTTTTCCCTTGTTCTCGTTCCGTTGGAATAGGTCATGCATTTCACTAAGGCTCAGCCCGGAGGGAGAATTTTTGATAGCCTGGTATATCCGGTCGGCAATCGGGTCCCCGGTGGAATCCCCGAAAATGTACTTTGCCGAAGCCTCCGAATAATCCCAAATGGCGAGGGCTGCCAATAGGTGTTCCTGCCGTACTTTTGGGGATATATCCAGAACCGCATAGAGACAAGCGAGCCTCATTACCTGTGCCTCCGCTCGGGAGGTAACCGCCCCAAATAGCCCCGGCTTCCCCTCCGAAAGTTCTGGATACACTTCTGCCCATAACTCTGTAGCCTGGCTATCCTTTGTGATCTCACCCGCACCCCTTCCAAATTCGATTACTTCCTTGATTCCTTTTTCTATTGGGGCGAGATCTACAGTTTGCCCCCCTTCCGGCAATGATTTAGACCGCTTTACACAAACCCAAATAAACCTGTTTGCAAAGCCGTTTCCTATTTCGGTCCTATCGAGGTATCGTTTCAGTTCGTCCCGCGTAATATGCCCTATAATTGACACATGAGCGCCGGTACTTTTCGCTGGGGAGGTCTTTGTCAAGACTCTCAAGTTTCCGTCGTCCCAGGCCTGGCGGATGATTGGAGACAGAATATTTCCATCCCGGCCTATTACCCTGAGCGTACCCGCAAATTCTGGCTCTATAACCAGTAGGCGCTTATCCTCCTCCCCCTGGTCGTCCACATATTCCTGGTATTCTCCCGTAAACCTTCCCTTTTCGCGAAGCGGTTCCCTTTTAATGATTTCATCCCGAACCTGCCAGATCAAACCCTCCCCCGATGATAGCCCACTCATAATTCTCTTTTCCCTCCAGGGTTGGTCAATCTGGCCGAAAATATTCTTAATGTGGTTCCAAGATGTACCCTTTCTTCCTTTGGCGCTTTCCCCCACAAGGACGCTGAAAATTTTCAAATAATGGGTATCCGCCTCTACTCGGAAGTGGGGTTTACTTCCAACAATGTTCCCGGTTACCGTCAAGAATTGAATTAAGAGTGCAACCGGGTCCGCTTCAGTTTGCGGCTCGATGATTTTTACGAAATCTCCTGCCAGTCCATGGAATGCTTCCTGTGCCAGAGGAGGGGGCCAGGAGGGAGGCGTTCTAAGCAAATGTTTCCCATTTCCAGGATGTTTTCTTTTATGGGTATCCCCAATGCTCTTTACAACGGCTGCGATCTCCTTATCCTCTAAAGGAGGAACGTTTCTTTGATTCCAGGATGAGAGGAAGAACAGCACTTCCTGTTCACTATGCCCCATCCCAAATAACCTTCCCGCCAACTGCGTCGCGCGAACATTCCGTTCTCCGGCTGGAACTCCTTCCAATAAACCATCCTGCCACCCTGGAAGTAATTGAGCAGTTGATGCCACTTCAGCTCGTGTTTGCATCTCGGGTAGGAAATCAAAATCACTCAGGGCATATTCAAGAGATGAATCCAGCTTCATTATGACAACTCTGCGGGGAGGATCATACTCAGGCTTAACGTTCAGGGTTCCAGGTACGCGCAGGATCCGGCTGGCATCGGTAGCCCCCTGGTCTCCTCCCCAAAAAGAGGCAAGGCGGTCAAGATAATTCTCTATGCGGGGAACTTCTTCCTTCGTTGATGGCTTCCTGAGAACCCAATATAAATGATAACCCCCGCCTGTTTCCACCGCGATAGAAGGTTTAAGTGGAAAATCCCTATATCTCTCTGGGATAGTTTCTATCGAGGTGTTTTTTAAGTCCAGGTCTACCCAGAGCGCGGGAATTTCAACGAGGTTTTCTTTACCGCCACCCTTCCCGTCTCTCGTGGCCACCCCGAAATAAATATTCTTGCCAGCGGGATAAAGGGGAGGGCTAAAATTAGATAAAGAAATAAATTTCTGAATTACCGGATTCTTGGAGTCCTTATTAGGCGGGACGAATCGGAACTCGACTTCTCCCCGGGTGCATCGTTGATAAAGGATATTAAAAAAAGTATCTGTTCCCACTTTGGTCCTCCTCTTAATCTGGAATGCAAACAAATAAAAAAGGGAACCGATTGGAGTTCCCTTTTTCGATTATGATTATTTATAGCAGAAAAAAACTACGAGATCAAGAGAAATACATAATTATATCCATAACTTACGGTTAGAACAAAATTCATTCTAACAACCAGATTCATTCTAACGGGCATACTTTGGGTCATAATCGGGGCTATCTTTATCTCTTTTTCTCCGCATAAGTTCTCTCTGGAGATTTCTTTGCCGATTCTCTTCACATTCCTTGGGTGGATAACAGACTTCTCGTTTTTCATTTCTGGCTATAAAAAAATCCTCGCAAGAATGACATTTTTTGATTTTTCGTGGGTCGTTACGGGTAAAGAAAATTACAAGACTTCGAGTTACGGTGCCAGCAAAAATCTCTGGGAAGTATGAACATAAATTCCAATCAAAAATATCGTGCTCAAGCCATTCACCCCTCAGTTTTATTACTTCTTTATATGGCGGCCTACGCGTTTTTTTAATTTCGAAAGAAAAATGTTTTGACATAGAAAAACCGATAAGAAGATCGTCCAGACCTTTAATTTCTAAAAATTCTTGCCCATTTGCGATTTCGGTCAAAATGTAAGTAAAGTGCTGATGGTCGCACTCATAACACTTTAACCCTTCAGTATCAAAAATGGACTTCCGAAGTTTTCTCCATTGGCACCTAGGAGGTCTGGCTATTATTTTTCGTCCTTTTTTCTTTACTGCGAGTCCATTATTACCTACTCCCACCCAGAGGCGACGCTCATCGTCGTCTAGCCTAGTATCAAGATCTGCACAAGTAGCAAAGTCGTTAGGTAAATCTCTAAGGAGGTCCTCCATGTCTTGAAGATTAACTCCTTCAGGTAATTCCATCTTATCGACTTCAACCATTTTATCTATCTCTGTTTTGATTTCTGATATGAAGCTCTCCGAATGCTGCTTTTTCATTTCTTCAAGGGTTCTATAAAGTCCCTTTGGATTGTTTTTTAGAGGAGTGTTTGCATAGGTGAGAAATATTCCTGGATGTAGCTCAGAAAAAAAATCATGCATGTGTTTCACTTCTTCCAGCCTCCCTTCAGCTTTTATCCTTTATCCTTATTTATCGATATATTTTATTGCTTACTTGAACCCTCGTTGGCGGAAAAGGTCTGATAAGCCGCCACCAGGGCCGCCACTGGAAAAATGTAGATTCTTAGAATTCTTTGAGGGGAAAGGAAACTTTTGAGCCAGCGCCCCTGCCTATGAGGCAAACCGTCCGGCCTTACTCCGTTTCGGTTAGAGGATTTGGATGGGATTTGGAAAGAACTCAAAATGAGTCCTTTTCAAATATTCTTTTTTTGAGCTTCGACACCTGGACCTTCAGACCGATGGGGATCATGGCTATGGGCAGGGAAGGCAGGCTACCGGTACGAGTCGAGGCAGGCCCGGGAATAAAAGATCGGCCCCGGCGCTTGTCTGCCTCCTGTAAGCACGCGTCCTTCAGGGATACAAACCCACTTCACTTATTCTTTTCTGTAGGTATTTTGTTCGTTTTCCAAGTTTTGAGTCTGTCTAAATTTTTTTTCTGATTTTTAAACCTTTTTGAAACTGGTGGCACGCATAGGCATCAGCATCTGGAGAACTTGGTTACCGATCAAGTAGGTAGGGGGCATACCCATAATCACTTCTCGAATATGACAGTTTTCGTTCTAATTTTATTTTTTCTCTCTGCTGGAAACCTTTTTTTGATAGGGGCAACTTTTCCCTTGACTGTCCACACAAGAAAGCATATTTTCTGATTAGATTTTGTGGATTCTTGATAAGGTTTGCTGACCCTTGAAACAGACGTTCCGAGGATACTACCGCCCAACAATATTGGAGTTCACCGCCCTTTGGAAGGATGCCATTTTCGCCCTGGATGCGAATGTCCTTCTGAACGTCTATGGATATTCCCCGTCAACCCGTAAAGCATTGCTCACCTTGCTCGGCGCCGTCTCTGACCGCTTGTGGATACCACATCAGTTTGCGGCCGAGTTTCAACGCAATCGAGCGAAGGTCATTGTGGAACAGGTTTCAAACTACCAAACAGTCCGTAATCAGCTCAAGAAAATTCTTGAACAGGATTTTAGGGCACGTCACAAGCATCCATTCATTAGCAGGAAGTCGCTTGCCGCTTTCGAGAGTCTGTGCCGTGAACTTGAAAAAAAGGAGAAAGAACACCAGGCTCTTCTATCAGTAGATTCCCACTTTGAGCGTATTACCGAAATCCTTAAAGGAAAAATTGGCCCGGTTTTTTTGGAAGACGAGCTTGCTCCACTACATGAAGAAGCCCGCCGTCGGTACGCAAAACGGGTACCCCCTGGGTACATGGATGATCAGAAGCCTGAACCCGATTCCTTCGGTGACTTCCTTGGCTGGCGTCAGATTCTGGACCATGGGCAGAGGTCGAAGAAGTCGCTGATTCTCGTAACCGATGAGCAGAAGGAAGACTGGTGGTACATCGTAAAAGAGATACGGTTAGGACCGAGGCCGGAACTGCTAACAGAATATGCCACCATCTCCGGAAAAGACTTCTACATGTATTCAGTTGAACAGTTCATAATCCGCGCACAAGAGCACCTCGGCAAGAAGATTGGAAAAGAGGCACTTGCGGAAGTTCGGGATAGGAGTGCAGCGCAATTGGTTCGCGACAAAACCTTGAAACCACTCGCGGACAAGATCCGTGTGGCTGAAACTGTGCCTGTTTTGAAACAGGCTGCCGAAGACTTGAGCGACTCAAAGGCATCGAGAAACGAAACCATCAAGTCTACGCAAAAACGTGAGTCAGAATAGGGAACCAAGGACACCTGAGATGTCAATCGTCGTGACAACCGACAAACCAAACGGCCTGCTCTCCGCAATTAGATCGGCAATCGATACAGGAGAGGTCAAGACCTGGGAATATGACAAGGATGGGGATTTTACTCACTCCGCTGAACAATGGAAATTGAAGGCATGGCTGAGGCCAAAGCTGGAAGATGAAAGAATTATCTTCCACATCTTGCCGCCACAAGGGATCGCATTATCACGAACCGTTTATGCAGTTTACCATGGAAGATTTATCGAGATGTTGCTCACCCATTTCGATACTCTATTTGATCGGGCAGTCACAACGGCCTTGGCAACCCATGGAGACATTGTGAAACCATAGCTCGGCGGCAATGGTGGTGGGAACTCAAACACTTGGACGTTCATTTCACGCAGTCCTTCTCCGTCGCATCAAATCTCATTCCAGAAATCTAAAGTAAATTGATTCGGTAAACGAAAAGGATATGGGCAATCAGGAGGGATACTTTTCACCCCTAGAGACGCAAAAATGTCCTTTTATAAGAAAGATTTTCCCCTTGACTGCCCATGTCGATGAGAGTATTTCCTAATAAGGTGGAGTCCGGAATTCCGCTTTGTTCCACTCCGGATACAATCTTAATCGTTAGGCGAGACCGCGGTTTGGGGGGGCAGGTGCGCGACGACTTCTCCGTGAGTGTGAAAGACGAACTCGCGAAGCGAGTGAGTTTTCTCTGCTCGAACCCCGCGTGCCGCCAGCCAACCAGCGGTCCGCAGTCTGCGCCCGAAGGAACCGTCAACGTGGGCGTCGCCGCACACATCACTGCGGCCTCTCCCGGTGGGCCGCGATACGACGCTTCGCTGACGCCAGCTGAGAGGGCTTCTGCATCGAACGGAATCTGGCTCTGCCAGACGTGCGCGAAACTGATTGACAGCGACCAGCCTGGGTTCACCACTGACAAGCTGCGTGAATGGAAGAGCGCCGCTGAGTCTGCGGCCGCCCGCGCACTGGCTCAGCGGCGGGCACCCGCTTCGGAGTCCGGTGGGGTGTTCCTTGAAGCGGAGCGGCTCATGCCTGAACTGATTGCTCGGATGCGCGAAGCCGTGCGTTCTGACGATACGGAGCTCATAAGGGAGTTCGTTGTCCTGCCCAGCCGCAACGTCATCTTCAGTAGTCGCAAACCGCGATGGGGATTCTCCGAGACCGAGATCCCGAACCTTCGCTTGCAGGTCGACTGGCTCGAAGAGATGGGATGTGTCGTTGACGTTACACCTGGCAACGCGCCTATCTACCGGATGGTGCCAGAGTTCGTGGAGTGGCTTCGCGGGTCCGCCTAACAAGTCCTTCAGCCCGACGCGTTCACGGTTGTCTCATACTGCGAGGTAGTTGGCCCGCGGGTTACGCGCAACACGTTCGCTGTGAGCCTCGCGAGACATTCTCTGAACGCATGGTTTCTGAGATGCGACAGAGGACCGGAGCACCCTTATCGATTTTACAAGATCACCCCAGAGGTACCATGGCTAACTCGGATTGGAGTCCAACCCTTGCACAAGCCGAGACACAGCGGTTGATCTCTCCAGGTGTTCTGGGCTTCTATACCCAGTTCGAAGTGACCGAGGTGTTTGCGTCTCTGAAGGGGAAGAACACACCGTATAACGTGTTCTCGATCCTGGTAGCCGAGAACCGGTGTGACGCTCCGACGCAGGAATGGAAGTATCTCACCCAGTCTCCCATCCATTTGAAAAAGCTCGATGGTTGGACCTTTGGGGTCAAACAATATTCCCGGCCTATCGCAGATCTGACGAAACTATTCGAAGTTCTCAGCCGGAACGGCAAATGGCAAGCCTGTGGTGAAGAATTGCAGATCGCCAATCTCGTACCTGTTCCTACACAGTTTGTACCACCAGACTCGACCAAGCAGGTCCCTTGGAATCGGGTCCTCAAGAACAACTTTTGGAACGGTTCGCACTTGATTGAGTGGGCCGACCCGCAAAAGGCCATCCTTCAGCCACTGTTTGATTCCCCGAGGCTGTTGCAGGACCTCTCAGAGGCCGTTCGGAAATGTGTTCCCATCGGCTTAGCCAGCTTGTCGGACCGGCTTGGCAACATCGTTGTGCAGTTGCCTGTAACCGTACTAATGGCCAAGTTCGAAGGAATCCGGGGTTCCAGTGACTTTGCGGTTAAAGTTGCATGGCACCCACATGCGACGCCGCGCCTGTTGCGCGCAACTTGCGAAATGGAGAACGACGGGGCCATTTCCGGATATGTGTCGGCGGATATCCTTGGACCTGAGACCCGACTGCCGATGAGGTCTGGACAGGGATTGCACCGTGGGGTCATCTGGGACGACCACCATAAGGTTATCCTTTCGGCAACGGGACCAAGTGGCTTCATCAATGCAATCTCGTTGAATATCCAGATTTCGGATCCTGAGCCTCGTGTCTTTGTAACTCAAAATAGAGATGGAACCTCAATTCATCATCGGGTATATTTGGTTCCCTCGCCCATTAAAAGTACCATTGGCAACCCGAAGGACGATAGTAATGGCGGTTGGACTTGGAAAAGGATGTACGACAATGAAGTATCTCGGTTGGTCGCAGAGCGCCGCTTTGTTCAATATCGCCCCAAGCCGGGCCAAAAGGATGAACGCGAGAAAGCTTTGGCGGATATGCGTCTTCTTATCGATCAGTATGGCGAAGGGGGCGCATGGTTGTGGGATCCGTTCCTGAGTGCCAATGATATTTTGGAAACTCTATTTCACTGCAAGCACTTCAATGCAGACCTTCGTGCCCTCACCATGGGAAGCGAAGCTCCGGAAAGAACTCCTGGGCAGGGAGCGAGCTTCATCGAGCGGCAACGTGCGGATATCAAGAACGCACAGTGCAATCTGCGGGGCCTGCGGCTCGAATATCGAATAAAGTCCGGACAGGCCGGCTGGGGGTTCCACGATAGGTTTCTGATCTTCCCGAAGGCAGACTTTCACGCTCTCGCGTGGTCTCTCGGAACATCGGTCAATAGTTTAGGCACTCAGCACCACATCTTACAGCGGGTCGATGATGGTCAGCCTGTGGCGGATGCGTTCGTCGACCTTTGGGAGCAACTCGACCAACCAGAGCACCTGATCTGGAAAACACCATGACCAACGTTGACGAATTGCTTCTTGGGGTGTTGCGGGAGGCCGCCGAACCTGGCGATGCACTGGCACCGTTTGGCCTTCTACTTGCAGTCGCGGGCCACTCCGATCCGATTCGGGCTCTTTCCGATATCGACCAAGCCAATGCTCTTTTCAAGGCATTTGCAAAGGAATTCGGTTTTGTGAGGAGCGCAAGAATCCCGGGAAAACCACTAGACATCGAAGACCGGAAAAGGTTGATCGCTTTGATCCGCTGGCTTATTCGTGAACTTTCTCAATGGCGTGACCACGACGACCTTCAACGCTGCAAGCTCGTGGCCCTCTTCGTTGTCACACAGTCGTGCGATTTGGGGGACGTTTTTTGGAGCGGGCTCCCAGACGGTCCTGGTGAGAACGCCGAACTCGGGGCTACACTTGAAAAAATGATTTCGACTTCCAAGATTGAATTCAGATCCCGCGGGAGGGGTCCTGTACCCATTTGGGAGGAGGAATCGGTCGATGCATTAAAGCAGGCCGATGAGCAAGGTAATTGGGTCGAGATCGCCGAAAAATGGCATCTCTTTGAGAACGCCCTCTTCCCCAATGTTCTGCAAGTACAGATGGTGCGCTATCTCTATCGTTTTGGATTTGACCGCATCGTTCGAGCCGTGGACAATGTGCATCAAACGCCAGTTGCGATGTACATTGCTGCCGTCCTATCTACGGAACAGAGACTACACTTGGCAAACTCCAGCAACAATCCGCGTGTCCAGTTTAGCTGTGTGCATCAAACGCTATCTACTCATCCCAAGCCAGCTCAACTGCTTCCTAGAGAACAGCAGCTTTTGACCAAGTTGCTTCTGAAGATCGCGAACGAAAGCTCAAGGTGGGATGCATGGATGCGGGTCTTCAACTCCTACCCGTTGCGTTATCCTGCTCTTCAGGTTCCCTTGGGGCGAGCTTTAGCGACTGCCCCAATAGCGGCGCTCAAAACCTATGTGGACTCAATAAACCTACATGCGACTACAGCGAAACCAGAGGGAAGCCGTCGATGTGTAGCAGAGTGTTTGCGAGAATTCAAAGAGACAGCAATAGCTGAGCACCGCAAGTTCGTGTGGACGTACGCTCATGAGCGATGGCTAACATGGCGATTTGATCAAGCCAGTCGAGACAGCTATCTATTTGGGATCAACTGGTCCCAGCTTGACTATGCTCTCGTTGCCTACGCGGTCGAATGCATGGATGAGGATGCACGAGAGAAAACGAAAGAGGCGATCAGCAGCGAGCTTGGGCTTGTCGAGACTACTTGGCACGAGTCGCTGTCGTGCTGCCTTACCCAATGGAATTGCCTTCTTTCCCAGTTCCAGCCGTTTGCTCGTGCCGACTATGCCATTCAGTCTGGAGAGGATTGGCTCACCGAAACCCGAACGTATCGTCCCTCCGCCTCAGTCAGCGATTATCTAACAATGATGTTCCGAATCAATTAAGACAAGAACTCTGTCTTGACGAGTCGAGTAGCCCGGGGGAATTTCACCCCCAGGCCCTCACAGAAACGGACGTGACAGTCTCCCGTCATCCGGCTCTTATCATCTCGCCCCGGTCTAACCTCGGCGGCTTTGCCTTACCCCCTGGCTCCTCCCATCACTGGTTGACCAGACAGTAAGGCCAGATGATCCAACCCCTTCGCTCCATCCCCATTACAGGGACTTCCTCACTGCTGCGAGTTGGTCCGCCCCCGTGCCCTGCATCGGTACTCTCACTCTCATGGGGTCATCCCACTTGAGTTTCTCCCTTCACATCAGGACGACAGGTTCCCACGTTCCACACAAGAGCCTAGCTCAGGTTCACGCCATCTTCATGCCGGACGCCGCCCAGGCGGTAAGCAGGTTACCCCTGAACTTTTCCTGGAGTAGTGAAGGCCCCCAGTTTTGACGTCATCTAATAGTTTTCGACACCTCATCGATGGTTTGCTTTCGCTCGTCTCCCTGAACCCTACCTGACACAATCTTTGCTGGGCCTTTTCCTCAACGCTCACCACCCTGGCTCTTTACCAGAGCAGCTTGAGGTGGTTTGAAGCCTGCCCCTGCAGGCCGGCTTCGAGGGGCCCTCCTCATCTCTCGTGCAGCCTCGTGGCGCACCTTCACCTACAACTCATTGGTAGGAACCATATTCGAGAGCCAAGAATTACGAGTTGAAAGTGAGGACAACGCCCAAACTCACCTGCCGCCGAAAGCCGCAGCGAGGCACGAGCATAGGCTG
>Ga0187870_1004105_pt1 | contig 10713 bp, 12 predicted proteins | sample June2016WEW_13_1_3_FD_132974 | JGI IMG/M metagenome (GOLD analysis project Ga0187870, IMG submission 132974) | Peatland microbial communities from SPRUCE experiment site at the Marcell Experimental Forest, Minnesota, USA - June2016WEW_13_150 | ecosystem: Environmental > Terrestrial > Soil >... | reverse complement strand
TCATTTATTATCTGTTCCATGCCTTGTGACATGGCGAATGAGCCCATCGGGAAAAATGAGTCAGACATTCTTAGTAGATTTAAAATTTTCTCGTTTTCAGTCAAAATTATTCCTCTTCTTGTTCTCCTGGATGATATCCTGCTGACGATGTTGATATTACCTTTTGAACCGTTTCAAATCTAATCGGTAACTTCATTGATTCTAGCATTTTCCTGACTTTTTCTTCCCCTAAAGTAACTGGCACGAAAACAGCGTCATCTTCCATCAAAACCTCAAGATGCCGATTACCTAAATTGTAACCTAATTTTACTGCTTTTTCTAGAAGATCATTGTTCTGTGTTTTGTCTAACGTTACCTTTATTACAAGTTCAGGTTCGATCAGAATTTTATAATAATCCCCCTTTTCTGAGGGCCCGAAAATGTCACCTTGCCCTATAGATTGTCCTCTGGGTAAATTGATTATTAGGTCTTCTCCGTCGCTTAATTTAGTTCTTACTCTACCTCTCATTGCATCTTGCCTATTAGTTGTGACTTCTTTAGTCTTTTCGACGTTGACTTGACTTGCTAATTTTTCGAAAAGAATCATAATAACTGTCTCTTTTTATTTAACTTTATTCAAAATAGCTTCTTTAAGCTGTTCAGCTCTTTCGGCTTCATCAACAAAGCCAAAATGCTTGTATGCTAGAGGATTCACAAGAGCTGTCATAAACCTTTCGTCCTCAAGTATTACCTTGCCGCCTATGTCTAAGTTCTCTGCTATGTACACCTCTCGCATCAGATGTTTGGGAAAATCTAAATTTAAATGCGTTTGTGGATCAATCCAACCGGAAAGATTTGAAATTTTAAGAGCGGTAATTTCTCCATGCTTAACTTTTTTGGGGTCAATTACCTCTCTGTTTTTCACGTTAGAAATTAATGTAAAATGTCTAATCAAATTAATCGTTGCTCCAAAAAAAGGATGGAAGACTCAGCATCTATACTAGATGATAGAGCTGAGTCAGTGGCAATTCCTTTGCAGGTTCACACGTTACTATCTTACCGTTAAAAGAGACTTTGTAGGTTTCAGGGTCAATTTTTATTTCGCCGAGTGTGCTATTCCGTATCATGTTCTGCTTGCCCAAGTTTCTGACGTTGTGTACCGGTAGAACTTGGCGTTGTATGCCATATTTCTCTTTGATGCCATTTTCAATTGCTAATTTTGACGTGAATAGCGCCGACGTTGTCGATCTCGCTAAACCGAATCCTCCAAACATTGGTCTGAAGAAGATCGGTTCTACTGGTGGAACTGAAGCATTGGGGTCACCCATCATTGCGTAGGCTATGAAGCCTCCCTTGAAAACTATGTTTGGTTTTACGCCAAAGAATCTTGGGTCCCACAGTACTATGTCAGCCATTTTTCCTTTTTCAAGACTACCTACGTAATCGGAAACGCCGTTGGTTATCGCTGGATTTATGTTAAGCTTGGCTAAGTATCTCAAAACTCTAAAGTTGTCATTTCCGGGGGCGTCTTCAGGTAGTTTGCCAAACTGTGCTTTCATTTTGTGTGCAGTCTGCCAGCATCTGGTTGAAACTTCTCCTGTTCTGCCCATTGCTTGGCTATCAGCTGAATACATGCTAAGAATGCCCCAATCATGGAATACATCTTCCGCGGCTATGGTTTCGGCTCTGATTCTTGATTCGGCAAAGGCAACGTCTTCTGGAACTTTTGGGTTAAGGTGGTGGGTTACCATGACCATGTCGAGATGTTCATCTATGGTATTGACGGTGTATGGTCTTGTTGGGTTTGTTGAGGATGGTAATGCGTTTGGTTCTCCAGCTATTTTCATTATATCTGGAGCATGTCCTCCTCCTGCGCCTTCTGTATGATAGGTGTGTACAGTCCTTCCATCTATCGCGTCTATAGTATCGTCAACATAGCCTCCCTCGTTGAGTGAATCCGTGTGTATCGCTATTTGAACGTCATATTCGTCTGCAACACTTAAACCGGTGTCCAAAGATGCCCTAGTCGCGCCCCAGTCTTCATGCATTTTAAATCCTCCAGCGCCTGCGGCAAGTTCTTCAACTAACGTTTCTTTTCTGCTATCGTTAGCTTTACCCAAGATTAGCCAGTTGATGGGTAATCCTTCAATTGCTTCAATCATTTTTCTCATGTTCCAAGGTCCTGGTGTACAGGTGGTCGCGTTTGTTCCATCGGCAGGTCCTGTGCCTCCACCAACGTATGTTGTAATGCCGTTTCCTATGGCATGGAATACTTGCTGTGGAGATATCATGTGTACATGTGTATCAAAGAAGCCAGCGGTGGCTATCAGTCCTTCTCCAGCGGTTATTTCGGTGGAGTTACTTACCACCAAGTTTTCAGTTACGTTATCCATTGTGTTTGGATTTCCAGACTTTCCAATTCCAGCGATAATCCCGTTTCTAATGCCTATGTCAGCTTTTACAACACCCAATATTGCATCCAATAATACAACGTTGGTGATAACATGGTCAAGAGCTCCATCTGCCTGTGTGGTGCCATCCGATAAGCCCATTCCTTGTCTAGCGCTCTTTCCACCGCCGAAGACCAACTCATCGCCGAATGACGCACAATCCTTTTCTACTTCAATGACCAAGTTTGTGTCTGCTAATTGGATTTTATCGCCTTTTGTGGGACCATATAAGTCTAAATATTGTTTTCTGGGAATTTTCATTTTTTTCACGCTCCTTTGAACTTAAGTTTCTTAGCTTTTCTTAGGGCCATATCTTTTCGGTAGATTGTCCGTACGCTGCCATCAACAAGGTTGTTGAATCCATGGACATATTTTTTGCCGCCGTATTCGACAAGCGTGACGTCTTTTTCTTGGCCAGGTTCAAATCTTACGCTTGTGCCTGCTGGAATTGCAAGTTTCATACCATATGCCTTTTCTCTTTCAAATTCTAATGCCCTATTCGCCTCAAAGAAGTGGAAGTGCGAACCTACTTGGATTCCTCTGTCGCCTGTGTTCTTTACTTTCAATATAATTGATTTTCTATTTTGGAACGCTTCTATGTCTCCTTGTCCAAGGGTTATTTGGCCTACTGTGTTGGGGGTCATTTTTTCTCTTCCTCCTTCGGTTGTATTGGGTTATGTACGCTTACTAGTTTGGTTCCGTCTGGAAATGTTGCCTCTACCTGCACCAAAGTTATCATATCCGCTACGTTAGGCATCACGTCAGCCATAGTCAAAACATGCCTAGCATCTTTGGCTATTTTAGCTACCATTACGCCTCTTCTAGCTCCTTCTTGAACGAAATCAGCTATGATTGCAACCGCTTCAGGATAGTTCAGTTTTAGTTCGTCTTTCATTCTTCGCTCAGCCATTCGTGCAGCAGTGAAAATCATCATTTTTTCTACTTCACGCGCTACCAATTTCATTTTTTCACCCTTTTTAAAAACAGCACTAGGCAGATACTCATTATAATGGTTTAAAACTTTGTTATTGTGCAGAAACAACAACAAAATAATAAATCTTTATTACAATTACTTAAAGTGAGTGATTTTTTTGGATCCAATTTCAGGAACTATAAATTTTATTTTTAATGGAGTTGGCCAAGTTTTCTTTATGGGATCACCTTTAGTTGGAATCCTTTTTGTTATCGGTCTATATATTAACTCAAAAAGAGCTGCAGGCTTCGCTGTTGCTGGGTCAATAGCAGGTAGCTTGGTTGGTTTAGCTCTGGGCATAGAACTTGTACCAGCTTCTTTGTCTTCACCTGATAATGCGTTAATTTACGGTATATTTGGGTTTAACTCGGTTTTAACGGCTATAGCATTGGGCGATACATTTCTTGAGAAAGGAAGAACAGCTACAACCGCGGCAATTATAGGTGCTTTGGTAACGGGTTTTATTACTGCATCGTTAATTGCGGTAACTAGAACTTTTGGTCTTCCAGTTGAAACTTCAGCGTTTGTATTGACAACTTGGATTTTCCTATTCGCCGCTCACAAGTTTTCAAACTTGAAACTTGCTCGGCCTCCCCCTGCGCCGAAACAAAGAAGCACTCTACTGAAAAACCCTAATGACACAGAGAAAAAAGAACCATTGCATTTGAGTGAATTCAGCCATGGGGGATTTGTAAAATTGGTCTTTACTGGTATCGCACAGGTCTTCTTTCAAGAAAACTGGTTAACAGGAGTTTTAATTTTCGTCGGACTAACTCTTGCTAGCGTTTCATTAACCCCCTATGGATTCCCAGCGCAGTATCCTATTTATTTTGCTGGAATTACAGCGTTTATAGGCACTCTTTCTGCAACGTTAGCGGGGATTGCTTTCCACGCTGATAGATCATCGGTCTTAATTGGACTTTACGGTTTTAACGGGACATTAACGTCCTTGGCTGTTATGGGTGTTTTCCTTGGATTCCTTTGGCCGATAAGTCCATTTAATGGTTCACCCATTAATTTCTTTGTTATGCTTTTTGCTTGTGCCTTCTCTTCAGTGGTAACGGCTTTTATTGGAACAATAACTGGACGCTTCAGCCTACCAACGCTAACCGCTCCATTCGTGTTTACGTCATGGCTTATAGAGTTGGGAGCAAAAATTTTTCCTTCAATATCCCCAGCGATACTCTTTCTACTAACGAGTGGCAGTATTCCAGCGCTGATGCCATTAATCAATCATTTTGCATTGGTACTACTGTAATACTTGATTAGCTTACTGAGGATTTTGAAATGTCTTCTCTTCCAACAGAAAATCTCTTCAATAACCTTTGGGTTTTGATATGCGGCGTCCTTGTTTTCCTTATGACCATTTCAGTTGGAATACTGGAGAGAGGCGAACTTGGCAAGGGTTCCAATAGAGCCTTAATGAAGAATATTATGATATCCTGTTCAGGCTTTTTTTTCATGGCATTTCTTGGTTTTAGCGTTGCCTTTGCCCCCACAATCGGCGGGGGCTTAATAGGCAATCCACTCTATAATTTCCCGTTCATGGGTGGTTTCCAAAGCAATTCTGCGGATATATTTACGCAAGTTTGGTGGTCAATGGGGTCTAAATATTTTAACAATCTAGTTACTCTTCCTTCTTATTTTTTCTTTGAAACAGCTTTTGCTACAGTAACCCTTGCGTTAGTTGGCGTAATTGTTTTAAGAAAAATGAAGCTGGAAGCGTTCTTTCTTTATTCAATTCCCTACTTCATTCTCATTTGGGCATTGCCAGCTGCTTGGATTTGGAATCCGCAAGGATGGCTCTATGTGATGGGCGTAAGAGATTTTGCAGGTGGATTGGTTGTTCATGGAGCTGCAGGGGCAGCAGGTTTAGCTATTGTTTTAAGAGTTTGGCAAGAGGAAAAAAAGAAAGGATTCCGTGAAAGTCCGCAGATACAGGCTAAGCCAAACACGACATGGTTAGCTTTGTCAATTCTTCTGCTTTGGCTCGGCTGGTTTGGTTTCAATCCAGGAAGCACATTAGCGCTAAATATCCAATCCTACATTGTGGTTTTGGTCACTTTCTTGGCTGCTTCAACTGGCTTTTTATTTACCATGTTTTTCAAGTTCCTTGAGATAAGAAAAATGCCTAGTATAATGTATGCTGCAAACGGTATACTCATCGGTTTAATCGTTATCACTCCCGTCGCTGGCTACGTTAGCCCTGGCAGCGCAGTAATCCTAGGAATACTAGGCTCAATAGTATTCATTTTAGGGGAAAAATTATTTCAAAGAGCCAAATGGTTCACTGACCCAGTAGGTCTATTTCCAGGTCACTTTCTTGGCGGCATATTTGGTTTTATTATGGTTGCGTTCTTTGCGCAGTATTCATACGCTTCTTTTGGAGGCGGCTCTAGCCTACCAAACGGTCTATTATTTGGCGGTGGCATACAAGCCGTGCATCAACTTGAGCTGCAACTACTTGCTATACCAGTAGTTCTCGTTACAGTTTTTGTATTATCATATGTCTTTATGTGGATAATAAGCAAGGGCATCCATGGCATAATTAGAGAGTACACTGCTGAAGAACTTAGAGAGCAAAAGATAAAGCCCAGTACCTAAAACTAATTTTTTAAGGCAACTGAAAAGCCTATGAGACTCTGAAACTGAACTCAAAGATAGATTAGTTGCTGCTGCTACGTTCTAGATGAATACCAAGGTTCAATGTACCTTTGGAGTAGACGGTTGAGGTCTTGAGAAAACGCTGAGTACGTGGTTACCGGTCCGTCTTATTTGAGCGAGAAGGTTTTTCATAACAAAAAACAAAGCCATATTTTTAAATTAATCGTTCGTTCATTTTATCATATTTTTTATATCGCCAGTAACCAAATGAGACTGCCCAGGAAACTGCGAATATGGCGAGTATTCCGAAACCCATAATCTCAAAATCTAAAGAATTAAGCCAAGACCAAAAAAACCCTGAGAATTTTAGTTCAGTTGAAAGTACTTGAAGAAGCTCCACTGTTCCTATTGCCCAAGCAACGAGTACTGATATTACTGTGACTGTCAAGTTGTAGTATATTTTTCGTATGGGGTTTAGGAAAGCCCAGCCGTAGGCTACTCTCATCGCAACTCCGTCGGCAGTGTCGATTGTTACCATGCCGCAGGTGAAAAGTAATGGAAGAATAAGCACACAATACAAGGGAATGTTTGTGGAAACGCCTATTCCTCCAACACTTATGGCAATTAGAGCAATTTCGCTTGCCGTGTCAAATCCTAGACCGAAGAGTACGCCAACTGGGTAGATGTGCCAAGGTTTGCTTATTAGTTTAAAAAGTGGACGGAAGAAACGGTTCATAAATCCGCGTTTTTCTAGTAGAGTATCGAGTTCCGCTTGCTTAATTGTGCCTTGTTTTAGCGTTTGGAAAATTTTGTAGATGCCGATGAGGATGACGGCGTTGATGAACCCAATAATCCAAAGAAAGCTTCCTGAGACCAAAGTTCCGATTACGGCGCCTGCGCTTTCGAGGGCAGGAATGTCTGCTGCGACAGCTCTTGTTGCCACAATAAAGGCTATAATGAGAGCTACTACTACGGTGGAGTGCCCAAGAGAAAACCACATACCGACAGTAATAGGGCGTTTTCCCTCTTGCATGAGTTTTCTTGTGGTATTATCAATGGCTGCAATATGGTCGGCGTCAACGCCGTGGCGCAAGCCAAAAACGTAGGCTACTATTCCTAGACCTGCAAGGACAACTGCAATTTGTCCAATGATGAATGCTGCACAAAAACCTATCACGGTTATCGTTATGAGTGTTGTGAAGATTATGGCTATCTTGATTTTCTCGTTGCTTGAGAGACTTTGTACTCCTTTTTGCATCAAATTAACCCTCTAAAACGCCCATACTCCCACAGTAACACCAATTTTACTAAACGTGTTACTATATATTAAAATCTTTAAAAGTACAAAAGTATTTCGGTAAACAAATTGTAACCAACAAAAGAATAAATTTAGTTTCTATGTTAGAATAAGAATATCATACTTTTTATATTAAGTTCAGACCCTATGGATTAGAGCAAAAGTACGCTTATAATAGCAGAATTGTCAGTCTTCTTTTCCGCCCGCTCCTATTTGAGACGAGAAGATTATCACTTCTTATTTGAATAAGGGTTTTGAACCCTTTTGGGTTCAAGGATCTCCAGCCCCACCAAAAATTTCTTGCTTTTTGCCCATAAGAAAATCGTTAGAATGTCTGGAAAATTATGTTTTGGATTACTATTTTTTTAGTGAATGTTTTCAGTTATTAACTCGACGAATTCTTCTGCCCATTTAACTGCCTGCTCCGCTTCGTTTAGCGAGACAATATCCATTTCCTCGTAGACTATTCGGTGCCGCTTCTTTCGCATGCCATTCATTATTAAAACCATTCTGTTGCCAGTTTCTGCTCCGAGCATTATTGTTAGAAACTGAACAACAGCTAAATGACCTTCGGTGCTTGATGGGCGATATCCATTTTCAAACATGAGTGCTCGCCCAGCGGCAAGCATGGCATTGTAGGAAACTGCCAGCGCCCAGTCAAACTGACTGGTTGAAATCAGTGTTTTAGCTGTTTCAATATCTCTTTTTGCACGCTTAATCGAGTTTAAAGCTGCATCTCTATTTGGCTTTATTCGTCCTATGATTCTGTTCCTTAACAGTTCGTCTAAACTCATCCTCGTTCCCTACGAGCACTATGACTGGTTTTGCGGCGATATCTATCAATAGGTGATGTTTGCTTTTGACTCTTTGCATAAATTCGTCCCTACTCCAGAGTATGTAGTTTACTTCCCGTCCGACTTCCCTTTCGATAAGGCTCACGGCATTTAGTATTTGTTCTTCGTTGGTTTCGCCTACAATTAAGAGGTCGATGTCGCTGGAAGCGGACTCTTCTCCACTCGCGATAGAACCATAAACAAGTGCATACTTTATTCCTTGAAGTTTTGAGAAGGTCTTTTTTAATAGGTCGCCTAATCCTGCAGTTTTGGTAATCAAATTTTTTAGCTCGTTGAAGTACGGGAGATGTTTATTTATTGACACGAGCGTGACTTTTCCTTTCTTTGCTTCTTGAACAATGCTTAGAGACGCGAGGTTCTTCTCCTCTTTATACAGCATGCTGTAGGGTATTCGAAGGTCTCTTGATAACTCACGGATGTAGAAACTCTCGTCAGGATTTGACAGGAGTTTAGCTAGTAGAACTACTCGGGTTTTAGAGCCGAACAGCCTATCTATTTTAGATGTCATATTATCTATTTAATATGTCAAAACGAATATAAGAGTATCTGCACTCTGCTGGGCTAAGAAACAAAACTGCTTCTGTCAGAATCTTGGTTGTAGAATCAAATCTTTGGCGTGGTAGTGCGCTAATTTGGTATAACTTTAAATATTGTCAAAGGCAACCTTTTTTTATTGATTTATGCACTAAAATTAATCAAGCGAGAAATTGCATTTTAGCGCTTAAAAAATGGTTACGATTTTTCATGAAAAATTCAATTCAATTAAAATAAAGGGATGTTTGGATTAGGCTTATTAAAATTTAAACTTTGAAATTTGTTTCTTTTTTCACAAGCAATAGCCTTGACAGTCTGCATTGCGTTTTCCAGTTATACACCACTGGCTTACTCTGAAACTGCTGGAAGCTTCACACTGCCCTGTACGATTAACACGTACGGAAACGCTTGAGACGGAGAGATAGCCTTTGGGCTGTTCCAAACAAGTTCTTCAAACGGTCCGACAGGCAGCTATCTCATTGTTATGAAGGCCAACGGCGACATAGAATGGGTGTTTTCGGGACACCAACACACAGGTTCTCTCAAAATCAGCAATACGTCACCAATGGCACGAGCGCTATAATAGTTGAAGTGGAACCGCAAGGTGAAGTTGTTAGGACTTACACGTTTCCCACGGGTTGGGGAATCTATAGAGTCCAAGCGCTAACATATCCAAGTACACCAACTCCAACACCGGCTCCTACACCTACACCAACACCATCACCGACACCAGCGTCAACTCCAACTCCAACCCTGACTCCAACTCCGACGCCGTCAAACCAACCAAGCGCAACACCTTCTGGTTCCACCGCTTACAATGAAATCGCCGTGGGGCTCGTCATTCTTGTGATCAGATTAGTGATTGCAATTTTGGCAGTTCGGAGCTATCTTAGGAAAAAATCAGCAATTTTACTATTGCGATAGCTATTGAAATTGCGGCAACCAGAAATATTATTTTCCCTTTTGATTTAAATAGCGAGTTTGTTGCTGCTTCGCCTTCTTGGAACTCGTATTCTCTTATTTCTTTGGTTTTAGAATTTATCTGCACTTTAGCCGTTAACTTTTGAAACATCATTTCGACAACGTATAATTCTCCATCAAGAGCAACTTTCATTGGCAACCAATTTCCCTTGTACCCTAGCCTTTTCAGGAAGTCAGCTGTCATGGCTGTTGCATTTTCGGCGTCGAACCGTGAGACCTCTGCTGGAGTAGTCGACATGAATCTTCTCTGAGGAATTGGCGCTTCAACATTTTAGGATTTATGAATTTAGAAACTATATTTCCAATCAACAGAGGCTCCACTTAGAAAAAGCCTAACCCTCCCCAGTGTTATACTGGAAGAAAAGCGGTAGTTTATGGCGGCGGTTGGCTTGGTAGTTGCGGTTGGGTTTCATTAAATAATTGGTCAGTTTGGTTTAGAAGGTTGTTTTCAATATTTTTTATTCTGTCAAGCTGAGGAATATTATCAGTATTAGCAACCTGTTCCACTATATTTACAGCCTAATTAACAACTACGCAAGCAAGCACTACAGCTGCTGTTACCAAAAGTAAACTGGTTACTGTTGTTTCCAAAGACTTCTCCTTCCCGAAACCTATTTGTTGGAAAAACTTATAATACGTTATTCTTGTTCTCTAATTATTTCCTTTTGAGAATATGTCCAAAAAAAAGAGTGAATGATTGTTATTTGTGTTACTTTAGCTCTTCCAAGTAAGATTCAAGCAATCAGCAAATTTTTGGTTTTCATTAATTTACTTATTTGGCGCTTGTTTATCTGCTGGTTGCGCAGGAGAAGCCGTAGGCGCTGCCGCTGGAGCTTCAGGTTTTTCTGGCGGCGATTGATTTTGGGGTGTGCTTGATAGGATTTGGATTTTTTCTGCCATTGGATGAAGAAGGTCTGGCGGTGGATATGGTGTATTTAGGTTGGATGATAGCATGTAGATTGAGTTGAAGACGTGCTGGTAGATGGTGAAGAGTATTTGGGGAATTTTTGTTTTAGGGTTAACTTCTAGTTTTTTCTTGAT
>Ga0187870_1004100_pt1 | contig 10719 bp, 8 predicted proteins | sample June2016WEW_13_1_3_FD_132974 | JGI IMG/M metagenome (GOLD analysis project Ga0187870, IMG submission 132974) | Peatland microbial communities from SPRUCE experiment site at the Marcell Experimental Forest, Minnesota, USA - June2016WEW_13_150 | ecosystem: Environmental > Terrestrial > Soil >... | reverse complement strand
CTGGGGCGCAAGGAAGGCGACATCCGGATCGGGGAACTCCTGCGAAAGGGAGAGGATGTCATCGGCCGATGCGCCCCGGCCGTGCACCATGATCATGGCCGCCCGGGCGCGCTCGAGCGGGGCACCGGCAGAGTGGACCGGCTGGCCTTCGTGGGGGCTGACGACCTGTCGTGACGGGCTCACTTCGACTCCCTTTCCGCGGGAGCCGGAAGCCTGAGCGGAGGCAGGTGCCGCTCGATGACCGATCGCTCCGGTTCCAGCCAGGGGGGAAGCTGAAGGCGTGACCCGAGGGCATCGACAGTCTCGTCGATCGAAAAGCCGGGAGGATCGGTGGCGATCTCGAAGAGCACGCCCCCTGGTTCGTGGTAGTAGATTGAATGGAAGTACTGTCGGTCCAGGACCTGCGTGGGGGCCGCTCCCATCTTCCGAAGCGCCTGCCGCCATTCGAGCTGCTCTGCGTCGTCTTTCACCCGCCAGGCAATATGATGGACGGAACCGGCTGACTGGCGCGCCGCCGGCGCAGCGGAGTCCTCGATGACGTCGATCAGTGCCCTGCCGCCCCCGCTCCCTGCAACGAAGCGCTGCCGGCGCCCCTCCGTGCCGCCCGCGGTGAATCCCATGCCGTCAGTGAGAAATGCCGAAGTGGGTGCCGCCGCCCGGTGGGTGATCGTGACCCCGTGGAACCCCCGGATGGAATATGGCGTGTCCACGGAGCTGCCTGGCCAGCCGGCGTTTCCGTCCACCGATGCATCTTCGAGAAGCTCCACGATCATGCCATCCGGGTCTTCGAACGAGATGACCTTCTGACCGAATCTTGTCTCCGGGCCGAGGAACGGGATTCCCTTCAGGGTGATCCGTTCGATCCAGAAATCAACGGTGCCGACAGGCACCGAGAAGGCCACTGCGGAAGTCTCGCCGGCGCCCCTCTTGCCTCTCGCCGCATCGGGGAAAGGGAAAAAGGTCAGAATGGTTCCCGGCCGGCCGATCTCGTCTCCGTAGTACAGGTGATAGACGCCCGGGGAGTCGAAGTTGACCGTCTGCTTTACCAGGCGCAATCCGAGAAAGCCGGTGTAGAAGTCCACGTTCTGCTGCGGATCGCTCGCCAGGGACGTGATGTGGTGGATTCCCAGTATGCTCATTGTCATCGAAGGTCACTCTTCCCAGTCCGATAGTCAAAGACGCCGCGTTTCCATATCCTGGAGGCATGTCGAAAGAATTGACGGACAAGGTGGCCCTGGTCACCGGAGGCTCGAGGGGAATAGGCTTCGCGATCGCCGTGGCCCTGCTGGACGAGGGCGTGAAAGTGTTCATCTGCGGCCGGGATGCCTCCACGGTGAAAAGCGCCGTCGCGAGACTCGCCGCGAACGGCCGGAGCGACAGGGTCGACGGCGCCGCGGCAAACGTCCGCCGCTACGAAGACTGTCGCACGGCCGTGGCCCGGGCCGCGGAACGCTTCGGCGGGCTGGACATCCTCGTGAACAACGCCGGCGTCGGGATCTTCAAGCCCGTCGAGCAGCTCACGCCGGAGGAGTGGGCGGCGACCATCGAAACAAACCTGTCAGGAGCGTTTTTCTGCAGCCGGGAGGCGATCCCCCTGATGCGCCGCCGCGGGGGCGGGTACATCTTCAATGTCTCCAGCCTCGCGGGGGTCAATCCGTTTGCCGGCGGCAGTGCGTACAACGCTTCCAAGTTCGGCCTGAATGGTTTCACCGAGGCGATGATGCAGGACGTCCGCTATGACGGCATCCGGGTGAGCTACATCATGCCGGGCAGCGTCGCCACAGATTTCGGGGCCGACCCCGGCACCAAGCCGAAAGAGGGCTGGAAGCTCACCGCGGAGGACATCGCCAGGGCAGTGGTCGATCTTCTCCATTATCCCCGCGGCTCGCTGGCAAGCCGCATCGAGCTCCGGCCCTCCCAGCCGCCGCGGAAGTAGCAGGAAGTCATACAGACGATCACGGCGACGTCAGTCCTGAAAGCGATCCAGGGGCTCAGGGAGCGGGGATCACGAAGTCGATCTGGCCGCTCCTTCCGTCCGTGCTCATCGCAATGACGAGGCTCTTGTCGGATATCGGATCCGAATCGTTGCCAGCGTTGCCGGGGAAGAAGATCTGCGTCGTGAGGGTTTTCCCGCCCGGGGCGCGCAGGCTGACGTCGATGTGCGGCGTCCGGCCGGGGTAATCGCCGGGGATAACCGTCGTCAGGACGTAGTGTCCCGCGGTTCCGGCGAGCCCGCCTTGTAGAATGGCCCCTCCGCGTGAGAGGCACGGTAGGACTGAGGGCGGGGCTCGCTGCCTGCGCCGCGAGGCCAATGGCCGCAAGCGCGAACGAAGCGCAGATCACCGCCGATCGCGCAGGCAGCCTTGTTCTCATCGTTCCATCTCCAGAAAACAAACATACGGCTGGAGGAGGGGGAGGGCAATTCTATCCGCATGCGGTTCGCGGGACCTTTTTCCTTGACGTTTGGCGGCGCAAGCAGGAAATTCTTTCCCAAGTTTCAGACATCATGAGACCGGGGGGAAGATCATGAGACGACCGCTTCTGGCCGCATCATTTGCGGTGTTCGTATTCGCCGTCGCGGGCCTTCACGCCGCCCCGCTGCCGCCCGAGATCACGGTGGGAGCGGTGGAGACCCTGACGGGCGACAACTCGGCCTACGGTGTGTCGATCCGAAGCGGCCTCGAGCTGGCTCTCTCACAGATCAATTCAGGGAACTTCCTCGGCTCCACGAAACTGCGGTTGATCTTCATGGACGACAAGGCGGACAAGCAGGAGGGTATCAGCGTCTTCACGAAGCTCATCGACAACGACAAGGTCTCCGCAATCATCGGACCCACCCTGAGCAGCACCGCCTTTGCCGCCGACCCGGTGGCGCAGAAGGCGGGAGTGCCGGTCCTGGCAACAAGCAACACGGCCACCGGCATCACGGCCATGGGCAACTTCATTTTCCGCGACAGCCTCCTTCAGTCCGGCGTCATCCCCGGGACGCTCGCCGCGGTCAAGGGGAAGTTTCACCCGCAGAAAGCGGCCCTGCTCTACGAGTCGACGAACGAGTTCAGCAAGAGCGAGTCGGAGGTGTTCAAGGCCGCACTCCAGCAGCTCGGCATCCAGCTGGTCGCCACGGAGAGCTACAGCAAGGGTGACTCTGACTTTCGCACGCAGCTGGAGAAGATCAATGCCCGCAAGCCCGACATCTTCGTGCTCAGCTCTCTCGTGGGCGAGGCCATCCCCATACTCCAGCAGGCGAGGGAGATCGGCATCACCCAGCCCATCGTGGGCGGGAACGGGTTCAACAGCCCGAACGTTCTCAAGAACGCCGGTGCCGCCGCGGAGGGACTCATCGTGGGTAGCGCCTGGTTCATCGATTCTCCCGCCCCGAAGAGCAAGGCGTTCGTCCAGGCCTACCGGGCGAAGTACAACGCTGATCCGGATCAGTTCGCGGCCCCGGCCTTTGACGGTCTGTTCATTCTCGCCACGGCCATGAAGAACGCCGGCTCGGCTGATCGCGCCGCCGTCCGCGATTCCCTTGCCCGGATACGAAACCTCGACGGCGCGCTGGGCACTTTCTCCTTCGACGAGAGCCGCGACCCGGTGCACCCCAGCGTGACTCTCACGGTCCGGGACGGCCGTTTCGTCCTGTTCCAGTAGCGCACACCGGCGTGGACCTGACGCTCCTCGCCGATCCTGTCTTCCTGGCCCAGAACATCGTTGACGGAGTGTCGCGCGGGGCGCTGTACGCGGTCTACGCCCTGGGCTTCACCCTCATCTTCGGGGTCCTGGACATCATCAACCTCGCGCACGCGGCCACCTTCATGTGGTGCGCCTTCGCCGGCTGGTTCGTCATGTCGCAGCTCGGCCTGCCGCTCCCCGCAGGGCTGGCCGTCTCCATGCTTGCCGGCGCCGGGGTCGCGGCGCTCCTGGAGCTGCTTGCCTTCCGCCCGCTTCGCCGCGAAGGCTCCGACCGCCTGTCGTCGATGATCAGCAGCATCGGTGCCTCGCTCATCATGGTGAGCATCGCCGAGGCGGTGTTCGGAGTGAACACCCGGAGGTTCCCCGACAGCGTGCTCGACCCGCGCCCGTTCTTGCTGGGAGGAAGCGCGGGGGTGCGAGTCAGCAGGGCGCAGATCCTGATCATCGCGGCGGCGTTCCTCCTTACCCTGGCGCTCGGCCTGTTCATCAGGCGCACGCGGATGGGCAAGGCTATCAGGGCCATCGCGGCCGACCAGAGTGCCTCCCGCCTGCTGGGCATCGACGTCGATGCCGTGGTGATCGTCACATTCCTGGTGGCCGGGGCACTCGCCGGCGCGGCCGGAATCCTGGTGGGCCTCCTCACGAACAACATCGTTCCGGGCATGGGCGCGCAGATAGAGCTTCGCGGCCTGGCCGTGGTGATCCTGGGCGGCATGGGCAGCATCGAGGGGGCAGCGCTGGGCGGGCTCATTCTCGGGCTCGTCGAAACCTTCGCCATCGCCTACCTGCCCGGCGGCAGCGACATCAAGGACGCCATCGCGTTCCTGATCCTCTTCCTCATTCTCCTGGTGCGGCCGTACGGCATCCTGGGGCACCGGACATCGGAACGCGCATGAGACGTTCCGACCTGCCGCGCATCCTCCCCTGGGCCGTGGTCCTCATGATCGTCGGCGGGGATGCCGCGCTCTGCGCTCGTTCCCCCGGCGACCTCGATCGCTTTCTCATCAACGCGATCCTTGCCCTGAGCGCCTTCGCGACGCTCCACGCCCGGATGCTCTCGCTCGCCAGCGCCGGGTTCATGGCCATCGGCGCCTACACCTCCGCCATCCTCGCGGTGAAGGTCGGCCTTCCCGTCGCGCTCTCGGTCCCCTGCGCGCTCCTTCTCTGCGGCATCGTCGCGCTCGTCATCGGTCTTCCCGTGCTCCGACTCACTGACGTCTACCTGGCAATCTGCACCCTGGGGTTCGGCGAGGTCGTGCGTATCCTGATCGTGCTCCTTCCCGGCCTGACGGGAGGGCCGACCGGGGCGAATCTCTCCACGGGCTTTCCCTACGACGCCATGCGGAAGACGAGCCCCGCGATGATCGCCCTCTTCCTCGGGTTCCTCATCTACCTCTTCTGGTCACTTTCGCGTTCAAAGACGGGCCGGGCGTTCCGGGCAATCCGCGAGAGGCCCGAGGCTGCTTCGACAATGGGGATCGACGTCGTCGCCCATCGCAGCATGGCTTTCCTCCTGAGCGCCATTATCGCGGGGGCGGCCGGGGCTTTCTACGCCCACAGCGTCGGCTCCCTGGACAACGGTGACTTCAGGTTCACGCGCGCGGTCGACGTGTTGAGCTATGCCGTTGTCGGAGGGGCGGGGCAGTGGTTCGGGCCGCTGCTGGGCGCCGGCCTGCTCACTGCCCTCCCGATCCTCCTCCGCGACAGCCTGGGTGCCTCGATCGGTTTCCTTCGCGACTTCGCCCAGCTTCCCAACATCCTGACCGGGCTCGCGCTGCTGCTCGTCGTCGTGTTCCTGCCCGGCGGCCTCGTGCAAAGCTTCCCGAGGCGGACCATGCCGCACGCGGGCCGCGGGGCGCGCCCAGGGGCGCAATCAGGCGACGTGCCGCCCGTGGAACGCGCGGGTCCGGTTGCGCCGAGCGCGTGGGGGGAAACCCCCCTTCTCGCGGTGCGGGACCTCTCCCGGGTCTTCGGCGGAGTGGAAGCACTGCGCGACGTGAGCCTCCGGCTCGAGGAAGGACGCATCTACGGATTGATCGGTCCCAACGGGGCGGGGAAGACCACGTTCATCAATCTCGTCTCGGGTCTCGACTCCCCCAGCTCGGGACGAATCATCTGGCAGGGCAGGGAGATCCAGGGTCGTCCCCCCCACCGCATCGCCCGGGCCGGGCTCGCGCGAACGTACCAGAGCATGCGCCTGTTTGCTGAGATGAGCGTGCTGGAAAACGTGATCGTTGGGCACCACGCGCGCATCAGGACGAACGTGCTCACGACGTGGCTGAGACTCCCCCGGGAACGGGCAGAGGAGGCAGCGGCGCGCGAGGAGGCAAGCCGTCTCCTCGCGCACCTTGGCCTCTCGGAGCTGGCCGACCAGGCGGCGGGAACCCTCGCGTACGGGGACCAGCGTCGAGTGGAGATTGCCCGGGCCCTCGCCCTGCGTCCACGGCTCCTGCTCCTGGATGAGCCTGCGGCCGGAATGAACGAGGTGGAAACCGAACGGCTTGGCCGATTCCTCATCGACTTGAAAGGTAAAGGATACACGCTCATCGTGGTCGAGCATCACATGGACCTGATCATGGGCGTGTGCGACCAGATCGTGGTGCTGAACTTCGGCCGCACGATCGCGGAGGGGACGCCGGCGGAGGTGGCGGGCAACGAACGGGTGCGCGAAGCGTACCTGGGCAGGGATTGAGCATGGCCCTTCTCGATGTCAGGGACCTCGGCGTGCGATACGGCAACATCGAGGCGGTACGCGGCCTCTCCTTCTCCGTCGATGAGGGAACCATCGTGGCCCTGATCGGGGCGAACGGCGCCGGCAAGAGCTCGACGCTGCGTGCCCTCAGCGGCCTGGTACCCCCGTCAAGCGGCACGATTCGATTCGCAGGAGCAGACATCACGAGGGTCAGGGCGGACCGGATCGTTCGCGCGGGCCTCGTCCATGTCCCCGAGGGACGGGCCATCCTGCGTCCCCTGAGCGTGGAGGAAAATCTGGAGCTCGGTGCATGGACGCGGCGAGATCACACACTGATCCATGGGGCGCGGGAGCGCGTCTATGAGCTTTTCCCGCGCCTGGCGGAACGACGCCGCCTGCCGGCCGGCAGCCTGAGCGGCGGCGAGCAGCAGATGCTCGCCATTGGCCGCGCGCTCATGGCAAGCCCCCGGCTCATCCTCCTCGACGAGCCGAGCATGGGACTTGCGCCTGTCCTTGTCGCCGATGTTTTCAGAATGATCCAGTCGATCCATGAATCCGGCACAGCCATTCTCCTGGTAGAGCAGAATGCCCGGCAGGCGATGCGCGTCTCTTCCCGGACAATCGTCCTGTCCCACGGGCGCGTGTTCCGCGAAGGTCCCAGCGGGAGCCTGCTCTCCAATCCTCTGATCGTCGAGGCATTTCTGGGCAAGGCGTGAAAGGCGCTCAAGCCTGCAGCGCTTCCGCCTGGGGAACGCCGGCCATCATGAGGCCGAGCTGCTCGCGGGTGGCCTGCCCGCGATGCACCACGCCGATGATCCGTCCCTCGTACATCACCGCGATCCTGTCTGAGAGGGTGCAGATCTCGTCCAGGTCCTCGGAAATGAGGAGGATCCCGGTTCCCGCTTCGCGCTGCTGGAGAAGCCGCTCGTGGATGTATCCCGTGGCGCTGACATCCACCCCGCGGGTAGGCTGGGCGGCGATCAGGATCTCGGGATGGCGTGAAAGCTCGCGCGCCATGATCAGCTTCTGGATGTTCCCGCCTGAGAGGTTCTTCACCGGGGTGTCCAGACCGGGGGTTTTCACGGCGAACTCTCTCACCAGACCCGCCGCGTGCGCCTCCATACGGGAGAAGCTCAGGAAGATGCCGTGTCTGAATCGGGGGGAGGAGTGGTCGTGAAGGAAGATGTTCTCCTGGACGGAAAACTCGCGGATGGCTCCGTCCCGCATCCGCTCCTCGGGGATGTACGCCATCCCCGCGTCTATCCGTTGGTTGAGTGAGGCGGAGGTGATGTCACGTGGGCCGATCGACACCTTTCCGGCCGACGCTTTGCGCATGCCGGCAAGGCACTCGGCCAGCTCGCGCTGTCCGTTGCCCGACACTCCCGCCAGTCCCACGATCTCTCCCGCGTGGACCTCGAGGTCCACGTTGCGCAGCGCTTCCGTGCCGCGGTCTCCCATGGCGCGAACCCCCTGGACGGTGAGCCGCGGGGGCCCGGGCTCCACGGGTCGGGGCGCAAGCTCCCCGATCTCCCGGCCCACCATCATCCGGACCAGCTCGGCCCTGGTCACCTCGCGGGTGAGACGGGTCCCGATCACTTTCCCGTCGCGCAGCACCGTCACCCGGTCGCTGATCGCCATGACCTCCTGCAGCTTGTGGGAGATGAACACGAGGGAATGTCCTTCACGCACCATCCTGCGAAGCGTCGCGAAAAGGTCATCGACCTCCTGGGGCGTCAGCACGGCCGTCGGCTCGTCCAGGATGATCAACCGCGCGCCCCGATAGAGCGCCTTCATGATCTCCACCCGCTGCTGCTCCCCGACGGAAAGCTGCCAGACATACGCATGCGGGTCGACCTTCAGCCCGTATTCCTCGGAGAGCTCCAGGATGCGCGACGTGACTCTCGTGAGGTCGAGGAGCGGCGCGCGAGACGAGCGCTGGCCGAGGGCCACGTTCTGCGCCACCGTGAGGGTCGGCACGAGCATGAAATGCTGGTGAATCATGCCGATGCCCGCCCGGATGGCGTCAGCAGGTGACCGGAGCTGCACGGGGCTCCCGTCGATGATGATCTCTCCCTCGTCCGGCTGGTACAGGCCGTAGAGCTGGCGCATGAGGGTGCTCTTGCCGGCCCCATTCTCGCCCAGCAAGGCGTGCACCTCTCCCCGCTCCACCTCGAAGCAGACCTTCGAGTTGGCGCGAACGCCCGGGAAGCACTTGACGATGTCGCGCATGACGACGTGCAGGGGTGAGCTTACGTTCTGCTGATCGTGTCGTTCGTTCATGCCCGCTTGCTCGAGGAACGTCCCCTCTCCGCGCGCGGAGAGGGGACCGGTTCCTGTTTGTCCTTTGCTACGGGCGGGCTCCCGGCATCCAACTCCGCGGAATACCGCGGAAGGCCTCGCCCGCCCTCGCCATCCCTGGCTACGGCGCGACGGTGATGGAACCGCCGGCCACGCCCTTGATCGCTGCATCACCGGCGGCTTTCGCGGCGGCCGGCAGGCTGTACGAGGGGTTGTAGCTGACCTTCAATCCGCCGTTGGCCAGCGTGAGGGTGTAGGTGACACCTCCGAGCACCCCTTTCTTGTGCTGCGCGATGATGTCCCTCAGCATGCCCGTCCAGTCGTAGACCTGGCTGGCGACGACCAGCTTCGGAGCGAGGGCGGCCTGGTTGGACTGGGTGCCGAACCACAGCACCTTGCCGTTGTCTTTGGCCGCGCCGATGGAGCCCACCACTGACTGGGAGGATCCGGTGAGGATGTCGGCGCCGTTGGCGATGTGCGTCTTGGCTGCTGCCGCCATCAGGGCCACGTCGGAGAACGATCCTGTCCACGTCTTCGAAACATTGATCCCGGAATTCACGGACTGCACGCCCTGGAGGAAACCGTCGACGTAGGTCTTGGCGTCCCCGACCTCCACGGGACCGGTCACCCCGATTTTCCCGCTCTTCGACAGCCTGGCGGCAAGAACCCCGTTCACATACCCGCCCTGCTCAGCGGCTGCCGTGTAAGCGTAGACATTGGAGAGGCCGAAGGTATTCACATCGGTGCCCCATGCGAAGGTCACATCGGGGAAATCCTTTGCGATCTCCTGCACGGAAGAGCCGTACTGGGAACCGTGGGCGATGACGATATCGAAGCCCTGGCTCGCGTAGTCGCGAACAGCGGCTGCAGCATCAGGCACGTTATACATGTTTTCCGAGTACTTGAGCGCCAGGGCCGATTCGCCACCCATCTCCTTCTGGACTGCGGCGAGCGCGCTCCACATCGACTGGCTGAATGCCATGTCGGTGATTGCGCTGGGCATCACCACGGCGATCCGGAACGGCGCCGCGAATGCGCCCCCGGCCATTGCAGCCATGAGCAGGCCTGCGATCAAGAATCGTTTCCCTATCATAACCTCTCTCCTTTCGGCCCTCGCCTCGAGGGCATTTCCATCGCGGCCGACGGCCGCGTTTGTCGACAGTGCACGCAGTTCAGCTCTCGCCTCGCTCGAACGGCTTGTTGAGGGCTGCCGGCTGGCGCATGCGGTTGATCGTCACGGTGAGCGCGGCGATCGTCAGAAGGTACGGCAGCATCACGGCGACGCTGGCGGGGATCTTGACCCCCAGGACCTGGACCCAGAGCTGGAACGAATTGACCACGCTGAAGAGAAGGGCGCCGCCGAGGACGCCGACGGGACTCCAGGCCCCGAAATACACCAGCGCAACCGCGATGAATCCCTGGCCCGCGGTCAGATTGTCCTGAAAGAGGTTCAGCAGCGAGATCGACAGGGAGGCGCCGGCGATTCCCGCAAGGATTGCCCCGGTGCAGACGCTGAGATAGCGGATGCGGTCGACGCTGATGCCCAGCGAATCCGCAGCCGCGGGGTTCTGCCCCACCGACTTGATCTTCAATCCAAGCGTTGTCTTTTCCAGCATCCACCACACCACGGGGACCAGCAGGAAGGCCCCGTAGACCGGAATGCTGTTTCGAAAAAAGATCGGGCCGATGATCGGGATGTCGGCGAGCACGGGGATGGGCGCGGGAGGGAAGCCCTGCACGGTCTTGACCGTGCCGACGAGGACCTTGAAGAGAAGGCTGGACATGCCCAGCCCGAACATGTACAGGCCGATGCCGCTGACTCCCTGCTCGGCCTTCAGGCTGACGCTCACCACGGACATGAGAAGACCGAGCACCAGGCCGGCGAGCGCCGCGGCGAGCAGGCCCAGCCAGAGGCTCCCCGTCGTGAGCGCGACGTAGAAGGCGGCGAACGCGCCGAGGAGCATGATCCCGTCCACCCCGAGGTTCACCACCCCCGAGGTCTGGGCAAAGGTCTCTCCGAGGGCCGCGTAGAGGAAGGG
>Ga0187870_1004095_pt1 | contig 10742 bp, 11 predicted proteins | sample June2016WEW_13_1_3_FD_132974 | JGI IMG/M metagenome (GOLD analysis project Ga0187870, IMG submission 132974) | Peatland microbial communities from SPRUCE experiment site at the Marcell Experimental Forest, Minnesota, USA - June2016WEW_13_150 | ecosystem: Environmental > Terrestrial > Soil >... | reverse complement strand
CTCGTCCAGCAGGTGTTCGCCCTCTACTCCCTCGTCGTAGCCCTTGGCAGCCAGTTGGGAGCAAGTGCTGATGATGTAGCGCAGCAGTCCCTTCTCGGCTACGATCCGGGCGTAGTAGCCGATGTTGACCGCGGTGGGCACCGCACCGGCCAGGGAGGCCAGGTAGCCGACGCCCCCCACCTTGTCCAGCAGGCCCTGCTGCAGCAGGGCCTCGGTCACGGTAACCAGGTCTATGGGGCAGCCGGCCTCGCTCAGGCTGTACAGGACGCGGTAGAGGTCCCGGTGGCCCGGTACGTAGAAATCTTCGGCCCTGATGATCTCGTTGGCCGTGGCAAAGCTATCCGGGGCAAGCAGCAGGGCGCCCAGAACAGCCTGTTCTGCCGCCTGGCTGTACGGTGGCAGGCGATCCTGAAGTTCCATGGGGGTATCCTTTCCCCGAGGACCACCCGCTCTAATACCCCGCTTCTTCGAAGCGGTAGAATAAGAGCGGTTACGTCCCTGGACCTGTGTGCAGGCGTGCTTTGAGCCTGAAGCGAAGCTTCAGAGCCTGCGAAAGTGCAACTAAGGCTTCCGCCTTCGCGGGGTACCCGACCCAGAGGGTACCCCGGTCGGCTCGGCGCAAGCCTAGTTTTCTTTATACTGTTCGGGAACGTCCATCAGGATGTGCGGGAGGGCATCCGCAATCTCCTTTATGCTGACGATCTCCACGCCCCAGAGCTCACCCGACAGCTCCCGGGCGTTCTCCTCGGGGATCAGCACTTTCCGCACACCGATGCTGCGCGCCCCGTAAATCTTCTCCGGAACGCTGCCCACTGCCCGGACGCGCCCCTGGATGGTGAGCTCGCCGGTGATGGCCACATCCTGGCGCAGCGGCACTCCCTCGATAGCGCTGTAAAGGGCTAGCATGATCGCCGCCCCGGCGGAGGGGCCCTCCACCTTGCCGCCGCCGATCAGGTTCACGTGCAGGTCGAAATCCGAGGCGTCCTTGCCGGTCACCTTCCGCAGCACCGCCAGGGCATTGAAGACCGAGTCCTTGGCCATAGTGCCGGCGGCGTCGTTGAAGCGCAGCGTCCCCTGGTGGGCCTCCCGGGCCGGGAAGACGATCGCCTCGATCTCCAGGATGGTGCCCAGGAAACCGGAAACGGCCAGTCCGAACACCTTGCCGACCTCGCCCCTGGCCTCGGCCCGCTGGGTGACAAAGGGCGCCAGCCGGCTGGCCTGGAGCACCTCTTTCAGGTCCTCCATGGTAACCCGGGGGTTGCTGCAACGGCCCTCGGGCGGTGCGCCGCCGTTCCGGTAGAGCATCATGGCGTAGGCGTCCACCAGGATGTTGGTGGCCTTTCGTGCCTCCACCGTGTAGTCGCTGATAGCCTCGGCCACCCCGGCGCCCAGCCGTACCCCCAGCTTGCGGGCGGCCTGGCGCACCACCTGCTGGATGCCCCAAGGGGTCAGGCAGTCGAAATAGATCTCGGCGCAGCGGGACCTGAAGGACGGGTTGATCTGTTCCGGGTCGCGGGTAGTCGCCCCGATCAGGACAAAGTCCGCCGGCGCTCCCCCCTCGAAGAGTTCCTTGATGTACTGGGGTATCTGTGGGTCGTGGGGGTCGTAGTATGATGAGTCAAAGGTGACCTTCTTGTCTTCGAGCACCTTGAGCAGCTTGTTCTGCATGATCGGGTCCAGGTCGCCGATCTCGTCGATGAACAGGATCCCACCGTGGGCGTTGGTCACCAGGCCAAGCTTCGGTTCCGGAACGCCGCTCTCCGCCAGATCGCGCCGGGCGCCCTGGTAGATCGGGTCGTGTACCGATCCCAGCAGCGGGTTGGTGGCCTCCCGGGGGTCCCAGCGCAGGGTCGACCCGTCCACCTCGATAAAGGGAGCATCGGAACGGAAGGTGCCGGTCCCCAGCGCCTGCACACTCTTCAGGGCGATACGGGCGGCCGATGTCTTGCCGACTCCCGGCGGCCCATAGAGCAATATATGCTGCGGGTATGGGGCCGCCAACCGGGCCATCAGCACCCGGACCGCCCGCTCCTGGCCGATGATCTCCTCCGGGCTGCCGGGCCGCAGCACCTCCGCCACCGAAGCGTTGAGCCGCACCGTCCTCATCTTCTCTAAAATCGCCAGTTTCTTTAAGGTGGCGGCGCTTTCAGGCCCTCCCCTCTCCTTGAGGATCTGGGCCTTTATGTCCTTTAAATACTGGTCCTGGCGCTCCTGGATCTTCTCGGCGATCTTCTTCTCCAGATCGTCCTCCACCACCCGCCGGGCCACCATCTGGGCCAGGGCGTCTTCAATGCCCTGGAGCACGCCCGGGATCTGCCGGGCCGGCGGCTTTTTTTCCAGGGTGGGGTCGCCGTGAACCAGCTTCTGCAGCGCCAGCACCTGCTCCGACAGGTCGGAGGACTGCATCGCATCCAGCACACCCAGCTTGCTCGCTCTCAGCACCAGCCGCTCGGGGCCGTAGATCTCTCCCAGGATCGAGTAGAGGGCGGCTACCCGCCCCTTGAGTTTCAAGTTTGCGGCCGGGCCTTCTTTAGGGAATTCTTTAACCTTGCATGCCAGCGGGCCTTTCCGGTTTGCTCCCGCCATCCTCCAGTCCCCCCTAAAAACAAGTGATGAGTGATGAGTGATGAGTGATGAGTATATAGAACACTTCTGCTTTTAGACTTATTACTACTAAAGTGATGGGTCTCTTTAAGGCCTTGAAAACAAAATAAAAACAAGGCATCTTTTTCATGGGCTCACTCGACTGCCGGATTCGCGCCCAAAGGGTAACCGTCTCCCAAATGGAGAATGTCGCTCGGCCTGGAATCAGTTAGCCTCGGTTCTGACACCGAAATGTTAATGATGAATACACTTCGCTGATGTATTTTACTCATTACTCGTTACTCATTACTCATTACTCATTACTGTTTTGATGTCACCGTCACCGTGATCGATACTGCCAGGCCCGGGTGCAGCCGAACCGTCACCGGGAAGGCGCCCAGAGTCTTGATCGGCTCCGTCAGTTCGAGCTTGCGTTTATCGAAGGGCTTGCCCAGCACCCGTTCCAACTCCAGGGCAATATCCTTGTTGGTGACGGCGCCGTACAGCTTGCCCGACTCTCCGGTACGGGCGGCGATGGTCAGGGTGAGGCCCTGCAGGCGGGCAGCCAGGCTCTCCGCGCCCTGCTGGAGCCGGGCCTCCCTTTTCAGGCGCCCATCTTGGATCAGGGTGGCCTCCCTCAGCTTGCCCTCAGTCACGGGAACCGCCAGTCCCTTGGGAAGCAGGAAGTTGCGGGCATAGCCCTCAGCCACGTTTACGGTTTCTCCTTTCCTCCCCAGGCTCTTGACGTCTTCCCGCAAAATCAGCTTCATGGACTTCATGCCCTCTCCTCCTGCTCGCTCGACAGAATATCCAGCAACCGCCGGCGTACATCCTGCAAACCTGCATCTCTCAGCCGCGCTCCGGCTACGGTGAAGTGGCCGCCGCCGCCGATCTGCTCCATGATTCGTTGGACATTCATCAGCCCCCGGGACCGGGCGCTGATGCCCACCCCTTCTCCGGTCGGATACAGGGCAAAGGAGGCCTCTACCTGGTTCACCTCCAGCAGCGTATCCGCCGCCCGGGAGGCGGCTATCTGGGCCTCCGGAAACACTTGCTCGTCCATAGTCAGGGCAAACCGGCCGTGGACGATCTCCACGCTCTGCAGCAACCGTGCCCGGTAGAGCATGACATCCAGGCTGTCGGTGAACAGGCTCTGGATCACGGCCGGATCAGCTCCGGCCTCCCGCAGCCAGGCCGCGTTCCGGAAGGTGTTGGCGCTGGTGGCGAAACTGAACTTCTTGGTATCGACGATCAGGCCGGCCAGCAGCGCTGTTGCCGCCAGTGGAGAGACACCGATATGGCCGGGCAGGTAGCGGACCAGCTCGGTGGCCAACTCCGAGGCGGAGGAGGCCGATGGCACCAGGTAGATTATGTTGGCCCGCTCCAGGAACTCCTCGCTGCGCCGGTGATGGTCGATCACCCCGATATAGCCGGCCCGGCTGAGCAGCGGCGGGTAGGCCACCAGGCTCGGGCGGTGCACGTCAACCACCAACAACAGGGTCTGGGAGGAGGCGCCGCTGGCAATCTCTTTCCCATCTCCCAACAGGCCGGGCTCGCGCTGGGCGATCACGTCCAGCAGCCGCTCCACGGCGCCACCCGGATGATCCACGGCGATGTGCACCTTCTTGTCATAGTGCCTGGCTGCTTCGGCCAGGGCGAAGGCCGCCCCCAGCACGTCGAAATCGATACCCCTGTGGCCCATGATCACCACGTTGTTGCAAAGCTCAAACAGCCGGTGGAGTTCGGTGGCGGCAACCCGGGACCGGACCTGGCTCCGCTTGCCCACGGCTTCGGTACGCCCACCGTAAAACCAGGTATGGTCCGGGCTCTTGACCACTACCTGGTCGCCGCTCCGCTCCAGGGCCAGGTCGAGGGCTTCCTGGGCGAGCCGTCCCAGCAGGGCCGGCTCCCTCTCTCCGCCCCCCTTTCCGACACCGATGCTCAGGGTGACGGGCAGGTGGCTGCCGGCGCTCACCTGGCGGATCTGGTCGATGACCGGAAAACTGGTATCCTCAAGCTTATTCAGCTCTTCCGCGTGGATCAGCGCCAGGTAACGGTCCCTGCCGTCCTTGCGCAGGTACGCCTTCAGCCCGGCCGCCCATTCCCGCAGGTACTTGTCCACGGCTGCCACCAGCAGCGGGCGCTTATCATCGGCCAGGCCCTGAAAAACCTCGTCGTAGTCGTCCACCTGCAGCAGGGCCAGGGTGAGCCGGGCGCTGTCCGGTACCGGCCCCTCGTTCGGGGCCGGAAACTCGGCTTCAATGTCAGCCCTGATCTCCTCGGCCAGGGCATCCCCTTCCTTCTGGTCCATATAGGCCAGGCCGCCCATCCCCAGCATGGCGATGAAGATGGCGAACAGGCCCAGGTTCAGGTGCCTGGTCAGTCCCAGCGACAGGGAGTTCAGCACGATCAGGACGCCCAGACCGATGAACAGCATCCGCTTATACTTCCGGTAGAAGATTGAGCCCACACCATCCCCTGCTTTCATCCGCATTGGGACATTCCTCGAGGAGGTGTGTCCCCATACCTTATTTCACCGGCTTTACTTCGGCAAATTTTGAGGTGATTCCTGCAAAGCCGGAGTTCTTTTCGCTGGTATTTTGGTTCCGACCTAAGGAGAATATTCCTTGGCATCCTCGATTTGGAGCCTTCCCAAATCAGATGTCAGAGACAAGATGTTGGAAAAAAGAAAACCGGCACTTGTCAACGTGCCGGGTACTTATTTAAATTCGTAGTATTGTATTTGAACCGTGTTCCGGCCCTCTGCCCGGTCTATTCGACCGAGAAGGGCAGCAGCGCCACGTTGCGCGACCTCTTAATCGCCACCGTCAACTGGCGCTGGTGAAAGGCGCAGTTGCCGGAGATCCGCCGGGGCAGGATCTTGCCCCGCTCGGTGACATACTTGCGCAGCTTGTAGACATCCTTGTAATCGATCGTGGCTCCCTGGCCGGAACGGTCCACGCAGAAGCTGCAGACCTTCTTTTTTCGTTTGCCGCGTTCTCTTCTCAAGTTCCCGCCTGACTAGCGGGCATATCAAATCTGATGCCCGGGCATTCGTACGCACAGCCAGGCATGACACCTCCTGTTTTTTAAAAACTCCCAAGGCTGAAGCCTTCTAATCCTGTTTTAGAGTGTGTAGTTCTACGCCAGACGACCCCGGGTCCAGCCTGGGGCACCGTTGGCGCAGGCATACCAGCGCCGCATGCGGCTCCGACTCTCAACCGCCTGTGATGTGCCTGGTGCTCAAGCAAGAGCCGCGAATCAGAACGGGGGCTCCTCACTGCCAAATCCATCACCGAAATCGCCGGGCGAAAAGTCATTGCCCATATCGCCCGCCGGCCCTCCCGGCATGGCTCCGGCACCCTCACGCGGGCGGTCAAGAAACCTGACGTTCTCTGCCACCACTTCCGCAGAGGTGCGGTTCTGGCCGTCCTTGTCCTGGTATTTGCTGATCTGCAGGCGTCCGTCCACCGCCACCAGGCGGCCCTTACCCAGGTAGTTGGAGCAGGTCTCAGCCTGCTTCCCCCAGACGACGATCCGGATGAAATCCGCCTCGCGCTCACCCTGGCTGTTAGGACGCTGCCGGTCGACGGCGAGGGTAAAATTTGCCACCGGTGTCCCCGTGGCTGTGAAGCGCAACTCCGGCTCCCTGGTCAATCTTCCGATCAGAACAATCCTGTTCAGCACAGTCTCTTCCTCCCCGAAATCGGAGGTCGGAAGTCGGATGTCAGATGAAAGGCTTTTTCCGGCTTCTGACCTCTTGCATCCTCCGCATCCAGGCCTTCGGCCTGGCCTGAACGCCGGCTCAAGGCTCCGCCTTGGCTCCTGTGCTCCGCATTCTTCAGGCCGGGCGTAGCCCGGATGCGGAGGAAAGCCCGCCGGCACACCGGGAATGCGGAGTACATGACTTCCGTTATCAAGCGGCGTCTTTACGCACAACCATATGGCGCAGAACCTCGTCCGCAAGCCGCATCAACCGGTCCAGCTCCTTAATAGTAGCAGGGACGCCCTGGAACTGGATCAGGGTGTAATAGCCCTCCCTGAAGTCCCGGATCTCGTAGGCCAACCGTTTCTTTCCCCAACGGCTGACCTGCTCGACGGCGCCCTGGTTCTGCTGGATCAGATTGACATACTTGTCGATGGCGGTTGCGGTTGCCTCATCCTCAAGATCTGGCTTGAGGATAAACAGCAGTTCGTAGGCGTGCAAATCACGCACCTCCTCCCTATGGACTGACGGCCCCCGCCAGCGCGGGGGCAGGGATGTACGTTGAGATTGTACCACATCCTGCCACCGGAAAACAACACTCTTTATTCAAGATTCCACGTCTGTACCATCCAGATCCGTCTCACTGACGCCCAACTCCTGCATGGCTTTTTCATCGCGGATAAAATCCTCTGTTGTTGCGTTTGCCATGCGTTTTTCAGTTTCGACAAATAAACGGTGGTTTTCGTCGGGTAAGGCAGACTTAACCAGCGCCTTGACGCTCTTTTCGAACTTCGGGCGCGGCAGCATCACCATCCGCCCGCACTTCAGGCAGCGGATGCGGAAGTCCATCCCCACCCTCAGGATCTCCCATTCGAAGCTGCCGCAGGGATGCTGCTTCTTCATGCGTACCACATCGCCCAAGCTGTAACGCACCGGAGGCGCCATCCGTCATCCCCCTATGTGCGCAGGCGTGCCACCTGCTTGATCTCCCCATTGGAGATGATGTTCAACTCGCCGGTAGCCTCCCGGATCTTGGTCACCCGCAGCCCCATGTCTTCGACCGTCCCTGTGACCCCGGCGATGGTCACGTAGTCGCCCACCGCAAACTGGTCCTCGAACAGGATGAAGAACCCGGTGACCACGTCCCGCACCAGGTTCTGCGCACCGATGCCGACAGCCAGGCCGATGATCCCGGCCCCCGCCAGTATCGAGCGGGTATCCACGTTCAATTCCGACAGGATCATGATTGCCCCGACGAAGTAGAGAGTATAGCGCAGCAGGCTCTGAATCACGCCGCGCAGTGTCTTGATGCGACGCTCGTTCCAAGTTCCGGGAATCCGGCCCTGCCGCATGAGGCCGTTGATCAGCCGTTTGCCAACCTTTCCTGTCAGTATCAGGCCCGCAATGATGAGCAGGATCCTGATGGCCTTGACGCCGTAAACCTGGATATTACTGTTCAGGAACGCGATGAGGAGGATCCAGAAGTTAAGCAGCCTGAGCATATCGCTTCACCCTTCCCCATAGCCGTTGGTCGTTGGATGTATTACAGGTAGATAACCCGGGGTACCTTCTGCAAGTAATCCAGGATGGTGTACATGTTGGTGACCTGGCCGACGCTCAACTGGTCCTTGAGCTTGAAGTAGTCGAGACAGGTGCCGCAGGCGAAAATCTCGGCCCCGTCCTGCTGCAACTCGAACAGGAAATCCAGGGCCGGCGACCCGGTGCAGGCCAGTTTGACCCCGCTGTTGACAAAGATGATCACCTTCCCAAGGCCGCCCTGCTCCGACATGGTGTAGAAGAGGTTTTTCATCAGCAGCCTCCCCAGGTCTTCACTGCCGCGGCCCAGGCTATCGGAGGCCACCAGAAACAGCAAATTCTCCTGGGGCTCCAGGGCGGTGCTGAAGTCCTCCGGCTTGGTGATGCTGATGTAGAAATCGGAACCCCGCCGGTCCACTTCCACCCCGCAAGACAGAGACCGGGCCATCTTCATGATATTGTCCCTGGCGGTCTCACTGTCGGCGACGACCGTGATCCGGTCCTGCCGCGTCTGCTCCAGGGCCTGGCGCGTCAGGATCACCGGCTGTGGGCAGGTCAGGCCGCGCACGTCTACCGTATCAGTTTGCTTTTCCATATCTCATCCCCCGTTTCAGACTTTAAAGTTAACGCTAATGGGGATTACCCCCGGCATCACTGATTCGGATGTCCGATACAGGAAATCTGATACCTATACCCCTCTGATCACGATCTTGCCGGTACCGCTGCCAAGCACCCGCCCGATGACACCAGGACGACTGATTCCCTCCTGGCGCAGGGCCGCCAACAGTGACTCTCTCCTGGTTTCGGGCACCGCCAGCAGCAGCCCTCCGGATGTCTGCGGGTCATACAACAGATCCTGCTCGGCGGCGCTCACTGTCCCGGACACTTCCACGTAGGGCGCCAGGGCGTCCCGGTTCCTGTAGGTTCCGGCCGGGATGATCCCCTGTCCGGCCAGCTTTCGGGCCTGGGGCAGGTAGATCACGGCAGCGGCGTCAACCTCCAGGTCCACCCTGCTGTTGAAGGCCAGTTCCCTCAAATGTCCGAGCAGGCCAAAGCCGGTGATATCGGTACAGGCATTTACGCCAACCCGTTGCATCGCCCGGGCCGCCCCGGCGTTCAGGGCCGCCATGGCTTCTCCCAGTGAATGCTCCGTCTCCGTATCCAACAATCCGCCCTTGAGAGCGGTAGCCAACACCCCTGTCCCCAGGGGCTTGGTGAGCACCAGCCAATCCCCGGGTTTTGCCCCCCGGTTGGTGATGATCCGGTCCGGGTGCACGATACCGGTGACGGCCAAGCCGTACTTGGGCTCATCGTCCTCGATGGAATGCCCGCCCAGGATCACCGCCCCGGCTTCAGCCACCTTGTCGCTGCCCCCCCGCAATATCTCCTGCAGCGGCGAGACCCCCAGGACACAGATGGGGAAGGCCACCAGGTTCATGGCGGTCAGGGGCGTCGCTCCCATGGCGTAAATGTCGCTCAGGGCATTGGCAGCGGCTACCTGGCCAAAGGTGTAGGGATCGTCCACCACCGGGGTGAAGAAGTCCACTGTCTGTACCAGGGCCAGGTCGGGGCGCAGCCGGTAAACTCCGGCATCATCGGGCACGCCGCAGCCCACCAGGAGGTCCGGATGCTCGAACCTGGGCAGGTGTTCCAGAATCTCCGCCAGGGCGCCCGGCCCCAACTTGGCTGCTCAGCCTGCCGCCTTGGCATACTGGGTCATCCTGAGTGGTTGCCGAGGCCCCGGGGCCTGTCCCGATGGCGATGGCTGCTCATGTTCCCGCATCCCGATCACCTCCCTCTATTTCCCACTTCTCACTTCTCAAATGCGCTACCGATCAGATCATCTGAACGAAGTTCTTCAGGGCCGGCGCCACCACCGTGTTCCAGGTACCGTTGAAGAACGGGATCAGCACAGATTGGCGCCAGGCCTGGGAAAAGGACTGCAGCAGGCCTCCCTGTTCCGTAATCCCCATGGACAAACCCAGCACCACCGGAGTCAGCAGGCCGATAACCACCGCCAGTTCCAGCACCCTGGTAGCCAGGCCGAGACCCACCCCGCCCAGGCGGTCGAGCCCGCCCAGCATCAGGAGGTGGACGGCTCTGGACAGAAAGGAGGCCACCATCATGACCAGGTAGCTCACCAGGATCATGATCAACAAAAAGGCGATCAGTCTGACGATAGACAGAGCCAGTGACTGGGCCATTGTGGAACCGTAGATACCCGCCTGGGCATTGCTCACCGGCACCCATAAGGAGGCGGGAAAGCCCTTGGACAATCCCGTACTGAAGAGCTTGATGGTTGGTATGGCGGTCGGAATGTTGGCGGTAAAGGGGGCCAGGATCCTGGCGAACAGCTTGTCCAGCCCCAGTTGCACCCCGAGAAACTGGGCTGCAGTGACGTAGTAGCGCCCGGCCAGCCAGATCCCCCCGAGAAAGCCGAGCAATCCGCCGGCGGTGAGGATCAGACCGCGGCGGAAGCCCCCCCAGACTCCGGCCAGCAGGATCAGCAGAATGATCACATCGATCCAATTCAAGGTCATCTCTCGACACCTCTCCCTGTTCACTTTCGCGATGCCGAAGGCGCTTCCCGCGCCCGCCTGACGCCAGCCCTGCCCGCCTCAGCGGACGCGGCCCAACACCCGGCGCTTCTCACATCGCAACCGGATGTTCCTGTCAGATCCAAAACTTGCTTTTACTTGCGTTTTAGCTTACCCGATTTCTGGCAGGGTGTCAACGAAAGCCCAGCCCGGGCGAGATCAAGAAGCAGAACGACTAAACACTCATACCTTAACAGTAAGCAACTCGCTTCGCTCGGGGATTCAGTGGGGGTCTGCACCCCCACTGAATTCGGAGACTAAAAGCTTTTGCCAAATTCATCTCCCGCTTATAGAAGCGGGAGACTCCTTTGGCGGTTAGT
>Ga0187870_1004088_pt1 | contig 10753 bp, 8 predicted proteins | sample June2016WEW_13_1_3_FD_132974 | JGI IMG/M metagenome (GOLD analysis project Ga0187870, IMG submission 132974) | Peatland microbial communities from SPRUCE experiment site at the Marcell Experimental Forest, Minnesota, USA - June2016WEW_13_150 | ecosystem: Environmental > Terrestrial > Soil >... | reverse complement strand
TGGATGACCAGCACCGGCGCGGTGATCTTCTCCGCAAAGTTGACCGGCGAGATGGCCTTGAGCATCTCCAGATCCTTGTCGGGATTGCCAATTTCCCGACGCCAATACTGGTTGGCGTCCTTGTAATCTGGGTCGCCGCGCCGATCGTCGTAGATGGCCGGCCAGTCGGTCACCCCGGCCAGCGAGATTCCGCAGCGATAAAGCTCCGGATTGCGGCCCAGCGCGAAAAGCGCCGAATAGCCGCCGTAGCTGGCGCCCATGATGGCAATGTGCTTCGGGTCGGCCACCCCGGCGGCAATGGCCCAGCGGGTGGCATCCTCGATGTCGTCCTGGATGGCCTTCCCGATCTGTCGGTGGGCCTTCTCGAAAAGTTCTTCACCGTAGCCGGGAGATCCGCGGTAGTTCATCTGCAGCACGGCATAGCCGCGGTTGGCCAGCAATTGCACCAGGGGGTCGAATGCCCAGACATCGCGCACCCACGGTCCGCCGTGCGGCATCACGACCAGCGGCAAATCTTTGGGTTGGTGGCCGACGGGCACGGTCAGGAAACCGTGGATGGTGATGCCGTCGCGTGCCTGGTATTTGATTGAGAGCATCGGCGCCATCTGCGCTGGTTTGATCCAACCCATGCGCGGAGCCACGGGGGTGAGCTTGTGCTTCTCCAGATCGAGCAGCATATAGACCCCGGGATTCTGGTCCGAAAAGGCCAGCCAGAGCATCCGCCTGCCATCCAGCGACGCATTGACAAACACGTTCACGGTGTCAGGCATCGCCCGGTCCAGCGCCGCCTGATAGGTGGCAAAACCTTTGTCGAACCACTTGACCCGCGGCGCGTCGGTCACGTAACGGATGCCCAGCAGCGCTTCTTCCCTCGGGGAAAAGATCGGGGCTGCCAGAGGGATGCCATCCACCTCCAAACCCAGGGTGTTGCTCGGAACGATGTCATATTCCGGATCCGCCAGCAGCGGCGTTCCCATTGTCCCCGTGGCCGGATCCAGCGGAAAAATCGTCCAGCGTTTTTCCACGGTCAGCGCTTCGACCAAGGGCTTGCCGCTCACAGCGTCAATCCCGATCGCGCGCATCTGGCCGGTCCGGTTTTTCAACGGCAGGATCGTTTTCCAGGGCGACGCTTCATTTTCGCGGTAGATGGCACCGGACAATTCGCCGTGGGAAAGGATTCCCAGGCGCGCCACACCGTTGGCATCCACGCCCCACGTCGCCACCTCGCCCGGATTCTTGAGCGCCACGCTTGCCGTGCCGTACATGGTGTCCACGCGCAGAATATCCGGCCGGTTCTGGCTGCCCACGTCACCCTCGTGCCGGTCGAGCATCAGGACTGTCTGATCCTTGTCATAAAACCGGTGGATGATCTCCATAAAATACTGCTTGGAAATGTGGATGTTGATCTGATTGTCCTCGTATCCACCTAGGGGGACCCCGTGGCTCCCGTCCCAATCCGTTGCGATCACCCCATAGAGGAGATAATCCCATACGACGGTGGTGATCACCAGCCGACGGTCACTGATCCACGCAAAGCTCCCCACCTGCTTCGATGCGTTATTCAACAATGTCGCCTCGCCCAGATCGAGTCGCGACACCCGGTTTTCATCGATGTCGGCGAAGTGCAGTGCCGGCTTGCCCAGGTATTCGCGGATGAAGGCGAGGCGCTTGCCGTCCGGAGAAAGCTGGGCCCGGGCCGTCGTGGGCTCGCGGGAGAAATCCTCGATCGGCAGACGCTCCACCGCCTGGGCGGCCGTCAAAGCGAGCGCCAACAATCCAAGCACCGAATGACGGGGTGGTTTCATGGCTTGATCTATCAGCCTGTCTGTTGGGCCGGGCCGATGCAAAAGATTTTCGGGCTTCCGCGGCCTTGACCCGGTTTTCCCACCATCGCTAGCGTCGGCGTGATGCCAGCGTCCCCGTCGTCCGCTCCCCCCGTCCGGATCGTTGACGCCCTGCGCGTCATCGGACCGGGGCTCATCCTCACCGCCGGCGGCCTCCATCAACTCTCTACTGAAATCCGCCAAGGGTTGGGCTGAACGCACCATCCCAGTCCTGCCGCCCGTCATGCCTCCCCCGCCCCTCACGCCATCAGCTGCCCGGCCCTCGCGCGGGGCGATATTCGGCTGCGCCGCCGTTCTGGCGCTGGCGACGCTCGCCGCCTACCATAACACCTTCTCGGTTCCGTTCCTTTTCGACGACACGCCATCGATCTTCGACAATCCGTCGATCCGACATCTCTGGCCGATCTGGGACGTGCTTACCCCGCGCGCGGACTACGGCATCACCGTCAGCGGCCGGCCAACGCTCAACCTGTCCCTCGCCATCTGCTACGCGGTGAGCGGCACGAACGTCTGGAGCTACCACGCGTTCAACCTGTCATTCACGTCCTCGCCGGGTTGACCTTGTTTGGCATCGTGCGCCGCACGCTGGCCTTCGGTCGGGTCGAGCGGCCCCGGACGGCGGCCCTGCCCGTCGCGCTCACCGTGGCGATGTTGTGGACCCTGCATCCGCTGCAAACCGAGGCGGTAACTTACATCATCCAGCGGACGGAGTCGCTGATGGGTCTATTCTATTTGCTGACGTTCTATTGTTTCATCCGGGCGGTCGAGGCACCCCGCCCGTTGCGCTGGCAGGTGCTCACGGTGGTGGCCTGCCTGCTCGGCGTTGGCACCAAGGAGGTGACGGCCACGGCGCCCGTGTTGGTGTTGCTCTATGACCGGACCTTTGTGGCCGGATCCTTCCGCGAGGCCTGGCGGCGCCGGCGCTGGCTGCATCTCAGCCTCGCGGCCACGTGGGTGCCGCTGGTTCTGCTGGTGTCCGGCACCGGGTGGAATCGTGGCGGCACGGCGGGTTTCAACGTCGGCATCTCGCCATGGGCGTACTGGTTCACGCAATTCGAGGCGGTCGCGCGGTACCTGAAGCAATCAATCTGGCCGCAACCGCTGGTGTTTGAATACGGTACGTTCTGGATGGGTCTCCGGGACGCGGCGCCCTACGCCTTGGTCGTCCTCCCCCTGGCAGCGGCGACTCTGGTGGCGCTTTGGCGCTGGCCGGTGGGGGGGTTCCTAGGCGCGTGGTTCTTCGCCATCCTCGCTCCGACCAGCCTCGTGCCCGGAACGATCCAAATGATCGTGGAGCACCGGATGTATCTGCCGCTGGCGGCGGTGATCGCGCTGGTGGTGGGCGTGGCGGTGGCACGATTCGGGCGGCCCGCACTCGCCCCTTTCCTGGCACTGGCGCTGGCCGCCGGAGTGCTGACCGAGCAGCGCAACACAGTTTACCGCAGCGACCTGACGTTGTGGCAGGACACCGTAGACAAGTCTCCGAACAGCGCCATCGCCCAGAGCAGCCTTGGGACGGCGTTTTACCAACGCGGCCACCTGCGGGAGGCGATGCAACACTACCAGGTTTCCCTCCGCCTCAATGCGAACCTCGCCTCCATCCATTACAACATAGGATTGCCGCTGGCCGACATGGGCCATCTGACGGAAGCGGCGGCGCAATTTGCGGAATCTTTTCGCATCAACCCGCGTTTCTATCCGGCCCACTACCAGCTGGGCCTCACGTTGATCCTGATGGGCCGGCCCGAGGAGGCCCTGGCGCACTTCGCGCAGGCCGTGCAGCTTATGCCGACGTTGCCGGAGGCCCACTACGAATGGGGCGTCGCCCTCTTTAAGCTGGGCCGGGTGGCGGAAGCGATTCCTCACTATCAGGAGGCGCTGCGACTCAAGCCCGATTACGTTGAAGCCGAGTGCGATCTCGGGGTTGCTCTGTATCAATCGGATCGCACGGCGGAAGCGGTGGAGTGCCTCCAGCGCGCGTTGCGGATCAATCCCCAGATGGCGGATGCCCACTTCAATCTCGGGCTGGCTCTGGCCCGGATCGGCTGGACGGACCAAGCCACGGCGCAGTACGCCGAGGCGGTCCGCATCGACCCCAAGCATCTCGGGGCCCAGCTCAACCTGGGCATCGCGCTGGCCCAAGCCGGCAAACTGCCCGAGGCCGTGGCGCACCTCGAGCAGGCGGTGCAACTCGGCCCCAATTTTCCCGGCGCGCACTGCAACCTCGGCATCGCCCTCGCCCAGCAGGGCCGGTTGGATGAAGCCGTCGACCAGTACCGGGAGGCATTGCGGCTCAGGCCCGACTATGCCGAGGCGCATTACAACCTGGGCAATGCACTGCTCCAGCTGGGCCGGGTGCAGGAAGCGGGACGACAGTTTGAGCAGGCGGTGCGGATCGAACCGCACTTCGACGCGGCGCGCGACATGTTGAAACGCCTGCAGGCGCTTCCGCCGGCGCCCGCTTCATCCATCCCCTGAGGCGCTTCCTGCGTCATGCCAGACGCTGCTGACGACCGGCGCGGGCCCGCAGCGCTGTGGCTGGCCGCCCGCTGGAGCACGGCGCATCTGAGGCGGAACGGCCGCGATCTCGGCGCCGGGCTGCTGCCGGAACGTTGAAGACTTGAAGATCCGGGTCATGGCCTCATCCTGCCCGGCATCGCCCTCGGGACCGGTTGATTCCGCTTGCGATCGCACCGGGATTCCGATGGCGGTCGCAAAGCCCGCTACTGCCAACCACCCCATGAAAACATTGCTCCATTCCGCTCGCTCCCTCCTCTGGAAATTGCTTTATGGCCTTGTGATCCCAGCCGTCGGTTGCGCCGCGGACAACTATCAGAATTTCGCCGTGGCCATCTACATCCCTGTCGGCGCGGTCCAGCGCTTCGAGAACCCGGAGACCCTGCGGAGCGAATGGGAGACGATCAGCCGCCAGGTGAAGGTGGACAAGGTCTACATCGAATCCGAACGCGACCGGCGGGTGGCCGATGAACAGCTGTTGGATAAGGTGAAGAAGTTTTTCCAGGATCGTGGTGTGCGCGCGGCCGGCGGCGTGACTTTCTCGGACAACAACTCCAGCCAGTTCCGGTCGTTCTGCTACACCAACCCGGAGGACCGGGCGTTCGTCAAAGGCATCATGGAGATGACGGCCCGGCATTTCGGCGAAATCATTCTCGACGACTTTTTCTTCGTCACCACCAAGTATGCCTCCGATGTCGCCGCGAAGGGTAGCCGGACCTGGACCCGGTACCGGCTGGATCTGATGGACGAGGCGGCGCAAAACCTGATCGTGGGTCCGGCCAAGGCCGTAAATCCTCAGGCCAAGGTCGTCATCAAATTCCCCAACTGGTACGAGCACTTCCAGGGGCTGGGCTTCGATCTCGAGCAGGAGCCGCGGATTTTCGACGGCATCTACACCGGCACCGAGACGCGGGACCCGGTCATCACCGACCAGTTCCTGCAGCAGTACGAGAGCTACCAGATCTTCCGCTACTTCGAAAACATCGCGCCGGGCCGGAACGGCGGCGGCTGGGTGGACACGTTCAGCGTGACGTACCTCGACCGCTACGCCGAGCAGCTCTGGAACACGATGTTCGCCAAGGCGCCGGAGATGACGCTATTCAACTGGATGGCGCTGCTGCAGCCCATTCGCCCTGGCGACCGGTCGGCCTGGGAAAAGCTGCCCACCAGTTTTGAGTACCAGCAGATGCTCGATTACCGCCCGCCCGGCGCACCCGCCGGCTCATCCAGTCCCACCATGGCCCGTGTCGCCGGCTATTCCCTGGCGCAGGTCGATGCCTTCCTCGGCAAGCTCGGACAGCCCATCGGTATCAAAAGCTACAAGCCCCACCATTCCACCGGCGAGGACTTCCTCCACAATTATCTCGGCATGATCGGCATTCCCATTGATCTCCATCCGTCTTTTCCTGCCGACGCCGACGTGGTGCTGCTGACCGAGTCGGCGAAATTCGATCCCGACCTCGTCGCCAAAATCAAGGGCCAGCTCGACGCCGGCAAGTCCGTCGTCATCACCTCGGGTCTGCTCCGCGCATTGCAGGGCAAGGGCATCGAGGACATCGTCGAACTCCAATCCACCGACCGCCGGATCATCGCCGACGGCTATTCGACCGGTTTCGGCTCGGGGAACCGGACCGGCCTGGGCGGCGACGCCCGGGCCCGGCAGATTCTCTTCCCGGAAATCCGCTTTCTCACCAATGACGCCTGGGCGCTCGTCAGCGCCATGTCGGACGACGTGGGCTATCCCCTCCTGATCATGGATCGTTACGGCAAGGGCGTCCTGTACGTCTGGACCATTCCCGACAATTTCCATCACCTCTACCGTCTGCCGCCCGAGGTAACGGGCGCGATCAAGGACGTCGTGATGAAGAGCTTCTTCGTCCGGATCGACGGTCCCGGCCAGGTCGCGCTGTTCGCGTACGACAACCACACCTTCATCGTCGAGTCGTACCTGGACCGCGAAGCCGATGTGAAGGTCTCCGTGTCCGGCGGTTTCACCCGGCTGCGCGATCTGGTCACGGACGCGATGCTCACCGGCCAGGAAGCGCCGGCGAGCCGCTGGCCGCGCCGGTTGGACGACGGGAGCAAGCGCATGTCCTTCGACGTGCACCTCCTGCCCCACAGCTACAGCGTGTTCGGAGCCGAAAAATAATCCCGGGCCCGCCTACCCGCTCGTCGGTGAAATCTGCCAGCCGCGCAGCGTCCAGCGGGCGATCCGGTCGGTGAGCACCCATTGCAGGGTCAGCAGTGCGCCGCCGCCGATCACGATCAGGCCGACGATGTGCGCTGGCGTGATCACAAAACCGAGATGCAGCAGACGCTGGAGGTCGGTCGCGGTGCTCCTGCTGACCAAGGCAATAGTGGCCGAGGCCGCGCAGACCACGGCCAGCATCGCGGTGGTGCAGAGGCACGCCCACCGGGTAATGCGCCGGTCGCGATCGACGTCGCGCGCCAGCAGGGCCAGCTTGCCCCCCACGACGAGTCCCGCCGGCAGCGCGAGCACCACGTTGAACAACGGCACGCCCATGAAGAATCCAAACATCCCCACCGAAATAGAACAGGAAGATGCCCAGCCAGGCCACCCACGACAGCGCCTGCCGGCGGCGGACCCATTTTCTCAGGAAGATCACGTCGACCACCAGGCCGGCGCCGAGACCTGCGAGCGCGCTGCGGGCCATCCACGTCTCCGACGACCGCCACACCAGCGAACCCCACCACCCTGCGAGCAATCCCGCGATCGGCGGAACCGCGCCCAGCACGAGGGCGAGAATCGGCGCCTCCAGTTTCCGCAGCATGAGCGCGGGCCAGCGCCAGCCGTGGTGGTCGGAAATTTCCGGCATGGATGCCTCCTGCTATGACGACGCCAATCCCGCGTCAACCGTGGCCGGCCGGAATCTGACCATGCGCAGGTAGAGGAGAAAGGCGGCAAAGCCCACGGCCAGCATCACCGCCTGGCCCGCGGCGAGGGTGAGCGTCGTGGCCCAGACCAGCGGCGCCACCACCGCCGTGGTGACGGCGTTGCCGGTCGTCTGCACAAAACTCTGGCAGGACGCGGCGAGCCCGCGTTGTTCCGGGAACAGGTCGAGCGCCATCAGCGTCAGGCTGGGCATCGCCAGCGCCGAGCCGGTGAAATAGACGAAAATGGGCAGCACGCTCCACGGCAGCCCCGGCGGCACGAGCAGGTTGAGGAGCACATTGCCCACCACCGCCACGATCATGATCCCATAGGCCCACCCAACCGTCTGGCGCCGCGTGATGCGGCCGGCCGCCCGGCCGGACAGCCAGGCGCCGGTCACGATGCCGAGCGTGGAGGGGCCGAACAACCAAAGGAAGCCGGTCTCACTCACATGCAGGTGCCGGATCAGGAAGACCGGCGCCGACACGATGTAGAGAAACACCGCGGCAAAATTGAACGTGACCGCGAAGATCAGCGCGACAAAGGGCGCCGACTGCAGCACCCGCCAGTAGGAATGGAGCAGGAAACCCGGGTTCATCGGCTGGCGCCGTTCCCGGGGCAGCGTCTCCGGCAACGACCGCCAGCAGACCAGCCACACGCCTCCCGTGAACAAGACGAGAAAGGCAAACACCGCCCGCCAGCCGAACCATACGTGCAGCCAGCCGCCCAGTACCGGCGCCACCGCCGGCGCCACCGCGAAGACCAGCGTGATCTGGGACATCAGTCGCTGGGCCTCGGCGCCATCCAGCACGTCGCGCACAATGGCGCGGCCCACGACCATGCCGGCCCCGGCCATCATAGCATCGTCCGGAAAAACAGCAGACTCTCGATACTCCAGGCCAAGGCGCAACCCACCGAGGCCAGGAAGAACAGGGCGAGCGCTGCGAGCGTCACCCGCCGCCGCCCCAGCGCATCCGAGACGGCGCCGTGCCAGAGCGCCATGAGCGCGAAAGGCGCCATGTACGCCGTCAGCGTTTGCTGCACCAGCAGCGGCGACGCATTGAGCGTGCGGCCGATCTCCGGCATCGACGGCAGATAGGCGTCGATGGAAAACGGACCGACCGCCGACAGCGCGGCCAGCATCGCGGCGAGACCGCGATGGCGACGGGCCGCGGACTTGGCTGTTTCGGCCATCAGAACCGGTCACCATGAATGAATCCGTGCCCTCCGACAAATCCCTTCGTGCCCCCGTGAAAAGGGAGCGGCTGGTGCCGGAGAATCCGCCCAGCCCCCTCAAAGGCAGAAAAAACATGACCCGGCGCCTTTCGCCCGCCTGCGAGGCCCACGGAGGAACCACCGTGCCTTTCAGTCTCGCGGCCGCGTGAAATGCCGGACAAGACTCCACGCCCATGATGCCTCTGCGCTTCCCCTTGGTTTTGGCCGCGTTCGGCGTGGTCGCGCTCCACGCCGGTGAACCGTCGCCGGCGCCGATGGGCGCAAATGGCCCGACCCCTGCTCCTGCCCCGTCCGCTCAAACCGACGGCGGGTTGTCGGTGGATCCAGCTTTGCTCCGCACCTATTCCGCCCGCGTCGAAGCCGAATTGAAAAACGACATCCTCCCGTTCTGGCTGCAGCACACGCGGGACCGCAAGCGCGGGGGCTTTTACGGAGAAATCAGCAACGATCTTGTCGTGAAGGAGAACGAGCCGCGCGGCGCCCTGCTCACCTCGCGCATCCTCTGGACTTTCTCCGCCGCCTACCGGCACTACCAGGATCCGGCGTACCTCGAGATGGCGCGCTGGGCCTACGACGACCTGCTGACGAGATTTTGGGACGAGGAGCAGGGCGGGCTGTTCTGGTCCATCACCGCCGACGGCAAACCGCTGGAAACCCGCAAGGTGATCTACGGCCAGGCATTCGGCATCTACGCGCTGGCGGAATATCACCGCGCCACGGGCGACCGGGCGCCGCTTGATCGTGCGATCGCGCTGTATCGCACGGTCGAGTCCTACGGTCACGATCTGGCGCACCGCGGTTATTTCGAGGAGTTCACCCGGGATTGGCAGCGGCTGTCCAACTCGAGCCGGAGCTTCGTCAGCCCGGCCCCAAAGTCCCAGAACACCCTTCTGCACGTGATGGAGGCCTACGCGAACCTGCTGCGAGTCTGGCCCGATCCGGAGTTGCGCGGCAACCTGCACGACCTCGTGGACGTGATGCTGACGTGCGTCCTCAATCCCGCCAACCACCACCTGCGGTTGTTTCTTGGCGAAGACTGGACGCCGCGCTCCGACGGCATCTCGTTCGGTCACGACATCGAATTCAGCTGGCTGCTCACCGAGACTGCCGAGGTGCTGGGCGATCACGATTTGATCGCGCGGACCCGCGCCGTGGCCGTGGAAGTCGCTCGGGCCACGCTGGCCGAAGGCGTGGACACTGACGGCGGACTGCTGTCGGAAGCCGGGCCCACGGGCCTGACGAACACGCACAAAGAATGGTGGCAACAAGCGGAGGCGGCGACCGGCTTTTTCAACGCCTACCAACTGTCCGGCGATCCCCGGTTTCTCCAGGCATCCATGCACAGCTGGGATTTCATCGCGACCCACGTGGTCGACCCGACGCACGGCGAGTGGTACAACCTCCTGGCCCGCGACGGCACCGTTCTTTCGCGTGACAAGGTCAGCCTCTGGAAATGCCCCTACCACGATGGGAGAGCCTGCCTGGAGCTGCTCAGCCGCCTTGATGCCACCTTGGGAGCGGCGGCGCCGGCCCATATTTCCGACACGCCAAGGCAATGACGATGGTACACAGCGATTCCCTGCCACCACCCGGCTTGTTCTGCGAGTCGCCCCTTGACGTGATCGCCCTGACTCTTCTTCCAAGGCATGATGAATCGACGTGACTTCCTTGGCTTGTCGTCGGCGGCGACCGCCGGTCTGCTGCTGTCGTCCCGCCCCATGGCCGCGGCAGCAGCGACGGCACCAGGGTCGGGCGGGCAGCCGCGCATCCCGCGCTGGCGCGGCTTCAACCTCCCGGTACTGGCGGCCGACCAACACGGCGTGGCTCTGCGCGAATCCGACTTTGAATGGATGGCTGCATGGGGCTTCTACTTTGCCCGGCTCCCGCTGTCCTACTGGGCTTGGACGAACCGCCAGGATTGGATGAACATCGACGAGCGGGCGCTCGCGCCGGTCGACCAAGCCATCGAGTACGGCCGGCAGCACGGTGTGCATATCAATCTGTGCCTCCACCGGATCCCGGGCTACTGCGTCAACGGCCGCGAGTTGGAGCCGTTCCTGCTTTTCGACAGTCCGCGGGAGTCGATGGAGAAGGCGCTCGCGGCGGCGACGCATCATTGGCGTTTTTTTGCGGAACGCTATCAGGCCATCCCCAGCGCCCGGCTCAGCTTCGACCTGCTCAACGAGCCGCCATGGATGAACGATCAGACGCGCTATGTGGAAATCGTCCGCACGCTGGTGGCGGCGATCTGCGAAAAAAGCCC
>Ga0187870_1004071_pt1 | contig 10778 bp, 7 predicted proteins | sample June2016WEW_13_1_3_FD_132974 | JGI IMG/M metagenome (GOLD analysis project Ga0187870, IMG submission 132974) | Peatland microbial communities from SPRUCE experiment site at the Marcell Experimental Forest, Minnesota, USA - June2016WEW_13_150 | ecosystem: Environmental > Terrestrial > Soil >... | reverse complement strand
TATACAAGTACATATCAGGGATTGTGAGAAACAAGAAGCAGAAGCTGATAGCCATCAATGGAACGGCAGACCATGTTCACATGTTCCTTGGAATCAAACCGGACATTTCCCTTTCTGATCTGGTCCGAGATATCAAAAACAATTCCTCAAGGTTCATTAATGACAAAAAATGGATCAGGGGAAAGTTCAGTTGGCAGGAGGGCTTCGGTGCTTTTTCGTACGGGCACTCACAGCTCGACGCTGTTGTTGAGTACATAGAAAACCAGGAGCGACATCATTCAAAGCGAGCCTTCAAAGATGAATACATAGAAATGCTCAAGAAGTTCAATGTGGCATATGATGAGCGATATGTTTTCCAGTGGGTCGACTGAGATGCGGACAATGTCACTCCTACGGAGTTCGGACGTATGGCAGGGATGAGCTATAGAGATTCCACCCCTAGCGGGGTTGGTGTGAGGCGGTTGGGAAGGCTCGGGAAAATCCTGTCAAGACCGCACAGGCGCTTGGCGCGAAGTAGTACTCGAATCATCGGGTCATCGGGCCATCGGATCATCGAACCATCTAGTGGAGCGATAAGGCGGAGGAGGGAATCATCCAATCGCCGCATCACGCAATAACGATGAGGAGGGTGAAATGGACGCAGGGACAACAACGGATGATCGTACAGTCAAGATTGGCATGTCAATTCTTCAATTCCTTCTTAAGGACTATCATCCCCGGGATTTTGCCGTACGGTTGTGGGATGGATCGATGTGGGACACCGACGCCGGCCAACCCCGTCGGTTCACGATGGTCATTCGACACCCAGGGGCAATCCGCAACATGTTTTCTTCTCCAAGCGAGCGCGCATTGGCTCAAGCGTACATTTATGATGACTTCGACATCGAAGGCGATATGGAGTATGTGTTCCCAATGGCAGAACATCTCTCCGGGTTGCGCCTGAGTATTGCCGATCGTCTTCGCGTTGCGTCGCACCTTCTCAGACTCCCATCCGTCAACACGCCTCAGCTGGGTCGACAGGAGGCGAGGCTCAAAGGGACGGTGCACTCGATCGAGCGTGACCGCGAAGCCGTAACCTATCACTACAATACATCCAATGAATTTTTTGCTCTCTACCTCGGCAAGCGCATGGTGTACTCTTCCGCTTATTTTGCCGCGCCCGACGAGGACCTCGATACCGCGCAGGAGCGGAAACTGGATTACATCTGCCGCAAGCTTCGGTTACAGCGGGGAGAGCGGTTTCTTGATATTGGCTGTGGTTGGGGAGGATTGATCATCCATGCGGCGGAGAAGTACGGCGTCTCGGCTTTCGGCATTACGCTGAGCGAACCGCAGGTAGAACTTGCGAACGAGCGTATCCGGCAAAAAGATCTGGCTGATCGGTGCAGGGCGGAAGTCCAGGATTACCGCCGGGTTAACGGTACCGGCTCATTCGACAAGGTGGCAAGCATCGGAATGGTCGAGCATGTGGGTGAGCAGATGTTGCCGGAGTACTTCAGACATGCATGGCGTCTCCTGCGTCCGGGCGGCGTGTTCTTGAACCATGGCATCGGATACCGGCGCGATCCATCGAGTGATGCCAGCCGTTCGTTCTCGCAGGCCTATGTTTTTCCAGACAGTGATCCCGTCCCGATTGACGTCAGCACCCGGATTGCCGAGGAAGTTGGATTTGAAACCCGTGACGTCGAATGCCTGCGGGAGCATTACATGCTGACATTGCGCCACTGGGTTCGCCGGTTGGAATCTCATCATGAAGAGGCTGTGCGGCTAACGAATGAGGCGACCTACCGCGTATGGCGGCTGTTCATGTCTGTTTCGGCGCATGCTTTTGAGACTGGAATGTATAACATCTATCAATCGCTTCTCGTGAAGCCCGATCGCGGCAAAAGCGGACTCCCGCTCACTCGCGATGACTGGTATCGATGAAGTGGTGACCGTCACCTTGCTGAAGTTACACAAAGAGGCAATCCCGGAAACCTGGAATTGCCTCTTTGATTTTGATGAAGCCATCTTGAATTGTCAATTGTCAACTCTCAGTTGACAGGCGAGGCAATCCCGCAAACCCGGAATTGCATCTTTGATATTGGTAGACAGCCGGTCGTCCAACAGCACGCTGTCTAATTGTCAATTGACAACTCTCAATTGACAACTCGTGGCGAGCGAAGTCGAGCCATTGAGAATTATTCCTCCCGTTCTCGCTTCGCTCGAACGGGATTCTCAAAACGACAAAAGAGTTAGCTTCGTCCTGGCGGACTCGCTAACTCTTGTCGTTTTGGAAGTAGCCCTAAAGGGATCCTCGAGCACCATGTAAATGAGCACATCGTCATCTCTCTACAGCTTGACTGAATGCCATATCTCAAGAAGTCCAATAATTTTTCAACGATTTCTTTGCGCAGATTGTAACTCTGGTGTGGAATATCCAATCTCACTTGTCTTGCTCATTACTTTCTGCTACAAGTAAGGGGGGAAATGATTCGGTCGCAAGCTCAAGTCCTGCCCTCGTTTTGAAAAGTAAACGCCCGATTGTCTGAAGCGTTTTGTTTTCGTGCGGCACTCGAATGGGGCAAACTGAGGTCAATGTCCTGCACACTGGAATACTCCAACTTATCCCGTCCTGATCCGAATTCGATCTTTCGTTTCGCACCGGTTCCAACCCATCGGCCTTCTCTTTTGCCTACTTAATCGATTTCTCCAGTTCAATAGAAACATAGCAAACCTTAGCCTTTTTCATCGCCGATCCTCCTAACGTTGGCCTCTGGAGACCCCTTAAATTGGCTCCGGCCGATCTATGCTCTGGGAAGCGGCTTGGCATGTATACCGTCATTATAAGCCAATAAAACTAACACTTCTCAGTGCCCTTTACCGGGAACAAACCCCACGTCGCAAATGTTCAAATAATAGCTGATTCTTGCGTCCTCCAGATCAGCACTTTTATACTGCTTCTTAGCAGTGGCCCCTATCTCACAATACCGCTAAAGAAGCTTTCTCTTCCGTCAGCTTGAGCGCGTGGAAAGTTATCAGTAGAGCTCCAAAGTGTCTGCACGTACTAGCCGTTAGGCCACTACAGTACTAATCCCAGAACACAATAAGAAGGAATGAGAACAAAATGAAGACCTCAACGATCGCAAACAGACTCAGTTGTTTCGCTATCACACTGCTATTGGGAGTGATGTTAGCTGGTTGCGGTAAGCCGAAGGTGGAGGTCAGTAGCTCGTGGACCGACGGTGAGCAAGTCTGTTTTCTTATCCACGTTAGCAACCTTCCAAAAGGTGGCAATGAGAGGGTGACGGTTATTGTGACAGGTGGCGGCGGTGATATCAAAGAAAGTCATTTCGATGCAGGAAACGGCGACCACACGATCTGCCTTCCAATTCCTGGTTCAATGCCTGGGCCCAACACGCACGTTACAGCAAATGTCTACGGCAGCGATCCAAACGACGCCGCAGACACTCAGCCCCGCTCTGCCCCACAAGTGCCGCTAAGTGGGGCTGACCAGGCTACACAAGATCAGTACAAGTCTGACAAAGCTAAATGGGACAAGGATAGCAAAAACTGGCAGAAGGTCACCGCCATCAATGATTCCACTGTTGGGGATATCAATCATACTGCACCTACATTGCCAGCAGGAACCGTCTCACACTGAGCTGAGCGTTATTTGTGTTCTGTCGCGCTTGATCCCCCGTTCAGTTGTCATATCCAGCGTGTGAAACGGTTTCGTACGTCTTTGCTTAGCAAGATTAACTCATACAACGGAGAAGGCCGAAAATCCGACGAAGAGTAGGCATAAAAAGGAGTTCATATGATAATTTCAATGCAGGGCAACTGGAGGGTCACTGTCAAGTCGAAGAGCGCTGCGTTCGACCAACAGTTCGTCATCCAGGGAGCCACAACCGGTAACGGTTCCCATGCAGGGACACCGGGAACGGCAGTCGACGTCACGGGGAGTCAATGGTCGATCGCCATCAGGGCGAATCCTGGCACGGGCTTCCAGCTTTCCAACACAAAGCTCACGTTTCCGAAGCTGGTGGCAAGTAATTATGAATTCGACATTTTGTCGAATGACCCCGGGGGCGATCAGGATTTTAACGATCTTATCCTGACCTGCTCAACTCCGGCGACCATCAATGATTTTGTCATATACGGGAACGTATCGCTTTACAGTGGCAGATGCGTGTTCAATCCTTGCCGCAAGGGCCCGTATGTGATTGAAACTCTTGGAGCGCTGCGCGATGCGCTGAAAAACAAATACTTGCGCGATATCATTGAGCGGCTCTACCCTGAGCGTATCCCGCCTCTGGGTGGACCCAACCCACCTGATCCCGGGCCGTACTTCAAACCGATCGTCATCGACTTGTTCAACGAAGCCGTGCAACCGAAGACGACTCTGTTGTACAAACGGGTCGAAAATGCAAACATGAAGTCCCTCGGAAAAAAGGCTACGGAGGAACTCACGCCTGACTATTCGGTCCGCAATTTCACTCTCGTAAAGACATCCCAGACGAAAGCGCTCTCGCAAGTTGCCAACGCGTATTCGACCGGGATCGAATTGGCAAAGGCGATCGACGGGCTGTATGGCTTCTGTGAAACGGATCCAGCAACCGATATCACTCTCACCTTCGAAGAATATGACCGCACGGTGGCCGAGCTCGCCGGCGGGGCGTACACGGGCACCGGATACCGTCAGCTTCTCGGCGACACGATCACCGACATGAACGGCAACTATATTTTCCGGTTCACGTTCGATATGACGTTTCCTGACATCGCGGACGCGACCGATATCGCTCCCGGCGAATCCATCAACATCGTCGCGTATCCGGATGTGATCGTCAAGGTGACAGGTTTTGCGCCATACAACGTGCAGTACGAAAGCGCACCGTACTACAACGTTCCCAATTTGAAGCGGATCGATCTCTGCCTGCCGAAATCCACGGTTCAGGTTTCATCCGCTTGCTTCAATGGAAACGTGATTGGCAGTCTGGGGAATGTCTTCATCGGTGGCAACCAGAACACCGGCGCCTTGTCCTCCTCTGCTGCATTGCGGCGATATGGTGACGGTAACTTTCTGGAACAGAACGGTAAAATATCGGTGGGCAGCTCTCTCGCGGGTTTCAACATCGAATGTGCGGCGTGGGGGGGTGTGATCGATATGAAAGGTTGTATGTACGACGCGGCAAAACCTGTCACTCAGAACACGATCCACTGGTACACAATCCGGATCATGCGCGCGGGGACGGGGGGTTGGGAGTTCGTGAGCCAGAACTATAAGCATCCCCGGTTCTCGAAACGGAATCTGCCAAACTACATCGGTGATGATGTCGGTCCGTTCGCTGTCTCGCTCCACGTGGACGGCGTCTCACCGGCGGTCAGCAAACCGGCGTACAAAAACATCCAGCGAGAGATTTTCGTCGACGGCGTGGACTGGGAATTTTCCAACTTCGATCGCTACATGCAGCTGAATACCGTGCTGTATGATGTGATTTCAGGAGTGAGGACACCGGGCACGTTTTATGTGCGCGTAGACGGTTATGACGTCGGGGGTAATGTTGTTCCGAATGCAACCGATATGATCGCCCTCTTCATCAATAATCTGCCACTGAACTTCCAGCTGGTCGGACCGTCGCTGACGGATCCCTCTGTTCAGTATGTCGGATGTAGTTTGTACCGCTTGACGAGCGCACAGATGAATACACCGATGCAGTTATCATTCATGGCGAACGACCCATCTGGCTTTGTCGATTCGTACAGTCTGGGGATGGGGCGATGTCCCGCACCGATGATCGCGCTTCAGGTGAATAGTCCGAAACCACCGCTCGTTGACACTGTATCAGGGGCTGGAGTATTGGCTCACGGCAATGCGTCGGGGAACGTCCACGACGTATGCGCTGGATATACGGGCACGCTGGAGGATTTCATCAACGGCGGACTCGTCACCGTTGAAGTTCAGCCGGCAATATCCGAAGGCGGATGGATAAAGTCCGGCGAAGATTTCACGGTGCTCTCCTTCGATTTGAGTGCATACAAGCGCGTGACAAACGGATATAATTCAGGCCTCAGCGGCCAGTATTACGCTGGTGCCAGCATCTATATGGAACGATTAACCCCATGACAGATGTCAGCATGCAGGGATTCGTTCTGTGTACACTGGCAGTGTGGCGCATCACGCACCTAATGTCGCAGGAGGATGGTCCATTCGATTTAGTGCTCCGGTTCAGAAAGCTGCTCGGGCATGGCTTCCTCGGAAGCCTGCTCGACTGCTTTTATTGTCTGAGCCTGTGGATTTCTGTTCCATTCGTTTTTCTGTTGTGCGATGGATGGAAGGAAGGGATTGTCACGTGGTTGGCTTTATCGGGCGGATCGAGCCTGCTTTTTAAGATGACCGAAAAACATGGTGCAGAATAACTAGGGGGAACCATGAGTTGCTGCGGGCGAAAAAGAACGGAATGGTTGATTGAAGGCAAGACTTCCTCATCGCGCGAAAGAACCAAGATTGCCGACGGACATCGTGGGAATGACCATCAACCGGGACTGTTTGAATATGTGGGGATGGAAAGCCTGACAGTAAAAGGTGTGCACTCCGGGATCCTGTATCGTTTCAACTTTCCAGGTGAAAAAATCGAGGTCTTGTACGAGGATACCTTCGCCCTTATGGCGGAACGAGACTTGAGATACGTCGGGCCGCACAGATCACATCGAGCTCATAACTCCTCCGAGTGATCCATCCAGCCCTGTTTCGTCTTTGTGATTCAGATCTGCCGCACGAGGTGAGGGTCGATGCTGCAAACGGCCATCCCTTGCATGTCGTGACGATGAAAAGCAAAGAGGCAATCCCGGATACCTGGAATTGCCTCTTTTGTTATCATTCGCGCGCTGATGCAGATCCCGACACAAAACGTCGGGATGCTCAAAACGACAAAAGAGTTAGCTTCGTCCTGTCGGACTCGCTAACTCTTGTCGTTTCGGCAGTAGCCCTAAAGGGATTTTCCTGCACCCTGAAAATTCGTGCTTGGTACTCACATTGGACCTAGATTGAGTGGCCAGGCATGAAAACCATCAAGCTAACTCATGGAGTATGAAAAATGGATCACGATGCAGTGCGGGAATGCTTGGGCACGTCATTGCGTGGCGGTGGCCCAACTCAACGCCGGAAATCCAAGCGGTGCACTTGAAGATGTCCGGACAATCCTGTGTGAGAACCCTCAGGATTCTCAGGCTTTCTTTATTCGGGGCTGCGCATATTCAAGCATCGGGAATATTAACCAAGCGATCGAAGCGCTAGAGAATTGCTTGAAATTCAATACACACCATCCACTTGCTCTCATCCTTCTGACCCACCTTCACCAGACTTGATCTCACGATAAAGAGTTAGATCTTTATTACGTTTCAAGACCTGCCACAAGAATGAACTTCAAGACCGAGGAGTGCGTTGTACTATCTTGGTGAGGTCTAGTGAGTGCACACATGAGACCAGCTGCGGACGATCCCAAAGCTCGCGAATCGTAGCCGGTATCTAATCCCAATGAAGACGATTCGAAATCCCTCCCCCTGCCGGAAATGGAGCTCAATCAACGCAGGGATACCGGTATAGACCGGGCACCGCCTGAGACGATGTTTACTATGCCAACAACCCCAAAAATATCCGAAGCCGAGCCGGTGACCTCGCAGCCTGCGAACACCAAGCCCCCTGACGTCGCCTCCGCATCAGTTGCCGACACGCTTGCGATGCTCCACGTGAACCCCGACGCCGGGCTCACACACCCAGAGGTGGAGACTAGACGGAAGGAGAATGGCTACAACGAAGTGGCCGAAAAAAAAGCGCACCCGGTCCTCATGTTTCTCGGCAAGTTCTGGGGGCTGTCTGCGTGGATGCTCGAGCTGATCATGGTGCTGTCGGCGATGCTCGGGAAATTCTCTGATCTCGTTGTAGTGGGTGCGCTGCTGGTCGTCAATGTGGTGTTGAGTTTTATGCAGGAGCATCGCGCCGCTGGCGTCGTTGAGACGCTGCGGCGCCGGTTGCAGGTCAGTGCGCGTGTCCTGCGCGAGGCGAACTGGCAGGTCATTCCTGCCCGGGAGTTGGTACCAGGCGACATTGTGCGTGTGCGGCCCGGAGACATCATTCCCGCAGATGTCAAACTCCTGACTGGAGCGCTGAGCGTTGACCAGTCGGCCCTCACGGGCGAGTCGAAAGACGTAGACAAGGCGACAGGCGATGTGCTTTCGTCCGGGTCCGTCGTCCGCCGGGGCGAGGGCAACGGCGTGGTCATGCTCACCGGGGCCAAGACCTACTTTGGGCGCACCACAGAGCTGGTGCAGCAAGCTCGACCGAAACTCCACATCGAAGCGGTGGTAGCCAAGGTTGTCCGCTGGCTTTTCGTCATTGTTGGCGCGCTGCTGGGTGTAGTGATTGTCCTATCTCTGATTCGCGGCACTCCTCTCCTGGAGATGGTCCCGCTTATGCTCATCCTGTTGATGAGCGCGGTGCCGGTAGCCCTCCCCGTCATGTTTACTGTCAGCATGGCTGTCGGGTCGAAGGAGCTTGCGAAGCGCGGCGTGCTCGTGACGCGCCTCAGTGCCGCGGAGGATGCCGCTACGATGGACGTGCTCTGCGTCGATAAGACGGGCACGATAACCATGAACCAATTAGCCGTCACCGGTGTGATCCCCCTGGATCACGCTTCGGAATCCGACGTTCTGTTTGCGGGCGCACTCGCGTCTCAAGAAGCCAACCAGGATCCGATTGACTTGGCGTTTCTTGCCGCAGCGAAAGAGCGGCACATCTTCGACGGTATGCCTGCGGCAACGCCAGTCTCCTTTGCACCGTTTGATGCGAAAAACCGGCGAACGGAAGCCGTAGTGGAACAGAACAGGCACCGGTTGCGCGTGATGAAAGGCGCCGTGCGGACTGTCGCCGAGGCCTGCGGGCTACAGCCCCCGGCGATCGAGAAGTTGGAGGCGCGGGTAAGCGAATCGGCCCAGAAGGGATATCGGACGCTGGCGGTAGCGCGCGGCCCCGAGACTGGCACCCCGGCATTGCTCGGATTGGTGACGTTGTATGATCCGCCCCGTCCGGATGCCAAGCAACTTATCACCGAGCTGCTGGACCTGGGTGTCCCAGTGAAGATGCTCACCGGCGACGCACTGCCGGTGGCGCGTGAGATCGCCCAAGGAGTTGGATTGCCCAACATCCGGCGCGTTGCGGACCTGAAAGCGGCGGACGGTCAGGATGGAAACAAGGCGGTGGACTTGTTGGCAGGCGCAGATGGTTTCGCTGAGGTATATCCCGAGGACAAGTACATCGTTGTGCAGCACCTCCAGGCCGCAGGGCACGTGACCGGGATGACTGGCGATGGCGTCAACGATGCACCTGCGCTACGCCAGGCCGAAGTGGGCATCGCTGTCAGCACCGCGATCGACGTGGCCAAGGGAGCCGCCAGCGTTGTTCTTACCGAGCCGGGGTTGACGAACATCGTTGCGTTGGTCGAGCAGGGGCGGACGATTTACCAGCGGATTCTAACGTGGATCATCAACAAGATCAGTCGGACAATCCTGAAGGCTGCTTTCGTGGCCATTGCGTTCGTTGTGACCGGTAAGTTCGTTGTCTCCGCGTTCGCGATGCTTCTGCTGGTCTTCATGACGGACTTCGCGAAGATCTCCCTTGCCACCGACCACGTCCGGCCTTCCAGGAAACCCGAAACATGGAACATCGGAGGTTTCATCGCGGTATCCGTGGTACTTGGTGTCGCGATGGTTGCGGAAACGCTCCTCCTGTTGTGGATCGGGTGGTCGCGGTTCGGTTTAGCAACCAATAACGATGCCCTCTACACTTTCAGCTTTCTTATGCTCCTCTACTTTGCCGTATTCTCCATCGTCTCCGCGCGGGAGCGCCAGTGGTTTTGGGCGACACTGCCCAGCAAGACATTCCTGTCTGCCCTAACGGCGGATGCGATCACAGGAACCGTTCTGACCTATGTCGGTCTCCCGGGACTCATGCCCTTGCCATGGTGGCAGACGCTCACGATTTTTACCTATGCGATGGTCTCGTGCCTTGTCGTGAACGACGCCGTGAAGGTCGCGATGATCAGATGGCGCGTTCCAAACGCCGTGGCCATGAAGCCGGTCGATCTGACTCCGCAAATAGCCAAGCGTGCCTATGAGCTGTACGAGCAACGAGGCCGCCAGGAAGGTCAATCGGTTGAGGATTGGAAGCAGGCGGAGCGGGAGGTACGGAAAGATGAACCCCACAAATTGTAACCGAAAGAGCTCAACAGAGTTATCGCAGTCCTTCCAAAACGGGCACACAGCAGGCAATATCACAATGCCTCCGAGCACTTCAGTACTTGTTTGACTCCGAACCTGAAGCAGACACCCTTCCGTCACTGCTCTCGGCGGCATCAAGTTTACCCGCCGTGATTCACCTTTTGGCGGGCCTGCCCGTTCATCACGTTCCGCAATGGCAAGCGGGGCCCGCACGTGAAGTTTCATGGTTTCTCAGACACGTACGGATTCAGCAAGCTCGACTTCAGCTATCCACCCAGCAACGCTCCTGCCCGCCGAAGCTCTTCTGCGCGGGCGGGTCAGGCCGCTTTTTTTTGAACACCGGCTGCTGCGCGCTTTTTGTTCAGCTCTCTGAGTCCCGCCATATACGGAATCCTGAGAGGCGGGACGTCCTGCCTAGCGGGATCACAGTTTTTGCATTTGCCGAGATTGACGTGCGGGCAAGAACCGCACCCGTCGCTGACCTCGCCGGTGAGACGGATATTAAATGCACGAATCTTTCAGAG
>Ga0187870_1004066_pt1 | contig 10799 bp, 6 predicted proteins | sample June2016WEW_13_1_3_FD_132974 | JGI IMG/M metagenome (GOLD analysis project Ga0187870, IMG submission 132974) | Peatland microbial communities from SPRUCE experiment site at the Marcell Experimental Forest, Minnesota, USA - June2016WEW_13_150 | ecosystem: Environmental > Terrestrial > Soil >... | reverse complement strand
GATCGTGCCGGTGGGCGCCAGCACGGTCACTTGGGCGTTGCGATAGCCGGCCTGGCCACCGCGCGCCAGCGCGCCGTCCCAGCACCGGCGGGCCTCTTGTTTCAAATAATCGAATTGCTGGCTGGGCTGGATGTTTTCGACCGCCTGGCGGTGCTGCCGGATGACCCCGAGCATGGCCTCCACGTTGTCCGCCGCCAGGGGCCGGGAGACGTGCGCGCACCGGGCGTCGCGGTAGCCTTGGAAAGCGCCCAGGGCCGCGGCCATTTCGGCCGATTGCTCGTAGGCGTGGCCGGTCAGGATGGCCGTGATGGCCCCGGCCAGCGCGCGGGCCTCCTCCGAATCGTAGGCCAGGCCATAGCTCATGATGAGCGAGCCGAGGTTGGCGTAGCCGAGGCCAAGGGCGCGGAAGATATGGGAGTTTTCCGCGATTTCTTTAGTCGGATAGCTCGCATTGTCGACGAGGATTTCCTGGGCCGTAATGAAAATCCGCACGGCGGCCTTGAACCGGTCGCTGGCAAAGGCGCCGTCCTGGCCTTTGAACTTCATCAGGTTGAGCGAGGCGAGATTGCAGGCGGTGTTGTTGAGGAAGACGTATTCGGAGCAGGGGTTGGTGGAGTGGATGGGCTCGGTGCCCTTGCAGGTGTGCCATTGCTGGATGGCGCCGTCGAACTGCAGGCCCGGGTCGCCGCAAGTCCAACTGCTTTCGGCGATCTGGTCGAGCAAGGCGCGGGCGTCTTTTTTCTGGAGCGGCTGGCCGGTGGTCACGGCGCGCGTCCACCATTCTTTGCCCGCCAACGCCGCTTGCATGAATTGGTCGCTGACGCGCACGGAGAGGTTCTCGTTTTGGTACATCACGCTGCCGTAGGCCTCCCCGTTGTAGGAGCCGTCGTAGCCTTGCTCGATGAGGGCCCAGGCCTTGCGCTCCTCCTTGAGCTTGGCTTGGATGAACTCCTCGATATCCCCGTGCCAATCCCGCAGGGTGTTCATCTTGGCGGCGCGGCGGGTCTTGCCGCCGCTTTTGACCACGTTGGCGACCTGGTCATAGACTTTGAGAAAGGAGAGCGGCCCGCTGGGCTGGCCGCCGCCGCTGAGCTTTTCCTTGCTCGAGCGGATTGGCGACAGGTCGGTGCCGGTGCCGGAGCCGAACTTGAAGAGCATGGCCTCGCTCTGGGCCAGGTGCATGATGGACTCCATATCGTCCTGGACCGACTGGATGAAGCAGGCGCTGCATTGGGGGTTTTCATACTGGGTTTGCCCCCGCTCGACGCGGCCCGTCCGGGGCTGGTAAAACCAGTTGCCGCGGCTGGAGTGGTTGCCGACGCCGTATTGATGATAAAGGCCGACGTTGAACCAGACCGGCGAGTTGAACGCGCCGTACTGATTCAGGCACAGCCAGGTCAGTTCGTCGTAGAAGACTTCGCCGGCGGCTTTGCTGAAGTAGCCGTCTTTGACGCCCCAATCGGCGATGGTGCGGGCGATCCGGTGAATGAGCTGGCGCACGGAGGTCTCCCGCTCCGAGGTCCCCTGTTCGCCGTAAAAGTACTTGGAAACCACCACCTTGGTCGCCAGCAGCGACCAGGACTTCGGCACTTCCACGTTGTCTTGCTTGAAAATGACCCTGCCGGCCTCGTCGGTGATTTCGGCGGTGCGCCGTTCCCATTCCACCTGGTCGAACGGCTTGACTTGCGGGTCACTGAAAACCCGTTCGATGGGCAGGTTCATTTTCGCTCCCGGAACGCCGCCCCTGGCAGCGCCGCGCCTGGCTCCGCGCGCCGCCGTGCCGCGGCGGCCGGCGTCGAGAGCGGCTCCCGCAAGGTCTTCATTGGCATCAATCATGACTTTTCCTCTTACGCATGTCGACCGTCTCCCTCGCCATTGACTGACCGTCCGATGGAAAGACGGGCCGAACCGAGCACCATTCGTTGTTTTCTGAGATAAATCGGCCACGCACTATCGAGGCGCCTGGCACCCCATTAGTGGGGGAACAGTGAAAGCCTACCCCCCATATATTGGGGAGCAAGGAAATTTTCAAAAAAATTACGCAAACGTTATTCTCCGGCGAAATCTGCAATATCAAAGAGGCAAAGCTAAGTTTCTTGCTCCCATTGGAGCCAAGAGAATAAGGCTGATTGAAAAAACCTTCATAATGGCGCCGCCCGCCCGCCGGGCGGGTTGTGGGGCCGGCGCCTGGCCCGCACCGGGGGGATGGTCTTTGGGCGCGGTTTAGGCACCAGGATAATGGGGCAGCCCTCGTATCCGAAGGCGCGGCGCATCTGGTCAGCAAGGTACTTCTGGTACGGCTCCGAGAACAGTTCATCCCGGTTAACGAAGAGCAGAAAGGTCGGGGGCGCCTGTTGCACCTGGGTGGCATAGAAGAGTTTCAATCGGTGGCCCTGGGCGCTGACGGGCTGCCGGCGCTCGACTGCCTGCTGCAAGGTGCGGTTGAGGATGGCCGTGGGGACCTGCTGCTGCAACTGCGCCGCCACGTAGCGCACCGCCTCCAGGAGGCGGTCGAGATGAAAACCCGATTGGGCCGAAGTGAAGATGACCGGCGCGTAATCCAGGAAGAAGAGGTGTTCCTGCACCCAGGCGCCGAAGCCGGCGAGCGTGGTCAGGGCCTTGGGGCCGCGCTGGTGGTCCTGGCGGCCCCGGCGCTCCAGTTCCCCTTCCCGCGCCTTGCGGACCGCCTCCTCGACCAGGTCCCATTTGTTCACGACCACGATGCAGGCCTTGCGCTCCTGGACGATCTTGTCGGCCACCTTCTTGTCCTGCTCGGCAATCCCGCTTTCCGCGTCCAGGACCAGCAGGGCGATGTCGCAACGCGCGATCGAGTCTTCCGCGCGTTTGACGCTGAAAAACTCGATGGAATCGTCCACGCGCCGCGCCTTGCGCAGGCCGGCGGTGTCGATCAGCACGTAGGACTGCCGCACGCCGTCGGTCTGGACTTCAAAAGGCACGTCCACCGCGTCGCGGGTGGTGCCGGGAATCGGGGTGACGACGACGCGCTCGGACCGGGTGAGGGCGTTGATGATCGAGGACTTGCCCACGTTCGGCCGGCCGACGATGGCCAGCTTGAGGGGGGCGGGATGCGTGAGGCCGGAGGCGAGAGCCCCCGGTTCGCCCGTCGCCGCGGCTCCGGCACCTCGGACTTCGGAGGTCGGGTTCTCCGCCGGCAACAGCGCCACCGCCGCCTCGAGCAGCGCCTCGACGCCGCCGCCGTGAATCGCGCTGACCGGGAAGAGCGGGTCGAAGCCCAGTTCGGCGAATTCCACGGCGTCGCTTTCCACCCGGTCGGTGTCCACCTTGTTGACGGCCAGGACGATGGGCTTGCCGCTGCGGCGCAGACGCTGGGCAACCTCGCGGTCCAGCGGCACCACGCCCTCCCGCACGTTCACCACGAAGAGGATGACGTGCGTGGCGGCGATGGCGAGCTCCACCTGGGCCAGGGCGGCCTGGATGATCACATCCTGGGCCTTCTCACCGCGCAGCAGCCCAAGGCCGCCGGTGTCCACCAGGGTGAAGGGCCGTCCGCGCCATTCGGCCTCGGCGCTGATGCGGTCGCGCGTGACCCCGGGCTGATCGTGGACGATGGCGATGCGCCGGCCGGCCAGGCGGTTGAACAGCGCCGATTTGCCGACATTGGGCCGGCCCACAATGGCAATCAAGCCAGGCATGGACTCAAGATGCCGTAGCGGCGGCGCCGGCGCAACCGACTTGGCAGGGACGCGCTGGAACGCAGCCCGGCCGGAGAACCTTCGCCGGCGGCGTGTGGTTTTGGGGTCAATCGGTCCTTTTGACATTCCTCCCGTGTCTTACTAGTCTGTGCCCATGGAATCGCTGCACGCCCCTTGGCGAATCGAGTACATCCTGGCGCCGAAACCCGCCCTGGACGAGAGCCTGTTCACCCGGATTGCGCAATCCAGCGAGGACGAGGCCAATTACGTGATCGCGCGGGAGCGGACGTGCTATGCGTTGCTCAATGTCTATCCCTACACCGGCGGCCACATCATGGTGGTGCCCTACAAGCAGACCTCCGATCTGAACGACCTGACGGATGAGGAGTTGGCCGGCCTGTTCAAACTGACGCGGCGGTGCCAGAATGCCCTGAGCCAGGTCATGCGGCCGGACGGCTTCAACATCGGGCTGAACCTGGGCAAAGTGGCGGGCGCCGGCATCCGGGAGCATCTCCACGTGCACGTCGTGCCGCGCTGGCTGGGGGACACGAATTTCATGCCGGTCCTGGCGAACACCACGGTCGTGCCCCAGGCCCTGCGCGAACTGGCGGCCCAGTTGCGGGCCGCCCTGGCACAGCAAGAGGTCGCAACGTGAAACCTTGCAACGTTACAAGGCTGAAACTCTTAAGAGCTGAATCTCGCCCGCTCGGGAGGCGGCCCCCACAGCGGCCGCTCATTAACACCCTGGTTCCGCGGGGTGAAACCAGGAGCGGAAGGTCCCGGAACCGCGGCCGCGGTTTCCGCGGCGTACTGGCCGCCCGGGCGGCTCCAACGCTTCAAGGCTTCAACGCCTCAAGGCTTCAACGCCTTAACGCCCCAACGCCCTTCCGCCCCGCCCACAGTCACGCCTCACGCCTCAGGCCTCACGTTTTCTATGCCTACCGAGACTCTGCACTTTGAAAGCGCGCGGGTCGCGCAGCAGCTCTACAACAACGACCCCCGGAATTTGCAGGCCCTCGACCTGCAACTGGGCGTCAAGGCCACCTCGCGGGAAGGCTGGATCAAGCTCGAGGGCCAAGCCGATGCGATTGACCAGGCCAAACACCTGTTTCTGCTCCTGCAGGATTCCCTCCAGGCGGGCACCCCGCTGCGCAACCGCGAGTTCGCCCACGCCCTCAATATCGTCATGCACGAGGGCGTCTCGATGCTCAAGGACATTATCTCCGACCGCATCCTGACCTCCGACAAGAAACCCACCGTCACCCCCAAGACCGTGGGCCAAAAAAGATACCTCGACGCCATTCGGCATCACGACGTCACCTTCGGCGTCGGGCCGGCGGGCACCGGCAAGACCTACCTGGCGGTCGCGCTGGCCCTGGCCGCGTTGCACGAAGGCGCGGTCTCGCGCATCATCCTCACCCGCCCGGCGGTCGAGGCGGGCGAGGCGCTGGGTTTCCTGCCGGGGGATCTTTATGAGAAGATCTTCCCCTATTTGCGGCCGCTGCACGATGCCTTGCACGACATGCTCCCCGCCGAGGAAATCCAGAAACATACCGAGCGCGGCGTGATCGAGATCGCGCCTCTGGCCTACATGCGCGGCCGCACCCTCAATCACGCCTTCATCATCCTCGACGAGGCGCAGAACTCGACCACCGAGCAAATGTTCATGTTCCTGACCCGGCTGGGCATCAATTCCAAGGCCGTGGTGACCGGGGACGAGACTCAAATCGATCTCCCTTCCCACAAGCAGTCCGGCCTGCTCGAGGCCCACCGCGCACTCCGACACATCGAGGGCATCGCCATCGTCGAGTTCACCAAACGCGACGTCGTCCGCCATCCGCTGGTCCAACGGATTATTGCCGCCTACGAGGAGCACCGCGGCCAGGCCCGCTCCCACAGCGAAGCGGCATGACCATTGCCAATGGCCAACTGCCAATGGCCAATTGCAGCAGGCGCGCGGTGAGGGGGAACAGGCGGGCGCTCGGGCAAGGGGCCCGATTCCTGCAATCGCCCCTGAAAATTGAAAATGGAAAATGAGAAATGGGAAACGGGAAATGGGTCGCTCACGCTGCGCAACCGGCAGCGCACCCGCCGCCTCGACTTGCCGCTGCTGCGGCGGATCGCCTGGACCCTCCTGCACGGTCTGATGCGATTGGATGATTTCGACCTCGGCATCTTCCTGCTCGGCGCGACGGAGATGACCCGCCTCAACCAGACCTTCCTGGGTCGCCGGGGTCCGACGGATGTCCTCACCTTCGATTATCTGGAAAAACCAGGGCCGGCCGCCGGCCCCGCGCCGTCCGGCCAGGCGTCCGGTGGCGAAGGCGGTTCGTCCGCCCCTTTGCACGGTGAGATTCTTGTATGCGTCGAAGCGGCGGCCGCTCACGCCCGGCAGTTCCGCACCACCTGGCAATCGGAATTGGTGCGCTGCATCGTTCACGGCCTCCTTCACCTGCGCGGCTTCGACGACCGTCGGCCGGCCCAGCGCCGCAAGATGAAGCGGGCCGAGGACCACTATCTCCGCCAACTGGCCCGCCGGTTCGACCTCGCCAGGCTGGCCCGGCAGGAGGCGCACTCCGAAGTCCGAAGTCCGAGACCCGAAGGAAATCCAAAGAGAACTTGCCGTCTGAAGCCCGAGAGGTGACCTACCGTCAGAGCAGATGAGCTGTGCCATTGCTTTTAAGCCGGGGCCTAGCCAGTTTTTTGGCAAAAATGGCCAATGTGGCCAATGCAGCCAATGTGGCCAATGCAGTGCTCCGCCAGGTTGCGGCACTTGCTGGCGACGCTGATTTTCCGCTTTTGACGCCGCCAGGGTTCGGTTAAGGTCTGGTTGGCATGGAAACTGAGCCTGCCAGACCAACGCGTGCTCCGCCGGGGGTGCAGCCTATTGGACGCGATCGCAGACTGGTCACGTTGCTGTTTTCGGACGTGGTGGGGTCCACTGCGCTCAAGCAAGCCCTGGGCGACCGTGCGGGCGTGGCCCTGCTCCAGCAGCATCATGAACTGGTCCGCCAGGTGCTGCGGGACTTCGCGGGCGCGGAGGTGATCAAGACGGCCGGGGATTCCTTTCTGAAGAAGAAGCCCCCGCTCGCCCCGTTGCGCAACCGGCCGCGCTTCCAAGCCCTGCTGAAAAGGTGGGACTCAACCAATGAATCCCGGCACTGAACAACGCAAGCTGGCGGCCATTATGTTCACGGACATGGTGGGCTACAGCGCGCTGGCGCAACGCGACGAGAAGCTGGCGCTGGAGTTGCTCGCTGAACAGCAACTTCTGCTGCGTCCCATTTTCCCCAAGTTCAATGGCCGCGAGATCAAGAGCACGGGCGACGGTTTCCTCGTCGAGTTCAATAGCGCGCTGGAAGGGGCTCAGTGCGCGGTAGAAATTCAAAAGGCGTTGGTCGAATACAATGCGTCCGCTACACCCGAACGCCGAATTCAGGTCCGCATCGGCGTTCACCTGGGCGATGTGGTCTTGCGCGAGGCGGACATGTTTGGCGACGGCGTCAACATTGCTGCGCGCATCGAACCGCTCGCGGAGGCGGGCGGGATCTGTCTTTCTGGGCCGGTGTTTGATCAGGTGGCGAACAAATTGGGTGTGGCGCTGGTGAAGCTGGGCGCGCCGGAGCTGAAAAACATCCAGACGCCGGTGGACGTGTATCGCGTCGTGCTCCCCTGGCAGCAGCAGGCTCCGGTTGCTGCCACATCCGGGGCAACGTTGGCGTCGAAACCGAGCACACGCGCGTTGGCCGTCGGATTGGTCGCCACTGTTGTATTGGTCGCGGCGGGTTGGTGGTTCGTGCATCAATCCGGCAAGGCGACGAAGCAGGTTGCGAGTTCGCCGAGTGCTTCGACTTCGCCAGCCGGGTCGAGCGCATCGCCCGCCCCTGACCAGAAATCCATCGCCGTGCTGCCGTTTGTGAACATGAGCTCCGACAAGGACAACGAGTATCTGAGCGACGGAATCACCGAAGACCTATGCACAGCTTTGACGCAGGTGCGGGGATTGCGCGTGCCCGCCCGGACTTCCTGTTTCGTCTTTAAGGGCAAGACCGACGATATTCAGAAGATTGGCCAGCAACTCCATGTCGCCACCGTCCTGGAGGGGAGCGTGAGCCAATCGGGCAATAAACTGCGCATCACCGCGCAGCTTATCAGTGTCGCCGATGGCTTCCATCTCTGGGCCACCAACTACGACCGGGAGATGAGCGATCTTCTGGCGTTGCGGAGCGAGATCGCGCAGCAGGTGGTCGCCGCCATGCGAGTCCAGTTGCTTCCCGGCGAACGGCAGCAGCTTGAGAAGAAAGGGACGGAGAATCCAGAGGCGCACCGGCTGTATTTGCTGGGCCGTTCCTTCTGGAACCAGCGCACCGGGGACGGCTTGAAGAAAGCACTGGACTATTTTGAGCAAGCCTTGGTTAAAGACCCAAACTACGCGCTGGCGCATGTGGGTTTGGCCGACTGTTATGTCGTGCTGCCTGACCACGCAGGTGTTCCCACCAAAGAAGTCACACCCAAGGCGCGCGCCGCCGCGCTCACGGCGCTAAAACTGGACGATACGCTGGGTGAAGCGCACGCGGCTTTGGCCAATATCAGACAGATGGAGTGGGATTGGCAGGGAGCCGAAGCGGAATACAGACAAGCCATCGAACTTGCTCCGAATTACGCGACCGCGCACCACTGGTATTCGATACTTCTGCGGGATTTGGGGCGGTTTGATGAAGCGAGCCGCGAGATTCAACGGGCGCAAGAGCTTGATCCACTCTCGCCCATCATAAACGTGAATGTGGGTTTAAGCCAGTATTTCCAGGGGCACTATGACCAAGCCATCGCTATGTACCGTACAGTACTCGATATGAATCCAAACTTCCGCCCGGCCCAGGTCAACCTTGGCAGTGCCTATTTAACGAAACGGATGTACAGCGAAGCCATCACGGAGTTCCAGACGCTAAGGGCATCAGTTGGGGACGTTCCTTTGGGGCTTGCGGGCCTCGGTTATGCCTATGGGATTTCCGGTAGAGTGAATGACGCTGGCAAAGTGCTCGATGAGTTAACGGGTTTCTTGCAGCGGGGATACGAAGTCCAATACGATATCGCTTTCGTTTACAATGGTCTGGGGAATCACGAGAAAGCTCTGGATTGGTTGGAAAAAGCCGTTGAGACACAAGCCGACGTGATGAGTGGTCTGAAAGTTGCCCCGGATTGGCAGAATCTTCGTTCGGAGCCGAGGTTCATGGCTTTGCTCAAGAAAATGGGGCTGGAGAAATAGACGGCCTTGATTTCATCGCCGACCCTGGCAAAACAAGGTTCGATTGATCTTTGCGGCAGTAAATGCACAGGTCGTTGTGGGGGCTGAATAGATGCTCCTTGGGTTTCTTCGGTGGGGGTTCATGCAAAAACAAGTTCCGAAGGCGAGGCGTAATTCCAACATTATTCTCTGGCACCCTTGCGGGGTGCGACCGCCAGTCCCGATTCGGAATCGGGAGCCCGGTGGTCGTTCCCCCTTTACCCTGAACGACCACCGGCTACTGTCTGCCAACCCTCCGGGTTGGAGAAAATCGGAACTTGTTTTTGCGCGGGCGCTAGTGCACTGGTCGGTATGGGGGCTGAATAGATGCTCCTTGGGTTTGCTTGGTTTGTTTGGATGGTCCGAGTTGCTCATTGATGGTTCGTTTCCTTTCGGTTGATTTTTGCGGTTATGGGATTTGAAGCAAGAGTTGGTTGTCGTTGCAGCCGAACGGGGTCGGGGCGCAAAGGGAATCCAAGCAGTCCTGCCAGTTGAAGTCCAGGCGTTCAAGGTCGGCCTGGGTGAGGGGTGCCGTGGGAGTTGATTCGATGAGACGGTCAACTTCGTCAGACGGATGCAGCGCTTTGTCCCGCCCTTGCAGGGCGGCGGGGTTTGTTCGGCCCATGACCTGGGGCTCGGCGCGGCGCGCCTCACCCCAGGCTGTCACATCGCGGGCTTTCAGCCCGCACTGGAGTTTGGCGAAAGCCAGCAGGCGAGCGCCGGGAGCACACACCTCTTTCAGCCCGCAAGCCAGCGCGTTTTATGCATCTGTCACCGGTTTGATGCCCGCCTGGCGCGGTTTTTCGCTTTTGACGCCGCCAGGGTTCGGTTAAGGTCTGCTTGGCATGGAAGCTGAGCCGCGAACTGCGAATGGCGAACTGCGAACGGTGAACAAGGTTCTGTTAAGGTCTGCCTGGCATGGAAGCTGAGCCTGTCACACCAAGCCGTGCTCCGGCAGGTGTGCAGCCTCTGGGGCACGATCGCGGACTGGTCACGTTGCTGTTTTCGGACGTGGTGGGGTCCACTGCGCTCAAGCAAGCCCTGGGCGACCGTGCCGGCGTGGCCCTGCTCCAGCAGCACCATGAACTGTTCCGCCAAGTCCTGCGGGACTTCGCGGGGGCGGAGGTGATCAAGACGGCGGGCGATTCCTTTCTGATCCTGTTTCCCATGCCCTCCGAGGCCGTGAGGTGCGCGCTCCTGCTGCAAGGGCGGCTGCGGCAGTTCAACCAGGGCCTGACGGTGGCGGTGCAGGATCGCCTCGGCCTGCATATGGGCGAAGTGGTGATCGAGGAAATTGCTCCGGGCCAGCGTGATGTCCACGGCATCCAGGTGGACACCTGCTCGCGGGTGATGGGGCTGGCCCAGGGCGGACAAATCCTGATGACGCGGGGCGTCTTCGACAGCGCCCGGCAGATGCTCAAGGGCGAAGACATCGCCGGCGTCGGCGCGCTGAGCTGGGTGAGCCACGGCCGCTACCTGCTCAAGGGGGTGGAGGAGCCGGTGGAGATTTGCGAGGTGGCGGAGGCGGGCCGGAGTCCGCTGCGGCCGCCCGACACGACGGAGAAGGCCCAGCGCCACTCTTCGCCCGACGAGGAGCCGGTGCTGGGCTGGCGGCCGGCGGTGGACCAATTGGTTCCCAACACGCAGTGGGTGTTGGAAAAGAAGCTGGGCGAAGGCGGTTTTGGCGAAGTGTGGTTGGGCCGGCATCAGAAGCTTAAGGAACGGCGCGTCTTCAAGTTTTGCTTCCGGGCGGACCGGGTGCGTTCGCTCAAGCGGGAGATGACGCTCTTCCGGGTGCTCAAGGAGCGCGTGGGCGACCATCCGAACATCGTGCGCTTGCT
>Ga0187870_1004061_pt1 | contig 10809 bp, 9 predicted proteins | sample June2016WEW_13_1_3_FD_132974 | JGI IMG/M metagenome (GOLD analysis project Ga0187870, IMG submission 132974) | Peatland microbial communities from SPRUCE experiment site at the Marcell Experimental Forest, Minnesota, USA - June2016WEW_13_150 | ecosystem: Environmental > Terrestrial > Soil >... | reverse complement strand
TACCTTCGTCGCAGGCGTATACTTCAAGACTGTGCTGATATCCCAACTCCCAACCATGCCGGATTCATGGTACATCTACTCTTGGACCGACAGCAACGGAAACGGCTTCGCAGAAGTTAGCGAGGTCAACCCCACACCCGTCAACCACGGCAACTAATGCGCGATACCCTTCGGGTACTCAACCGTCGGTGTCTTCAGTGAGTCAAGCCTGCGCCTAAGCGCGTCTTGCATTTCTGGGATATGATTGGACCTATGGGTTGACGGTCTTTGCGACGCATGAACCCTTGCCTCAATCCAAGAAGGCATAAACCGCCTGCTCTTCCAATAAACGGATAACAATAGGAAATGGTAAGCGTACAGTTACTGGTTCAGGATATGAGTTGAAGGTCAGCATCGTCCACATGGGGTTCTTCTACTCTGGTGGGGGTGAACGCGTCGCCCTCGAGCAAGCGCGATACCTAAGGAAACGTGGACATGTTGTGAAGGTTTTCTCACCAATCATCTACTGGAACAAATGCTTCCCTGACCTGCTGGCTCAAATCAAACCGGAACGATTGGTTCCGCATCTGCCCTTCCCCTTCCCGTTTCGGGAAGGTTCGAGTATGCTGGCGTCGGCCATTCTCCCGTTCGGAATCAAGAAAGTGTCAGATTGCGATATACTCCTCTGCCATTCTCAACCAAGCATGTGGTTGGGTTACAGGGTCAACAAGCTCTTCGGAACGCCTTACGTCGGCTACTTGCACCAGTTAACCTCCTTCATCCACCGCCGACCAGAGATAGCTGGAGAGTTGGCCTCCGGAGGAGACTTCCTCCTCCTTGACGGATTGCTCGGCGTCTTTGGGAAAAGAATCGCGGAACACCTCGACAAGCTGTGTCACATCACAGCGGCTAGGCTGCTGTTCAATAGCCAATGGACGAAGGAACTCTTCCAAGAATTGTACGGTGTGACGGGTTACGTCTGTTATCCCGGCATCGACACCCCCAAAACACCAGAGGTGAGTAAGCGTAGGAATGAGCTCGTTATAGCTAGCCGGCATTATCCTTGGAAGCGCATCGACCTCGCCTTCTCGGTCCTGAAGGAGTTACAGAGCAGGACGCCTCAACTGGTTGTGACGGGTAGGGAGACGGCGTTCACTTCGGTCTTGAAAAACGCGGCGGCGAAATCCGGCCTCAACGACCACATCATATTCACCGGGTACGTGGACGACCTGAAACTTGCTCAATTGTACTCTGAAGCGAAGGCCTACGTGCAGACGAGCATCCACGAACCCTTCGGGCTAAGCCCCCTAGAGGCTCAGTCGTACAGTACCCCGGCAGTGGTATGGGGTGATGCTGGGGTGAAGGAGACTGTTCAGGACGGTGAAACGGGATATCACGCCAAACCCTACGACGTCAAGGATTTCGCCGGCAAGGTTGACATGCTCTTGTCCGACCAGGAACGGTGGCGAACCATGTCCCGAAATGCTAAGGTTTGGGCTTCAAGGTTCACTTGGGATTCCCATATTGATCTGCTGGAAGGTGTACTAGACGAGCAAAGACGATAATCTGATCCTGAACGTTGGCTGTGGCGACGACCAGTACGGGGATGTGCGTTTAGATTTCGTGCCGACATCCGCCACGAACATCGTCGGCGACTGCCAACAGTTGCCCTTCAAGGACTCAGCGTTCGGAGAGGTCTATGAGCGGAATTTGTTTGAGCATCTGCCGAACCCTGCAGAACATCTTCTTGAAGTGAAACGTGTCCTAGTCGCGAATGGGCGGCTCGCCTTAATCACTGATAATGCTGCATGCCTTAAGTACTACTTGCTTGGAACGCACACGGGCGGCTACCGCAGACATGGTGGAAAAGACAGGCACTACGCCCTGTTCACGCAGGAACACCTGAAGAATTTCATGGAGCATTGCGGGTTCAGAATTGATGAACTCAAACTCATCGACACCGAATACTACACTCGTTTCTTCGACAAGTTCGTGCGACTGTTCCTTCCATCGTTATCTTACCCGAGGATTCAGTTGAGGGCGGTCAAGGTTGAAGCTGACGTTTGAGTTAGACTTCGATGCCCTCTGGCAAGGGATAAAGGGAATCGCACGGGGATTTCACGTTGAACACTTTCTCCTCATCTACTTCGCAGCTCACATGCTCCAAATCGCTTTCCCGTCAGATGGCTCAATGATCTTCGATGAAGCCCATTACGTGCCAGCCAGCATCGCAACGTTAAATGGAATTGCCGCGAACGCCGAGCATCCGCCGCTTTCGAAGATCATCAGCGCCATAGGCATTGCGCTGCTTGGGAATAATTGGTTCGGCTGGCGCTTTCCGCAAGTGCTGATGCAGGTTGCGTTTCTTTACGTATTCTATTTGATCGCGAGGCGTTTGCTACGTGACCCATGGGCCCTGGGGGCAACTGTGCTGCTCGGTTTGGACACGGTATTCTTCATTCACGGAGGCGCTTTGCTGATCGACATGGCCATGTTCCTTTTCGGGTTCCTCTCGGTGGAATTGTACTTCAGGAAACATTACGTTTGGTCAGCAGCAAGCATGGGACTCGCGTTCGCATCACGAGAGATGAGCATCTTCCTGTTCGCAACCTTGGCCATCTATCACATCTACGCCAACAGGCGATCATTGAAACCTGCTCTCAAGATTGGATTGGCGTTTACGTTGATTGCGCTGGTTGTGTTCGGTGGCCTCATGTTCGCTTACGACCTGAAATATCAACCCCCTCAGTCTACCACCGTCACGAGCGTCCTAAGCACCAATGTTGTTCTGAACGCGAGCGGACAAGCAATAACAACAATCACATTGACTTCAGAGAGCACGAGCAACGTGGCCATGTGGAACCCGATCCAACACGTGTTATTCATCTACCATTATCACGGTCCTCAGGGCATAGTCATCAATGAATCCTACGCGCCCTACCAGTTCGCGTGGAACTGGATCCTCCCGTTCGACCCCGTCCCCTACGGAGGGTACATACAGCCTCCGGACCCGTTCAACTCACCCACATATTATCGAGTGGACGTGGATATCACAACCGACGGAGCCACCGCCCACTACACCCCAATCTGGTACCGGGCCCAAGCGAACCTCGCCCTCTGGTACGGGTTCTGGCCAGCTTTAGTCGCGTTGGCTTACGGGCTCATCCCACGCAAGCCGGAAGAAGAGAACGCCGCTCCTCACGAAGATCCCTCCGACGATCTAACTCACGAAAAATCAACCATCCCACACAGCAACCAAGCCGAATTGGAAATGCGGGGAGTGGCGCTTTTCATTTTGAGCGGAATAATCCTGAACTACGTACCCTGGTTGACGCTAAGCATCCTCGTCAGAAGAATAGGCTTCAATTACTACATGATCTACACGTTACCCTTCATCGCAATGGGACTCGCATTCGCCTGGAAACTTCTACCCCAAAGAATCGGGAAGATCGCAATGCTCCTCAACCTATTGCTTGCGTTAGGTTTCTTCGTCTGGTTCTTCCCCGTACACCCCATGCCCTAACATCCCTCAACCTCTCCGTTCCAATTCCTAGCTGACCAATCCTAGGAACTCGCGCCCTATGCCGCAATTCGCAATTCAGTCAACAGCGGCCTGAAATAACAACAAGGCCACAAGTAGGCGAAGGATGCAAGCTTAGGAGCTGATACTCGTGATTGTTGTGTGGATAATTGTGGTGCTCGTCCCCTGCGTTGAGGTTACGCACTGTACCACACTCGTTATGGTCTGAGCTGTCGTACCCGTCGCAGTGGTATAGTAGATCGTTGTAACCGATGTGATAGTCGGAACCGTACTCGTAGAGATGATTATGGTTGTTGACATTGAAGTTGAAGTTGGCGACGTAAACGTGGTTATGATGTAAGTCGAAGTACCAGTACTAGTACCACTCGTCGTAATACTCGTCGAAGTACCTCGAGTAATACTAGTGCTATAGTACGTGCTAGTGGTCCTAACGCGCGTACCAGAGCGCGTACTAGTGCTAGTAGTAATGCTAGTAGCAATGCTAGTACCCACCGCACTAGTACCAGTACCCCCAGTTGTAGTTCGACTCGCACTAGTCGTCAAGGATGTCAAGAGGGACGTTGAAGTCCCGCTGAAGAATTTGGTCGTTGCACTCCCCGTGGAAGTGCTTGTCCCGGTCCCCGACATAATGGATGAGGAAGTTGAGCTTTTGGTGGTTGTGAATTGAGTGCTGCTGCCGGTTGTGATCGTGGTCAGCTGTGTGCTGGTTGTGAAGGTGGTGATGGTGGAAGTGCCGGCGCTGGAGGCGTAGGTGTAGGTTACCGGCCCCACGATGTAGATGCTCTTGGGACCATAAGCCGAGATTATGTACCCATCCAATGTTGCCACTTTGAACGTGTGCTGCGTCAGAGAGACATTTGGTAAAGTGAACGTCGCGGCTTGTCCGATTTTGATCAGTATACCCGGGGCAGACGAGAAGATGAGATTTCCATCAACATAGATGGAGCCCACTTTCGAGTCAGCTGTACCGAGGTTTCTTACGGTGATTAGGGCAGACGTTCCGTCGGTGGAGAAAGCGATCATCTCGATCGCTAGGTTCTCGGGGGCTTTCGGGGGAGGTTGCTGCAGCGGACCGATCAATCCCGCAGTGTAAGCATAGAAGGCAGTCGCCATAAGTATAGTGATGGCTATCAGAAATAGTGTGGCAACGTAACTTGATACGGCTTTTCGGTTCCGCATAGGGTCAAGTCCAGCTTCGGCTGGGAGCTTACTGAACTGAAGTGAGTGTGATCATCATAAAAGGAAACCGGTACCTGAGGTGCCTAGCCAACGATCTAGACTGCTCCGCCGGAGACTGCACGATTGTCAAGGCGCCTCTTCATGCCTCTCATCAGGATGCGGTTGAGTTGCAATTCCGGATAATTAGCGAGTGTAACGCGTGCTTCGCCGGCGAGGTGACAGTGGAATGTCCATGGTTCTCACATAGTTACCGTCCACACGTCCTCTTGATCCCAGTTAACACGACACATCCCATTACCGCGGAGAAGGTGGAGCTGAAAAGTATCCATACCCAAGGGTCAAGAAGCCAGAAGAGAAGTAGCAGGAGACCCACCGCGGTGATTCGTGCTGTCACGAACCCCCTCGGTCCGAACCTGTTCAAGAGATAGCGCAGGACGGGGTTGACCTCATGAAACCCCTTACCCCACCCTCGCCAAGTGACCGTGGCATCGAGCAGGACCAGACTCATCGACAAGAGAAGAAGCGCTACCGAGATGATCATTATGCCATTTCATCGCGCAAGGTTTGTTCGAAACACACAACGAACGATAACTTGAAGTTTAAGCGCGGGCCCTATTTCTGCAGGGCAAACTTTGGGTACTGTCCTTATTAGATGTAGAATGTGCGGGGCTTTGTACCAGACTGGAATCTCTATGGACAGAAAAAACTACGAAACCCAGGCTCGAAGCATGAACATCCTCAAAGTCTGCCCATACTGCAAATCAACCAACTCGAACGCAAACGCACAATTAGTGTTTCAGGGCGTTTAGTTCAGAGATGCGCTAGTAGGCAACAATCCTCCAGGCAGCTAAAATTTCGTCGTGGCGCGGCACCGTTAGGGACCTATCGCCCGCTTCGAGTACAATGTGGCTGCCGCGTTGTCTTACTGGTTGAAAACCCAACCTTTCGAGAGGCCGTTTGTGTTTCAACACGACATAAGATATGAGTTGCCAAATTGACCATCACCACTCCAGTGAAGAGAGGCCTCGCATCCAGAAACTTGAAACATGATTCTTTCCGGAATCCGACTTGATGCGCTAGTCTTGAAATGTGCTTAGCAATGCTCGTAGAGGTTCAGTTTGGGTTTGTACACTGATTCGGAGGGAACGTGTTAACAGCTGACATCTTCCCATTCTTAGTGTGATCATGATGATCCAGTGGACGCTTCTCATATCCCTCATTTCTCTTGGCGCGGTCAGTTTCGCCGTAACGTATCTTGTCGTCCCTTGGCTGATGAACGCGCTCATTCGGAGGGAGATCACAGAGAAGGATCTTCACAGGCGAGGATTCCCAATGGTTCCTACGATGGGTGGAGTCGCAGTCTTCGCTGGTTTCGCAGCCGCCATGACGTTATCCGCCGTGCTTCAAATGGATTACCGGTTGCTGTTTGCGGTCTTTCTTTCGGGAACGTTGGCCGTGTTGGCTGGGGCGGTTGATGACCTATTCAGATTCAGCAAAGCCTCGCTCGTACTACTCACTTTCCTAATCTCCGTTCCCGTCATTACCTTCCGTGCGGGCACCACACTCGTGTACCTAACCCCGATTGGACCTGCGGATTTTGGTTGGTTCTTCTGGGTCATTGTACCGTTCGCCTTCGCATTTCTGATGAACGGGGTGAACGTTTACGCAGGTTTCAACGGCCTTGAGGTTGGGTTGGCTGCTGTATCATCAATTTCGCTCGGGATTTGCTCCATATTCTATGGTTCCATGGAATCAGCGGCAGCGTTGTTCGCTCTATCGGGGGCTCTTCTGGCGTTCTTGAAGTGGAACTGGTTTCCTGCCAGAATATTCGTTGGGAACAGTGGGACCCTCTTGATTGGTGCGGTGCTTGCCGCAGGCATTATCACGGGCACAATCAAGATTGTAGGAATAATCGCACTATTCCCATACATTATCAACTTCATACTCCGAGCCCTGGATCATTTCAGATCGACGGTAGGCGACGTTGAGGTGATGCCTGATGGGACTCTGAAGAACGGCAAGCTGACCGCGCTGTGGGCATGCTTCATGCGGAGGTCGTCTACTGAAGAAAGAACTGTGGTTTTCCGGTGCATCCTGATCCAATGTGTCTTCGGTCTACTCGCCGTGGTATTCGCCTATTACCATGCCGGACTTGTGGCCGCTCTCGTCGGCACGTAAACTAAGAAAGTAGTAGTAGCTAGCTACGACAAAAGAGGAGCTGTCATTTGCGGTACATTGCGGGCATGCCGCATTTCCTGCAGATCAGCTCCCCGCGTGGCACCTCAGCCCCGCAGTGGTGACATTTCTTTTTGCCCGCTTCCACATGAATCGGCTGATCTTCGATGATTGGATTCTCTTGGAAAATGACTTCAGCTTCCTGAAGGTCGGCTTCGCTTATGTTTTTCTTGCGGCCGCGAATAACAAGCGCGATTACGACGCCAGCAAGGACGGCTAGGATTCCAACGTAGGGCCACGGACCATAAGTTATCGTGTTGACGATTTGAGTCAATTGCAGAGAAGAGGTTGTTGCTGTTTGAACGAGGGGTGGAGTCACTGTTTCCAACTCCGCCTGTGAAACTGTTAGGTATGGTATATTCTCTGGGAGGGTTACTGGTTCTTGAGGGAGATTGTTCTCACTGGATGATTGGCTCAGTAGGTAAACCGCATACAGGTTCAAAGTTGAAGGAAACATAATTTTCGGCACATGGTTCATCAAGTCCGAGGTGCTGAAGGTTGTATGGTCTAGGCCAAGCGCATGTCCAAGTTCGTGTGTTGCCAGAGTCTGCAATTCCGAGTCTGAAAGGAGTTGTCCGTCCTGTCTGGTTAAGTCAATGCTTATGCTCACAACAACTTTCTTGAAGAACCCTTGTTGGTCATGGAACGCATTCCATTTTGTGTTGCCTAGGTCTTCTGCTGTTTGAGTTTGATTGAAGGTTACTGTAATCATGCTATCTGAGGTTGAGTTGGTTTCGTAGAACACGAAAGGTGTACCTGCGCCGGCCATGTATGTTACGATGAACCATTGCTGCGCCAAGTTCCATGCATTCATAGCCTTCAGAACTGTTTGTTTTGCATTTGATTGCGAAGTGGTGATAGCAATAGGAACATTGTGAGTAGGCCAAGCAAACTCAAACAGAGGTTGACTGGGAGTCGAGTCGGCGAGGACACTTTGTGCGGCAGCAGCAACAATCAGCATAAACGGCACGAGAACAATTCCACGCGAACGCATGTTTTCGCCTTAAAACGCTTCCTCAAATGGCTGGAAACTGTGTAAGAAACTTGCTCTTCGAATCACTATGTTGTCCTCGCCAGCGTAATTCTCGGTTTGGCTCGACTTTGAGAACTTTCGGCCTGAACGTCATTGCTCTGGCTCCAGATGGCTGCATATGCATTTCAAGTCGTTGTCCTGTTCTAATCTCTCCCGTGACCATGCGAATGAAAGGATTCCATTGGGGAAAAGCAGCGATGTTCGTTAACACTTGCCAGACTCGCTCAGCTGACGCTTTAATCTCGATCTCGGTATGAAGCTCCTTCATAGGTCCCGAACCACTAGGTAAGATTCCGCAGAGAGCTGATAGCTTTTTCGTGTGTATGGGCCTAGTGGTGCGCGCACACACACGAAAACCGGGAAAACCGCTGCATTAGGAGAATGATCCAACTTCCTCTATTCGGCGCGGGTCTGGTAATCAGGCGATCAAGTGACCAAGTGTGTACGCGCACCACTATAGCTAAAGTAGTGTCGTAAAGAGTAGGTGAACCGAGATGGCGCGATATGCCCCGGGCGAGGTGGCAGAACAGAAACGCGCGGAGATCATCCTTCCCAATCAACCTACTACATGTAGTCATCGTGAGTTTGGCCGCTCTTCACATACTGATTCAATTGCCCATGCAGTTTGTTGAACCTGACGGTGTCGCTTATAGTCTGGGAGCAGTCAGACTGCTCAGTGGGCGAATCGCCTTCGACAGTCGTGCTCCACTTTTCCAAATGCTCCTTGCGTTTTCCTTCGCAGTTTTCGGGCGGAACCTACTCTCTGCCGTTCTCTTTCCACAACTGTTCGGGATTTCTGCGGTGATCCTTGTCTTTGCTCTCGCAAATCACCTGTACGATCGAATTACTGCATTTGTTGCTGTCATTCTGGTATTGATTAACCTACCACTTGTTAACCTTTCAGCTCTGGTTCTACGAGAATCGCTACTCTGCACTTTGGTTCTATCAGCTCTTTATGTTGCGTTAAGATTTCGCGGACTGAGGAGATCGTTACTTCTTGGGATTGTGGTAGGTCTTTTGTACTGGACTCGGGAGGATATGGCCGCGTTAGTCATACCCCTCTCGATCTTCCTTTACTTTGATCGAAATGGTCTAAGGTCAGTCTTAGCGATGTTGATCTCATCTGCACTGGTCGCGTCCCCCTGGGCCTTCTATTCATTGAGAGCATTTGGTACGTTGACTCCATCGACAATGGTTTTCGAGTCTGTCTGGGGAAATGTCTATTCACCCTCAACGCACACGTTTTTCGCGATCATGGGTGGCGTATTCTATGGGATCAATCTTCTTCCTTCCACTCTCACCCTCTTTGCATCATTCTTTTTCATCGTAGGGATGATTGGGAAGCTGGGAAGGAAACAATTCCTACTGTTTGGCGCCTTCGTAACGATGCTGATCGTGGACTCAAGCCCCATATTCTATCGTATGGCCTGGCCGATGCCGTGGGATTGGAGCGATGCAACAAGATACCTATTGCCCGTAGCGTTGCCTCTCTTAATATTCTCTGCAAAAGGGCTGACGCGCATCGGAGAGTTCTCTGTCAATAGAAAAGAAACCCGTTCTGTCGGTCGCATCGTGTGGTCCTCAGACCGACAACTCAAAGGCCTTCTGCTTGTAGGCATATTGCTTTTCGGGGCTGGCTACTTTGCTTTATGGCAAAGCTTTCGATCTCAATCAGAACTACCATACGATCGTGCAGCGTCATACCTGATCAGCAATGGGATCAACGCATCCGTTATGTCTTTTCACCCCGGCATGCTTAGCTCGAGATATCAAAGGGGCCTCGCCTTCGCGATTCCCGCGGAAGCGAACCTAACCTCGATAGTCGAGTTCGCGCAGACAAATGGGATTCATTACCTTCTGATCGGTTGGGACATGACTGAACTTAATGAAGACCTCATTCTTTTGTTCCTGAGTCCACAGTCCAGTGCAGCCACTTTTCGCTACGTTACGGGGCAACCAGGCGTGTGGGCATTATACTACATTGCCTGACAATCCTAGAGGAGTTCCGGTTCACTCACACGAGATCGCAGTGTGGAGAGAGAAAGAGTGGGTAAATCATCATTGGTACATTCGCACTTAAAACCGATCACGCAGCTTATCGAGAAGGATTAGGTTGTCGAAGTGCCTATGGGTCCTTAGCGTGGTAGTCGTCCGGGTAGTCCGTCCACCAAGCACGAACCGATTCTGGAGGTTTGCGAATCATCAGTTCGAGATTAAGAACTTCAGAATTCATGCAGTCCTAATAGTTTCGTATGGCTCTTGAGTCTTCCCTTTTTTGTGTGTTTGGGTCTGCTGGTGCGCACACACACATAGGACGACCTGTGAACGATTACTTCTTCCAAAGAATCACTTACCTATCATGTATGATTTCTTGAGCCATCCGAGAACTTCATCGTTTCCGATATGGCTCGTTCTGTGTGTGTGCGCACCATTGATACCCACCCGAAAAACCGGAAACCTAACGGTCTTGCTTCCTATAGGATTCGGACTTGCGAGGCTAGGATTCGTATGGATCGCAATTCCCCTCGTGGTTGCATGCATTCTGAATCTGCCCATTGAGACATGGTTTGTTGCGTCGAATGTTCGGGAAATCCGGAAAAACAAAGAACCCAACTTTCAGCCAATACGGTGAAAAGGACTTCTTAGACTGTCCAAGGATGTGCGTCCTCTAATACAGAGCTCTAGGTCTGCTAGGTTTCGGATCTCACTCGTTCGAAGAGACCTAGTTGTTATCTTTCTTCAGGTCTTCGATGAATCTCCTTAATGCTAGACTTGCATAGAATAAGTTCCAAGTCCAGTCTTCTCCTGACGTTGGCTCATGATCCACTCAATCAAGTTGGTG
>Ga0187870_1004059_pt1 | contig 10820 bp, 9 predicted proteins | sample June2016WEW_13_1_3_FD_132974 | JGI IMG/M metagenome (GOLD analysis project Ga0187870, IMG submission 132974) | Peatland microbial communities from SPRUCE experiment site at the Marcell Experimental Forest, Minnesota, USA - June2016WEW_13_150 | ecosystem: Environmental > Terrestrial > Soil >... | reverse complement strand
CGGGTACCCCCCTTTGCCGAGTGTCTCGGATCCCAAAAAGTGTAAAGGATGTCACTGGACTAATCTGTCAATGATGTCACCGGACCGGACCATCTACAGGCCACAAGCCACAAGCTACAAGCCACAGGCTTATCATGAAAGCGTGCCCTACCAAGTCACTCTGATCCCCGGCGACGGCATCGGGCCGGAGGTGGCGCAGGCCACTGTGCGCGCCGTGGATGCCACCGGGGTGCGCATCGACTGGGAATGCGTCGAGCTGAACTCGGAAGCCCTGCGGGCCACCGGCGGGGAGATCCCGCAGTACGTCCTGGATTCGCTCGAGCGCACGCGCGTCGGCCTCAAGGGCCCGGTCACCACGCCCATTGCCGGCGGCCACCAGAGCGTGAACGTGCAGTTGCGCAAGCGGCTCGACCTGTTCGCGAACTTCCGCCCGGTCCGCAGCTTTCCCGGCATCCGAACGCGCTACAGCGACGTCCACATCGATATCGTCATGTTCCGCGAGAACACCGAGGACCTGTACGCCGGGCTGGAGCACGAGGTGGTCAAGGACGTGGTGACCAGCCTCAAGGTGATCACCCGGGTGGCCTCGCTGCGCATCGCGCGCTATGCCTTCGAGTACGCGCGCCGCGAGAAGCGCCGCAAGATCCACGCCATCCACAAGGCCAACATCATGAAGCTCGGCGACGGCCTGTTCCTGCGCTGCTGCCGCGAAGTCGCGCGCGATTATCCCGACATCGAGTACAAGGAGATGATCGTCGACAACGCCGCCATGCAACTGGTCATGCGGCCCGAGATCTTCGACGCACTGCTGATGCCGAATCTCTACGGCGACATCGTCTCGGACCTGGTGGCGGGGCTGGTAGGCGGGCTGGGAATCGTTCCGGGCGCGAACTTCGGCGAGCGGCACGCGGTCTTCGAGGCGGTCCACGGCAGCGCGCCCGACATCGCCGGCAAAGGAGTCGCCAACCCGACCGCTCTCATGCAGTCGGCGGCGCTGATGCTCTCGCATTTCGGGGAAGGAGAGGCGGCCCGCCGGCTACAGTCCGCCATCGAGTGGGTCTACGCGGAGGGCCGCCACGTGACGCCCGACGTCGGTGGCTCGGCCTCTACGACCGAGTTCACCGACGCCGTCATCCGCAGACTGACGAAAGAATAGAGGCTACAGTCCCTTGGCCACCAGGAACTTGATCAGGTCCACCACGCGGCAGGAGTAGCCCCACTCGTTGTCGTACCAGGCAACCACTTTCAGCAGGTCCCCGCCCACCACCTTGGTCAGGCTGGCGTCGACGATCGAGCTGTTGGGATTGTGCAGCATGTCGGTGGAAACCACCGGGTCCTCGGTGTAGGCCAGGATGCCCTTCAGCTCACCCTCGGCCGCGCTCTTCAACGCGGCGTTCACTTCCTCGGCCGTGGCGCTCTTGGCGAGCACGGCGACCAGGTCCACCACCGACACGTTGGGCGTCGGCACGCGCATGGAGTAGCCATCCAGCTTGCCTTTCAGCTCCGGCATCACCAGCCCGATGGCCTTGGCGGCCCCGGTCGTGGTGGGGATCATGTTGATGGCTGCGGCACGCGCCCGCCGCAGGTCCCGGTGCGGGAAATCCAGCACGTTCTGATCGTTGGTGTAGCTGTGGATCGTGGTCATCGATCCCTTCAGGATGGTGAAGTTCTCGTGCACCACCTTCACCACCGGCGCCAGGCAGTTGGTCGTACAGGACGCATTGGAGATGATGTTGTGCTTGGCCGGGTCATACGCGCTGTCGTTGACGCCCAGCACCAGCGTGATGTCCTCGTTCTTCGCGGGGGCCGAGATGATGACCTTCTTCACGCTCCCGCGCAGGTGCTTCGAGGCCTGGGTGGCGTCGGTGAACTTGCCGGTCGATTCGATGACGATCTCCGCGCCCAGCGAGTTCCAGTCGAGCTCCGCCGGGTCCTTGATCGCGAACACCCGCAGCTTCTTGCCATTGATCGAGATCGAGTCGCCTTCCGCCTTCACCTCGGCGGCCAGCGGACCCAGCACCGAATCGTACTTCAGCAAATGAGCCAGGGTTTTCGTGTCGGTGAGGTCGTTGCAGGCGACAAATTCAATCTCCGGATCCTGGTAGCCCGCGCGCACGACGTTGCGGCCGATTCTGCCGAAACCATTAATCCCTACTTTTACCGCCATGTTGAGGTTCTCCTGAGGTCTGATGGAATAACCTCTAATCATAGCAAACGCGGCTATCGCGGCGGCTCGAGGGGGGGCGCCTGCGTGCCCAGCCCGGCGTAGGTTTCCTTCACCTTGATCACCTTGTTGCCATTGAAGGTGACGAAGACGATCTTGCCCGGCGGCACGCCGTAGATCCAATCCTCGGTTTCGACGCCGTCCTTGGTCTCGCGCACCTTGCGCACCGGCCGGCCCAGCGCCAGCAGCACCTCGTCGCGGTCCATCCCTTCCACCGCGCGCTTCTCCTTCACCGCCTGCTGGATTTCCGGCGGCAGGCTCTCCATGTAAGTCTGGGCCGCCGAGCGCTTCTCGAAATCCAACACCGGCGCGAGCATCTTCTTGATCTGGTCCGCCTTCACCGCGGGAACCGGCCCGTGGAACAGCAGCGCGATCGAGGTGCCCCCCGGAGCGTTCGACTGCCCCTGCGATAGTGGTACACTCTGGCCGCCCATCCCGATCTGGATCCGCTGGTGCCATTTCGGTTTGCCGCTGTTGAACCCGCCGTTGATGGCCAGAACGATTTTCTCGCTCTCGATATCGACCTTGGTCACCTGCACCAGGTCGCCGACCCGCGCCGCCGGGCCGAGTTCCCGCCCGACCACCTCCCACGCCTTCTTGTCGTACGTGCCCTCGCTGTCGTACTCCAGCGCCTTCTTCGAGCGCGGCAGCGGCGCTTTCACCGTTGCGTACTCGGCCGTCAGCCCGCGGATCAGCTCGATCCGCTGCTGATCGGTGAGCTTGTCGGCGCCCAGCAGCGGGAAGGAGAGGAGAACCACGGAGAGCGGCACGCATCTGCGCATCGGGACTGCTCCTCCGACTGGCTACTGGTCCTCCCACTGCCCACGCAGTAGGAAGGGCTTCTGCCGCCGGACCGGGGCCTTCAGCGCCAGCCAGACGAACAGCAGCACAACCACCACGCTGGTCGCGAGGCCGCCCTCCGGCCCGTAAGCGTCGTTCCCCCACACGGAGGGCGCTTTCCAGCGCATCACGTAGCCCGTCACATTCATTGTAAACCCGCTCAAATTGGCCCCCAGCAGCGGCAGCACCCAGTTCCAACCCACGTGCAGGCCGATGGGCAGCCACAGGTCCCCGCTGCGGTAGAACGCGTACCCCAGGAGCACGCCCCACAGCCCGGTGTTCACCAGTCCCAGCGTGGTGACATTCGGGTTGCCGACATGCAAGAGCGCAAATAGCACGCTGACCGGAAGAATCGTGGCAAACGGCCCCAACGCTCCCATAAGAATCTGAAATGCGTACCCACGCAGGAGCATCTCTTCGCCCATCGCCCCAAACAACAGCACGACGAGCAGCAGCAGGATAGACCCCCAATCGGCGTTTTGCCCAGGTGTCCGAGCGATTTCGGCAACTCCCTCCAACACCGGCCCAATCACCACCACCAGGGCCGCCACGATGCCGCCGGCTAGACCCAGCAGCAGGTTGCGAATCGAGCTGGAGTTCCACCCCAAGCCCAAATCGACCAGTGACCGGTGCTCGTAGATGCGCATGGCCAGAGCGTTCGCGACGCCGGCGGCCAAGAACGTGTGCAAGGTTGCAGCAACCACGATGGGCAAAACCGAGAGGGCGGTGCCGAACACCACCAACCCGGCGAGCGCCAGAAAAACATATACCCCTACCCGGAGGGTCGTCTGAAGCGCTTTCTCCGGCAACCGGAAACTCATTGCACCGTCACCTTCGCCCCTCTCGGCGCAACCCGCACGGGAACCAGCGTGGCCCCCTCGCGCTCGATCGCCTCCGACACCTTCTGCCTGGCGCCGCGCGCGGCCAGGAAGAACACGCAGCCGCCGCCGCCCGCGCCGCAGACCTTCGCCCCGGTGACCCCCGCCTTCCGCGTCACCGCCACCAGCCGGTCGATCAGCGGCGTGGTGATCCCCGGAGCGTTCTTGCGCCGGTGCGCCCATTCCTCGCGCAGCAGCCGCCCCACCTCGGTCCAGTCGCTCCTCTCGAGTGCGCCGCGCATGGCCTGCGCGATGGCGGCGATGACGTCGAAATTGCGGTGGACGCGGCGGCTGCCGTCGATGTGCGCTTTGATTACTTCCCAGTTGTTGATTCCCGAATTCCGCGGGACGCCGGTGTAGGCCAGCACGATGCGCTGGTTGAAATCCTCCAAGTCCACTTGGATCTGCTTCCGGACGATCCCGGCCACGCCCATTTCGACCGCGCTGACCCCGCCGTACAGTGCCGGGTAGTAGTCCTGCGAGCCGGTCGGCACCCGGATGATCCGCGCCTCGATGTTCTGGGAGATCTCGCGCAACTGCCCCCGCTTGTACCCTGCCCCGGTCAGCCGGTTCAGGGCGCTGGCAATGGCGATGATCAGCGCCGACGAGCCGGAAATCCCCGCCCCCGCCGGGGCCTCCGAGTCCGTTCGCAGCTCGAAGCCCGTCTGCGGCGCGAAGAAGCGCACCACCTCGGCCGCGAGTGGCAGGCGGTAGCGGGGGGCGGCTTTCAGCGTCTCCAGAGACTCGAACGACTCCTCGATTCCCAGGTCCTTCGAGTTGAGCAGGATCTTGCCATCGCCGCGGGTCTCCAGCACGCAGCATGCGTACCGGTCGACGGCGAAATTCACCGTCACCGAGTGGGCGTGGTACAGGTACAGGGGCCAGATGTCGAGGGTTCCGCCGGCCAGGTCCACCCGGCAGGGGGCTTTAGCGGTGATCTTCATGGCGAAACGACCACTATATCCCGAATCGCCTGCGCTACGATAACACTATGCCCGCCCGCCGGATTCTTCAGCTCGGCGACCCGCTGCTGCGGGAGGTCTCCCGTCCGGTGGCCTCTCCCGCGGACGCGCGGCCGGTCCTCTACGATCTGCGCGACACCTTGCGTGAGTTTCGCCGCACCCACGGATATGGCCGCGGCATCAGCGCGGTCCAGATCGGCGAGCCGCAGCGCATCATCTACCTCGAGTTCGAGGACGCCGCCTATTCCCTGGTCAATCCTGCATTCGAGCGCCTGAGCCCCGAAAAGTTTCGCCTCTGGGACGACTGCTTCTCGTTTCCCGGCCTCCTGGTCTTCCTCGAGCGGTCCGCCTCGGTGACGGTACGTTGCCAGGACCCTTCGGGCTCGCCGCGCACCCTGGAGGCCACGGGCAAGCTCTCCGAGTTGGTGCAGCACGAAATGGACCACCTCGACGGCGCCCTGGCCATCGACCGCGCCCTGGACCGCAACAGCCTCTCCACCCGCGAAGAATTCGAGCGCCGCTATCGCGTCGCTGGCTTGTAGCCTGTGGCTTGTGGCCTGTGGATTCCGCGACGATTCGCTGGCTGGCGCTCCTACCGTGCCCCCAGGTGCGCCAGCGGGTACGCGGTTGTGGGACCCACAGGCCACAGGCCACAAGCCACAAGCCGCCAGCCACAAGCTGCCGCACTCACCCCCAGGGGAGGATCTGGCATAAGGGCAGCGACAAGAGGCAATTCAGATGTTTAATAAGAATTAGGCGCGAATGCCGTAAGAGTATGCGTAAGAAGATTATCCGCCGCGCGCGCCGCTAAACTTTTCACGGCCTCCGCCGATGGAGTGAATATGCAGGAAAGGCGCCTGGAACCGCGGTTGCTCTGTGCGGACCTGATCGACGTCCACTGGACCGACAAGTCCGGGCGCAACCGCTCCGCCCTGGCCAATCTCGAGGATATTTCGCTTTCGGGCGTCTGCCTGCAAATGGATATGCCGGTGCCCCACGAGACCGTGCTGCGGATTGCCCATCCCAAGACCGAGCTCTCGGGCCGTGTGCGCTACTGCGTGTTCCGCGAGACCGGCTACTTCCTGGGCGTGCAGTTCGAGCCCGGTTTCCGCTGGAGCCGGCGGAACTTCCGTCCGAAGCACCTGCTGGATCCTCGCCGTCTGGTGGCGCTGAGCGTCGGGCGTGCGCTGAAGAAGCGTAAGGCGGAAAAACAGCCCCCCGCGGAACCTCAATAGCGGCACAGCCAGCGCGCCTTCTCGAGCACCTTCTCCGCGTTGGGCAGGAACGCCTCTTCCAGGGGCGTGCTGAAAGGGACCGGCGTGTCCGGTGCGGCGATGCGCACCAGGGGCGCGTCCAGGGATTCGAAGGCCCGCTCGGCGATGCGCGCGGCGAGCTCCGCCCCGAGGCCGCCGGTGAGGATGTCCTCGTGCAGCAGAATCGCCCGCGAGGTCTTCCGCACGCTCGAGAGCACCGTCTCCTCGTCGATGGGCAGCACCGTGCGCAGGTCGATGATCTCGGTGGAAACGCCCTCGCGATCCAGCGTTTCGGCGGCCTCCTGCGCCACGTAGACCATCGCGCCGTAGGTGATGATCGACAGGTCCGTGCCCTCGCGGAAGATTCGGGCCTTGCCCATCGGCACCGTGTACTCGCCCTCCGGGATCTCCTCCTTAATCCGGCGGTAGAGCCCCTTGTGCTCGAAGAAGATCACCGGATCGTTGTCGCGGATCGCCGACTTGATCAGCCCTTTGGCGTCGTAGGCCGTCGCCGGTGTCACCACTTTCAGCCCCGGCACGTGCGCGAACCAGGCCTCCGGGTTCTGCGAGTGGAACGGGCCACCGTGAATCCCTCCTCCGGAGGGCGCCCGCACCACAATCGGCACCGCGGCGTTCCAGCGGTAGCGGCACTTGGCCGCGAAGTTCACCACCTGGTCGAAGGCGCAGGTGATGAAATCGGCGAACTGCATCTCGGCCACCGGCCGCAGCCCCATCAGGCCCGCGCCGATCGCCGCCCCGACGATGGCCGACTCCGAGACCGGCGTGTCGATGACCCGGCGCTCGCCGAAGGCCTCGAACATCCCCGCGGTCACCTTGAAGGCGCCCCCGTAGATCCCGATGTCCTCGCCGATGAGGAACACGTCCGGGTCGCGCTCCATCTCCTCCCAGATGCCCTGGCGGATTGCTTCCAGGTAAGTCGTGCTCATGGCTCACCCCTGCTCGTACACATCTTTGAGCAGGTCGGAAGCGTCTGGGAACGGGCTCTGCTCGGCCCAGGTCTGGGCTTGGTCGACTTCCTCGCGGATGCGGCCGCGGGTGTCCTCGATGTCCCCCTGCGTGGCGAACCCCCGGGCCAGCATCAGCCGCTCCAACTTCTGAATCGGATCCTTTTCCGCCCATTCCGCCCACAGGTGCTTGGGGACGTATTCGGCCGCGTCGTGCGCGGCGTGCCCGGTCATGCGGAAGGTCTTGCACTCGACCATGTAGGGGCCCAATCCCGCGCGCGCGTGCGCTCGGGCCCGCTGGGCCGCCCGATAGACCTCGAAGACGTCGTTGCCGTCCACGATCTCGGCCGGCACACCGTAAGCCGGCCCGCGGTCGGCCACGTTGGCGCAGGCCATCTGCTTCTCCAGGGGAGTGGAATAAGCGTAGGCGTTGTTGTTACACATCAGCACCAGCGGGAGCTTCTGCACAGCGGCCAGGTTGACCCCCTCGTGCCAGTCGCCGCGGCTGGTGGCCCCGTCGCCGAAGAACACGTACGCCACGTTGCGGCTTCCCTTGTACTTCAGCGCCAGCGCGGCCCCCGCCGCCACCGGCACCGAGGTCGCCAGCGAGCTGATGATCGCTACGATCCGCCGGCGCATGTCGCCCATGTGCATGTTGCCGTCTTTGCCGTGGGTCACCCCGCCAACGCGCCCCATGTACTGGGCCAGAACCTCCCGCGGCGTGATCCCCCGGATGAAGAACAGCCCCATGTCGCGGTGACTCGGGAACAATACGTCTTCCGGCTCGGCGGTGAGCCCGGCGCCCACACAAATAGCTTCCTGCCCGCGGCCGACGTATACGCCGCCCACGATTTTGCCCTGCCGGTGGAGCTTGTAATAGATGCGGTCCTCAACCTCCCGCATCAGGAACATGTAGTACAGCGCTTTTCGGGCCAGCTCGGCGTCGGGGTCCGGCTTCTCCGCCGGCAACCGGCTGACCCGGGCTAAATCCAGAGAATTCACGGCTGCCATGGCAAGCTCCGGGTGTATGGATACCAAAGCCTGTAGTATACGCTATCCGGGGCGCGCCGCCGGAGCAAGAACACCAGGCATAATGGTAAGGCCATGAAAACACTCCTCTGGCTGTTCGCGCTGGCGGCTCTCGCGCAGGCGGCGGACCCGGGCGGCGCCCACCTGCTCTGGTATCGGCAGCCCGCCGGGAATTGGGTCGAGGCGCTGCCGGTCGGCAACGGCCGCCTGGGCGCCATGGTGTTTGGCAAGGTCCGGGACGAGCGCATCCAACTCAATGAAGATACGGTTTGGGCCGGCAGCCGGCGGGATCGCAAGAACCCGGCCGCTGGGGCGGCGGTCCCGGAGATCCGCAAGCTGCTGTTCGCCGGGAAGGTGAGGGAGGCGGAGGCGCTCGCCGGAAAGGCCATGCTTGCCATCCCGCTGCGGATGCCGCCGTATCAGACCCTCGGCGATCTGTGGCTCCGCTTCCCCGGCCAGGAAGAGGCCCGAGACTACCGCCGCGAGCTCGACCTGGAGACCGGCATCCTCCGCGTGGCCTACCGCTTGGGCGACGCCGTTTTCACGCGCGAGGTCTTTTCCTCCGCCGTCGACCAGGTGATCGTCATCCGCCTCACCTGCGACCAGCCAGGCCGCATTACGTTCTCCGCCACCCTCAGCCGCGAGGCTGACAGCCAGACCGAGGCCCGCGAGCCAGGCACGGTAATCCTGCGCGGCCAGGCCATTGCCCACGCCCCACAGTGGGCGGACGAGGGACCCAACGGCGTCAAGTTCCAGGCCGAGTTGCGCGTGCTGGCCCAGGGGGGCGGCGTACGCGCCGGGAATGGGCAGGTTTCCGTCGAAGGCGCGAACTCGGCGACGCTGCTGCTGGCGGCGGCCACCGACTTCCGCCATGCCGACCTGGCCACCGCCTGCACCCGCACCCTGAAAGCGGCGGACCAGCCTTACGTGCAACTCCGCGCGGCCCACGTCGCGGATCATGAGCGGCTCTTCCGGCGCGTGAAGCTCTCGCTCGGCGGCGACGACCTGGGCGCCCTGCCTACCGACGAGCGCCTGAAGCGGGTCCAGCAGGGTGGCGCCGATCCGCAACTGCTAGCCCTCTACTTCCAATACGGGCGCTACCTGCTCATCGCCAGCAGCCGTCCCGGCGCCATGCCCGCCAACTTGCAGGGCATCTGGAACGAGAGCCTCGCGCCCTCCTGGGGCAGCAAGTACACCATCAACATCAACACCGAGATGAATTACTGGCCGGTGGAAACCTGCAACCTCTCGGAGCTGCACCAACCGTTGTTCGACCTGATCGACCTGGCGCGCCCTGCGGGGCACGATGTCGCCCGGGCTTACTACGGCGCGCGCGGCTTTGTGCTCCACCACAACACCGACCTGTGGGGCGACGCCGTGCCCATCGACGGCGTGCCCTACGGCATCTGGCCCATGGGCGGCGCCTGGCTGGCGCTCGATCTCTGGGATCACTACGACTTCACGCGCGACCGCAAGTTCCTGGCTCAACGCGCCTATCCGGTCATGAAAGACGCCGCCGAGTTCCTGCTGGACTACCTGGTCGAGGACCCCGCGGGGCGCCTCGTCACCGGCCCCTCGCTGTCGCCCGAGAACCGCTTTCTGCTGCCGGACGGCACGGCGGGTTCGCTGGCGATGGGCCCGTTCATGGATATCGAGATCACGCATGCGCTGTTCAGCCGCCTCCTGGAAGCGGGCCAGATCCTGGGGATCGACGCCGAGTTCCGGAAGAAGCTCGCCGCGGCGCGCGACCGCCTGCCGGCGCTCAAGATCGGCAAGTACGGCCAGTTGCAGGAGTGGCAGGAAGACTACGAAGAGCGGGAGCCTGGCCACCGGCACATTTCGCACCTGTTCGCGCTGCACCCCGGCAACCAGATCACGCTGCGCGGCACGCCGGAGCTGGCCCGGGCCGCCCGGGTCACCCTCGAGCGGCGCCTGAGCCGGGGCGGCGGGCGCACCGGCTGGAGCCGGGCCTGGATCATCAACTTCTGGGCGCGCCTGGAAGAGGGTGATCTGGCGCACGAGAACCTGATGGCGCTGTTGCGCCAGTCCACCTTGCCCAACCTGTTCGACAACCATCCGCCGTTCCAGATCGACGGCAATTTCGGGGGTACGGCCGGAATCGCCGAAATGCTGCTCCAGAGCCACGCCGGGGAGATCCACTTCCTGCCCGCACTGCCCAAGGCCTGGCCTCAGGGATCGGTGCGGGGGCTGCGGGCGCGGGGCGGGCTGGAAGTCGATCTGGAATGGCGCAACGGGAAGGCGACCTCGGCGGCGCTACGCGCGAGTGTCGCCGGGAGCCATCGGCTGCGGGCGCCGCAGGGGCAGGAGATCGCCTCCATCCGCGTCAAGGGCAGGGCGGTCCCGCTCGGAAAGGGAGCCGGCGGCGTGGTGACCTTCACGGCCCAGGCTGGCCGGGAGTATAACGTTAGTTTTCGTTAGTAGAGGTTGTTGTCCCCAGCAGCCTCTGGTGAAAGTCCGTGGCAGGCGAAACCGCCTACCCCACACTGGCCCAAGTCGTTGATTCTCCTTGTGGCGCAGGCAGTTCCGCCTAATGCCGCAAACTTTTGGAAGTTGGGGACTGCCACAGTCTACCCCTTTCGATGAGGAAACGAATGCGGCTTCGGCCAGACCGCTCGCGGATAGGACCGGCGCTTTCGGTTGCGCTTCGG
>Ga0187870_1004051_pt1 | contig 10837 bp, 9 predicted proteins | sample June2016WEW_13_1_3_FD_132974 | JGI IMG/M metagenome (GOLD analysis project Ga0187870, IMG submission 132974) | Peatland microbial communities from SPRUCE experiment site at the Marcell Experimental Forest, Minnesota, USA - June2016WEW_13_150 | ecosystem: Environmental > Terrestrial > Soil >... | reverse complement strand
TGGAGCCCTGAAAAAGCAGGCCGTGCTTGTTTCGCTTCTGTGCGGCGCCGGCCATCTTTTCGCCGGTGCGTTCATGCACGACATCGTAGAGTTCCGCCCGCTGAAAGCATACGCCGGTCTCGGCCAAGGTCGTGGGGCCAGCTTCGAGCGCAGGATCCTGCTGGGTCTTGATCGCGGCCGGCTGGCCGAGTTCGCGCAGCGCCTGGGCGAGGCATTCATGCACCAAGCGGTAGGACTGGGTGGCCCGCGCTTCCCACAATGCATGTTCCCGGAAATCACCAATGCATAGGTCCAGTCGTGACGATGGTCCACCAGGCCGCCGCCGGTGGGCCGCCGGCAGAGATCGATGGGCTCCTCCGCCCGCAGCTGCCCGCGCACCCAGGCGATCTTCTGCCCAAAACCGAAAGTAAATGCCGGCCCGCGCCACTCGTAGTGACGGAACCGGACCGTCCCGGCGCGCGGATAACGCTGCAGCAGCAGAAAATCGAGTGCCATGTTTTCGGCGGCCCCGGCGGTGCGCGTGGGCAGAACATGAAATTCCATGACCACAAGCTAAGCGACGCGTTCACGCTTGCCAACGCCGGAGCCGACGGTCGCGTCAATCCTCGTCGCCGGCGACGCCGCCGGTGGAGAGCAGCTCGGGTGAAAAATGCCAGCGCACCCGCCAGCGGGCGCGGCCGGACTTCTTGTGGCGCCCGGCGCTCTTCTCGAGCGCCAGGATCGCGCTCTTTTTGAATTCGAACCCGACGGGCTTCAGCTTGCCGCGCACCAGCAACGTGGCCAGCACCCCGAGCTGTGGCTCGTGCCCCACGATCATCACCGCCTGATCCGCGCGATCAAGCCGGTCGGCGACGGCCACGGGGTTGTCCTCGGGCAGGAGCCCGGCGGTCTCGATCAACAGGGCGTCAAGACCGAGTTCCTTCACGAGCAGTTCCGCCGTCTCGCGGGCGCGGACAAGCGGACTGTGCCAGACCGCCTGTACCTCCTTCAGGACGCCGCTGGTCCGGAGAAACGCCGCGACGCTCCGCGTGACCTCGCCGCCGCGGGCGCTCAGCGGGCGTCGCGCGTCCTCCTTGTCGGCCAGCGCATGGCCGTGCCGGACGAGAAATAGTTTCATCTTGTCAGCCGGATGTTCAGGGTGAAAGCCGCTCAACGATCCGTTCCCCGCCCGGATCGCGGCGGCAGCGGAGACGGTCGTGCAAGCGGCGGCGGCGGCCCTGCCAGAACTCGACGCTGTCGGGCGCCAGGTCTTTTTCGCTGAGACCCGCCAGACTGTAGTCTTTGCGAAGGTCGGCCAAGTTCGCCATGCGCGCTGCGTCCCCAACTGGACAGGCCTTTCTCCCAATGTCAAAAGGCATCTCGCGAAGACTGGCGGATGGAATTGATCCGCCGATTACGGGTTGTCATCGATCACCCGGCGAGAATGCTCGCTGCGATCTATCGCCCCCTTGTCCTCCTTCGTCCACCTGCCTTTCTGGTCCTATCCGCTGCTCTTCGCCGCCGGTTTCAGCGCCGGGTTGATCGATTCCATCGCGGGCGGTGGCGGCATCATCTCGGTGCCGGTGCTGCTCAACTTCGGCCTGCCGCCGCAGCTCGCGCTCGGCACGAACAAATTTCAGGCGTCGTTCGGCAGCGTGGCCGCGTCGTGGCGGTATGTGCGTCGCGGGCTCGTCGATCTGCGCGCCTGTCGTCTCGGCATCCTGCTGACTCTGACCGGGGCGCTGGCAGGGGCGCTGGCCGTGCAACACGTCGATTCTCAGGTGCTCGAAAAAATGATCCCGGTTCTGCTCACCGCCGTCATCGTTTACCTGATCTTCCAGCCGCAAATCGGCCTGGAGGACCGGCCCGCGCGCCTCAGCCCGGTGTTTTTCTACACCGTTTTCGGGCTGGGCCTCGGTTTTTATGATGGTTTCTTTGGTCCGGGCACGGGTTCATTCTGGGCCATCGCGTTCGTGCTGCTATGTGGATACAATCTCACCCGGGCGACCGCCCATACCAAGGTGATGAACGCCACCAGTAACCTCGCTTCGCTCGCGCTTTTTGCCGCGGCCGGCTTGGTGCACCTTGGGGCGGGTCTGGTGATGGCCGCCGGGCAGGTGACCGGTGCGCACCTCGGCGCTGGTCTCGTCGTGCGCAAAGGGGCGCGCTTCGTGCGGCCGGCTTTTCTCGTCATGGCCGGCCTCACTATCCTGCGACTACTCTGGATCAACCTCGCCCGGTCCCATTGACATCCGGGGCTTGTCCCCCTCCGCCCCGTCCGTTTCCTGTCCCTCATGACGCCTTTCCGGTATCTCAACCACCACCGCACCGATCTCATCGCGCTGTTGCAGAAGCTGGTGCGCATTCCGACGGTCAATCCACCCGGCGAAAACTATGCCGTCATCACCGCGCTGCTGACTCGCGAGCTGGTTCGTGCCGGCCTGCAGGCGCGTCGCTTGGCCGTCCCGGGTACCGCGGTGCTCTTGCGCCAGAGACCCGAGTTGCGCGCTTGCCCCCGCTACAATGTGCTCGGTTTTCTCGACGCCGGCGCGGCGAAGACCGTCCATTTCAACGCGCATTACGACGTCGTACCCGCAGGGGGGCGTTGGCGGCACGGCAGCCCGTTCGTGCCCGCCGTCGAAGACGGCTGGATCTACGGTCGTGGAACCGCCGACATGAAGGGCTCCATTGCCAGCCTGCTCCTCGCGCTCCGGGCCTTGCGCGCCACCGGCACGCGCCCGCGTTGCAACGTCGAGGTGTCATTCACCGCCGACGAGGAAACCGACAGCCTCCTCGGCGCCGGCTGGCTGGTCGATCAGGTCCCCCTCAAGGCCGACTGCGTTGTGGTGATGGAGGGTGGGGAAGGCCGCGCCATTGGTTGCGGCCATAACGGCGTCGTCTGGCTCAATGTCGTGGTGCACGGCAAACCCGCGCACGGCTCCAATCCCGAACGCGGCATCAACGCGCTGGAGAAGATGTCGGCGCTGGTGCTGGCGCTCAAGGACTACAAGCGGTGCCTCGCGCGGCGCCGGTTCCGCACGCCGGCGGGCGGGGTGATGCATCCCACCATCAATGTCGGTGGCGTGTTCGCGGCCGGTGCCGGTGGCAAGATCAACACCGTCCCCGCCGAGGCCAGTTTCAGCATCGACCGCCGCGTGATCGCCACCGAAACCGTCGCCGCCGCCGAGCGCGAGTTGCGCGCTTTTCTCGCCGCGGCGGCGCACCGCATCCCGCAGTGCCGCATCTCCGTGGAAAAAGTTTCGGAGAACCATCCGTGCTACCGCGATCCGGTGTATCCGTTCTTCGCGGCGATGGCCGCCAGCGTGCGGCGGGTGCGCGGCGGCCGCCCGGTCTTCTATGTCTCGACCGGTTTCAACGACATGCATTTCTTCGCCGAGCACCGGCGCGTGCCCACCCTCGGCTATGGCCCGGTCGGTTTCCGACCCCACGCCGTCGACGAACGCGTCCGCGTGGCCGACCTCGTCACCGCCGCCAAGATCTACGTGGATCTGCTGACTCGTTTCGCCGGGTGACGCTCACCACGCCAGACCGCGGCGGATCATTGCCACCGCGATGGCGGCCAGCAGCATCGAGACGATCTTGGAGATGGCGCGGAGGCCCATCTGGCCGATCGTGCGCCCCAGCCATTCGCTGCCGACGAACGCCAGCACGACGAGCACGAGGTTCGCGGCCAGCGCCACCAGCGTCACCGGCATGCCCTGCGTCTGCACGAGCAGCAGCAGCGTGGTGATCAGTGCCGGTCCGGCGATCAGCGGCATGCCCAGCGGCACGATGCCGAAATCCTCCGGCAGCCGCATCGGCGCACCGTCCGCCTGGGTCAGGTCGCGCGCCGCCAGAATGAAGAGAATGAGGCCACCCGCGATCTGGAAGTCCTTCACCGAGACGCCGACGGCGGTAAAGACATTCTGCCCGAGAAATAGAAACCCGAGCGCCACCAAGCCGCCAGTCACCGTGGCCTGCCACGCGATGCGGTGCCGGGTGGCGGGCGCCACACCCTGCCCGAGGCCGAGAAAAACGGCCGCCAGCCCCACCGGGTCGATGGCCACGAACAAGGGAATGAACGCCTGCAGAAATTTGGTCAGGGTCTCGGGCATGGTTCAGGTATAGGTTGAAGCCGGTTCAGGGTCGAGACCCACTTGTGGTCTGCGGGCGCCGGCTTGCCTCCGCCCGCCTCAGACCTCACGCCTGAAGCCTGCCATATGCATTACCGCTTTCTCGGCCGCACCGGCCTCAAGCTCTCCGTCATCGGCGTCGGCACCTGGCAGTTCGGCGGCGAATGGGGCAAGGACTTTTCCCAAGGGGAGGTCGACGCCATCCTTGCCGCGGCGCGCGACTGTGGCATCAACTTCCTCGATACCGCCGAGTGCTACGGCGACCACCTGGCGGAGCGTTTCATCGGCGCGGCGCTCGCCGGCCAGCGCGACCGCTGGATCATCGCCACGAAATTCGGCCATCATTTCCACGAGTCCTTCCGACGCACGGACCTGTTTGGTCCGGCCGACGTCGTAAAACAACTCGACGATTCCCTGCGCGCCCTGCGGACCGATTACATCGATCTTTTGCAATGTCACTCAGCCAAGGACGAACAGTTTCGCACTGAGGGCCTGTGGGAGGCGCTGCTGAGGGAGAAGGCCAGGGGCAAGGTGCGCCATCTCGGCATTTCGATCAGCCCCAACACGAACGTCTACCAGACGGGCCGCGCCTCGCTCGTCGGCGCGGGATCCATCCAAGTCGTCTACAACCGCCTGCAGCGCGAACCGGAGGAGACCGTGTTCCCCTCATGCCGCCGGCAGAACCTCGGGGTGCTGGCGCGCGTGCCACTGGCGAGCGGATTCCTCTCAGGCAAGTACCGGCCGGGCGCAACGTTCGCCCCGAACGATGTGCGCGAGGCATGGATGAAAAAGGACCGCGATGCGAAGCTGGCCGAAGTCGCGCGCCTTGCGGCCGCCGAAGTGCCCGCCGGCGTGCCCATGGCCCGCTGGGCGCTCGCCTGGTGCCTGCGTCATCCGGCCGTGACCGCGGTCATTCCCGGCTGCAAGTCGCCCGAGCAGGTGCGTGACAACGCGGCCGCCGCCGAGCTCGACATCAGCCAGAACGGCCACCCGCAGGCCGCTTAGGGAAGGCCCCGAGATCGGCCTGTGCCGGAAAGCGCCTTGCACCTCTCTCGGCGGCAATCAAAAGCTGACATCTGCCGACGGCTCAGTGGGCCAGTCTCGACAGCATCGCGTAGACGATGAGCACGAGCAGGAGCAAGCCGGTGCCGAAGAAGAGGAAGCCGATACCCTTGGCGATCTTCCTGCTACCTTCCCAGTCGTCCTTGACTCGATAGTCGTCAAGCCGGCCTGCCGCCACGAGGCGGTCGTACCAGCGCTTCCGCTCGTGCAGCATCTCCGTCTTCGAGATGCGACCGGAGAAGATCACCGTGTCCATCGGGAACTTTTCGATGCGAAAATGTGTGTTGAAGAAATGGAAGGTGAAGATGAAGCCCGCGGCAAGCAGCGCCTCATCGGAGTGCACCACCAATGCGATGTTGATGATCCAGCCGGGCAGGAACCCGGTGAAAAACTTCGGGAACCACATGATCAGGCCGGAGAGGCCGATGGCGAGAATACCCCAGAACACCGCGAAATAATCGAAGCGCTCCCAGTAGGTCCAGCGGTCGAACTGCGGGCGCGGGCCCTTGCCGAAAAACCATTTCTGGTGCGCGAGGAAGTCGCGCCAGTCCTGGAGCGATGGCACCATCGAGTCGGCCCCGAACACCGCCTGCCACGCGCGGCGAAACTCGAAGCGGCCGGAGACGGGATCGCGGAGGGACTTTCGCCGTCTCCACAACGTGCCGATCATCTCCCCCAGGTGGAGCCCGAAGTAGGCGAAAGTGACGAGCGCACCGAAATGGTGCAGCGTGCGCGCGACGTCCGCACCGCCAATCAGGTTGAAGATCGTTTTCGCCCAGTCGGTGTAATAGAACTTCAACGGCATGCCGGTGATGACGAGCAGCAGGAAGCTCGTCACAACCAAGAGATGCAGGAAGCGCTCGAACGGCGTGAAACGGGTGAATTGTTCGTCGTCGGCGTGCGCCTGCACCTTGGCCTCGTGGAACGCCTTCGAGTCGTGCAGGAAGAGATAGACCGAGCGGAAGAGCCAGAAGAGCGTATGCACACCGAAGAACGCGAACACGCCGATGAGCAGCGCCGTCATGAAGAGAAAGACCTTGTTGAGCAGGGGGTAGTTGGCCTTGTCGAGCGGGTCGGCATGCGGCTGGTAGGCGGTGAACTTGAGGCTGACGCCCGGGTGGCACTGCTGGCAGGTGTTGAGGATGCGCTGCTTTGACAGGCGGGAGCGGGGATCGCTCACCGGGAACACGTCGTGATGGCCGTGACAATCGTAGCATGCCGCGACATCGGCGGCGACATTGGGCCGGCCGAGAGCCATGGCCTTGCCGTGATAGGTTTCGCGGTAGTGCGCCAGCCGGTCTTCGTGGCAGCGGCCGCAACGCTGGTCACTGAGCGACTTGAAGTGCGCGCTGGCGGGTTTCTCGATCTCATGCGCCGAGTGGCAGTCGGAGCAGACCGGGCCGCGTCGGTCGCCCTTGGTGAGCAGTTGGCCGTGCACGCTCTGGTTGTAGAGCTCCTCGATGCCGACGTGGCACTGGCCGCACGTCTTGGCGATGTTGGCGTGGTTGGTGCGCGAGCCCTTGTCGACGCTGCGCTTGATGTCGTGTACGCCGTGGCAGTCGTTGCAGGAGGGCGCGACGATCAACCCCATTTGCAGCAGGGCGCGGCCGTGAATGCTGTCGAGATATTGCGCGACTGCCTGGGGATTGTGGATGCGATACTCGTCGGTCAGGCCTTGATTGCTGTGACAGGTGGCACAGGTGCGCGGCAGGTTGAGCTTGAAGACCGGCGAATCGAGTTGCTTCACCGGCGCCATTTCATGCGTGCCGTGGCAACTGGTGCACGTGGCCGCCCCGGATGCGCCCATCATGTGACTCATCCCGTGAATGCTGGTGGTGTAGGCCTTGACCTCGGTTTCATGACAGGGGGCACACTGCGCGGGCGGGAGTTTTGCCGGATGGGGCGTTTCCGTGATTCCTGCGTGGCAGTCGACGCAGTTGAGCTTTCCATGGACAGACTTCTTGAAAAAGTCGGGGCGGACGCCGGTGAATTTGCCCGGCCCGCCCTTGTTTTTCGGCAGTGGCTCCGCCTCATGACAGTCCAGGCAATCGCTGTTCGGGATGAGCTCGGCGCCCCAGAGGGGTCCCGCGGCAGCCAGCCACACGGCACCCAGCCACAGGGTGCCAAGGCACCGAATGATACGGTGCCGGCGCGGCCAGATGAAAGCGGTCATGCCCGACGCCATATGCAAGCTTTTGATTTCCCGGCAGCATAGCGGGAACCTTGGGAACCGACACCGCATCGGTTGACGGATGCTGGGCATATTTTGCTGGCCTCGTGGGCATCTTTTGCGGTGGTAGGCCCACAACGCAATATGGCAAAAAACGCCCACGTTCGGTCAACGCATGCGGTGTCGGTTCGTACCATCCCCGTTATGATGGCGGTCGGGTCGAACCTCGCGCATGGCGCCCGAAACAACCGCTTTCATCCAGCCGCACCGGATTAGCCTGGTCCGGTGGTGCATTGCCTTGTTGCTGGGCGCGGGGTGCCTGCTGGTCGCGGGGCGTCTGCGCGGCGCACCGGAGGCGGCCAAGGAGCCCCCGCCTAATGCTTCCGCTGCCTGTCTCGAGTGCCACCGCGACCCGAAGCTCACCATAAAGAAGACCGGCCGCATCGTGTCGCTCTTTGCCGACCAGGCCGTCATCGCCAAGTCCGCCCACGGCTCGCTCGAATGCGCCGACTGTCACGAGGACTTCGACCCCGAGAGTATTCCGCACCAAACCCCGCTCAAGCCCGTCGACTGCGTATCGTGCCACGAGGATGCCGGCCGCCAGCATGTCTTCCATTCGTACCTCGCGCTTTCGCCTCTCCCGAAGGGCGACGACACCGCCTGCACCGCCTGCCACGGCACGCATGCGGTTGCGGGTGTCAAGTCGGCCGCTTTCCCCTTCACCCCTGCGCAGCAGGTGGAATCATGCGGCCGTTGTCACCAGCCGGCGCGAAACCAGTTCCTCGCCTCCGCCCACGGCCGCGCGCTCGCCGCCGGCAGGAAGGAGGCGCCGGCCTGCCTCGACTGCCACCGCCAGCCCGTGGCCCGCCTCCCGGAGGAGAAGGTGCGTATCGAACTCAAGCTCGCACAGACCAGCCTTTGCGAATCCTGTCATCTCAAGAAGTCCGAAGTCGGCGCCCGGACCCTGCTTGGTTCAAGGTTCGTGGCCTCGTTCGAACATAGCGTGCACGGTGCGGCGCTGGGGCGCGGCGTCGTGGAGGCCGCCAACTGCGTCGACTGCCACGGCAGCCACGAGATGAACCAAGCCATGATCGCCGGCTCGCGCGTGTACAAATCCCGCCTGCCCGAAACCTGCGCGAAATGCCACCAGACCCAGACCACCGAGTATAATTCCAGCGTGCACGCCGACGCCCTGCGCAGGGGCAATTCCGATTCGCCGGTGTGCACCGACTGCCATGGCGAGCACGAAATCCTCGCACACACCAATCCGACGTCACCCGTCTATGCCAAAAACGTCGCCCAGCAGGTCTGCGCCACGTGTCACTCCTCGCTGCGCCTCGCCCAGAAATACGGCTTGGCGAGCGACCGCTTTCAGACGTTCACCGACAGTTATCACGGCCTGGCCGTGCGCGGTGGTGCCATCGTGGTGGTGAATTGCGCCAGCTGTCACGGTGCGCATGCCATCAAGTCGCCCCTCGATCCGACCTCCAGCGTCAACAAACGGAATCTCGTCGCCACCTGCGGTCAGTGCCATCCCGGCGCCAACACGCGCTTCACCATCGGCTCCGTGCACGTGAGCGTGGAGCAACGCCGCGAGAGCCCGATTCTCTACTGGATCGCGAACCTCTATGTGATCCTGATCGTGGCGGTCGTTGGCGGCATGGCGGTGCACAACCTGCTCGATTTTCTTAAGAAGGCGCGGCGCAAGCTGGCCATCCAGAAGGGCCTGGTCGTCGAGGGGCCGGTCGCCCACCGGCTCTACCTCCGCATGACCGTGCACGAGCGCTGCCAGCACGGCGCACTGGTCGTCAGTTTCATGCTGTTGGTCGTCACCGGCTTCATGCTGCATTATCCGGAGGCGTGGTGGGTCGTCGCCATCCGGCAGGTCAGCGACCGCGCGTTCGCGTTCCGCAGTCTCATCCACCGTCTCGCCGGGGTGGCGCTGCTGGCCGCCGGAGGGTGGCATATCGCCTACCTCGCCTTCACCGCCCGCGGCCGCCGGCTTTTCCGCGACCTGCTCCCGCGCGTCCGCGACCTTACTGATCCGTTCAAGGTGCTGCGCTACAACCTCGGCCTCGTCCCCGGGAAGCCCGCGTTCGACCGCTTCAGTTACATTGAAAAGACCGAATATTGGGCGCTGGTCTGGGGCACGCTGATCATGGGTGCGACCGGGGTCATCCTGTGGTTCGAGAACACCTCAATGGGGCTCTTCACCAAGCTCGGCTTCGATATTTCCCGCACCATCCATTTCTACGAGGCGATCCTGGCCACGCTCGCGATCCTTGTGTGGCACTTCTACTTCGTCATCTTCAACCCCGACGTTTATCCGATGAACTTCTCGTGGCTGACTGGCCGCATGTCGGAGCGCGAGATGCTCGAGGAGCATCCGCTCGAACTCGAGCGTTTGAGGCCGCCCGGGGGGAACGACGCCCCGAAGTCGACCCCCGCCCGGGAATTGGATCATTCTGACGGCACGCCTGTCGCGTGAACCAAAATTAGAAATCCAACGCCGGAAGCGGTCACCAATGCCGGCAAGGAAATCATGGATATTCACACCGGCCGGCGCGAAGGCCTGCCGACATGGGCCGCTGGCGTCCGGGTCTGCCGGTCGCATGCCGCGCCTCCACCTCGGCGCTTGAAGCAGCGGACTTTCGTCGCACGCTTCCCCGGATCGACCATGGCCGGCCCGCTCCGCAATTTTCACGATTTCACGCGCGAAGAACTCATCACCCTCGTCGCGTCGTGGAATTTCAGCCCGGTGCACGCGACGCGGCTGTGGAGTTATGTCTACAACGACGGTGTCAGGCGCTGGGCGGACATGCCGGAGGTGCCGGCAAGGCTGCGCGCACGGCTCGAGGAGCAGCTTTCGCTCGCACTGCCGCGGATTGCGCGCGAAACGCACAGCTCCGACGGCTTCACGCGCAAGTACCTGCTGGCGCTTGGCGACGGCCGCCGCATCGAGTCCGTGTTGATGCGCTTCACCGGGCGCGTCACCGCCTGCATCAGCAGCCAAGCCGGCTGCGCGATGGGCTGCGTGTTTTGCGCCACGGGGCAGATGGGTTTCGCCCGCCACCTCACACCCGGCGAAATCGTCGCGCAGGTGATGCACATCGACGGGGTCCTGCGCAAAAGCGGCCGCGATGCGCCGCATGCAAAAAGCGACCGCACCTCTCCGCATGCCCGCCACGAGCGGTTGCGCAACATCGTGCTGATGGGCATGGGAGAACCGCTGCACAATTATGAAGCCGTCATGCGGGCCGTGGATATTCTGCGCGATCAGAACGGCCCGGCCATCGGCGCAAAACGTATCACCCTGAGCACGGTGGGCGTGATTCCCGTCATCGTCCGCCTGGCTGACGAGGCCCGCCCCATCCAACTCGCCGTCAGTCTGCACGCCGCCACGCAGGCGGAACGCGTCGTCTTCGTCCCGGTGGCGCAACGCTGGCCGCTCGATGCGCTCATGGAGGCCTGCCGCTACTACGTCGGGAAACAG
>Ga0187870_1004036_pt1 | contig 10860 bp, 14 predicted proteins | sample June2016WEW_13_1_3_FD_132974 | JGI IMG/M metagenome (GOLD analysis project Ga0187870, IMG submission 132974) | Peatland microbial communities from SPRUCE experiment site at the Marcell Experimental Forest, Minnesota, USA - June2016WEW_13_150 | ecosystem: Environmental > Terrestrial > Soil >... | reverse complement strand
TCCGAATAATCGTGGGTGTCGGGTTGCTCCGCGGCTGCTCTTTTGGCTTCGGTGACTTCGACGCGCAGTCGCTTCAGCTCTTCATCGAGCGCCGTCCGGTCGCACAAGAGTGCTGCGAGCTTCTCATCGCGTTCGCGCAGCGCGGTTTCGAGGTTCTGCAACTGCTCCGCGGTCTGCTTCGGCAGCGGCGCGACCTCTGGCAATGAGGTGCCATCGAAGACGAGTCCCGGCGCGGGGCGATCCGCTCGGCCATAAGTGCGGGCGAGCCAGTAGGCGACGTGGAAAAGCTCGCGCACCGCCGCCAGCGCATCCTCCCCCGGAATCGCGCGGTGACTGTGGACGGCGCGATTTCCCAGTGTATTGATCACGCGCGCCTTGTTGAACACCGCTCCACCGGCAGCCTGCTTGAACGTCGGCTCGTGGATCAGGGCGCTCAGGTTGTCCTGGTAAGGGAGCTTCAGCGCGGCGTCATGCTAGTACATCCACGCCACCAGCAGCTCGAGCGCGCGCCGAGCATAGAAGCAGGCCGTGCGCGGGTCCGGATGCACCGCCGCCTCCGCCTTTCCCGCGGCCTCGAAAACATCCGGCCATTCGCGCTGGAGAAAGCAGAAGTGACTCATATCAGCCCCTTGGCTCGGCGTCACAGATTGTCTCGGCTCCCTGGAGTTTGTCGCAAGTTATGTCGCAAGTTTGTCGCAAGTTTCCATAAGTCATTCAATAAGTTCACCGTATCCGTTTATCCCTGTGGTCATCGATACGTTCCTTAAAGGCAAAAAGCAGCCACGGATTTCACGGATTAGACGGATTACCCTAGAAAGACCCGCGCTGGAACACATGAGGCCGTTTTATGAACTGCACCTTCACCAGGGCAGGCATCAAGAAAAATCCGCGAAATCCGTGTAATCCGTGGCCGCTTTTGTGGGGCTAAACGGTTATAGTGCATCATGTGGACGTCTTCAGCTGATAAATCAACCTGTTTGTTCCGCCTACTCGATCGTGAGTTGTGTGCCCTCGATGTGCGTGGTGTGATGCGCTTCCAACAGCAAGGCGCGCTGGCTCATGCGCCGCAGCCACTCTTCCGACAGGGTTGCCGCCTCCAGAAAGCCCCGCGCTCGCTCGATCGCCGTCAGGCCGGCGGTGATCGCGTTGGTGATGATGAAGCGGGGAGCGAATGCAGCCATGGCTACAATTCCCCCCGGAAGGCACGGTGCTGGAGCGAGGCGAAGAGAGCATCGAGTTGAGCGAGTGATGCGTGGTGAGAGATTCTGATCTCATTGACCGCCATAACCCGGCGGGCATATTCCATTTGGAGTTGTATTGGAGGAACGGGAACTCGGATCCTCTTAAGAAGTTCCAGCGTTAGATACTTTGTGTTGGTCCCTTTGGACATTCGCTTCAGTTCAGCAAGGCGGTGTATCAATACGAATTGCGCGTAGTCATAAGAATTGCACTCGTTCTGTAAGGTAATCACATACGTGCGCTGGTAAGCATTAAACTTCCCCTTATAGTGCTTTACTGAGTAGTCCGCGCTTGCGTTGTTACCAGCGAGCAAAAGCGCCTCACAATCGCAGGCGTAGGTATTGATTCGAAAGTCATCCTGCGAGCACGTGAAAAATGGAAACTCACCTCCTGGCACAGCTGCATTGGAATCAAGTTTACCAGTACAAAAGTGAAAATACGTCTCCAGGTTCTCCTGCTGCCATTCGCGCGGATTCGTGATTGGGTCGCCAAACATGTCGAGGAAGATGGCTTGGGTGAGGGTGTCGAGTTGGGCGAGGGCGGCGCGGCGCTTGGCTCGCAGCGCCTCCGCCCGGTCCAGCACCTCCGCAATCCACCGCTGCTCGGGTATAGGAGGTACGGGAACAACGATCTCTGCGGCACCAGCTTGCGTGAGCTTACCCCTGGTTGTTCCGGTTACGAACGGCGTTACGTCATAGTTCTCCAGAACACGAAACAGGAACGCAAGGTTCATTTGCGGCTTCGGGCGCAGGACATGTGCGTGGTTGTTTACCCATGTCTTGCCCGATATCCGGTAAGAAATGCCTCTGTCAGGCGCATCGAAATGTCCACCGTCTTCCGCAAGCAGAACCAGCGGCTCATTAAAGAGGAAGTCATCGATTGTCCCTTGCTGGCCATTTGCACCGTAATACGGATATGGCCCGGGCCGACGATCTGATTCGGTCACTGGCCGCCGCATGCTGTCCAGAAACTCCACGACATCACCTAGCCGCCGAGCCGGAAATGCGCCGCCGAATAAACTTCGAGAGATCACTTTATCAAGCCCTCCAGATCCTTCATGCCCTGTTGGATCTCAGCCTCCAGTTCCCCGAGACTGGCCAGAATCTCCCTTGGTGCGCGGTGTTCAATTTCCTCATGCACCACTTCCTTAAATCGATTGAGCGAAAGGTCGTAGCCCTGCGCGGCGATGTCGGCCTTTGGGACGCAAAAGCTTTGCGCGGTGCGCGGGCGGGAGCGCTCGGCACCGATACGTTTGACCCAATGATCGAGCGCGTCGGGGAGGTTGTTCCTGGCGTGCTCCTCGGCAGTCAGCGTCGTGCGCGGCACAGGGCCGAGCTTGTCCTCCGAAAGCAGCGGGGTGCGCTTGTCGTCGAGGCTCCAGCCGTCAGCCTCCACGTCGTAGAACCAGACCTGGTCCGTGCCGCCGGAGTTGGTCTTGGTGAAGAGCAGGATCGCGGTCGAGACGCCGGCATAGGGCTTGAACACGCCGCCGGGGAGCGAGACCACGGCGTCGAGCCTCTGCTCCTCGACCAGCACGTGGCGCAGTTCCTTGTGCGCCTTGCTGGAACCGAACAGCACGCCATCGGGAACAATCACGGCGGCGCGGCCGCCGGGCTTGAGCAGGCGCAGGAAGAGCGCGAGGAAGAGCAGCTCGGTCTTCTTGGTCTTGACGATCTGCAGCAGATCCTTGGCGGTGTTCTCGTAATCGAGGCTGCCGGCGAAGGGAGGATTTGCGAGCACCAGTGTGTAGGCCTCTTCGTCGGCCGCGTGGTCCTGCGCCAGCGAGTCGCGGTAGCGGATGTCGGGATTTTCGACGCCGTGCAGCAGCATGTTCATGCTGCCGATGCGCAGCATGGTATTGTCGAAATCGAAGCCGTGGAACATGCGCTGATGGAAGTGCTGCTTCAGCTTCGCGTCGTGCAGGATGTCCGGCTGACGCGCGCGCAGGTATTAGCCCGCCGCGACCAGGAAGCCGGCCGTGCCGCAGGCCGGGTCGCAGATGAGATCGGTCGGCTGCGGCGCCGTCATCTCCACCATCAGCCGGATGATGTGCCGCGGCGTGCGGAACTGGCCGTTCTGCCCTGCGGCCGCGATCTTGCCGAGCATGTACTCGTAGAGGTCGCCCTTGGTGTCGCGATCCTCCATGGGTACGTTGTCGAGCAGGTCCACCACCTTGGCCAGTAGCGCCGGCGTGGGGATGGTGAAGCGCGCGTCCTTCATGTGGTGGGCGTAAGTAGACTCGTCGCCGCCCAGCGTGCGCAGAAACGGGAAAACGTGCTCGCCCACGACGGCGTACATCTCCGCCGGGGCCAAATGCTTGAAGCGCGACCAGCGCAGATCCTCGTAGGAGCGACCCTTGGCGTCCTTGCCCTCGGGAAAGATGCGGCGCTCCATCGGCTTCTTAAGACGGGCGGACTTGTTCTCTTCCAGGGTGTGTAGGTCGTCTAGCCGGCGTAGGAAGAGAAGATACGTGATCTGTTCGATAACCTCGAGCGGGTTGGAGATCCCCCCGGACCAGAAGGCGTCCCAGATGCGATCGATTTGGTTCTTGATGTCGCCGGTGATCATCTCGATGACTTTCTGTGGTTTTACGGAAGCGCGGGGCGATGATACCAGAGTTAAATCTATTATTCCGTAGGATTTTCACACCCGCGCTGGTTCAACAGAAGGGAGGGATTAGAACGCTCCGAAGTGCGCGAAGATTGTGCCCGGAACTGTGCCCGCGATAAACCAAGCGCAACCAACTCCAGCCAAGATCGAACGGAACCTGCCGTTGTCATAGGACGACCGTAGGCTCAGGGGCGGGACGGACCTGCTGGACGCTGGAATTGCCTGCCCCGCCATCCCTTTTCGGGCTGAGAATCCGGCCAGAGTAGACCATAACCGTGATTTAGAGAGGCCGAGAAGTTAAGGTGTTCTCTCAAGTGGGAACGTGAGGACCGGCGAGGACAAAGTACGCCTTGACGCGGACCTCAATCGAATACCTGGCTTGCCCTTCCTATCCACCGGATGTAAAATCCTGCCAGAGCAACTCACAACTGAAATTTAGAGGCCGGGAAGTTAACAGAGGACCCAAGAGGGTAGACGAGCGGACGCCTTGGCGCGGACCTCGATCGAAGACGATTCTTGCCCCTCCTATCCGCCTTAGAATGTTCCAGTACCGCTCCGGATCGCCTCGATCAGATTCGCGAAGTGCATTCAAGCTAACAGCAGGGACTCGCGTTCGGGTAGAACAGATTCTCAAAACTGATCGAGGCAGGAGTAACTGGCGGGCAGTCGGAATCAGACGCATTACGGGATTCGAACTCGGCTATTACGTCTTTCCAGATTGCGGGAGCCTGCCGCTCGGCAAAAGATCGTTCCTGACCGGGTCAGGTTGCCAGTGGGCCAGTCCCGCCGGCTGAGTGGGAGGTTTCTTATGACATTCAATGTGGCCCACCGAACCGTTCTTCTGAGTTTACTGTTCTCAGTCCTTGTTCCGATTGCTTCGGCGCACCAGAGCGGCCAAACGAGCAGTGGCCCCGTAAGCGGCGCCAGCAGCAACACCAGTACGACCGGCACCGATAACACCGCCACGGACAAAGGTGACCGACCGGGCTTAGGCATGGAAAATGCCGTACGATTGAATGGGCTGCCGTCCATCTTTATTTTCGGGATCGTCGTCATGGGTGACGGGAATGCCATTCCAACGGGTGTAGTCATTCAACGCTCCTGTAGCAGCAGGAGGACCACGGAAGCCAATGTGTCTTCGAATGGAACTTTTGGATTTCAGCTCGGTGCTAATAACAACGTCATACCGGACGCTGGCTCGACCGGACCGGGGATTCAGTGGGATTTTCCTATGACCCGCTCCAGTATTGCATGGAACCTCTCCCAGGCAGTCAACGGTTGTGAGTTGGGTGCCCTGGCAGTGGGCTATAGGTCAAGCGTGATCCTGTTGAGTTCGGCTATGAACCAGGAAGCAGGATACATCAATGCGGGGACTATTCTCCTGTACCCCGCTGAGAAGGTCCAAGGAACCTTGGTGAGCGTGACAAACTTGGCCGCGCCAGGAGGGGCGAAAAAGGCGCTTGCGAGGGCGGAGACGGCAATTCAGAAGAAGAAAATCGATGAAGCAGAGAAACAGTTTAGAGAGGCGATCGCACTTTATCCCAACTATGCAGCAGCTTGGCTTCGGCTGGGGCAGGTTTACGAGCAATCCCGCCGCGCCGACGATGCGCGCAATGCCTTCACCAACGCGATGCAAGCGGATGGGAATTACATGGGTCCCTATATCGAACTCGCGCGGCTTGCCGCGATGGAGTCAAGATGGCAGGAGGCCGCCGATCTCAGCGGCCACGCTCTGGAGCTCGACCCGATTGATTTCCCGGAGGGTTATTATTTCAACGCAGTGGCAAACTGCAATCTGAACAACTTAGACGCGGCCGAGACAAGCGCACGCAGGCTGGAGCGAATTGACTCGATGCACCAATTCCCGCAAACGCACCTGGTCCTGGCGAACATCCTCGACCGGAAGAAGGACTTTGCCGGCGAAGTGGAACAGTTGCGAAACTATCTCAAATGTGCGCCGCAAGCAGCCGATGCGGGCGCCGTACGCTCCCGTCTCCAGAATGTGGAAAGGGACCATCCTGCCTTGCAGGCAGCTCGCGCCAAGCAAGAGCGAAGTTGACCGCGATGCCTTGTGCTTCACGAATAGCACTGATGGCACTGTCAAGGAGTTTGCGCCTTTGCTCGGACGACTTGCGTTGGGCGCGCAAGGCTCCGGCCAATTCCGGCGCGTCCCGTTCGAGCAGCTTCCTTGCCTGTTTCAGCTCCATTGGAGTAGCCTGGCTCGGCACCTCACTCGTTACGGTTCGTAATAAATTGCATTCTTAAACTGCTTCCGTGAAGCTTTTTTACCAGATCGGAATTGGTCAGAGAATCGTAGGAGGTAAGAATCAGGAGAGGACCCGAGCCTGTGAAAAAGATGCCAGCTTTCATGGCCCACCATCCTTTCTGTCGGCAGAATTCTTGAGTTCGACAGAAAATAGTATCGGGGTCGAAGCTCTGTAAAACTAACGTATCAAAGTGACTTGCCGGACGCAACGGCGGACTGAAGCGTCGCTGCTGTCCTTCCGTTTGGCAAACTTTTCTACTTGGTGACTGACTTCTGTTTTGGGAGAAACCACAAAACGAGTCCAGCAATGAGAATCACAGCGCCGACGACCGCGCCGATGATATGCTTGGGACCAAAACCCTCTCCATAGATATGTAGCGGGCTCGCCAGCAGCATAAAAGCCAGCATCAGCACTCCCAACACAACCAATGCGCAGCTCCATCTTTTGGTGTTCATGTTCTTCTCCTTTCATGCTAATCCAAGAAAACTATAAGCATATTGGGCGGTGTCTCTCGAGTTTCCGATGTTCACGGCAGATTCATCTTGTACTGAACTCGCCATCTTTCTTCTCACCGCCTACTGAACGACTGCGCGCGACCTGCATTTTCCAGGAAGCGCTTCCAGGATGAAGAGGGCAAGGACGCCGCTCTCGAATAAGCGCAAGGAAGTGGGATCGGTCAAGGCAAAATTAGTTGATCCCTCTTTGGCCGCAACGAGATTCCCGATCTCATCCAGGAGAGCTCCAACGATCTTGAGTTGCTGTACGGCACAACTCAATAACGCTGAGTATAAGCGCTTTCCTTTCTTGAGGGACAACAAATCTGGATCTATTTCGGCTGAGTCTTTTCAGGTGACGAAAACTGGAGGGAAGATTCAGGGCTTCGGAGCAGTGGGAGAGCCCAGCGGCAACACCCCCTCCGACGACCCCCGCGTCATCATGATGTCTTTGCAGTTGAAATTCTAACCGCACGGCTGGCTGGCGCAGAGCGCAGCTCTGCGTGGCCACCGCAACCTTCAAGGGGCCGGGCTTCCGCTCGGCCCCTTCTTTTCATACGCAGCTTCGCGGCGGAATTGTTTGTTGACCTGCTGTTTCAGAAGTGTTAATCAAGTTCTGCTAACCTGAAATGCGAGTGAAACCCAAGAAGAAACACCCCATAGCGCAAGCCGCCGAGAGCCCCGCCAATTTCCACTTAAGGGAGGGCGGAGCGTGTTCGCGGCTGCTTCGCTCGCCCTACTTACATTTCTGGCTTTTTCAAATTCGTTCTCCGCCGGATTCATTCTCGACAACAAAGGCCTCCTTTTGCACCTCGGCAATGTCTTTCTGGTCTATGCGCTGGCGCGCAGACTCCTTCGCGAGTTCTGGCCATCTTTTTTCGCTGCGGGGCTCTGGGCCGTCCACCCGGTCCTGACCGAATCGGTGACCAACATGATCGGCCGGTTGGACCTACTCTCCGCCATGGCCGTCTTGAGCGGATTCCTGATGTATCTCAAGGGCACCGAGTCCGCCGGGTTGCGCAGGCTCGCATGGCTTGCAGGACTGGCTTGCGTGGATCGCCGTGCTGGCCGCCGCCATACTCGTCGTCGCCTTGTACAGGTGGAACCGCACGGCCTTCTTCCTGGCGTCCTTCGCAGCGATCACGCTTGTACCTTTGTCGAACCTACTCTTCCTGATCGGCACCATCATGGCGGAGCGTTTCTTATACATGCCGACTATCGGCCTGCTCGCCTGCCTGGTCATGGCGATTTATGCGGCCGGGAAACAGGTCCATATGAATCGTTTGGCGCCGGTCGTGTTGTGTGTGATGACAGCCGCATTCGCCGTCCGCACATGGGAGCGGAACGGCGATTGGCAGGACGAGCGGGCCATGGCGGAAGCCAGTGTCCGAACCAGCCCCAACAGCTTCAAGGTCCACGAGATGCTCGCTTCCACGCTTTATGCAAACGGCACTGCAAGTTCGAACCTCGATCGCGCCATCGAGGAAGCTGACAGGGCTCTGGCGATTATCGCAGAGCCAAACGGTCCGGCGTTGAATCTCGCCTGCGATCTGGTCCACAAGCAATTCTGCGCGGCATCCGTCGAGGTCGTCAAAGCAGCCATTGAAAACATGCGATGGGACGTGGCCAGGCAGCAGAAGCAGAATTCCCTGCAGAAATACGGCTGTCCCGCGGGTCCGCTGGAGAAGGTTTTACCGGACTAGCCGGGATTTCTCACGACGGGTTTGAAAGAGCTGGCCTTCGGACTCGTCGATGTCGTGGATGGTGCAGATGTGGGGATGATTCAATGCGGAAGCCGCCTGTGCCTCGCGTCGGAAGCGCTCCAGAGCGTGTTTGTCCTCGGATAGCTCTTCGGGCAGGAACTTCAGGGCGACGGCGCGCTTAAGCTTGGTGTCTTCGGCCTTATAGACGACACCCATGCCCCCGCTACCCAGCTTCTCCAGGACACGGTAGTGCGAGATGGTGTTGCCGATCATGGAGAATCCCGCCACTGGTACTTCGCCCATTGCAATCAGAACAACCCGAAGTTGCTGTCATTATAGTCGGCCAGCGTGTCCCTGGGTAGCTGAATCCACAATACTTGTCTGGATATCGGCTACTCGCAAACTGGCACGTTGTCCAGATACGTTAGATCTCTATCGGAAGTGCTCCGGACATAATCTCGCCTCATGATCGACGATTCACCGCCGGAGCACTTCCGATAGAGATCTAACGTTACACGTGGATTTGCCGAGAGGGCCACTTGCTAGGAGGCCGTTTCGTGAGTGGGGGCCACGAGCGAATTCAGGGCGCGCTCTGCAATCTTGGCCTCGACCTCGCGACCCCGGTGGACTTCGTCTGCTCCTGCGACATTATCGGCGGGAATTCGGGATCGCCGGTCGTCAACAAGGCGGGCGAGATCTAGAAGAAGAAGTAGCGGGGGGGCTGAGGAGGGCGCTCAGTCCTCCCGGACCTTGTGGAGCTCAAAAACGACGGGATTAGCCGCGTCGGGACAGGCGTGGGTCTTGACGTCCTTGTCCGCCAGCCAGGGGAACTCGACGTCAAAAAGCATGGCGAACGCGGCGGGCATCATGCCGTACAGGGCGTGAATGCAGATCCGCCCCTCGACTCCATGTTCGGTGATCGTTACTGTGTCGCCCGGCTTATAGCCCAGCGAACACACCTTGGCGACGTTCAATACCTTGACGTTGACGGCCTTGACCTTTTTGTTCATTGCTGCCTCCCTGCCCTGGGCGGAGCGTGGCTCACCACGTCTTCATGATCTCGGCGAAACAAGCCAGACCGCTGGGAATGACCGCGCCGTAACCGCCGCCCGGGCTCGTCCAGGCGCCGGCCAGATAGAGATTCTTGATGGGGGTCTTCGGAGCCATCCGGCCGGGCCCGGAATTGTCCATGGTCTGGTCCCAGCCGTAAACGGCGCCGCGATAGTTGCGAGTGTAGCGCCAATTGGTGAGCGGCGTGGCGATGTCTCGGACCTCGATGGCCTTGGACAAGCCCGGCAGCAGCTTCTCCTCGCACCTCCGGATCAGTACGTCGGCCATGCGCTCCTTGTCCTTGCGATAAGCCTCCTTGTAGTCTCGCCGATAGGCTGCCTCATGCTTCAGCCAGTAATCGTAGCTCTGGGCCACGGTGAACGTGATCGTATTTTTCCCCACCGGCGAATAGCCCGGTACGACGTTGTCGTAGCAGGTGACACCGTATCCGCACGTTTCGGGATCTGCCTTGTCCAGCGCGGCGAATTCGCCTTCGATATCGTACCCTGGCTCGATGGAAATCTCGGAGTCGGCCACGCCGACCTCCCTGACCAGGTCCTTCTTCAGGCCCAAAAAGACCTGGAACAGCGAGAAGCTGACCTTGTAGCGGTCCATGCGGCCGAGGAAATCTTTGAGGAACTCGGCTTCGCCCGGCATCATCCGGTGGAACGTGTCGTAGGCGTTGGCGTTGGAAACGACGACGCGTCCGCCATAGACCTTCCCGTTGCTCGCGCGGACGCCGACGGCGGCATGGTCCTTGGTCACGATGCCGTCGACGTTCGTGCGAAGCAGGATTTTCCCGCCGCGCGTCTCGATGAACTTCACCAGCGCATTGCTGATGGCCTGCGACTTCCCCACCGGGTAATATCCGCCTTGGGACAAATAGCCGTAGGTGGGGATCGCATAGTAGTAGCAGGCGAGTTTGGACGGCGGGAGGCCGTAATAGCCCGCGCAAAAGGAAACCAGCGCCTTGGCTTTGGGATTCTTCAGCCGCGCATCGACGACCTGGCCCCAGGTCTTGTTGAACGTCCGGAAAAGGTACGGGAAATCCCTGGGGAACGTGGCCATGTTCGGCGGGCCCTGGACGGCCTGGTAGCGGCCGATGTCTTCGGCCACGCCTTTCATGTCCCCCATCAATCCCAGGAGCCCGTCCTTTTCCTCGGGGAAAAATCCGCACAAGGTGTCGAAGAAAGCCTGCGGATTCTTCTGTCGGATCCGGAAATCGTGTTCGGGGTAGATCAGGCGGAACAGGCTGGGATGGAGGACGAACTTCACGTCCTCGATTTCGGGAAATCCCGGGATGAGGTTGGCCAGGCCGTTCCGTTCTCCCACGGTCGTCGAATGGAGGGAGGCGTCGAAGACAAACCCTCCGGGCCGATTGAACGTCGTCGCATAGCCGCCCGGCTTGGAATGCTGTTCGAGAACGAGCGGCTTGAAGCCCTGCCGTGCAAACGCCGCTGCGCAGCTCAGGCCGCCCAGGCCGGCCCCGATGATGAC